>Ga0247713_1001499_pt1 | contig 11543 bp, 7 predicted proteins | sample 21E_NmetaG_FD_189936 | JGI IMG/M metagenome (GOLD analysis project Ga0247713, IMG submission 189936) | Soil microbial communities from hillslope of Landscape Evolution Observatory, University of Arizona, Oracle, AZ, United States - 2-1-E_N | ecosystem: Engineered > Artificial ecosystem > Mesocosm... | reverse complement strand
GGTCTGGCCGACGCCTCGTTCGTGCCCGCAGCCGCGCGAACGCTGGCCTGGCTGACCCACGAACCGGTCGAGCGGCTGACCGCCCGCGGCGACACGCTGTTCGGGCATCCGGTCGGCGACCAGCCCATCCCGACTGATGACCCGCGCCGACTCAACGCCGAGCAGTCCAACACCTCGATCGTCCTGGCCGACAGCGCCATCTTCAAGCTGTTCCGCCGCCTGGAGCCCGGTGAGAACCCCGACGTGGAGATCACCCGCGCGCTGACCGAGGCGGAGTTCGCCCACGCACCGCGCCAGCGTGGATCGTTCGGGATCCGGCACAAGGACGGGTCCGTGACGGTGCTGGGCGTGGTCTCTGATTTCGTGCAAGGCGGCCGGGAGGGGTGGGACCTCGCCGTGCAGGAGGTGGCAGCTCTGCCCGCTCACGGCGACGGTGCCACCCCCCTGCTGGATGCGGCAGGAGCGCTGGGCGCCGCGGTCGCCGACATGCACGGCGTCCTCGCCACGACGCTGGGGCACCGCCAGGCAGAAGTCGAGGACCTGATCGCCTGGGTCGAGGCGATGCGCCACCAGCTGGACTTCGTCGTGTCGACGGCCCAGCGTCGGGCTCCCGAGGCCGCCGCTGCGGTGCTCGCGCGGCGCGAAGAGCTGGCCGCCCGCCTGGAGCGGGTCGCCGACGACAAGGCGGTGGGTCCGCTCACGCGCATCCACGGCGACCTGCACCTGGGGCAGGTACTGCTCGACGCCGAGGGCAGCTGGCAGCTGTTGGACTTCGAGGGTGAACCGGCCAAGTCCCTGCAGCAGCGCCGTGCCCTCGCCCCACCCTTGCGCGACGTCGCGGGCATGCTGCGGTCGTTCGACTACGCCGCCGCGGCAGGGTCAGGCGGCGACCTCAGCGACGTGCCGCAGGCGGCGTCGCGCTGGCGCGACGACGCGCGACAGCGCTTCCTGGACGGTTATCTCGCCGCGGCGACGGGGCACGGTGTCCTTCCCGCCGATGGCACCAGCGTCCAGGCGCAGCTGGATGCCTTCGAGCTCGATAAAGCGATCTACGAGCTGGGCTACGAGCTGGCGAACCGCCCGGATTGGGTGGCGATCCCGGTCGGCGGCATCACCCGGGTGCTGGACCGGGCAGACCGATAGACATCCCCGACAAGGAGCCCGACGTGGCACGAGCAAAGGATCGAGCCGACAGCTGGCGCGCGGATCCCGCCGAGGTCCAGACGCTGGTCCGCGGCGAGCACCGTGACCCCCACCGGCTGCTCGGCCTGCATCCCGTCGACGGCGGCGCCGTCGTCCGGGTGTGGCGCCCCGAGGCCGACGAGGTGGCCGTGGTACGCGACGGCGCCGACGAGGTGACCGCGCAGCGGACCCACGACGCGGGGTTCTTCGAAGCGCACCTGGACGAACCGGTCAAGGCGGCGGACTACCGCCTGCGCGTTCGCTACGCCGACGGCACCTACGAAGTCCGTGATCCGTACGCGTTCTGGCCGACGTTCGGTGAGATCGACCTCCACCTGGCCGGGGAGGGACGCCACGAGGAGCTGTGGCGCCGAATGGGCGCCCACGTGGTGGATCTGGAAGGGGTCAGCGGCACGACGTTCGCGGTCTGGGCCCCCAACGCCCGCAGCGTGCGTGTGGTGGCCGACTTCAACTCGTGGGACGGGCGGCTGCACCCGATGCGCCAGCTCGGCGCGTCCGGGATCTGGGAGCTGTTCGTCCCCGACGTCGGCAGCGGCACCTTCTACAAGTACGAGGTCGTGACCGCGCAGGGGCAGGTCGTCACCCGAGCCGACCCGTACGCGTTCGCGACCGACGTGCCCCCCGGAACCGCCAGCCGGGTGCACCAGAGCCGCTACCAGTGGAACGACGACGAGTGGTTGCAGCGTCGCAACCGCAGCAACCCGATTGCCGAGCCGATGGCGACCTACGAGCTGCACCTCGGTTCGTGGATCCACCACGACGCCGACCGGGATCACGGTGGCCGGCCGTACACCTACCGGGAGCTCGCCGAGGTGCTTCCCGACTACCTCGTCGACATGGGGTTCACCCACGTCGAGTTCCTACCGGCCGCGGAGCACCCCTTCGGCGGGTCGTGGGGCTACCAGGTCACCGGCTACTTCGCGCCGTCCGCCCGCTTCGGCGACCCCGACGACTTCCGCTACCTCGTCGACACGCTGCACCAGCGCGGCATCGGCGTGATCGTGGACTGGGTGCCTGCCCACTTCCCCAAGGACGAATGGGCGCTGGCCCGCTTCGACGGGACCGCCCTGTTCGAGCACGTCGATCCCCGCCGCGGTGAGCACCCGGACTGGGGCACGTTGGTGTTCAACTTCTCGCGCAACGAGGTGCGCAACTTCCTGATCGCCAACGCCCTGTTCTGGCTCGAGGAGCTGCACATCGACGGCCTGCGTGTCGACGCGGTGGCGTCGATGCTGTACCTGGACTACTCACGCGGTGAAGGCCAGTGGGTGCCCAACGAGTACGGGGGCCGCGAGAACATCGAGGCGGTCGAGTTCCTCAAGGAGTTCAACGCCGTCGTGTACGGCCGCAACCCCGGCGTGATCACCATCGCCGAGGAGTCCACAGCGTGGCCGGGGGTCACGCGGCCCGTGCACCTCGGCGGCCTGGGCTTCGGCTTCAAGTGGAACATGGGGTGGATGCACGACACGCTGGACTACTTTGGCCACGACCCGATCCACCGGCGCTTCCACCACAACCAGCTGACCTTCGGGCTGATGTACGCCTGGAGCGAGAACTACGTCCTCCCGCTGTCGCACGACGAGGTCGTGCACGGCAAGCGCAGCCTGCTGGACAAGATGGCCGGCGATCGCTGGCAGAAGTTCGCCAACCTCCGCGCGCTGTACGCCTGGATGTGGGCGCATCCCGGCAAGCAGCTGCTGTTCATGGGCGGCGAGATCGGCCAGTGGCGCGAGTGGTCCGAAGTCCGCCAGATCGACTGGCACCTGCTCGACGAGCCTGACCACCGGGGCCTGCACAACCTGGTGCGGGACCTCAACCGCGCCTATGCCGCGCAGCCCGCGCTGTTCGAGAAGGACAACGATCCCACCGGCTTCGCGTGGATCGACGCGAACAACGCCGACGACAACGTTCTGTCGTTCGTCCGGTACGCGGCCGATGGCTCACCACTGGTCTGCGTGGTCAACCTGGCGCCAGTCCCCCGCCAAGGCATGCGCACCGGGTTCCCGCACACCGGCCGATGGACCGAGGTGCTCAACACCGACGCCGAGGTCTACGGGGGCAGCGGCGTGGGGAACATGGGTGCGGTCGAGGCGGTCGAGGGGGACTGGCACGGTCTGCCCGCGCACGCCGACATCACCATCCCACCGCTGGGCGCCCTGTGGTTCGCGCCCGACAAACCCCGTGACGAGGAGATCTCCGACCTATGAGCCAGGTGGCCCACGGCCCGACCGTCCACGACGACGGGACGGCGACGTTCCGGCTGTGGGCCCCCTACGCCAAGGAGCCGGTGCTGGACCTGGGCGGCCAGGCGGTCCCCATGGAGGCCCGGGGTCACGGCTGGTTCGAGATCCGCACCGAGGCGGGGCACGGTGACGACTACGGCTATCGCCTGGACGGGGGGCCGTTGCGCCCCGACCCCGCCAGCCGGTGGCAACCGGCGGGCGTCCACGAGGCCTCGCGCGTCCTCCACCTTGCCGGGGCCCGCCAGACCTGCGGCTTCCGGGCCGTCCCGCTGCACAGTGCGGTCATCTACGAGCTGCATGTCGGCACGTTCACGCCCGAAGGCACCTTCCGCGCGGCGCACAAGCACCTGGCGGCGCTGGCCGAGCTCGGGGTGACCCACGTCGAGGTCATGCCGGTCAACGCCTTCAACGGTACGCACGGCTGGGGCTACGACGGCGTCGCCTGGTATGCCGTCCACGAGCCGTACGGCGGCCCAGACGGCTTCGCGCGGTTCGTCGACGAGTGCCACGCGCAAGGCTTGGGCGTCATCCTCGACGTCGTCTACAACCATCTGGGACCCAGCGGCAACTACCTGCCCGACTTCGGGCCGTACCTGACCGACGCGTACACGACCCCCTGGGGTGACGCGCTGAACCTCGATGGCGAGGACAGCGACGCGGTGCGCTCGTTCATCGTCGGTAATGCCACGTACTGGCTGCGGGACTTCGGCGTGGACGGTCTGCGCCTGGACGCGGTACACGGCCTCATCGATGGGTCCGCCACCCACATCCTCTCGGAGATCGCCGACGCCGTGCAGGCGCTGAGCATCGCCGAGGGCCGTCCGCTGGCGCTGATCGCCGAGAGCGACCGTTCAGACCCCATGACGATCCGCTCGCGCGCGGAGGGCGGAAGGGGCATGGACGCGCAGTGGGCTGACGACCTGCATCACGCGATCCACACCGCCGTCACGAACGAGGGCGACGGCTACTACGTCGACTACGCCGGGCTGCCCGACGTCGCCGAGCAGTACCGCCGAGGCTTTCTGTACGACGGCCGGTATTCGGTCTACCGCCGCAAGACCGTCGGCGCCCCCCTGGGCGACATCCCCGGCCACCGGTTGGTGACCTGCATCCAGAACCACGACCAGGTCGGCAACCGCGCTGCCGGCGACCGGCTGACGACCCTGGTGCCGCCGGAGCTGGTGGAGATCGCGATGGTGCTGCTGTGCGCCTCGCCGACGACCCCGATGCTGTTCATGGGTGAGGAGTACGGCGAGACGCAGCCGTTCCAGTACTTCACCAGCCATCCGGAGCCGGAGCTCGCTGACGCCGTCCGCAACGGCCGGCGCGAGGAGTTCGCCGCGTTCGCCTCCTTCACCGGTGCCGAGGTCCCCGACCCGCAGGACCCGGAGACCTTCGAGCGCAGCGGCCTGCAGTGGTCGCGTGCGGAGTCCGCTGAGGGTCGCGCGCGCCGCGAGCTGTGGCGCCACCTGCTCGGTCTACGCCGGTCACAGCCGGCACTGGGCAACGGCCGGCGCGACCTGGTGGAGATCTTGACGGCGGATCCGGAGCGGTTGGCGGTCGTTCGCCGGGCGGCCGACGGATCCGCAGTCCTCGTCGCGGCGAACCTGGATGACACCGACTGGGTGCTGGATCTCCCCGATGCCCGCTGGCGGCTGCTGCTGGACACCGGCCGTCGGCATGGGGAAGGCGCGCGCCCCGAAGGAGACGAGCAGGTGCGGATCGCCGGTCGCACGGCGTCGCTGTGGTCGATGGACGTCGGCGTGTGGGATCAGGCGTGACGGACGACGAGCACGGCGGGTAGCACCTCTCCGGGAACGGGTCGACCGAGTGCTCCGATGAGGCGCCGGCCCACGTCGCCCGCCTTGCCGGTGCCCACGACCACGAGGTCGGCCGCGATCTCGGCGGCCAGGTCGACGAGCGCGTCCTCGATCCGCCGGCTGAATCGCACGTGGCGCCCCGCCAGGTCGACACCACTGTCCGCGTCGACCCGGTCGGCGTGTCGGGCCAAGAGCGTCTCCGCTTCGCTGCGCATCTGGTCGGCCTGCGCCGAGCCGATGCTCCTGCCGCGCAGTGACGGATGGGTGAGCTTGACGTGGGCTAGGTGCAGCTCACCACCCGAGCGGGCACACAGCTGCACCGCGGTCTCCACCGCTCGGTCGCTCGCGGCGTCGACATCGACGCCGACCAGGACGCGTTGCGGGAATCCGGACATGACGAGCCCTTACACGAACGGGATGACGATCAGGATCGTGAAGACGAACAGCGCGCCGGCGAGATAGCGGTAGTTCTTCCACTTCGGCTTGCCGGCCAGCTCCTCGCTCTCCTTGCGCCACGTCTCGGTCGACCAGGTCGTCTCCTCGACCTGCTCTGCCGGCGGCGGGTCGGTCATCAGGCTGGCCACCACGAAGACGATGACGCTGGCCGCGAACATGATCCCGGTGGCGTACAGGAACTGCACCTCGGCCAGATCGAATATCTCGACCGCGAAGAAGGCGAGCACACCCACCGGCAGCAGGCCGCCGAAGGTGACGAAGGCAGCGGTCGATGACGCGCGCTTCCAGAAGATCCCCCCGAGCAGGACGACGACCAGCGGCATGGTGACGTAGCCGAGGAACGACTGGAAGAACTCGACGATGGTGTCAAAGGTGGTGATGACCGGCGCCCACAGAGCCGCGACCACCATGAAGACCGCCACCAGCGAACGACTGATGACCAGCAGCTGACGCTCGCTGAACTCGCGGTTCGACGTCTTGATCCAGTCGTTGACGACCAGGCTCGAAGCGCCGTTGAGAACCGAGTCCAGGGTGGACATCAGCGCGGCGATGAGGGCGGCGACGACAAAGCCTCGGATGCCGATGGGCAGGAACTCGAAGATCAGCGCAGGAAAGGCCATGTCGGGGTCGTCGAGCTCTTCGAACACCCCGCGTCCGAGAATCCCCGGGAAGATGACCAGGACGAGCAGTGGCAGCTGCATGAGCCCCGCGAACAGCGCGCCCCACCGGCCGTGGTCGATGTTCTTGGCCGACAGGACCTTCTGGACCACCATGTGGTTGGTGACCCACACGTAGAAGCTGAGCCATATCGCCCCGGTGAACAGGCCGGGCCACGGCAGGAACTCGTCGCCGGGCTCGCGGACGACCGTCCACCCTCGCTCCGGCGCCAGCTCCTGCAAGACGCTCCAGTCGAAGTCGAACTGGGCGAAGGCCATCACGAAGACGACGCCGCCGGCCAGGAACAGCACCGGCCCCTGGATGGTGTCGGTGATCATCACGGCCTGCAGCCCGCCCAAGATCACGTAGCCGCCACCGAGCAGCGCGATGATCGCGATGTGGATCAGCAGCGGCGTCTCCGGCCACAGCAGCTGCATCACGATCGCGCCGGCGAACATCGCGCCGGCGCTGTCGATGAACATTCCGGTCAGCACGGTGAACGCCGAGAACGTCTTGCGGGCTCGACGGTCGTAGCGCCGTTCGAGGAACTCCGGAACGGTGGTGATCTTGGTCTGCAGATAGAACGGCAGGATCAAGATCGCGAAGACGACGAGGACCAACGTCGCCATCCACTCGAAGTTCCAGACGACGATGCCCTCTTCGTAGCCGCCTCCCGCCAGGGCGATGTACAGGCTCCCCGAGAACTGCGCCGCGAGCAACGAGAAGCCGACCAGCGGCCAGGCCATCCCCCGGCCGGCAAGCAGGAAGTCGTCCGCGTTCTCTTTTTTCCGCCCGACCCAGAACCCGATGCCGACGATCGACGCGGTGAACGCGACGATGATCGCCATGTCGAGGGTGGCGAGTTCGAACTCCGGCACAATCGGCCCTTGCTCAAGGGGTCGGTTGCTGTCTGGGCCTGCCCGCAAGGGCGCCTTCGAAAACCTCACAACTTGCCGACGGACTATCGGGTGCGCCCGACGGGGTAGGAACCGCGTGTCACCACGTTTGGAGCCGACGTCTACACCCGGTCGATGTCCGCGCCGTCTTGGCGCTCACCCAGAGCGCGCCAGCCGCTCTGCCTCGGGCCGCAGGGCCCGGACCGCGTCGAGGATGTGCTGTGCCACATCGGTGAGCTCGAGCCCGTCGCCGCGGTGCTCGGGCAGGTCGACCGGCGCGCCGATGACGACCCCGACGCGGCGACGCAGCGGACGGCGGACGACCGGGTCCGGCCCCAGTCCCCAGACGGTGACCGGCACGACGGGACCGGCGCTGTGCAGCGCGAGGTGCCCCGCCCCGGGCCGGGCGGGCACGCGTTCCGTCGGGTCGGCGATCGTTCCCTCGGGATAGACCAGAACGGCCTCCCCGGCGTCCAGGGCCACACACGCGTCCTCCGTCATCCGGTCGACCCCGCCGCCCCGGTAGACCGGCACCATCCGTCCGACGCGCAGCAGCCACCCGACCACGGGGACCGACCACAGTCCCGACACCGCGAGGAACCGGGTCTTTCGCCCCCGCTTGTGGAGGGTGACGGCCAGCACGACCGGGTCCAGGTGCGCGATGTGGTTGGCAGCCAGCAACACGGGGCCGGAGCGAGGGATGTCCCCACCACCCACGCGGACCCGATACACCAGACGAAGCAGCAGCCCGACCGCGCGGGCGAGCAGTGGGTACAGCGGCTCTGGCCGCTGCCACAGCGACGGGTCCATGCGGGCGTCCACGGTTGTCGACTGCATGCCCCTGGGCGTCCCGCCGCAATCGGGGGCAGCGCATGACTCGCCCGTCGTGGCTGCGTTCCCCGGTCGTTGCGGTGGCGGCCGTCAGCGCCGCTGCCGGCTTCGGCCAGTTCGGGGTGACCGCGGCGCTGGGCGATGTGGCCGAGGCCTTCGGGGAGGCGACTGAAGGCCTGGGCGCGGAGGTCGGCATGACGGGCACCACCCTGGGGTTGGGGCTGGCGATCATCCGGCTCTCGTCACTCGCGGGGCTGCCGATCGCCGCGATGGCCGATCGTGTGGGCCGGCGGCGGGTGCTGGGCACGGCCGCCGCCGGCGGTCTTCTGCTGACCCTGCTGGCGGCGGCCAGTCCCGGGTACTGGTGGTTCGTCGCGATCTTTGCCGCAGGTCGGCCGTTGCTGACTGCCACCATCGCCGTGGCCGGTGTGACGGTGGCCGAGCACACGTCAGCCAAAGGGCGCGCGGCAGGGGTGGCGTTCGTCGGTGCCGCCTACGCGGTGGGCACCGGGATGCTGACCATCGTCAGGGCGTTCGGCCTGGATTTCCGAATGCTGTTCGCCTCGACCGCGCTCCCCCTGCTGCTCTTGCCGCTGATCCTGCGGTTCGTCACCGAGCCGGTCGAGAACCAGTCGGAGTCTGCGGGCGGGCTACCCGGCGCGGTGGCGCGGCGGTGGATCCCCCGCCTGGCGGTCGTCAGCGGCTTGCACTTCGCGGTCGGGTTCCTGTCGGGCCCGATCAACACCTATCTGTTCCTGTACGGCGAGCGAGTGCTCGGCCAGCCACCGGCGCTGGTCACGGCAGTGTTCATCGGTTCCGGCGTGTCAGGTTTCGTGGGACTGCTCGCGGGGCGGTGGGTCGCCGACACCGTCGGCCGGCGTATCGCGGCAGGCACCGCCATGGTCGTCGCCGCCGGCGCAGGCATCGTCACGTACTGGGGCACCGTGCCGGCAATGGTGGCGGGCTTCCCGCTCAGCGTGATGGCGGCCTCGGCATTCACACCAGCAGCCGGTGCGCTCGACGCGGAGCTGTTTCCCCGCTCGGTGCGGGCCGCCGCCGCAGGGTGGCTGACCAGCGCGCAGGTCGGCGGTGCCGTCGCAGGGCTGCTGCTGTTCGGGGCACTGCTCGAGTGGACGCAGTCCTTCCAGGGCGCTGCCGTCGCCATTGGCATCCCTGTGGCGTTCGCGGCGCTGCTGTACGCACGGTTGCCAGAGACCCGCGGCCGCGAGCTCGAGGAGATCGACGCCCAGGACCGGCCCATGGCCGAACCGGCGTGAAGCGGATGCCGCGCTGGCTGATGATCGCCGTGGCCGGCGTGACCGTCGCAGGGGCGCTGGTCGCCGCCGTACCTCACCTCAGAGCACACGCCAAGGCCGTTCCGGTTCTGGCCGAGGCGACCGGGATGCCGGCGCCACGGCCGCTGGCCGCAGACGTCGAGGCGGCCACCACGTCGCTCGACGGGGTCGCGGGTTGGCTCGCGGCACCGGCGTGGGAGGCTCCGCCGGTCCTGCTGGTACCCGGCGCGACGCCCGATGGGCTCGCTGACCAGCGAGTGCGCGCCGTCGCCACCGCCATCGCGCGATCCGGCCGCACCGTGTTCGCACCGGACCTCGCCCTGTACGAGTGGCGGCTGGACGCCGGCGATGTGGACCGGATCGTCCACGCCGCGAGGGCCCTGCAAGCGCGCACCGGGCAACCCGTCGTCATGCTGGGGTTCTCCTACGGCGGGTCGTTCGCGTTGCTCGCCGCTGCGCGCCTGTCAGGGACCGTGGAGCGGGTCGCGACGTTCGGCGCGTACGGTGACCTGGCGGGTGTGATCCAGGCCGCTACAACCGGCGTCGCGGTCGTCGGCGACAGGCGGTGGGCATGGGAGCCCGACGAGATGGTCGACGACGTGATCGAGGTCTTCGTCAGGGAGCTCGCCGGCGACGGGGTCGCCGCAGCCGTCACCGCCGCGCTGGATCAGCGGCGGGATCCGGACCATCTGGGGGCCGGCGCCCGCGCCTTGTACGACCTGGTCGACAACGACGATCCCGACCGAACCGCGGCACTGGTGGCGGCATTGCCGTCCGAGATCCAACAGCAGCTCGAGCGCTTCTCCCCCGTGACTGTCGCCGACGACATCGCGATGCCCGTGCAGGTGCTGCACTCGACGGACGACCCTGCCGTGCCGTATCCCGAGGCGCTGCGTCTGGCCGAGGCGCTACCGGACGCCAGGCGCTCGACCGTCACGCTGTTCTCCCACGTGGACCCGTCGCGCGACGACGCCTCGTGGTGGCAGGGCATCGTCGACATGACGATCGCCGCGCGCTTTCTGGGCTCGGCCTTGGCGCCGGGTGAGCCATGGGTGCCGGCGTCGCTGCGACGATGAGCGCATGCGGGTGTGTCATGTCACATACGAGTACCCGCCGCATATCTACGGCGGGCTGGGTCGCCATGTCGCGGAGCTGACCTCGAGCCTGCACACGGCGGGGGCGGAGGTCGCAGTGGCGACGGTGGCCCACCCTCGCCAACGGCGCCGCAGCCGTCACGACGGCATCGACGTGTACCGCGTCAACGGAGTCCCCGTGATCGGTGACGGGACCCCGTGGCGCGACGCGGTGCGCGCCTTCGACGACGGTCTGTCGCCTGTCCTCGATGAGGCTGCCACCACGGCCGATGTCATCCACGCGCACGACTGGTTCGCCCAGCGGACCGTGCTGGACCACTGCCGTCGGCGCGGCACCCCGCTGGTCGTGACGGTGCACGCAACCGAACGCGGTCGGCACCAGGGTTGGCTGCCGGATGCCCTGAACCGCGAGATCGACGCAGCCGAGCGGCAGCTGGCCTCGGCGGCCGATCGAGTCGTGGTGTGCAGCGACTGGATGGCCGAGCACGTGGTGCAGATCTGGGAGCTGGAGCCCAGCCGGGTGCGGGTCGTGCCCAACGGCGTCACCCCTGCGGCCTGGCCCGAAGCACGTGGTGGAACGCCGGAGTACCGGGTACCCGTGGTGCTCTTCGCCGGCCGGCTTGAGCACGAGAAGGGCGGACAGGTGCTCATCGACGCGCTCGCCGCGCTCAAGGTCCGCGGCACGGCGGCCCCCGCCGCCTTCGCCGGTGATGGCAGCCAGCGGGTGGCGTGGCACGAGCATGCCAAGACGGTGGGTGTTGTGGTGGCCTTCCTCGGCCGGTTGGGCCAAAAGGATCTGTCTTCGCTGTACCGCCGCGCAGGCGTGGTGGTCGTGCCCTCGCTGTTCGAGCCATACGGCATGGTCGCCGCGGAGGCGATGGCCGCCGGTGCCGCGGTGGTCGCCAGCGAGGTCGGCGGGCTCGCGGACGTCGTCGGCAGCGGCGGGGCCCTCGTGCCACCCGGTGACGCTGGCCGTCTGGCGGCCGCGATCGAGCCGCTGCTCACCGACGACGCTGCGGCCGAGCGCGCTCGCGCCGCGGCGCGAGCG
>Ga0247713_1001497_pt1 | contig 11551 bp, 10 predicted proteins | sample 21E_NmetaG_FD_189936 | JGI IMG/M metagenome (GOLD analysis project Ga0247713, IMG submission 189936) | Soil microbial communities from hillslope of Landscape Evolution Observatory, University of Arizona, Oracle, AZ, United States - 2-1-E_N | ecosystem: Engineered > Artificial ecosystem >... | reverse complement strand
GTCCTGGAGCTGGGGGAGGGGCCGACGCGCGCCGCCGGCCCCTCCCCCAGCTCCAGGACGGGGCCGTTCCAGAGCACCGCCTCGTGCGCGCCGCCGCGGAGGACGAGCCACGGCCGCCCGCCGGCGACCGTTCCGCGGGCGCCGACGCGCCAGCGGCCGCGCATGCGCAGGTGGCTGCGGAGCACGACGCCGCCCTCGAACCGCAGCAGGAGGTGCTTTCCGACCGCCTCGACCCCCTCGAGCCGCCGCCCGTCGAGCCGCGGCGCGACGCCCGTCGCCTGCGCCTGCGGGTGCGGCGCCTCCACCTCGAGCCGCTCGCCGACGAGCGGCTGGAGCCGCCGCGCGATCCGGTGCAGCGAGTCGCCCTCGGGCACGCAGACGAGCGTAGCGAGGGCGGGTCCGCGGGAAGGACACGGCCGTGGTCGCCGTCGCGGGCCTCCTCTCCGTCATCCTCGTGGCGCTGATCGTCACGCGCGTCGCGACGATCGTGCTCACGCTCACCGGCCTCTCCCGCGAGAGCGCCCGGTTCCAGGCGCGCTCCGCCCTGACCGGCGTCGGGTTCACGACCTCCGAGGCGGAGGCGGTCGTGTCGCACCCGGTGCGGCGCCGCGTCGTGATGTTCCTGATGCTGATCGGCAGCGCCGGCGTCGTCACGGTGATCGCGACGCTGATGCTCTCGTTCGTCGGCGCCGGCGGCCGCGAGACGGGGGTGCGGGCGGCGCTCCTCGTCGTCGGGCTCGGCGTCCTCCTCGTGCTCGCGCAGAGCCCGGTCGTCGACCGCGCGTTCGGGCGGCTCGTCGCGTGGGCGCTCGCGCGCTGGACGCACCTCGACGTCCGCGACTACGCGGCGCTGCTCCACATCGGCGGCGAGTACGGCGTCACGGAGCTGTTCGTCGAGCCGGCGCACTGGGCGGCGGGCCGGCGCCTCGGCGACCTGCGGATCTGGGAGGAGGGCCTGCGCGTGCTCGGGATCACGCGCACCGACGGGACCTTCGTCGGGGCTCCCGTCCCCGGGACGGAGGTGCGACCCGGCGACACGCTGATCGTCTACGGCGCGACCGGCGACCTCGTCGAGTTCGCGGAGCGCCGCGCGGGGCCGGCGGGAGACGAGGCGCACCGCGCCGCGGTCGAGCGGCGGCGGGCGGAGTCCGACGAGCCGCTCGACGAGGCGTAGCCGCCGGGAGCCGGAGCGCGAAACATCGCCGCTAAGGTGGGTTCGTGCCCGTCGTCCACAACGGCGATGAGACCCGTCTCAGCGACCCGGCGCGGCTGGAGGCGCTCGAGCGCACGGGACTCGTCGACACGGCCGCCGAGGAGGCGTTCGACCGCCTCACGAGGCTCGCCGTCGCGCTCACGAACGCGCCGATCTCCCTGATCACGCTCGTCCTGCCCGAGCGGCAGTTCTTCAAGAGCGTCGTCGGCCTCGACGAGCCGTGGCTGTCGGCGCGCGAGACGCCGCTCAGCCACTCGTTCTGCCAGTTCCCGGTCCGCTCCGGCGAGCGGCTCGTCGTCGAGGACGCGCGCACGGACCCGCGCCTGTGCGAGAACCTGGCGATCCGCGACCTCCGCGTCGTCGCGTACGCGGGCACCCCGCTCCGGACCGCCGACGGCCACGTCCTCGGGACGCTCTGCGTGATCGACACGCAGCCGCGGCGCTGGTCGGACGAGCAGCTCGCGCGCCTCGACGACCTCGCCGAGCTCGCGCGCGGGATGATCGAGCTGCGCGTCCTCCAGGCACGCGCCGGCGACGACGAGCGCACGGTCGCGATCGCGCGCGCGAGCGGCCCCTCGCAGGGGCCGGGGCTGAACATCGAGGCGTTCTCGCGGCGCACCGGCGTCGCCCCCGACACGCTCCGGAAGTGGGAGCGACGGTACGGGATCCTCCGCCCCGCGCGGACGGAGCACGGCCAGCGGCGGTACGACGAGCACGACGTCGACGTCGTCCGGTGGCTGAAGGCGCGGCTCGACCAGGGCTACCGGATCGGCGAGGCCGCGGCGCTCCTCGGGGGCGACGGCGACCCCGCGGAGTCGCCGCAGGAGCTGCGCGAGCTGATCGTCGCGGCGGCCGCCGCCGGCGACGACGTCCGCGTCGCGCGGCTGCTCGACCAGGCGTTCGCGATGCCGTCGCTCGAGGAGGCGTTCACGGCGATCGTCGTCCCCGCACTCCGCGACGTCGGCGAGGCGTGGGAGGCCGGCCGGCTGGACGTGGCCGCAGAGCACCTCGTCTCGTCGGCGGTGCGGGCGCGCGTCGGTCGGCTCCTCGCGGACGCGCGCGAGGGCGTGCGCGGCTCCGTCACGCTCGCGTGCGCTCCCGGCGAGCGGCACGAGCTCGGTCTGATGACGCTGGCGGTCATGCTGCGCCGGGACGGCTGGCGCGTCGCGTACCTCGGCGCCGACACACCCCTGCGCGACGCCGTCGCGTTCGCCGCGCGCACCGGCTCGCGCGCGCTCTGCCTGAGCGCGACGACGGCCGACCGGCTCGGCGACCTGAAGCTCGCGCTCGCCGAGGTCGACGTGCCGCAGCCGCCGGAGATCGTGCTCGGCGGAGCGGCGGTCACCGCGGAGCGGGCCGCGAAGCTCGGCGTCCGCTACGGCGGCGGCGACGCGGCCGCCGCCGTCGAGCAGCTGCGCGCGCTCGCGGCGTGAGCTCGCCGCTGCGCTACGCGGGCGCGGGCGCGGTCGCGGCGCTCGCGTGGGCGGCGGCCGAGCCGCTCGACCGGCGGCTGCTGCGGCACGACTACTCGGACGTCGCGCTGCTCGGGAAGTGGCTGACGCGCGGACCGCTCTGGCGGCCCGCCGGCCTCGCGTGGCACGCCGCCAACGGCGCGCTGTTCGCGCTCGGCCTCCGCGCGCTCGAGCGCCGGCGCGGCGTCGAGCCGGGACGCCTCGCCGTGCCCGCGGCGCTCGCGGAGCACCTCGCGCTGTTCCCGCTCGGCACCGTCGTCGACCGGACGCACCCGGCCCGCGGGGAGCCCGGCGTCGTCGCGATCTCGTCGCGCCGCGCCTTCGCGCAGGCGTCGCTGCGCCACGCGCTCTTCGGCGCGCTGCTCGCCCTCCTCGTCGGCCGCCGCTAGGACGCGAGCGCGAGCAGCTCCCGCCGGGCGGCAGGGAGGACCGCGAGCGCCGCCCGGACGCGCTCGCGCTGCAGCGCCGCCCACGCCACGTCGGCCGCGGCGGGCGCCGGCCGCGGCGGCGCGTCCACGTCGCGGCGGCGGCGCCGCTCCCGCCGCAGCGCGTCGAGCGCGCGCCGCTGCACGAGGACGAGCAGCCACGTGCGCGCGCAGCCGCGCCCGGGGTCGAACCGGCGAACGTCCCGCCAGACGGCGAGGAACGCCTCCTGCACCGCGTCCTCGGCGACGAGCGCGTCCCCGACGATCCGCCGCGCGAGCGCGAACGCCGCCGCTCCGTGGCGGTCGTAGAGAAGCGCGAGCGCGCCGTCGTCGCCCGCTGCGACGCGGACGAGCAGCTCTTCGTCGGTGGAGGCGGAGCGTCTGGACAAGACGTGGACACAATACCGCCCGCTCCGTCGGCGAAACCTCCGGCTACGGACGCAGGATCGCGCGGCGCGGTCCTGCTAGGAACCCCGCGTCGACGAGCAGCGGCAGGAGCTCGGTCTCGACGACCGGCCGCCCGTCGAACCGCTCGACCGCCAGCCGCTGCGCGCCGCCCGAGCGGACGTGCTCGACGAGGGCCGCGAGCGCCGCCCGCAGCCACGCCTCCTCCGGCTCGCGCAGCGGCACGAGCGAGCGGCCGCCGCGCTCGACGAACAGCGCGGCCTCGCCGCCGAGGAGGACGACGTGCGCGCCGGCGACGCGCGCGGCCCGGGCGCCGGCACGCCGCGGCCACGGGAGCGAGGCGCCGTACGGCTGCGCGGGATCGGACGCGGCGATGACGAGCGGCTCCGCCTCCTCGCCCTCGCGCGGCCGCAGCTCCCGCAGCCGCTCCACCGCGCCGGGCAGCGCGAACTGGGCGCCGCCGAGCCCCTCGACGAAGTAGCCGCGGCGGCACGTCCCCAGCGTCTCGAGCGCTTTCAGCTCGCCGTAGACGGCGCCGTAGCCACCCGCGATCCCCTCCGCCCGGACGGAGTCGCGCGTGACGATCCCGTGCCGCTCGAGCAGCAGCTCCGCGAGCGCGCGCCGCTCCGGCTCGCCCGCGAAGAGCCGCCCCGTCGGCGACCAGCGGCCCTGCGTGGCGGTGCTCCCTGCGGCGCGCGTGCGCGAGAAGCGCCGCGGCCGCCGCTCCGCGCGCGGCACGCCGTAGCGCCTCCCCGCGCGGAGCGGCGCCCACGCGTCGTTCGTCACCTCGCCGGCCCAGACGAGCTCCCACAGCGCCGGCAGCGCCGCCTCCGCGTCGAGGCCGGTGACCGCGAGCAGGTCGAGCCAGAACTCGGCGCTGCGGCCGAGCGCCTCGCGGATCCGGTCGTGCACCTCGCCCTCGGGTGCGGGCGCGGCCGCCGGCGGCCCCAGCAGCGGCGCGTCCTCGCGGAAGTAGAGCGCGACGCGGTCGAGCCCCGCGCCGACCCACACCACCTCGCCAGAGGCGCAGAGCGCGTCGAGCTGCGCCGGCTGGTAGCCGGGCACGCGGCGCCGGAGGACGTCCGACTCCCACAGCGAGACCGGCAGCGCGAGCGCCTGGAGCGGGACGAGCGCCTCGCGCAGGCTCGCGCGCCGGTCGATCCCGTGCCAGCTCGGCAGGAAGCGCCCGAGCGCCGCCTGCTCGGTCGGCTCGACCTCGCGCCGGAGCGCGGCGAGCGACGCGCGCCGGAGCCGCCGGAGCACGTCCGGGTCGCACCACTCCCGCTCGCTCCCGCCCGGCCGCAGCTCGCCGCGCACCAGCAGCTCCTCGCGCTCGAGCGCGCGCAGGACCGGCTCGACGTCGATCCCGAACCGCTCGCCGGCCTCGGCGGTCGTGAAGGGGCCGCGCCCGCGCGCGTAGCGGAGGACGAGCGCGCGCAGCGGCTCGTCGCCGCCCTCGAGGAACGCCTCCGGCAGCCCGCCGGGCGGCATCGCGCCGAGCGCGTCGCGGTACCGGCCGGCGTCCTCGGCCGCGATCAGCCGCTCCTCGCCCGCGACGCGGACGCGGACCGCGCGCCGCTCCCGCAGCAGCGTCTCGGCGAAGCCCGCGTCGTACTCCGTCGCGCGCAGGTCGCCGCGCAGCCGCAGGAGGTCGTGGAGCTCGTCGGCGTTCCGCGGCTCCGGCCGGAGCGACCGCTCCACCTCGGCGACGGCGTCCGGGTCGAGGAGATCCCGCAGCTCCTCCTGCCCCAGCAGCTCGCGCAGCAGGTCGCGGTCGAGCGACAGCGCCTGCGCGCGGCGCTCCGCGGGAGGCGTGTCGTCCTCGTACATGTACGTGGCGACGTAGTCGAAGAGGAGCGACGCCGAGAACGGCGAGGCGGAGGAGGTCTCGACGGTGACGACGTCGAGCTCGCGCGCCCGCAGCCCCGAGAGGATCCGCTTCAGCGCGGGCAGGTCGAAGACGTCCTGGAGGCACTCGCGGTACGTCTCGAGCACGATCGGGAACGACCCGTAGCGGCGCGCGACCTCGAGCAGGCTCTGCGCCTTCAGCCGCTGCTGCCAGAGCGGCGTCCGCTGGCCGGGGCGGCGGCGCGGGATCAGGAGCGCGCGCCCCGCGTTCTCGCGGAAGCGCGCGCCGAACAGCGCCGTCTGCCCGACCTCGGCGACGACCAGCTCCTCCAGCTCGTCGGGGTCGAGCAGCAGGTCCTCGGCCGCAGGAGGCGCGTCGGCATCCGGGAGGTGGAGCGCGATCCCGTCGTCGGACCAGATCGACTGCGCGTGCAGTCCGAGCGAGTCGCGCAGCCGAGCCCCGAGCGCCATCGCCCACGGCGCGTGCACGCGGCCGCCGAACGGGGTGAGGATGCAGACGCGCCAGTCGCCGATCTCGTCGCGGAACCGCTCGACTACGATCGTCCGGTCGGAGGGCACGGCGCCCGTCGCCGCCGCCTGCTCGCGGAGGAAGGCGAGCAGGTTGCGCGCCGCGCGCGCGTCGAGCGCGTAGTCGCGCTCGAGCGTCTCGACCGCGCGCGCGTCCGGCAGCGCCGCCAGCTCGCGCGACGCGGCGCCGATCGCGGCGCCGAGCTCGTAGGGGCGGCCGACGCCCTCGCCCTTCCAGAACGGGACGGCACCGGGCGCCCCCGGCGCGGGCGAGACGAGGACGCGGTCGCGCGTGATCTCCTCGATCCGCCACGTGGACGCGCCGAGGAGGAAGGTCTGCCCCGCGCGCGCCTCGTAGACCATCTCCTCGTCGAGCTCGTCGACGCGCCCGCCGCCGTCGACGAGGTGGACGCCGAACAGCCCCCGGTCGGGGATCGTGCCCGCGTTCGTGACCGCGAGCCGCCGCGCGCCGGTGCGCCCGCGGACGACGCCCGCGGTGCGGTCCCAGACGATCCGCGGCCGCAGCTCCGCGAACTCGTCCGACGGGTAGCGGCCGGCGAGCATGTCGAGCACGTTCTCGAGCTGCGTCCGCGACAGGTCGGCGAACGGGTACGCGCCGCGCACGAGACGGTGGAGCTCGTCGACCGCGATCTCCTCGTCGGCGCAGATCGCCACCACCTGCTGCGCGAGCACGTCCAGCGGGTTGCGCGGGATCTGCGTCTCCTCGATCTCGCCGGCGCGCATCTTGCGCGCCACGACGGCGGACTCCAGCAGGTCGGCGCGGAACTTCGGGAAGATCCGCCCCTTCGAGACCGCGTGCAGCTCGTGGCCGGCGCGGCCGATCCGCTGCAGCCCCCGCGCCACCGACTTCGGCGACTCCACCTGGACGACGAGGTCGACCGCGCCCATGTCGATCCCGAGCTCGAGCGACGACGTCGCCACGAGGCACGGGATCGCCCCCGCCTTCAGCCGCTCCTCGATCTCCGCGCGCTGCTCGCGCGCGAGCGAGCCGTGGTGGGCGCGCGCCACCTCCTCCTCCGCCAGCTCGTTCAACCGCAGCGCGAGCCGCTCCGCGAGACGGCGGTTGTTCACGAAGACGATCGTCGAGCGGTGCTCGCGCACGAGGCGGAGGAGCTCGGGGTAGATCGACGGCCAGATCGACTTCGCGCCCAGCTCCGTCCCCGCGTCCATCTCCTGCCCGTCGGCGGGGACGGGGTACGAGAGCGACGCCGTCGACGAGAGCTCGCGCATGTCCTCCAGCGGCACGACGACCTCGAGGTCGAGCTGCTTGCGGACGCCGGCGTCGACGAGCCGGATCGGCCGTCCGCCGGAGACGAACCGCCCGATCTCCTCGAGCGGGCGTTGCGTCGCCGAGAGGCCCACGCGCTGCGCCGGGGCCGCGAGGCCGCGGTCGAGGCGCTCGAGACTGAGCGCGAGGTGCGCGCCACGCTTCGTCCCGGCGACCGCGTGCGCCTCGTCGACGATCACCGTCTCGACCGAGCGCAGCGTCTCCCGCGCCTGCGAGGTGAGGAGGAGGAAGAGCGACTCCGGCGTGGTGATCAGGACGTCCGGCGGCTCGCGCAGCATCGCGGCGCGCTCGCGGGCGGGGGTGTCGCCGGTGCGGACGCCGACGCGGAGGTCGCTGCGCAGCCCCGCGAGCGGGCCGCGCAGGTTCCGCTCGACGTCGTAGTTCAGCGCCTTGAGCGGCGAGACGTACAGCAGCCGCAGCCCCTCGCCGGGCGCCGCGGCGAGCCGGTCGATCCCGTAGAGGAACGCGGCGAGCGTCTTCCCCGAGCCCGTCGGCGCCTGCACGAGCACGTGCTCGCCGCTCGCGATCGCCGGCCACGCCAGCTCCTGCGCCGGGGTGGGCGCCGCGAACGCGCCGGTGAACCACGCCCGCGTCGCCGGGCTGAAGACGGAGAGCGGATCCACCTCCGGAGCGTAGCTCCCGGTTACCATCCGGCCGATGGCCGCGGCCGCGCCCGAGCGCCTCCACTTCACCGGCGACGATGCGGCCGACGCGCTGCTCGCCGCCGACCCGACCGCGCTCCTCGTCGGCTTCGCGCTCGACCAGCAGGTGACGGTGCAGACGGCCTTCGCGGGGCCGCTGAAGCTGAAGGAGCGGCTGGGCACGCTCGACCCGGCGGCGCTTGCCTCGCTCGACCCGGAGCGGCTCGAGACGGCGTTCCGCGAGCGCCCCGCGGTGCACCGCTTCCCCGGCTCGATGTCGCGCCGCGTGCAGGAGCTCTGCGCGGTGCTCGCGGAGGAGTACGGCGGGCGCTCCGAGCGCCTGTGGACGGAGGCGCGCGACGCGGACGACCTGCGCGCACGGCTCGCGGCGCTGCCGGGGTTCGGCGAGATGAAGGTGCAGGCGCTCGCCTCGGTGCTCGCGCGGCGGCTCGGGGTCGCCGCGGCGGAGCCGCTCGTCCCGGACCATCCGACCCTCGGGGACGTCGACTCGCCGGAGGCGCTCGAGCGCTACCAGGCGGCGAAGCGCGCGCGCAAGGCGGCGCTGCGGGCGGGCGCGTGATCCGCCGCGCCGCGCTCGTCGGGCTCGTCCTCGCGCTCGCCGGCTGCGGCTCGGGCGAGCGCGGCGCCGGCGACCCCGCCGAGCCCGCGGCCACGCCCGCGCCGCCGCACGTCTCGCCCGACGGGCCGGTGACCGTCCTGCTCGAGGACGCCGGGGGGCTCGGCGTCTCGGGCGAGGTCACGCTCAGCTCCGCCGGGCCGGAGCGGACGGACGTCTCGTTCGCGGTCGACGGGAGCGACGGGGCGGCGTTCTCGGCGTCGATCCGCGAGGGCTCGTGCGGCGCGCTCGGCGGCGTCGCGCACGACCTCGGCGCCGTCGAGGGCGACGGCGCGACGCTCGCGGCCGACGTGGCGCTCGAGACGCTCCTCTCCAGCCGCCACTCGGTCGTCCTGTCGGCGGCCGAGGGCGACGGCGTCGTCGCCTGCGCGGAGCTCCCCTACCGCGCGGGATGATGGATTCGCGCGCCCGCGAAGCGGTATAGATCGCCCATGCTGCGGAACCTCGTCCTCCTCCTGCTCGCCCTCGGGCTCGCCGGTTGCGGCGGCGACGGCCAGGGCGACGGCGAGGGAACGGTCGGCGCCCCGCCGACCGAGGCCGCTCCTCCCGTCTCGCCCGCGCGGACGGCCCCGGGCGAGACGACCGCCGAGGAGATGCGGCTCGAGCTCGGCGAACGCAACGACTCCGGCGTCTCCGGGAGCGTCGTCCTCACGCCCGAGGACGCAGACACCCGCATCGTGATCGAGCTCGACGACCCGCAGGTCCTGCCCGCGGGCGCGTACCTCCAGGAGGGCGAGTGCACCGCCGTGCGGCCGGAGGCGGCGGAGGTGCTGGCGCTGTTCGTCGACGGCCGGTCGGAGACGGTGCTCGAGCAGGAGCTGACGAACCTCCTGAACGGCCGCTTCGCCGTCACCGTCTACCTCGAGGAGCGCGAGGACCTCCAGCAGCCGGACGCGTGCGCCGACATCGGGAAGGAGAACGGATGAGCAGGAGCCTTGCACTCGCCGCACTCGCGCTCGCGCTGGTCGGCCTCCCGGCCTGCGGCGGCGGCGGCGGTTCGGGGACGGACGCGGCGCCAGAGAGCGAGTTCCCGCCGACGGACGCTGGCGCGACGGGCGGCGGCGGCGACTACTTCACGCAGGGGCCGATCGACGTCGCGATCGAGGACCCGTCGGCGTTCCTGGTCGGGATCGCCGTCGTCTCGCCGACGAACGAGACGACGACGACGATCGCGATCACGATGGACGACGACTCCGGCCGCGCGGCGGAGCTCCGCAACGGCCAGTGCTGGACCGGCGAGAAGGGCGAGGTCGTGCGCGAGCTCGGGCGGATCGAGAACCGCGAGCTGGAGGCGACGGTCGAGCAGCCGTTCGACGAGCTCCTCGAGGCGGAGCACTCGCTCGTCGTCGTCGGCGAGGGCGGCAAGGACGTCGGCTGCGGCCTGATAGCCGCGTTCGGCGCCGGCTCGTAGGCCGTCAGGCCGCGCGCCGCGTCCAGTACAGGTGCGTCGTCCAGCGGCGGCGGTACGTCGGCCGCTCCAGCGCGGCCGCGATCGCGGCGAGCGTCCGCTCGCGCTCGCCCGGCGGCAGCGTCGCGACGGGGCTGATCGAGGCGAAGTAGTCGACGAGTTGCTCGCGCGGCATCTCCTCGTCGCGGGCGAGCGTCTCCTCCCGCAGCGGCTCGAACGGCGCGCCGTCGAAGGCGACCCGCCAGTCTCCGGAGAGGAGCAGCCGGTGCTTCGCCGTCCGCGCCCGCGGCAGGACGCCCTCCGGCAGGACGTCCGCGGACGGCGGGTAGCGGTGCCAGAGGAGCGCGAGCACGCCGCGCGGCCGCAGGACGCGCGCGATCTCGGCGACCGCCCGCGGCGCGTCGAACCAGTGGAAGGCCTCGCCCACGAAGACCGCGTCGACGGACGCGTCCGCGAGCGGGATCGCCTCCGCCGTCCCCTCCAAGTAACAGTCTGTTACGAGGCCGAGGAGGCGGCGCATGTCCGGGTCGGGCTCGACCGCGGTGACGCGCCGGTAGCGGTCGACCAGGAGCCGCGTCAGCTTCCCCGTCCCCGCCGCGAGGTCGAGCACCTCCGCCTCCGGCGGAACCGGCAGCCGGTCGAGCAGCTCACGCGGCCACTCCGGCCGCCCGCGCTCGTACGCGTCCGCCGCCGAGCCGAAGCTCAGCGCGAAGCGGCTATCCGACACCCGCGAGGAGGAAGGCGCGGCTCTCCTTCAGCATCTCCCGCGCGATCACGAGGCGCTGGATCTCGTTCGTGCCCTCGTAGATCTGGGTGATCTTCGCGTCGCGCATCATCCGCTCGACGGGGTACTCCTTGATGTAGCCGTAGCCGCCGAGGATCTGGACTGCCTCGGTCGTCACCCACATCGCCGCGTCCGTGCACGCGAGCTTCGCCATCGCGGAGGCCTTCGTCAGCTCGGGGCCGTCGACGCCGGCGTCGGCCATCTGGCCGAAGCGGTGGAGGAGCCCGCGCGCCGCCTCGCACGCCGTCTCCATGTCGGCGAGCTTCGCCTGGACCAGCTGGTGCTGCGCGATCGGCTTCCCCATGGTCTCCCGCGTCTTCGCGTACTCGAGCGCGTAGTCCGTCGCGCCCTGCGCGAGGCCGAGCCCCTGCGCCCCGACGCCGGGCCGCGACCGGTCCAGGATCCGCATCGCGATCTTGAAGCCCTCGCCCTCGCCGCCGAGGAGGTTCGCCGCGGGGACGCGGCAGCCGTCGAAGGTCAGCTCGCCCGTCGTCGAGCCCGCGATCCCCATCTTCGGCTCGAGGCGCGCGACCTCGAACCCGGGCGTGTCCGCCTCGACCACGAACGCCGAGATGCCGGAGTGGCCCGCCTCCGGGTCGGTCTTCGCGAAGACGGTGTAGAGCTGCGCGACGCCGGCGTTCGTGATGAACCGCTTCGACCCGTCGAGGACGTACGCGTCGCCGTCGCGGCGGGCCGTCGTCCGCATCGCGGCGGAGTCGGAGCCGGAGCCGGCCTCGGTGAGCGCGTACGCGCAGAGCCACTCGCCCGAGGCGAGCCGCGGCAGGTAGCGCTCCTGCTGCTCCTCGCTCCCCGCGAGCTTCAGCCCGAGCGATCCGAGCTCCTGGACGGCCAGGATCAGCGCGCTCGTCGCGATCGAGGAG
>Ga0247713_1001496_pt1 | contig 11556 bp, 7 predicted proteins | sample 21E_NmetaG_FD_189936 | JGI IMG/M metagenome (GOLD analysis project Ga0247713, IMG submission 189936) | Soil microbial communities from hillslope of Landscape Evolution Observatory, University of Arizona, Oracle, AZ, United States - 2-1-E_N | ecosystem: Engineered > Artificial ecosystem > Mesocosm... | reverse complement strand
CCACCGTCACCGTCGCCACCGCCGTCACCGTCGCCGTCGCCGTCGCCGTCCCCGCCACCACCACCGCCGCCGTCGTCCTCGCCGGTCCAGTCCAGCAGGTTGCGGAACACCTCGTAGCCGCTGTACGTCACCGCATAGCTGCTCAACCCGTACGGGTGGTCGAACTGCTGGGTGGGCTGGGGCAGCATCGCCCCCAGGATCCGCACGACGCCGTCGCCGAGCTCGATCTCGCCGAGGGTCACGCCGTCACCGCCGAGCACACCCACGATGCGGCCGTCAGCCTTCTCGAAGGCGTCGCGGGCGACCACCCACTGCGGCTGCGTGTTGCGGTCGCCGCCCGACGCGTCCTGGATCGCGTAGCCGATGGGCACCGGCTCGACGATCTGGTGACGGTGGCCGCTGCCCTCGGCCGCGCCGGGTTGGTTGACGTTGGCGGCGAGCGGGTCGTCGTACGTGGTGGTCTGCCCACCGTCGGTCGAGAACTGCACGTGGCCGGCGTACACCGTCTCCTCTGACACGCTGCCGTCAGGTACCAAGCCCATCCACTCCAGCGCACGCAGCCCGTCGTCGGTCAGGACGAGGTTGCCGCCACGGCGGACGAACCCCCGGAGGGCAGCGGCCAGGCGGTCACGATCGGCGTCGGTGTACTCGCTGGGGTTGGTCACCGCCTCGACGCCCTCGAACGCGATCTCCACGTCGGCAGGGCCGGGTGCGCCTGCCCAGTTGTGGATCTCCAACCGGTACCGACCAGGTGCGGGACGCGCGTAGTGCAGCGTCTCCAGCTGCGTGCGCCCCGTCTCGCCGCTGGCGACGTCACCGCTCCAGGAGCCGTTGGCCAGCTGTCGCTGCAGGTACAGATCCGGGTCGACGACCGTCGCGGAGGTCACCGTCGCGTCCAACGACGCCTGGGGGGCGGTCACCTCGAACTCGTAGAACGCCGAGGTCGCCTCGGAGCGCTCGCCGGCCCCGGGCGCGGGCACCGCAACCGTGCCTTGCTCCGGCTCCTGCGCCGGCGTGCCGGCCACCGCCTCCCGGTATCCCGGCAGGAACGCGTCGTCGGTCACCACGAGCGTGTCGTAGTCGTCCAGGTCCGCTGTGCCGGCGAGGGCGTCGTCGACCGGCATCCGGGTCAGCTTGCCCGGCGCGGTGGTGTGCCGGCGCAGCATCGTGAAGAAGTCCATGTTCGACACGTCGTACGGCAGCTGGCCCGGGTCGGGCCACGCCTGCTCCTCGACGAACTCGATCCGAACGTTGAACTGCGAGGGCGAGTCGCCGTTGACACGGATGCGATAGCGGCCGGGGGACGGGGAGTTGACGTCGAGCTGCGCCCCGCTCTGGGCGTACACGAACGATTGGTTGAAGTAGCTGTTCTGGGTTTGCCAGGCAGCGTCGTCCTGCTCGCCCCGGTCCGGGTCCTCCTCGTCGGACCGGTACATGTCCACAGCGATCTCATTGAGCGAGCCGAGTGACACGCCCGCCACGTTGTTCCACGTGACCTCGGCGCGGATGCCGCCGTTGTAGACGCCGTCACGCGGGCCGAGGACGTCGAACTCCTCGGTGGTCTCGCCGCCCGTGTGGTTGATCGTGAACTCGATGGGATCCTGCTGCGGCAGGTCGGTGAACGCCGGCGGCGTGCCGGTGTCCGAACCGGCATGGGTGATGCGGTTCGGGTTGTGCAGGTACGCCGCGCGACCGCGGAAGCGGAAGGTCGTGTCCTCGGGCACCAGCGAGTAGTGCATCTGCGCGTAGATCAGTGACTTGTTGCCGTCGACGTGCAGCTGCTCGGCGTCGGGGATGTAGCAGGTGCCCACCCCGCAGTTGGACAGGTGCGACAGCGACATCTCGTTGTCGATGCCGTCGGCGTCCAGGCCCAGCGGCGAGTCCATCCAGTCGCCCAGCGCGCCGGTGACCGTGTAGTCGATGGTGTCCCAGATCGTGCCCCACTGCACCCCGTACATCCGGGGGTCCTCCGGCTGGGGCGGGGCGTCGTTGGGCTTGATCAGCGGGCTCCACGCCAGGCGCTCCTCGGCGTCGGCCCACGCCCCCTTGGTGAACTGCAACACCCGCCGGTCCTTGTCGAACGGCCGCTCGCTGCCACCGATCAGCGTGAACGAGAACGCGCGGTCGATCAGCTGGCCGTGCAGGTCGATGCCCCCGGTCCACTTGTCCTTGATGCTCTTGAGCGCCTTGCCCATCGAACGGGTCTCAGGCTCCGACCACGGGGTGTAGGGCCGGAAGGTGTAGCCCTTCGTCGGCCAGTCGCGGTTCATGTCGACACCGTTGCCGTTGTAGCGCTGGTAGAAGAACCCGCCTTCCTGCTTGTCGCCGCGGCGCCATCCGTCGGGGTTGTTGAGCATGAACCACACCGACTGCTGCTTCAGCGCCTCGCCGGCGGTCGTCGACTCCTCCGGCACCGTCTCCAGAATTGGGTGCGGGTTGTCGGGTCCGGCGTTTTCCTGCGCGCAGTTGGCGGGCGAGCCCTCGCCGTGCTTCTCGCATGACGCCCAGGTCGCCAGGTCCTCGATCGCGCGGATGCCCCCCTCGACGCCGGCGCGCTCGATGCCGTGGATCGACAGCGCGTACGCGAAGTGCTGGCGCTCGGCGATGGGCGTTGCGGTGTCCTCCTCGTCGGTCACCCGCACCATGTACAGCGGCACCTTCTCACGCTGCAGGTCCTCGGTGGGCAGCCCCGCGGTCATGCCCTCGCCGTCGGCCAGGTCGAGCACCTGGGCGAACGGGCCGGTGCCGTCGGACAGGTCGTAGACCTCGACGAAGTCGCCGAACATCTCGTCGCTTGCCAGGAACTGCAGTCCCGACAGGGTCTCCTCCCAGCCCAGGAAGTCCACCGACGGACAAGCCACGTTGCCCTTCGCCCACGGCGAGCGGGTGGGCAGCTGCGGGCCCGGCCAGTGCGCGTGCGGGTCCGGAAAGACCCGGCCGCACAGCTGGTAGGCCGCCGCGTTGTCCGCCACGGGCAGCGCACCGGTTGGCGGCGCGGGCAGCAGCGCGATGAGCAGGGTGGCCGCGGCCACCACCAGGAAGATCCGCCGAGACGCCGACAGGACCATGACCCCTCCCCCGTGTCAGGACTGCAGGACAGCCTTGCACGCCGGACTGCTGCAGGGCAATGGCGAGCGCACACTGGTCATGTGACGCAGCAGTGGGAGGGTGGACGCAGCCAGGGCCTGGCCTGGCGACGCCTGGGGACGGTTGCGCTCGCGGCGGCGGTGCTCGGCCTCGGCGTCTGGTCGGCGCTGCGGGATCAGGGCCTGACGGTCGAACGCGACCACGACCTCGTCGAGACGGTGACCGAGGGACCCCAGACGGTGGTCGAGCCACCCCGCGCCACCGGTGATCGCTGGTACTGCTCCAACGCCACACCGGTCGCCGCCTATCCCGACGGCCGGTACTACCCGACCCACTACCCGCCGGGGGAGCGCTTCCACGTCCGGCCGCAGGCGTGTTACGCCGACACCGCTCGGGCAGAGGCCGACGGCTTCCGCCTCGCCGACCCGCCGGAGGGTGTCGTGGCCGCGGGCGGCCTGTACGTCGTCGATGCGCACGCGCCGACGTTGCAGCAGTGTCGCGATGTGGCGCGCGACGCGGGCTTCGCGGTGCCCTGTCCGCGCCGGCTGCCGTCTCCGGGCTATGGACCGGTGTGCGGGCCGGGGCGGTGCCGTTACCTCGACGGTGTCGTCATCGAGGCCCGCGGCTTCCCGCTCCCGCCGGAGTGGTGCACCGACTGCGACGCACATGTGGTGGTCACCGCGGTCCCCCTCCTCGGCCCGTCGGAGCTGCGGCCCTGCCACGACCAGATGCGTCTCGTGCCCTGGGCTCGCCGTCCGGACCCCGAGCGCTGGCGGGTGTGCTCCGCCAGTGAACGGCAGTGGCTGGGCGCGTTCGGGGGGTTCCCGCACGAGGGTCACGTCGTCGTGACGTGGCACAACGACGGGGTGGTGTATGCGGTCAGCATCGAAGGCGACGGCGAGCAGCAGGCAGAGGCCCTGGCGGCGATCATCGACGGTCTGGTCATGGTCGACGGCTGACCCACTTCAAGAAAACGACGAATCGGTCGAGACGACGGGTAGCGCTCGCATCCGCCGAGCCTGGTCGCCGACTCGTGGGGTAACGCCGCCGTGCCAAAGCTGGAACGTCTTGTCATGCCCGCCGCCGTCCTGGCCGCCGTCGCGCTGGTCGTCTCGCTGACCGTCGCGGTGCAGCCCGCTCAGGCGTCCACCGCCCAGCGCTGGTCGAACCCGGCGACGTGGGGCGGCGCCGTCCCAAAGGCCGGGGCCACCGTCACCATCCCTGCGGGAAAGACCGTGGTGCTCGATGTGTCGCCGCCCAAGCTCGCCGGCCTGAACGTCGACGGGACGCTGCGGTTCGCGAACAAGCCGCTGCGGCTGCACACCGGATGGATCATGGTCCACGGACGGCTGCAGGTGGGCACGCGGTCGGCACCGCACACCGCCCGTTCGGAGATCGTGCTGGACGGCGACCCGGACGCCAACGTCATGGGAATGGGCTCGCAGGTGATGGCCGCCATGGGTGGGGGCGTCATCGACCTGCACGGTGCCCGCCGGCCGGTCGCGTGGTCGCGGCTGGCACGCAACGCGCCGGCGGGGGCGCGGCGGATCACCGTGCAGTCGACCAAGGGGTGGCGCGCCGGCGACCGCATCGTCGTCGCGTCGACCGACAACACTCCCGACCACGCCGAGGAGCGGATGGTTGCCGCCGTCGACGGTCGGGTGGTCACGCTTGACCGCCCGCTGCGGCACACCCACTGGGGGCGTACGCAGCGGATCGCGGGGCGGCGGATCCCCCAGCGGGCCGAGGTCGGCCTGCTGACCCGCAACCTGGTGGTGCGCGGTCCGGACTCGTCGGCGACGACGGGCATCGGCGGCCACGCGATGGTCATGGCAGGGTCGGTCGGCCGGGTCAGCAACGTCGAGTTCGTCCGCATGGGGCAGGCCGGACGGCTGGCCCGCTATCCGTTCCACTTCCACATGATGGGCTCAGCACCGGGCAACTACGTGGTGTCGTCGGTGTTCCGCGCCAACCACAGCCGGTGCCTGACCGTCCACGGCACCTGGAACGTCACCGTCGCCGACAACGTCGGCTACGAGTCGCGCGGCCACTGCTTCTTCTTCGAAGACGGCGTCGAACGCGGCGTGAAGCTGCTGCGCAACCTGGGGCTTTCCACCCGCCGGCCGCTGCCCGGCAAGGCGCTGCTGGACACCGACGACGTGCCCGCGACGTTCTGGATCCAGCACCCCGACAACGTCGTGCGCGGCAACGCCGCCGCCGGGTCGGAGGGCAACGGGTTCTGGTACGACCTGCCGGAGTACCCGACGGGACTCTCGGCGACCCGTGACTTCTCCCCGCGCCGCGCGCGGTTCGGGGTGTTCGCCAACAACGTCGCGCACTCCAACAACAACGTCGCCGGCCGGTTCCGCTCGGGCACGGGCCTGCTGATCGAGGACTACCGCCCCGAGGCGCGGGCGGTGTTCAAGGGCCTGGTCGCCTACAAGAACACCGGCTTTGGTGTGTGGGCCGAGCACAACACGATGATCCGTGGTGCTCGCCTGGCCGAGAACAACGTCGGGTTCCTTGGCCGCGATGCCGCGCTGCGCCGCAGCGTCATCGTCGGCAAGACGGGCAACAACGCCGACAAGCACTGGTCGATGACGGGCATCGGGCTGTACCACGACACCGTCGACGTCCGACGCGTCACGCTGGCGAACTTCAAGCCTGAGGAGTGGCGCCACGGCGTCGGCATCGGCCCCATCGTCGAGGACATGACCACCGTGCCGCGGTTCGCCAAGGTCCGCTTCGTCAACGCCGACCGGGTTCGGATGACGCCACCGTGGGTGTCGGGTCGTCACGGGATGACGCTGCTGGCCGACGCGGACGGTTCCGTGGCGGGTACCGGGCGACGATCGACCATCGTCGCGTCCAACCCGCTGCTGCTGGACGGCAGCTGCCGCCGGGTGCGGACCCTGGGCGCGCACCGGTGCCCGTCGGGCCGGCGCATCGCCATGGTGCGTGTGCAGGACCAGAGCGGCTCGCGCGAGAAGCTCGGCCCGACCGTGGTGGTCCGTGGCGACGGGGCGCGCACCCACGCCCTGTCCGACCCCAGCTGGTCGGACCGCCCCCAGAGCCAAGCGACCGTGCTGCTCGGCCGTCGCTATCACCTGCGGCTGGGCCGCAAGACGCCGGCGAACTTCGAGCTGGTCATGGCCAACGACCAGAAGGGCGCCATCGACCTCGGCGTCGGGTGGTCGCACGACGCTCTGCACGTGTACGAGGGATGGGGCGAGTGGGCCCGCACCCTGCGCAAGGCGTCCTCGGCCAAGGAGCTGTCCGAAGGCGGGCGCTACTGGGTCGATCCCTCGACGCGGCGCGTGTTCGTCCACTTCGCCGGCGACGGCTCGTGGCGATGGCAGCGGATCAAGGTGTGCGCCCAGCGCTACTGCGGCGAGGGACTCGGAACGCGCAACTGGTCGTAGGGGCACCCGCATCCGCGGGCACCGCGGGCGCGAGCGGCAGTTATGGCAAAAGTCACGATCGCCGGGTTAGTCACGGCAGCACCTCGGGCATGAGGTTCGTACCGCGCACGCATCCCGAGGAGATCAGAAGACTCATGAGCCAGACCAACACGCTTGCCCGCACCCTGCACGACGTCGGCCTCGCCGCCTGGTTCGGCGGCTCCCTGTTCGGGGCCGTGGGCCTGAACGGCGCGAGTGACGAGGTCACCGACCCGACCGACCGCGCCCGCGTCGCCAACGCCGGCTGGGGCCGCTGGACGCCGGTGAACGCCGCCGCGATCGCGGCGCACCTGCTCGGTGGCGCCAAGATCACGACCGGCAACAAGGGCCGTCTCGCCGGCCAGCGGGGCGTCGGCACCGCCAGCGCGATCAAGGCGGGCCTGACTGCCGCCGCGCTCGGTGCCACCGCCTACAGCCGGGTGCTCGGCCAGAAGGTGATGGAGGCCGAGGCCAAGGAGGCGCAGGGCGCCTTCGGCCAGGACGGGCTTCCGGTCGCCGACGCGACCACCCCGACGGCGCAGACCTCCGACGAGGCCGCGCAGGCGCAGAAGCAGCTGAAGATTCTGCAGTGGGCCATCCCCGCGCTGACCGGCGGCCTGCTGGTGCTCAACGCCCGCATGGGTGAGCAGCAGCGCCCGACCGAGGTCGCCAAGGGCATCGTCGGCCGCTACGTGCCGGACGCGCTGCACAAGTAGGTCCACCCGAAGTCCCAGCCCAAGACGAGAGGGGAGTTGCATGCCACGGACTGCACGCGAGGTCATGACCGGGGGCGCCGAGTGCGCCCAGCACGACGACACCATCACCGACGCCGCGCGCAAGATGCGCGACCTCGGGGTGGGGGCGCTGCCCATCTGCGGTGAGGACAACCGCCTGAAGGGGATGATCACCGACCGCGACGTCGCGGTGAAGGTCGTCGCCGAGGGCAAGGACCCCAACACCGTGAAGGTCATCGACCTTGCCGACCAGCCAGAGGTCGTCACCATCGGTGCCGACGATTCCGTTGAAGAGGCGCTGCAGACGATGGCCAAGTACAAGGTCCGCCGGCTGCCCGTCATCGACGGCCACGACCTGATCGGCATGGTCAGCCAGGCCGACATCGCCCGGAACATCGAGGACGACAAGGTCGGCGACCTCGTCCAGACGATCAGCCAGGGCGACGACAACAACTGACGCACGACCCCCGACGGTGACCCGGCCAGTGCGTGGCCGGGTCACTGTCGTCTTCACGGAAGGGACGCCGAATGGGTGAGCAGATCAACCCGCCGCAGGAGCAGCACCGTCAGCCGGGCATCGAGTCCGCCATGCGACCTGAGCCGGACTTCTCCGCACCCGACTACAAGGGCAGCGGCAAGCTGGAGGGGACCGTCGCGCTGATCACCGGTGGAGACAGCGGGATCGGCCGGTCAGTCGCGGTGTTGTTCGCCCGCGAGGGAGCGGACGTGGCCATCGTCTACCTCGACGAGCACACCGACGCCGAGGACACCCAGCGGCTGGTCGAGAAGGAGGGCAGCCGGTGCCTGCTGCTGAGCGGTGACGTCGGCGACGAGTCGTTCTGCGCTGACGCCGTCCGTCAGACCGTCGACCAGCTCGGGCGCCTGGACACGCTGGTCAACAACGCTGCCGAGCAGCACCCGCAGGAGTCGCTGACCGACATCTCCGCCGAGCAGCTGGAGTCGACCTTCCGCACCAATGTCTTCGGCATGTTCCACCTCACCAAGGCGGCGCTCCCGCACCTGCAGCCGGGCTCCACGATCATCAACACCACGTCGGTGACCGCCTACAAGGGCAACCCGATGCTGATCGACTACTCGGCGACGAAGGGGGCGATCGTGGCGTTCACCCGTGCGCTGTCGATGTCGCTGGCGGAGAAAGGGATCCGCGTCAACGCGGTGGCCCCCGGACCGATCTGGACACCGCTGATCCCGGCGACGTTCGACGAGGAGTCCGTGGCATCGTTTGGCGCCGACACACCCATGGGCCGGCCGGGGCAGCCCGAAGAGTGCGCCACGTGCTACGTGTTCCTCGCGTCGACGGACTCGTCGTACATCTCCGGGCAGGTGCTGCACCCCAACGGCGGCGATGTGGTCAACGGCTGACCGGCCAAATGGCCGTCCGCGTTGCTCCATTCGTCCGAAGGGCGCGTCGTCGGCTTCCCCGTCCGGCCGCAGCGCCGGTCGAGGCACCGCGGTACGGTCAGCGGCTGACCAGCGTCGAGTGATCTGAAAGTGGGCGCGATGACCACCATCCCCATCGACCTGAAGGTCCCGACCGACCTGTTCATCGGCGGCCAGTGGCGTTCGGGCGAGTCCGGTGAGACGTTCCCGGTGCAGGACCCCGCGACCGGTGAGACCATCGCCGAGGTAGCCAATGGCACCCCGGACGACGGCCTTGCCGCGGTCGCCGCCGCCGAACGCGCCTTCGAGCCGTGGGCCGCCACCGCCCCCCGCGAACGCGGCGAGGTGCTGCGCCGTGCCTGGGAGCTGATGACCGAGCGCGCCGATGCGCTCGCGGAGCTCATCGTCCGAGAGATGGGCAAGGCACTTGCCGATGCCAAGGGTGAGGTGGCCTACGCGGCCGAGTTCTTCCGCTGGTACGCCGAGGAGGCGGTGCGCAACCAGGGGACGATCGTCACGTCACCGAAGGGCGACAAGCGCATCCTCGTGGTGCATCAGCCGATCGGGGTGAGCCTGCTGATCACGCCGTGGAACTTCCCCGCGGCCATGGCCACCCGCAAGATCGGGCCCGCTCTTGCGGCCGGGTGTCCGGTGATCCTCAAGCCGGCCAGTGACACCCCCCTGACGGCTTTGGCGATCGCCGCATTGCTCGCTGAGGCCGGGGTACCCGACGGCGTGGTCAACGTCGTGCCCAGCCGCCAGTCGTCGGCGTTCTCCACGGCCCTGCTGGCCGATCCGCGGGTGCGCAAGCTGTCGTTCACCGGCTCGACCGAGGTGGGTCGCAGCCTGCTGGAGCTCGCCGCCCACCAGGTGATCGACTGCTCGATGGAGCTGGGCGGCAACGCCCCGTTCGTCGTGCTCGACGACGCCGACGTCGACGCGGCGGTCGAGGGCGCGATGGTCGCCAAGATGCGCAACGGCGGGGAGGCGTGCACGGCGGCAAACCGCTTCTACGTGCACGAGGCGGTCGCCGACGAGTTCACGTCGAAGTTCACCGACGCCATGCAGGCGGTGCGCATGGGGTCCGGGCTGGATCCGGACACGCAGCTGGGCCCGCTGATCAACGAAGGCGCGCGCTCTGACGTGGCCGGTCTGGTCGATGGAGCGCTGTCGGCCGGGGCGAAAGCGGCCACGGGAGGTTCCGTCCCGGATGGTCGGGGGTGGTTCTACCCCGCCACGGTGCTCGACGACGTCCCGCCCGACGCGGAGATCCTCACCCAGGAGATCTTCGGCCCCGTGGCGCCGGTCGTGCGCGTGTCGTCCGACGAGGAGGCCATCGACCTGGCCAACGACACGGAGTACGGACTGGTGTCCTATCTCTACACGCGGGACCTGCAGCGCGGTCTGCGTGTGGCCGAGGCTCTTGAAGCTGGGATGGTGGGGCTCAACAAGGGGTTGATCTCCGACCCGGCGGCGCCATTCGGCGGCGTCAAACAAAGCGGCATCGGACGTGAGGGCGGCGCCGAGGGCATGCACGAGTTCATGGAAAGCAAGTACATCGCCACGGATTGGTGACGGCTGCCAGTCCGCTGCTCGGACCGGCAGCGGTGGCTACTCGCTGTCGCGATCTTCGGCCGGTCGCGGCTTCATGCCGGCGGCACGACCGCGCATTGAGGTGACCTCGGCCATCTTGCGGCTGGCCTCGTCGATCATCTCCTCGCCGAACATCACCGCGCCGGTCAGTTCCACGTCCGTCGCCTTGCGGTAGGCCTCGAGGATGTCCTCCGCGCGCTCGAACTCCTCCTGGCTCGGCGCGTACACCTCGTTGGCGATGTCGATCTGTCCGGGGTGCAGGACCCACTTCCCGTCGTAGCCCAGGATGCGGGTACGTCGCGCGACCTCGCGGTAGCCGTCGAGGTCACGGATCTTGGCGTACGGGCCGTCGATCGCCTGAAGGCCGGCAGTGCGTGCGGCGACGAGGATCCGCATGTGGATCCAGTGCCAGTAGTCGCCGGGGTAGTCGTCGATCATCTCGCCGACGGTGAGGCTGGGCATGCCCATCGCGGCGGCCATGTCGCCGGGGCCGAAGATCAGCGTCTCGAGGCGGTCCGAGGCGTGGGCGATGTCGTCAATGAGGGTCAGACCCGGGCCGTTCTCGATCTGCGCCTCGATGCCGATCTGGTGGTCGAAGCCCTTGGTGTCCTCGATCATCCTCAGCAGGTGGTCGACGAACTCGACCTCGCCGGGGGACTGCACCTTCGGGATCATGATGCAGTCGATGTTCTCGCCGGCGGCCTCGACCACCTCGATGACGTCGCGGTATGCCCAGCGGGTGTCGATGGCGTTGATGCGGACGACGACGGTCTTGGCGCCCCACTCGTTGCCGTTGAGCGCCTCGATGACGTTGCCTCGCGCGGCTTCCTTTTCACCGGGGGCGACGCTGTCCTCCAGGTCCAAGAAGACCTCGTCCGCCGGCAGGGACGGCGCCTTGCCCAACATCTTGGGCGAGCTGCCGGGCACCGACAGGCATGAACGGCGGGGGCGGGCCTTGCCCATCCCCTCGGCGACACGGTTGGACAACGTCGACATCGCGGTGTGTTCCTTGATGGGGGGCTGCGGAGATCGGCGGCAGCCTACCGGCGCCCCGAGAGACCGCGGTAATCGGGGAAGGGGTTCGCTATGGAGTTGTCAAGGTGCGGTTGCCCGGGCAGCCCGAAGTTCCGGCCGGTGGCGCGGGGTGTCGGGTGTCGCGGGCGTGCTACTTGGTGATGGCGTAGCGGCCGTCGGGTTGTCGGACGACCTGCCAGCCGAGGTGGTGGATGTTGTGGTGGCAGGCCCAGCAGACCAGGGTGAGGTTGTCGGTGGTGGTTTTGCCGTTGTGGCTGCGCCATTGG
>Ga0247713_1001495_pt1 | contig 11568 bp, 13 predicted proteins | sample 21E_NmetaG_FD_189936 | JGI IMG/M metagenome (GOLD analysis project Ga0247713, IMG submission 189936) | Soil microbial communities from hillslope of Landscape Evolution Observatory, University of Arizona, Oracle, AZ, United States - 2-1-E_N | ecosystem: Engineered > Artificial ecosystem >... | reverse complement strand
TCCCCCGCCCCCGCCACCGGCCGTTCCGGTGGCCGGCCTGCCGGAGAATCCCTCCGGGCCGGAGGTCCTGGCGATGGAGCAGAGGCTCGCGGATCTGGGCTACCTGGTGGGAAAGGTGGACGGAGTCTTCGATGGGGCGACCAAGCACGGGATCACTGCGTTCCAAAAGGTGGAGGGGTTGGAGCGAACCGGGGCGGCCGACGGGCCGACGCTGACGCGGCTGGCCTCCGCGCAAAGACCCACCCCCAAGTTCTCCACGCCGCCCGACCACTTCGAGGTCGATATTCCCCGGCAGGTGGTCTTCATGGTGCGGGGCGGGCAGGTAGCGGCAGTATCTCCCACGTCCACCGGCAACAACAAGAAGTTCACCTCGCAGGGCTGGACCCGCCGGGCCGTGACCCCCAACGGTCAGTTCCAGATCAGCTACAAGCGCAACGGCTGGCGCAACGCGCCGTTGGGACGGCTGTACCGGCCTGCCTACTTCAACGGCGGCATCGCACTGCACGGAAGCACCTCGATACCCACCTCGCCGGCGTCACACGGGTGCGTCCGCCTCCCGATGGCATTCGCCGACTACATTCTCGACAACGCGCCGGTAGGGATGGTGGTCTACGTGCACGGCGGGCCCAGTGGAGAGAACCCGCAGCCGATCCTCGATGAGCCGCCGCTGCCGGCCCCGCCGGCCCCGCTGCCGGCCCCGATTCCGGTTCCCGAGCCCGTTCCGCCTCCTGTACCGGATGATCCCGGTACGGTGCCTCCTGGGGGCAACGGGCTTCTCCAAGGGCTGCTTCCGCAGGCCTAGCCCGGCCGGGGCGATCGCGGGTTCTACGGCGTCGAACAATTGCAATGCCGTCTATCTCTTCCTAAGAGGTATCTATATCCATATCATTTGTGGCCAGGCCCTCGACGAGAAAGGCATTGGTCATGGCGGATCGACAGAAGGCGAAGTGGACCCGGCTTGCAACGTTGGGTTTTGTGCTGGCGGGTTCGGGGCCCGTTCTCATCCTTGCGGCGGTTTTGATCTGGGGCCTCGATCCGGGTGAGGAGCTCGGTTTTTTCATCACGACGATCGGTGTGGCCTTTGTTTCGGCGTTCCTGGTCTGGCGCTTCGGCACCTGGTCCAAGATCGTAGGAATAGTGGCCGGGCTGCTTCTGGCCATGGCGTTGTTCTGGACCGCATTCGGGTTGGCGCAGCCGGCATCGTTCTTCGACTTCACAGCGGGTGTGCTGGTAATGCCGGGCGCGCTGCTTGCCGTCGGGGCGTGTATTGCCGCACTTGTTGCCAGGCGGAAAGGGCGCCAGACCTCCCGAGCCGAAGGCGGCGAGAAGCTGGGCATCCGTTTGGCGCTCGGCATTGTGGTAGCAGCGGCGCTGGTATCCGGTGCGTTGAACCTGCTGACCCGTCCCACCGCAACCGCAGGTGAAGCCGAGGCAAGTGCCTCCATGAGGGAATTCAAGTTCGACAGCCCCCAATACGAGGTATCTGCAGGGGGAACGATCTACGTAAAGAACGACGACCCGTTCCATCACACCTTCACAATCGACGAGCTGGGAATCGACGAAGGATTTGTGGCTGCCGGCGCAAAGGTCATTCAGATTCCCGACCGTCCGGGAACCTACGTCCTTTACTGCCGTCCGCACACATCCGATCCGGAAAACCCGGAGAACGAAGACATGGCCTCGTCGATCACCGTCAGCTGATCAGCCGCCGACGGCGCCCGGGCTGCTTGCCGGGAGGCCGTGACCTCCCAGGCTTTCCAGCAGCCGGGCAAGCGCATCGAGATCCGACCCGTCGGAGCCGGCCTCGGTGAACAGCAGGTCTGACGTCCTCTCGGCCGTCAGGCGGGCCTCCCCGGCGATCGTTCGGCCGGTCGGCGTAAGCGATGCGTAGGCCACCCTGGCGTCGCGGGGGTTGGCTTCGCGCACCAGCAGCCCGATGCGCTCCAGGGGACCGAGGGCTCTCGTGACGCCGGATGCCGTCATGCCCAGCCGGTCGGCGAGGTCCACCCGCCGCAGGCGTCCGTCCGGAGCGGAGCCCAGGTGGAGCAGGATCATCAGGTCGTTCAGGCTCAGCCCATGGGCCGCCAGCGCCCGGTCGACCCGGCGTGCCATCGCCGCGTGAGCCCGGGTGATACGTACGAGCAGGTCGAAAGGTGTGGTCACGGTTCGCTCCTTCTGTAAGATACTTGCGAGCTCAATGATAACGCAATGATGGCTCGGCCGCCGCAGTCGTTAGGCTGGGGAGGTCAACTACTCAAGCGACCTAAGGAGGCTCAACCACGTGGGTGACGGAACCTGGCTGGATGTGCAGGAGGCGGCGCAGGCTGCGTTCGATGCGGCAAAGGAGGACATCGACAACCCGGTGTACGAGGTAGAGCGGGCGTGGAAGAGCGGGTTCAACAACGGATTCAAGCTGGCTTTGAACGCTTTGGGAATCCCCGAGCAGGAGGCTCTGGACAAGATGCACGAGTTGGGGCAGGACCAGGATGTCGGGCGGGGCCCGAGCTTGGGAGGCTAGCGGGAGCCCGCCAGCCCCGGCGATGTGTCCTCGCTCAGTCGAAGGAACCATTGTCGGGCGTCCAGGCTCTCCATGTCCGAGGCCTTGCGGTGGCTTCCGGGGATGTGAAACCTGACCGTAGCCAGCCTGAATACCTTCTGGAAGATAGACCAGGTCAACTGCAGGTGCTGAATGTTGGCCTCCGGCACAATCGTCGTCCTTCGAACGAGGAAGCCGGATCGAACGAGCACGAACCCGGGAACCAGGCGGTGGCCCCGGCATCGCCATAGCAGCCATCCCCCCAGCCAGAACGCCGGGACCAACAGGTACCCTGCGGCGCCCACCTGTCCGAGAGTCATCCAGGCCGCCGTACCGGCGGCCAGGCCGGCCAGCGTGGGGAGAAGCGCCCGCCGGATCGCTCCTCGAAAAGGCGGTCTCTGAAGATCGGTCAGGGCCAGGTCCGGCGCCCCCAGAACCTCGCAGGCAACCTGCCAGGCCTTTTGCCTGCTGCCGAGGGGCAGCAGGACGCTGCTCTCCTGGTTCTCCTGGGCCTCGGCGCTGTAGCCGGCCACCACAACGGTCAGGCTGGCGAGCCCCAGGAGCCTGCGAACGACGTTCTCGTCGACCTGGACGGCCTGGACCCGCCTCAGCGGGATCTGGGCCCGGCGGCGCTCCAGAAGACCTCTGGTGATCACCAGGCGGTTGTCTTGCAACCGCACGGTGAACTCCCAATAGATCAGGATTGTCAACGCGATGCTCAGCGCCAGCGACAGGGTCACCGTCAGAACCGCCAGCAGCGAGATCGCCACCACCAGCGATTCACCCGGCATCAAGCCGCCCACAAAGTCGGCGACTGCCTCGAACGAGTTCTCGCCGAAGACCTCGATCCCGTAACCGAGCAGGGCGGCGAGGACGGCCACCCGCCCGCCTGTCATGCCGGCGAGCAGCAGGTCCTTGCGCGAGAGCCGGGCGAGCGGCGCCTGCTCATCCTCCTCGCTCTCGCTGCCGGCCGTCTGGTCCTTGCCGCTCGAGGCCCACTGCCGGATCCTTTCCGCTTCGTCCGGCAACAGCGCTACCAGCGCCGCCTCGGTCTGCTTTCCTCCGACCGCCTCGATACGCAACTCCACCACCCCGAATGCTCGGTGGCGCAGCTTTTCGACAACGTCGATGCTCTGCACCCGCTCGCGCGGGATCACCCGCCGCCAGCGGCTGAGAAGGCCTCCCTGCACCACCAGGGTGTTGCCCAGGATGTCGTAGCGGAAGCGCGAGTACTTGATCGCCGGGGAGATGAGCATGAACAGCCCGATCACCAGGAAAAGCGGCGAGAGCCCGCCGCCGACTATGGCCAGCGGAATGAGGCCCAGGACCACGCGTCCCGCGTCGTACAAGAACCAGATCGGTACCGCCGAGGGGCGCAGCCGGTAGCCACCGGCAGGTAGCGGGTGCGTAGGGTCCGGGGGCGGGGGATCAGACGGTGACTGTTCCTGCAACCTTGGAGAGGTCCTCTCTGATCGACTCCGCGGTGGCGACATCAAGGCCCGGGATGCTGGAGGCCTTCCCCGCCGCGGTGTAGACGACGACCCCCGTCAGCTGGAACGCCCGGTCCAGGGGACCCTGCCGTGATTCTACGAACTGGATCCTGTCAAAGGGCACCACGGTCTCCACGTGCCAGATGGCTCCTCGTGAGGTGTACAGATCCGACTCCCGAATGGTGTACCTCCACCGCCGGTAGGCGAGCCGGGGAACGACGGCGGCCGCCAGCAACAACACCAGCGAAAGCAGCCAAATGACCGCCGAAGGCAGCTGCAGCAGGGAACCGGCCACGATGGCGGCAACCACCAGCGGCACGACGAAGATCAGCGCCAGCACGTGCCAGAGCTTGCGGACATTGGGATGTAGGGGCTGCAGCTCCACCTGACGAGGTTACTCCTAGTACCCAGACTTCACAGGATGCTCTCGTTGTAGGGTCCCCTGTGGGGAAACACCGCACAGGAAGGGGAGTCGTTGCCGAGTTACTGGATTGCAGTCAGCGGGGAAGCGAATTTCGAGAAGACCGAACAGCTGGGATTCCAGGTTCAGGGGTTCAAAACCCGGCAGCGGCGCAAAGCCGAACGCATGGCCGAGGGCGACAAGCTCGTCTGGTACGTGACAAAAGAAATGGTTTTCGCGGGTTACGCAACCATCACCGGCCCCTGCTTCGAAGATCACGAGCCCATCTGGGAGGGCAAGAAGCCCGAGGAGGACTACCCCTGGCGGGTCCCGATTCGCAAGGAGCTGGTCCTCGATCGCGAGGCTTGGATCGATGTCGAAGGCGTCGCACGGCAGATGGCGTACGTTTCCAAGTGGCCGGCCGAGCACTGGCGCCTGGCATTCCAGGGCAACCTCCACGAGATCCCCGCGGAGGACTTCGAGCGGATCAGGCAGGCCCTGGAGCAGGCTTCGGTGGCTCAGGTCTAGAGATCGACTTTCCCATACATGGCTGCGCAGAAGAGGACCGACTATTCCGGCACCCCCCTGTACCGAAAGCTGGGAATCAAGCAGGAGAGCCTGGTCCTTTTGGACTCGCCCCCCCAGGGCTTTTCCCGGGCGCTGGGAAGGTTGCCGGACGGCGCCGAGCTGGCGGAGGGGGAGGTGGAAGGGGCCCCGGACGTGGTGGTGATGTTCGTCACCCGGTATCAGGACCTGGCCGGACGGTTTCGCGGGCTCTGGGTAAAGCTGGCTCCGGCCGGTGGCATCTGGGTTGCCTGGCCGAAGAAGTCATCGCCCATTGAGAACGACCTCAGTTTCGAGCTGGTGCAGGATGTGGGGCTGGCCGCGGGACTGGTGGACAACAAGTCCTGTGCCATCGACCACGACTGGCAGGGGTTGAGATTCGTCCGCCGCAGGCACCCCCGGGGGGTGGGCGGCTCCGAGGGTGTCCGCCCATGACAACGGACCATGCCGGAAAGCAAAAGCGCCCCTCCGGAGAGGGGCGCTCGGTTGGTTGTGAAGGTTAGGACAGAAGATCCCTCACGGCCTTCGCGATGTGCTCGGCGTCGATCTTAGCGGCGTTCAGCAACTCCATCGGCTCACCGGATCCCGGCATCTCCCGGACCGCCAGGTGGCTAAGGGTGAAGTCTTTGAATCCGAGCTCGGCGAATGCCGCCAGCACGGCGTCGGCGATGCCGCCCTCTGGCCAGTGATCCTCGGCGATGACCAGCTTGCCGCCGGTTGCCTTGACTGCGTCGGCGATGCCCTGGCCGTCGATAGGTTTGACCGAGTAGGCGTCCACCAGCCGGATGTTGACGCCTTCGCCCTTCAGCTCGTCGGCAGCCTTCACGCCCTCGTGAACCGTGATTCCGGCCCCGACGACCGTGACGCTGTCGTTGTCGGACGAACGTACCGTTTTGGAGCCGCCGATCGGGAAGGTCTCGTTGGCGTCATAGACAAGCATGGTCTTCTCGCGGGTGGTTCGCATGTAGCTGATGCCGTCAAGGTCGGCCATGGCAGCCACGAGTTGTGCCGTCTGATTGGCGTCGGAAGGATAAAGGACCGTGCTCCCGAACACCGCCCGCATCATGGCCAGGTCCTCCAGGGCCATCTGCGACGGGCCGTCGGCGCCGATCGACACCCCCGCGTGGGATCCTGCCAGGCGGATGTTCGCCTGAGAGATGGCCGCCATGCGAATGAAGTCGTAGGCGCGGGTGAGGAAGGCTGCGAAGGTCGAGGAGAACGGCACCAGGTCCACAACCTGCATTCCGACCGCGGCTGCGACCATCTGCTGCTCGGCGATGTACATCTCGAAGAACCTCTCGGGATGCGCCTTTTTGAAGTCCTCGGAATAGGTGGAGTTGGACACCTCGGCGTCCAGCACTACAACGTCCTCCCGAGCGTCACCCAGCGCGGCCAGGGCCTCGCCGTACGCCTTTCGGGTAGCGACGCCTTCGGTGTAGGTCTTTAGCTGTACCGGGTCTTTGCGGAACTCGGGGCGGGTCCATTCGCGGGGACCTTGAACCTCGAAGGTGCGGGACGGCTCGTCGCCGATCTCCGCCAGAGCTTTCTCGGCGTCCTCGGCGCTGAGCGGCTTCCCGTGCCAGCCGGCCTGGTCTGCGATCCACGAGACTCCCTGGCCCTTGACCGTCTTGGCAACGATCGCCGTGGGCTGGCCGTCGTCGACCGCTTCGGTCATGGCCGCATCGATCTCCTCGAGGTTGTGACCGTCGACAATGATCGCCTTCCAGCCGAATGCTTCGATTCGGCGGGCATAGGCCTCCATGTCCCACTCGAGCTCGGTGGGGCCGCGCTGGCCCAGCCGGTTGACGTCGATGATGGCGGTGATGTTGTCGAGCTTTTCGAAGCCTGCCCGGGCGAAACCCTCCCAGATGGAGCCCTCGGCGCTTTCGCTGTCGCCGACGACGGTCCATACGTGGTACGGCGCGCCGAGCGGTCGCTTGGCTGCCAGGGCGACTCCGACTGCAATGGGAAGGCCCTGGCCCAGGGATCCGGTTGCAACGTCCACCCACGGAATGATCGGGGTGGGGTGGCCCTGCAGGCGGCTGCCGAACTTACGGTTGGTCAAAAGTTCGGCATCGTCGATTGCGCCCGCAGCGCGGAACAGCGCGTAGATCAACGGTGACGCGTGGCCCTTGGAGAAGATCAGGTGATCTCCTGCCGGGTTGTCCGGCTCGTCAAAGCTGTACCGCAGGTGCCCCGCAAGCAGGACCGCCATCAGGTCGGCTGCCGACAGCGACGAGGTGGGGTGACCGGACCCGGCAGCGGTCGAGGTGCGAATGATGTCTGCCCGCAGCTGCCGTGCGAGGTCTTTGAAGACGTCCAGCTTGGACGGTGTTTCAGTTCTCATAGCCATAATTTACCCACACTTTATCTAGCCGCGGAAACTCGTGTTGAGCACCTACCCAATAGGGGACAAAAACAAAAGAGGGAACCGGCTTCGGTTCCCTCTTTTGGCTTCGAATCTTCGGCTGCCCGAACTCGAAACCTGTTAACCAACAGCTACATGTTGTTGGGGCGCTGCCTGACGTTACCGGGACGACCGGTACTCCAGTAGTGCGGCTCCCCCGGACGCCACTTGCCGCCCTTCATCTGCTCCTCAAACGGCATGTGATCGGCAACCTCACCGATCCCAGACTTGTCTCCTTGGTACGCCACTCAGGCCTCCTTCTTTCAGAACAACCAATGTACTCACTACCTGGGCCAAGTTGCCCTTAAGAATGTGGTCATACATTAGCTCACGCAGTTTTTTTTTGCACTGTGAGAACCGACCCGCGGCCTCGGGAGTGTTTTTTACCCGCAGGCAGGGGGGTCTTAATCGTGGTTCGGGCCCACCCACAGGCTCATTTCGGTGAGATCCTCATATCCATACGACATCTTTGCGTGCCGGAGCCGCAGGCCTTCGGCCACGAAGCCCATTCGCTCGTAGAAGCGTATTGCTCTGGAGTTCTCCGGCACCACGTTCAGAATCAGCTTTTCCACTCCGAATGCATGTGACCAGTCCTTCGCCCCCTCGATGAGGGCAGAGCCCACCCCCTCTCCCCGGTACCCCTTCTGAACCGACATGCCGATCTCGGCCGTGTGGGCGTAGATGTTGCGGTTGCGGGTTGTCGTCAGCTGACCGATCACAGCCGGCCCATCGGTTGCCACGATGGCCGATGTCTGATCGGACCATGCGCCGAAGCGGAAGATCCGGGCCAGCTCCCGCCGGGTGGTGTTCACGGACTCCAGCAAGATGAACCGGTCCTCACCCGAAATCTCCCGGAGCAGGTCGATCCAGCCACGGGCGTCGCCGCCGCGTGCCGGCCGGACGCTGACCCGCCGGCCGTCCCCCAGCTCGACGATCCGCGGCTCGGGTAACGGCATAGGGAGGTTGGCTTGCTCTGCCGGGAGATAGGAGCCTTGCCGCCCCGGCGGCCCGCTAGGCCTTCTCGTCCGGGGTTCCGTCGGGCGCCGTGACATCTCCTGCCGGCGCTTCGGCCACAGGTGCTTGCACCGGGGCCTCCGCCGAAGCGGCCTCCGCCGACGCGGCCTCCGCCGACGCGGCCTCCGCGGTTGCTATCTCCAATGGTGTGGGCGGCAGGATCTCGGGCGCCCGGGGAGCCAGGTCCACCTCGGCGTCGGTGAGGGTGCCTTCGGCGTCCAGGAAGAACAACTCGTAAGCCGTCGATGCAATCAACGCTCCGACGATCGGACCGAGGATCCATACCGGCCAGTTGGCACTAAGGGCATCGCCGATGACCGCCGGCCCGAACCACCGAGCGGGGTTCATCGCCCCTCCGGTGAACGGTCCTCCTATGAGAACGCCGAAGGCCAAGGTCAGGCCGATCGCCAGCGGGGCGATGATCTTGGGCCCTCTTGGATCAACCGCAACCCCCCAGATGACGAACACCAAAAAGAACGTCAGCATCACCTCGATCAAGCCGCCCTGCAGCAAGGAGGTTCCCGGCGCAAGGTCGGGGACCCCGGCGCCGACCGACCTGACGACCTCCTCGGTGAAAACCTGTCTGACGATTACGGCAGCCACCAGGCCCCCGAACAGCTGGGCGGCCACGTAGCCCCCGAGGTCTTTTAGGCTTAGGCGTCTGGCGATGTAGAAGGCGATGCTTACGGCAGGGTTGGCGTGGCCTCCCGAGATCCGACCGACAGCAGCGATAACCACCGCGTACGCCAGACCCTGGGCAAGTGCGATTCCCAGAATCCCGAAGGATCCCCGAAGGTGGACAACAGCCAGTTGCTGATCGGCTACGATCGCACCCGCCGCGGCGAACACAAGAAAGAAGGCAGCGATAAATTCGGCGATGTACCTCTTCAAGAAACTTCTCCTTTCTTAGCTGCACAATTCGGAGCCGGGTGCCTGCAGATCATATGCGTCTTCTCGTAGTCACCAATGATTTCCCTCCCCATGCAGGAGGGATCGAGAACTACGTCTACTCCCTGGTGAGGCGATGGCCCGCCGGTGAGGTCATTGTGGTCACCCGGGCTATGCCGGGAGACTCCGAGTTCGACGCCCGCCAGGGGTTCGAGATCCTGAGAGAGCCGGTGGACACCCTCCTGCCGAAGCCGGGTCTGGTGCGCAGGCTCGGCGCCCTGGTTGCGAACCGGGGGATAGACGCGGTCCATTTTCCGTCCGCCCTTCCTCTCGGGCTCATGGGAGGCGGCCTGGGACGGCCCTACGCCCTCAGCGTGCACGGAGGGGAGTTCCTGCTGGCATCCCGGCTTCCTTTGGTGAGAGCCATGCTGAAGGCCGTTTGCAGGCAGGCGGCGGTGGTGATGCCCCAGTCCTCCTACGCCCAGACCCTGGTCACCGGATTCATCGGATCCGATGTGCCGATGACCCGTGTGACGTGCGGCGTCGACGCCGACCGATACGGTCCCCGGGCGGCCGAACCCGTCAACCTGGGTATCGACGGTCCGGTGATCGTGTCGGTCAGCCGCCTGATCCCCCGGAAGGGGGCCCGGACCCTCATCGATGCTCTTCCCCGGGTGCTGGCCCGGTACCCGGACGCCCACCTGCTGGTAGTCGGTGGAGGCCCGGATCTGGGCCATCTGCAGAGCAGGGCTGCCCGCGCAGGGGTCAGCGCATCGGTAACCCTGGCGGGATCCCAGCCGTGGGAACGGATCCCGGCCTATCTGGCCGCTGCGGACATCTTCGCTCTTCCGACCCGAACCAGGTTCTTCGGAACCGAGACCGAGGGCCTGCCGCTGGTCTTCGTCGAAGCTGCAGCTGCCGGGTTGCCCCTCATAGGGGGCGACATAGGCGGCGTGCGAGACGCAGTACGGCCGGGCGAGACCGGCATTCTCGTCGACGGATCAAGCGCGGCCCAAACCGCCGAGGCCCTGCTGAGCCTGCTCGACAACCCGGCCGAAGCCCGCCGACTCGGCGAACGCGCCAGGCAGATGGTTGTGGAGGAGTTCGACTGGGATGCGATCTACCAGCTGTATCGAGCAGCGCTCGAGGGCCTCCGCGCTTAAGGTCTCCGCCCGGGTTTTCCGCGGATTGTTCGCCGGCCGGCGGGTGCGGTCTCATGAATCAATGAGCCGAGCATTATCAGAGCGAGCGCCAGAGCGAACCATTCCAGCGCGTCCACCCCCGTGCGGCTGATGACTCCGCCGCCGGATCCTCCCGGCGGGGGGGCCGGCGCAGTTGCGATCGGCACGGGGCTCGATGCCGGGCTGGGACTGGCAGTGACACCGGGGCTCGGGGTCGGAGAGGGACCGACAGCGGGGGCCGGCGAGATGGTCGGCGCGGGGCTGGAGGGTGAGAGCGGGACCTCGGTTACCGGCGACCCGGAGGCCCTGCGTACCACGGGGGCGGTCAGGTGAATCGAAGCCGAGTCCTGTCCCGTTGCAGAGTTCCCCTCGTTGTCCACCACGGTGGCCGTGACGGTGTTCGTGTGGCGATCCCCGCTCTGTCCGAGGAATCCGACGGTGAACCGGCAGGTGTAGGTTTCACCCGATGGGATCGTAACGCCGGCCGCGCAGTTGCCCAAGCCGTCAAGGTTGCCGTAGGCGTCGTCCCGTAGCGCAACCAGCACCAGGGGCTCCGCTACCCGATTGCGGACGCCTACGGTGAAAGTGAACCGGCCCCCCGGAGCGGGAAGGCTCGCCGGGGAGGCGCTCTTTTGGACTTCCGGCCGGGGCCGGACATCGGTGATCGTCACGGTCCTGGCCGGCGAGCTGTCGGTTACCACCACGCCCGCCGGGGTTGTCGCCATCACGGTCACCACATGAGAGCGGCTGATTCCGGCATCTGCGAAGAACAAAACGGTGAACTCGCAGCTCACGGATTGGTTGGGCAGAAGGACATGACCTATCACTGCGTCGCACGAATTCGGTTCCGGCAGGAGAGCGATGTCGCCGTAGAGGCTGTCCGTGAGGGACGTGATGATCAGTGTGACCGGGTTGCTGGTGTTGGTTATCACAACCCGATAGGTCACCGGGCCGCCGGGCTCTTCAAGCACCGCGGGATGAGGGGAAACGTCAACTGAGATCGAAGGAGAGACCGGCGCGGGCGGCGCGGGCGGCGGCGCCGGGGGACCGGGAGGTGGCGCAGGCGGCGGAGGCGGCGGAGGAGGCGG
>Ga0247713_1001494_pt1 | contig 11586 bp, 11 predicted proteins | sample 21E_NmetaG_FD_189936 | JGI IMG/M metagenome (GOLD analysis project Ga0247713, IMG submission 189936) | Soil microbial communities from hillslope of Landscape Evolution Observatory, University of Arizona, Oracle, AZ, United States - 2-1-E_N | ecosystem: Engineered > Artificial ecosystem >... | reverse complement strand
GACTGGCGCTGCTCGCCGGCTGCGGTGGTGACCCAGCCCCGCTGGTCGACGAGGACCTCGACGGGCCGCTCGAGGCGCTGCCGGCCTGCACCGAGCCGCCGGTGGCGGTGGATGAGGACGTGCAAGGGCTGATCGCCCCCGATGGCACCGTCGTGACCAGCGCGAACGAGCAGGGGCCGCTCGTCCACGTCACCGGGTATGCGCCTATGACGCCGGTGCAGTTCGAGCGCGCTTACGCCGAACTCGACGGCATCGAGGTCCTGCTGACGGAGAACGAGGTGTACGAAGCCGAGCTGCTCGTCTCCGACGGGACGCATCGCAACTTCGTCAAGGCGTCGGCGACGTGCAGTGAAGGGTCGCAAATCCTGTTCGTCGTCGCGCCGGAGGTCGACGCGGAAGGCCTGCCGCTGCCGCAGCAGGCCACCGCTCCGCCGACGCCTTAGCCGTCGGTCGCCGCTGATGGCCGCAGCAGCGGGCCGGACAGCTGCCGCACGGCGATGCCCTGACCGACGCTCTCGCGGTAGTTGTTGCCGCGGGTCACGCAGGTGCGGACACATCCGTCGGCGACGGCGGCCCAGAACTCGCCCCCTGCCGCGGACACCTGGATGTCCTGGAAGTCCCACAGGGGCCCGCACCGACCGGGGCCGCAGTCGCCGCGCAGGATCGGGTCGTCCAGCGGGTTCGCGGTGGTCGACAGGAACACCGGCTCCTCGGCCAGCGCGTTGTCCGTCACGACCATGTAGTGGTTCCACGGGCGCAGCTTGTCGGCACGGTCGCCGACCGTCGTGCCGGGGAACGCGATCGCGACCCGTCCTTCCTCGCCGGCCGTGACGATGGGGAAGTTGACCTCGGCGACACCGGGCGGGGCGATCATCAGCGGCTCGCCGAACGTCTTGCCTCCGTCTCGCGAGACCGCCATGTACGGCAGGCGGTCCTCACGTCCCCACCACACGAAGTACACGTTGCCGGCGTCGTCTGCCTCGACCGCCAGGTGCGTGCTCGCCGCCGGGACCTTGTCACTGACCAACGTGCGGGTCCAGGTCGTGCCACCGTCGGTGGACACGCCCAGCATCGGCTTGTTGCAGTGACCCTTGGGCAGATACAGGTTGCCCTCCGGCCCCACGTCGATGTGGCCGTGCAACCCGCCGCACAGGCCGCCGTTGGCCGGGTCGAAGCCCAGGAACGCCGGGCTGCCGGTCGGGTGGAACGTCAGACCGCCGTCGATGCTGCGGCTGCAGCTGGCGTCCGCCACGCGGTTGAAGCAGTAGTACAGGACGTTGGGATAGACCTGCATCAGCGGCTTGAGGTTGGCCGGCGGCGGGCCGGTGGCGATCGTCTGGTGGTCGTTGACGAAGCTTCCGCAGGCGACCGGGTTGGGCACCCACGTCGCGCCGGCGTCGTCGGAGAAGTTCATGTAGGTGCAACCGAGGTACAGCTCCGGGTTGAACACCCGCCCCGTCGTGTCGTCGGTGTACACGTACGGGTCCAGCGTCACCGGGGGGCTGGCGTTGCCGTTGGGCAGGGTGGGGGAGGTCTTCTCCCACGTCAGACCGCCGTCGGTCGACTTCATCACGAAGGTCTGCGGCACGACGATGCCGGGGCCGTCGAACGTGCCGGCGGCGAAGAACGCGTTGCCGTCGGCGTCCACGCCGACCGTGGGCTCGGCCGCCTGGCGGCCGACGTCGACCGCCTGAACGGTCAGCATCTCGCCGTCGTAGGCGGTCGCATGGCTGGGACCACCGTCGCGTCCGGCCGTGTACGCCTGGCTGTCACCACCGACCACGGCGGTGCTGGCGGTCGCGCGGTTGCCGGCCTGGAGTCCGCCCACGAGGGCGAGGACCAGGGCGAGCAACAGCCAGCGGGCACGGAGGTTGGAACTGGCGAGGGTTCCCACGAGGTGTCTCCAGACGGCGCAGTGAAGGGGACTCAGAGGGTGCTTCGCCACGAGGCCGTCGTTGTCCTGCCATAGGCTGCGGCTCATGGAACCGGTGCGGCCGCAGTACGACGGGGCATGGATCGGCGGCATCGTGCCGGCCGTGCTCGACGGCGCGTCAGCGTCGTGGCTGCCCGACGCCGTCGACGGGGCCCGCGGGGCGTTGCTGCTCACGATCGACGGCCTGGGCTGGGAGATGGTGACCTGCCATCGTGAGCACCTGCCGCACATCAGCGCCATGGCCGGTGGCCCCATCACCAGCGCGGTGCCGTCGACGACCTCGGCGGGCCTGACGTCCATCGCCACCGGCGCGCCACCGGCCGTGCACGGGCTGGCCGGCTACCGCATCCGCGTCGCGGGGGAGCCGCTGAACGTGCTCGGGTGGAGTGCTCACCATGGTCCGGACCCCCGCTCCGTCCAGCCGGTGCCCCCCTTCCTGGGACGCGACGTTCCCGTGGTCACGCGCGCGGAGTTCCGCCACAGCGGGTTCACCGAAGCCCACCTGCGTGACGTGCCGCTGATCGGGTGGACGACCACCGCGGCGCTGGTCGAGCACTGCCGGCGGCTGGTCTCAGGAGACCGCCCCCTGGTGTACGCCTACTACGACGGGGTGGACAAGGTGGCCCACGAGTACGGGCTGCACGACGACTTCCTGGCCGCCGAGCTGCGCAGCACCGACCGGCTCGTCGGTGACCTGTTGGACGCGCTGCCGTCCGACTGGGTGCTCCTGGTCACCGCCGACCACGGCCAGGTGCACGTCGAACCCGGTGACGCCCTGACCATGGGTGCCGTGCACCCCATGGTCCACGCCTACTCGGGGGAGGGGCGCTTTCGGACGCTGCACGCCCGGCACGGGGCCGCAGCGGAACTCGCTGCAGCGTGCCAGGAGTCCTTCGGTGACCGCGCTTGGGTGTTCACCCGCGACCAGCTGTTCGACGAGGGCTGGTTTGGACCCGGGGGGTCGCTGACCGTTCGCGGGCGCGTCGGCGACGTCGTCTGCGCCGCGCGGGACGCCGTCATCTTCTTAGACCCCGACGCCCCGCACGAGGCGGGGATGCGGTCCCATCACGGCAGCCTCACCCCTGCCGAGATGCTCGTCCCGCTGCTCGCCGGGCGCGGGCGCCGGTAAGCGGCGGGGTCACGGCCACAGGCGTTCGAGCGCCCAGCCGTCGTCCGTGCGCCGGTACCGCAGCCGGTCGTGGAGCCGGTCCGGTCGGCCCTGCCAGAACTCGACCTCGTCGGGCCCCAGCACGTAGCCGCCCCAGTGGGGCGGGCGCGGGACTGGGGCGTCGCCGAACCGGCGGACGGCCTCGGCCATCGCCTGGTCCAGCGCGGCGCGGTCGAGAAGCGGCCGGCTTTGGGTCGAGGCCCACGCGGCGAGCTGGCTGCCGCGGGGACGGGTCGCGAAGTACGCGTCTGACTCCGCATCCTCCACGACGGTGACGTGTCCGCGGATGGTGACCTGGCGGCGCATCGCGATCCACGGGAACACGGCGGCGGCCGTTGACCGCCCGGCCAGCTCCCGGCCCTTGCGGCTGTCGTGGTTGGTGAAGAACGCGAACCCCCGGTCGTCCAAGCCCTTGAGCAGCACGGTCCGCGCCGACGGCGTCCCGTGCTCGTCAGCGGTGGCCAGGACCATGGCGTTGGGCTCCGGGATGCCCGCCGCCACGGCTTCGTCCAGCCAGGAGCGGAACTGCGTGATGGGGTCGGCCGCGGCCTGTGCTTCGTCGAAGTCGACCGCCGAGTACTCCTGGCGCAGCGCCGCGAGGTCGAGCAGGGGCCGGTCCGCCATCGCCGTGACCCTACCCGTGGGCTCTAGGGTTCGCCCATGTCCGCCTCCACGCTGACGCACCTCGACGGTTCCCTGTCCGGGGCGCTGTACGACGCCGACCGCCTGTGGGGCGTGGATCCCGCCGACGGCAGGCCCCTGCTCGCGCACTACGACCTCGCCGCCGCGGCGCGGACGCTGACCCGCGCGTCGATGTCGACGCGCGGACGGGCGGCATGTGGCGCTGGTCGGAGCTGCTGCCGGTGCGAGACCCCCGCCACCGGGTCCACCTGGGCGAAGGCGCAACGCCGCTGCTGCCGGCGCCGCGTCTTGGCCGCTGGCTGGGAGTCCCCCGCCTGCGGGTCAAAGCCGAGGGTCTGAACCCGACCGGCTCGTTCAAGGCACGCGGCATGGCGGCCGCGGTGAGCCGTGCCGTCGAGCTGGGGGTCGAGGCGTTCATCGCCCCCTCGGCCGGCAACGCGGCCGGTGCGCTCGCGGCGTACGGCGCCGCCGCCGGCGTGGCGGTCACCGTGGTGATGCCCGCCGACGTGCCGGCCGTGCACCTCGTCGAGTGCCAGGTCAACGGCGCCGCTGTGCTGCTGGTGGAGGGGCTGATCGACGACTGTGGCGCGATCGCCCGCCGGATCGCCCACGCCACCGGCGCGTTCGATGTCAGCACCCTGCGAGAGCCGTATCGCGTCGAGGGCAAGAAGACGATGGGACTCGAGCTCGCCGAGGACCTGGGCTGGCGGCTTCCCGACGTGGTGGTCTACCCGACCGGTGGCGGCACCGGGCTGGTCGGGATGTGGAAGGCGTTCGACGAGCTGGAACGGCTTGGGTTGATCGACGGGCGCCGCCCGCGCATGGTCAGCGTCCAGACCACGGGCTGCGCGCCGATCGTCCGCGCGTTCCTGGACGGCCAGCGCTTCGCCGCGCCGTGGGCCAGGGCGGCCACTCGGGCGGCCGGCATCCGGGTTCCCGGGGCCGTCGGCGACTTCTTGATCCTCGATGCGCTGCGCGCCTCGGACGGCACGGCGGTCGCTGTCGAGGAGGCCGACATGGACGCCGGGCAGCGTGCGGCTGGCAAGTACGGCCTGGGGTACGTCAGCCCGGAAACCGGTGCCGCCGTCGCCGCCGTGGCGCAGCTGGTGCACGACGGCGAGGTCGAACAAGACGACGAGGTCGTGATCTTCGACACCGGCGTGGGCCACAAGTACCCGCCGCCTCCGGGCCTGCCCGTGCCGCCGACTGTGGCGGCCGACGAGACCGACGTCGACCGGCTGGTCGCCCTGACGTCGGCGTGAGTTCGCCAGGGGGTGGTGATGCGGTCCCCCTGTCGCACCTCACAGCGACAAGCTCTCGGCAAGCTCGTCGAAGACGCCCGGTCTGCCCTGCGGGTTGGGCGGTTGTCGCTACGACGTGCGACGGCACGACACGGAGGGAGGAGTCGATCCGACGCTGACAGGGTGACCGGCCTCGGATGGCCGATCGCCGCGCCGGCGCGGAGCGGCGCGGGGGCCTGGCCGCTAGAGCCGACCCACCAGCGCCCGGGGGTCGTCGACGACGTCCGAGGCACCAGCGTCCAGCAGGCGACCGTCGCCGAAACCGCCGCAGCGCACCGCCAGCATGCGCACACCGATGCGGTCGGCCGCCTCGGCGTCCCAGGGGCTGTCACCGACCATGGTGGCGTCGTCGGCCGACGTGCCGAGCTCGTCCAGCGCCGCGGCGAGCAGGTCGGGCGCCGGCTTGGGCGACCCGACGCTGTCGGCGTTGAACACGTCGACCTCGGGATTGCCCAGAGCGCCCAGCAGCGCCTCGGCGGTCTCCCCCCCGGCTGACGTCGCAACGATGAACGGCACCTCGCGCCGGCGCAGGTCGTCGAGCAGCGCGTGTGCCCCCGGCGTCGGGACCAGCTCCTCGGCGTGGTCCAGGAACAGCTTCTTGTGCGCGTCCTTGAGCTCGTCGGCCTCCTCGACGTGGCGGCCGAGCAGCCACGGCACGAGGCGCTCGCCCCCCATGCCGATGCCCTCGTGGATCCGCCAAGCCGGGACTTGGTGGCCGGCGTCGAGCAGCGCGCGGTGCCAGGTGACGACGTGCAGGAAGACCGAGTCGACGAGGGTGCCGTCGAGGTCGAGTAGGACCGCGGGGGTGGGCTGTGATGGCATGGCACGGTTCCTGCCCAGCCGCGGGGCGGTGCTAACCGGCGGTCGAGTCCAGCGCGACGATCACCTCGTCGTCCTCCATCGCGCCCGTGGGCGATAGCGTGGCGCCCCCGCCGACGCCGCCGACAAGGAGCACCCGCTTGAACGTCGAGGACGACGCCCGCCGCTGGCTGGCTGCCGATCCGGACCCGGACACCCGCGCTGAGCTCGAAGGCGTGCTCGACTCAGGCGACGAGGCGGCTCTCGCCGCGATGTTCGGCGCACGCCTGGAGTTCGGAACGGCCGGCATCCGCGGGCCGCTGGGCGCCGGCCCCGCGGCGATGAACCGGATGGTCGTCCGGCGAGTGACCGCAGGGCTGGCGGCACGGCTGCTCGAGTCCGACGTGGACGCCGGCCGGGGGGTCGTGCTCGGCCACGACGCGCGCCACAAGTCGGCGGTCTTCGCCGACGACGTCGCCGCGATCCTCGGCGGGGCGGGGATTCCCGTGCACCGGCTGCCCGACGTGTCGCCGACACCGCTGGTGGCGTTCGCCGTACTGGATCTGCGCGCTGCGGCCGGCGTGCAGATCACCGCCAGCCACAACCCGGCTGCGGACAACGGCTACAAGGTGTACTGGTCCGACGGCGCGCAGATCCTCCCACCGCTGGACGCCGAGATCAGCGCCGCCATCGATGCGGTTGCGCCCGATGCGGATCTGCCGATGTCCACCGACCTGGTGTCGGACCTCGGTGTCGAGATCGCACAGCGGTACCGCGCCGTCGTCGGGGAGCTGCGGTTCGGCCCCGCAGGGGCACCGCTGCGGATCGTCTACACGCCGCTACACGGCGTGGCGCTCCCGTTGGTCACCAGCGTGCTGTCCGACGCCGGGTTCGACGACGTGATCGTCGTCAAGGCGCAGGCGACCCCGGACCCCGACTTCCCGACGGTCGACTTCCCCAACCCGGAACTGCCCGGCGCGCTGGACCTGGCGATCGAGACGGCGACCAGTCACGACGCCGATCTGATCCTTGCCAACGATCCGGACGGTGACCGGATCGCAGCGGCCGTCCCCCATGACGGGGCGTGGCGAGTGCTGACAGGCGACGAGATCGGCTGCCTGCTCGCCGAGTGGCTGCTGACGCGGGGACCGCAGGGCAGTGGCCGGCTGGTCGGCACCACGGTCGTCTCTTCGCGGCTGCTCTCGTCGATCGCGCAGCACCACGGCGTCGGCTACGTGGAGACGCTGACCGGCTTCAAGTGGCTCGCGAGAGCCGCGCGGGACGCCGCCGACGGCGGGGGGCGCATGGTGCTGGCCTATGAGCAGGCGCTCGGCGCGATGTGCGGCACCGCGGTGATGGACAAGGACGGCATCTCGGCGGCGCTGGTGATGGCGGACATGGCCGCCGCGGCGCGGGCCGACGGCCGCGGGCTGCCGGATCTGCTCGACGACCTGTCCCGCCGCCACGGTGTGCACCTCACCGGTAGCCGCAACGTCCCGCTGGCGGGTCCTGAGGGGCCGGCGCTGGTCACTGCCACCCTTGAGCGGCTGCGCACGGCGCCGCCGGACCACGTCGCCGGCGCGGCGGTCGTCGCCGTCGCCGACCACATCGCGGGCGTACGCCGGTTGTCAGCCGGCGCCAGTGAGCCGCTGTCGACGCCCCCGACGCCGATGGTCGGGCTGACGCTGGACGACGGGTCGCGGCTGCAGGCGCGCCCCAGTGGTACGGAACCGCTGCTGAAGTTCTACGTCGAGGTGATCGAGCCTGTCGACGGCGATCTGGCAGCGGCCCGCGAGCGTGGCGGCAAGCGGCTGGGCGTGGTGACCGACGCGTTCCTGGCTGCCGCCGGCGTCTGATGCCTCGGCTCAGCCGGCCTCGGCCCGTCCGCCGATCGGCAGGCTTACCGCGTGCTCGTGACCGTCGAGCACCCGCACCCGCACGTTGCAGTCCAGCAGGAAACGACGCGTCTCCTCCCACCCGTCGTAGCGCCCCCCGCCGGCGACGACCTCGGAGATGCCCGAGTTCGCGATGAGCTTCGCGCAGGAGAAGCACGGGGCCGCCGAGGTGTACAGCGTGGCTCCCTGGCGGTCGCGGGGGGTCGAGAACAGCAGTGCGTTGGCCTCGCCGTGCAACGCCACGCAGTTGTCGTAGCCGAACGACATGGGTGAGTCGGTCAGCGCGCGCGGGCACGCGCCGGCGTCGCAGTGCCCGTAGCCCGAAGGCGGGCCGTTGTAGCCGGTGGACCGGATGTGGCGGTCCTGGACGATGACCGCTCCGACTTTGCGCCGGCTGCAGTTCGAGCGGGTCGCCGTGGCCTCGGCAAGCGACAGGAAGTACTCGTCCCAGGTCTGCCGCCCGCCGTTGGACGCAAACGTCGACTCCGACACGTGGGCTGCCTTTCACCGGTGGCTGGCGCGGTCCCGGGGAAGCGGCGGTGCCGAGGGACGAGACGGCAGGGTAACCGGGGGTCGCCCCCGGGTCGACCCCCGGCCTGGCCGCCGGCGGCTCGGCGTGAGCGCCGGTGGCGGGGGCAGACTGCGGGGATGCGCCACCTCGACATCCTCGCCACCCATGCACTGCGGTTCGCAGACGAGGCTCCTGTGCGAGCGGCGTCCGCGGTCACACGGCTCGGCGAACGGTGGCTGATCGCGCAGGACGACGCGACGCACGCCGCGCTGTGGGACCACGGGCCGGCCGAGGCGCTGCGACTGTTCCCGCCGGTCCAGGGTGCCGACCACTTCTCGTCCGACGCGGGCACCAAGCACCTCAAGCCGGATCTGGAGGCAGCCTTCACCGTTGACGGCCGTGCCGTCTTGCTGGGATCAGGCTCGCTGCCGGCGCGGATGCGTGGCGTGGTCGTCGACCCGAACGGGTCCGCCACCGTGACCGACCTCACGCCGCTGTATCACCGCGTCGCCGCAGTGCTCGGTGTCTCCATCGACGCGCTGAACCTCGAGGGCGCCTGTGTCTGCGGGGAATCCGTGCGCTGGTTTCAGCGTGGCCACGCAGGCGGTGTGGCGTCCGCGTCTGTGGATGTGCCGCTGTCCGCACTGCTCGCGGCACTGGCAGGAACAGCTGACGTTGCGCGCGCCCCCGTCGACGCGGCGATGACCTATGACCTCGGTGAGGTCGACGGTGTGCCGTTGTCCATCACCGACGCCGCAGCCCTACCTGACGGACGCGTCGTTGTCAGTGCCGCCGCCGAGGACGCGCCGAACGCCGTCGACGACGGCCCCATCGTCGGATCGGCGATCGCTGTCATCGACGCGGGGGGCGTGGCGGGTGTTGCGCCACTGCCGCCGTCGTCGGAGGGCGAGGCGTGGAAGGTCGAGGGGCTGGCGGTGGCTGGCGTCGGCGCGCATGGCGTCGACGTGCTTGCCGTCGTCGACCAGGACGACCCCGAACGGCCGTCGACGGCGCTCGCACTGACACTGCGGTGACTGCCTGGACTGCTACAGGTTGCCGCGCAGCGCCTGCTCGCGCTCGATGGCCTCGAACAGAGCCTTGAAGTTGCCCTCGCCGAAGCCCTTGGAGCCGTGGCGCTCGATGACCTCGTAGAACACCGTCGGGCGGTCCTGCACGGGCTCGGTGAAGATCTGCAGCAGGTAGCCCTCGTCGTCGGTGTCGATGAGGATGTTCTGCTCCGCAAGGGCGTCGAGGTCCTCGTCGATGTTCGACCAGTCCAGCTTCTCGCGCTGCTCGGCGTAGTAGGTGTCGGGCACCCGCATGAAGCGGACGCCGTTGGCCCGCAGCTTCTTGACGGTGGCCACGATGTCGTCGGTGGCCAACGCGAGGTGCTGCACGCCGGGGGAGCGGTAGAAGTCGAGGTACTCCTCGATCTGGGACTTCCGCTTGCCTTGCGCCGGCTCGTTGATCGGCAGCTTGATGCGACCCTCGCCGTCCCACAGCACCTTGCTCATCAGCGCGGAGTACTCCGTCGAGATCGCCTCGTCGTCGTAGTGCACCAGCTGCCGGAAGCCCATCACGTTGGCGTAGAAGTCCACCCAGTGGTTCATCTTGCCGAGCTCGACGTTGGCGACGATGTGGTCGACCAGTTTCAGCCCCGCCGACTCGCCCGGCAGGGCGTACAAGGGGGTCTTGGTGCCGGTGCCCGAGACCGGCGCGGACTCCAGCGCCTGATAGCCCGGCAGGAAGGCCCCCGAGTAGTTCGACGCGTCGACGAAGGTGTGCAGGGTGTCGCCGTACGCCGTGATTCCCGAGATCACCACCTTGCCGTTGTCGTCCTCGGACACCTGCGGCTCGAAGGCGCTGGTGGCACCGCGCTCCAGTGCCACCGCGTGGGCCTGCTCGGCGTCAGGGACCGCGAACGCGACGGTTCGCACGCCGTCGCCGTGGCGCGCCTGGTGCTGGACGATCTCGGACTCCGGGCCGAGGCCGGCGGTGAACACGAAGCGGATGTCACCCTGCGCCAGCACCCATGAGGCACGGTCTCGGACACCCGTCTCAGGGCCGGCGTACGCGATCGGGGTGAACCCGAACGCGGTCCGGTAGTACTGGGCGGCCTGCTTGGCGTTGCCGACCCAGAACTCGACGTGGTGGTAGCCCTGCAGCGGCATGAGATCGGTCATCGCAGCCTCCTTGTGCGGGGGGTCATCCCTGCATCTCGGGTGGTCGTAGGTCGAACTCGGTGTCGCCGATGACCAGGTATTCGACGGGGTCTCCGCCTTCGAGGTGGTCCATGATCGCGGGCACGTCGGCCTCGGTCACGCCCCCGTACCAGACGTCGTCGGGGTACACGACCATCACGGGGCCGACCATGCAGGCCTCCAGGCAGCCGCCGGCGACGACCTTCACCCCGGTCGCCAACCGCTTGCCCTGCTCCTCGCGCAGGGCGTTGAACACATCCGCGGAGCCGTTGTTGATGCAGCTCGGCCGAGCGTGGGCGGGATCCCGCTGGTTGATGCAGACGAAGGCGAACTTCTCTGGCTTCGGCATGGTCGGCGGGCTCCTTTGACCGGGACGCCATCTACCCTAACGCCGTGTCTGCGCCGCTGGACCCGTACGACCCGCGCTTCGGCCCGACCGACGGCGCCGGGGACCATGAGCGCCGGCTGGTCCGCAGCAGCGGGCCGGGCCCCGACCCGGAGAACCCGCGCTCACGGATCCTGCGATGGGCGCTGCCGCTGCTGTTCACATCCGCCGCGCTGGTCGTGGGAGCGGTGTTCTTCACCAGCTTGCAGCCGGGTCCGCAGGTCGAGGTCGTGGGCGCCGAGTCGGCCATCCGCGCGGCAGTCGCCGAGCGACCCAAGCGGGTGTGCTTCCACGACAACAACCCGTGCGCGTGGCTCACGGTGGTCCGCGGCCGCCTCGTCGCGTTCAACACCAACGGCCCGCTGCCGCAGGAGTACGGCCGAGACGGCGTCGGCTGGTGCTCGTCGTCGGGTTGGTTCGGCGCAAACGCCACCGGCTCCCGGTTCGACCAGGAGGGCCGTGTCGCCGGCGGTCCGGCGCCCCGTGGCCTGGACCGCTATGGCCTGCGCGTCGACGACGCCGGCATGGTGACCGTGGTGTTCACCGAACTGACGTCGGGCGCCCTCGCGGGTCAGGTCACCCAGGTGACCCCGCCGGTCGGCCCGCACTGCGGGCAGATCCCGTTCGATCGCGACGCCGACCTCGACCTGCCAGCGCCGGCGGGCTGACCCAAAAACCCGCGCCGGCGCGGGTTTTGGAGGTGGGGCGTGGCGGGGCGGTCGCAGAAACCCGCGCGGGCGCGGGTTTTGGAG
>Ga0247713_1001493_pt1 | contig 11588 bp, 12 predicted proteins | sample 21E_NmetaG_FD_189936 | JGI IMG/M metagenome (GOLD analysis project Ga0247713, IMG submission 189936) | Soil microbial communities from hillslope of Landscape Evolution Observatory, University of Arizona, Oracle, AZ, United States - 2-1-E_N | ecosystem: Engineered > Artificial ecosystem >... | reverse complement strand
GTCTCCTACGGCCTCGCCGGCCTCCAGCTCGAGGCAGGCGAGGCCGTAGGAGACGGCGTTGGTTCCGGCGCAGCCGTAGCCCTCGAGGTGCATGCCCAGGAGGCCGATGCCCCCGATCTCCGTCGCCATCTCTCTCGGAAACTCGCCGGCTTCGAACCACTTCTCAATCCCCGGGAGGACGCGTTCGTCGACGAAGCGCCGGACGGTGTCGCGCAGCATCTTCTCTTCGTCGCTCAACAGCGCGTCGATGCCGAGGAAGTCGTGCGGTTGCGGCGTCTTGCGCGGGGATCGTTCGGTCATCGGTAGGGCTCCTGGATCTGCCGGGCGGTCCACCCTATCCGGTGACGAGCCGCTCGGGCGGCTGCGCTCCGGCCGTCAGCAACGCCCGCCGGTAGTCGTCCGGCCACGCCTCGGGCCGGCCGTCGCGCGTCAGCACGCAGGTGAATCGCGCCCGGACGCAGATCTCGCCGGCGCGCCGGATCTCGACCGCGTGCGTCACAGAGGTGCGTCCGACGCGCTCGACGGTGAGCGTGATGTCGACCAGGTCGCGGTGCTCGAGGACGGCCTCGAACTCCGCCTCGACGTGGGCCCGCGGGACCCGGCCGTAGACGTCCTCGAGGAACCCGAGGGAGTCGTAGAGGGCGGTCTCCGCGAACTCGAGCATCCGGAACGCGGCGGTGTTGTGGTAGTGGCCGGACGCGTCGGTGTCGGACCATTCGATCCTCCGCTGGATCGTGATGGCGGCCGGGGTTCCCTCGGGTTCGTGCACCGCCCTATGTAACCTCACCGGATGCGGATCGGGGTGGGCCTCCCGAACTCGGTGCCGGGGACGGACGCGCCGACCCTCCTCGAGTGGTCGCGCCGCGCGGAGGACGGGCCCTTCTCGTCGGTCGCCGTCGTCGACCGGTTGGTGTGGGATTGCTACGAGCCAATGGCCGCACTCGCGGCCGCCGCGCGGTTGACGCGGCGGGTACGCCTCGCCACCACGGTCGTGATCGCCCCCTTGCGCCGCCCCGCTTTGCTGATCCATCAGGTAGAGGCGCTGCAGGACCTCTCCGGGGGACGCCTCACGCTCGGCGTTGCGATCGGGGCGCGCCGTGACGACTACGCGGCCGCCGGCGTCCCGCACACCGGCCGTGGGGCGCGTCTCGACGACATGCTCGACGAGCTCCGCGACCGGATGGGGACCGGCGTCGAGATCCTGGTGGGAGGGGGCGGGGAGCGCGCCTTCGCCCGCGCCGCGCGCATCGGCGACGGCTATGTGCACGGCGGCGGGCCGCCGCGTGCCTTCGCGCGGGCGGCGTCCGGCGCGCTCGCGGCATGGCGGGACGCCGAGCGGGCGGGGAGCCCGGCGCTGTGGGGCCAGGGATACTTCGCGCTGGGCGATGCGGCCGACGCCGGCCGCGCCTATATGCGGAGCTACTACGCGTTCACCGGCCCGTTCGCGGAGCGGATCGCGGAGGGTCTCCTCACGACGCCGCAGGCGGTTGCGCAGTTCCTCCGCGGCTACGCCGAGGCGGGCTGCGACGAGGTCGCCCTTATGCCCGCGGTGGCCGATCCCGATCAGGCCGGGCTCCTCCAGGACGTGCTCGAGAGGACCGGGTGGGCATGAGGATCGCGATCGTCGGCGGCGGCCCGGGGGGGCTCTACGCCGCGTTGCTGTTGAAGAAGGGCGACCCGCGACGCGAGGTAACCGTCTTCGAGAAGAACCCCGAGGGAGCGACCTACGGTTGGGGTGTCGTCTTCTCCGACACGACCCTCGGCGCCTTCAGGGCGGCCGACCTGCCCACCTTCGAAGCCATCACCGACCGGTTCGTGATGTGGGACGCGCTGGACGTTCGGGTCGCCGGCCGGACGATCCGCGCCGGCGGGCAGGGCTTCGCGGGGATCGCGCGAGTCGCTCTGCTCGAGCTCCTCGCGGCGCGTTGCAGAAGCCTCGGGGTGGAGCTCGTGTGGGAGAAAGAGGTCGGCGAGGAGGAGCTCGAGGAGCACGACCTGGTGGTCGCCGCCGACGGCGTGCACAGCGCGCACCGGACGCGGCGGGAGCAACGGCTCGGGACGTCCTACGAGCACGGCCGTTCCCGCTACATCTGGTTCGGGACGACGGTGCCGTTCGACTCGTTCACGTTCGTGTTCGAACAGACGCCTCTCGGCCTCTTCCAGGCACACGCTTATCCGTACGACGGGGAAGCGAGCACGTTCATAGTCGAGTGCTCGCACGAGACGTGGCGGCGCGCCGGGATGGAGGATGCGAGCGAGGCGCGTTCCATCGAGGTCTGCGAGGAGATCTTCGCGCGGCATCTGCGCGGCGCGCCGTTGCGGTCGAACAACTCGAAATGGGTCTCCTTCGTGACGGTCAGGAACCGCGACTGGAGCGACGGCCGCCTGGTCCTGCTCGGCGATGCCGCCCACACGGCCCATTTCTCGATCGGCTCGGGGACGAAGCTCGCGATGGAGGATGCGATCGCTCTCGCGGACGCGGTGGACGAGCACGACGGAATAGAGCACGCGCTCGCGGACTACGAGCTCGAGAGGCGCCCGCGGGTGGAGAGGTTCCAGGAGGCCGCGCGTCAGAGTCGCACCTACTTCGAGAACACCGAGAGGTATCTCCACCTGGACCCGCTCCGCTTCACCTTCCACCTCCTCACGCGCTCGGGGCGGATGGGCTACACGGCCGTGCGGCTGCGCGACGAGTCGCTGGTGGCCGCGGTGGACCGGGCGGTCGCAGGCGGGGGAGTGGCCGCGCCGCCGCCGGCGCTGACGCCGGTCGAGGTGGAGGGCGTGTGCCTCGCGAACCGCCTGGTTACGGGCGCGCCGCCTCCCGAGGCGGGGTTCGGGCTCGTGGTCGCGGACGCGGCGATCTCGGAGGAGGGCAGGTTCACGCCCGACACGCCGCTCGCGCGGGGGTCGCTTCCGGACGGCGACGCCGCTGCGCAAGCGGTCCGGCTGACGCATGCCGGACGGCGAGCCTCTTGCGCCCCCCGCGCGGGCGGCGTCGACCGACCGCTGCGCGCCGAAGGGTGGCCCGTGGTCGCGGCGTCGGCGATCCCGTTCGGCCGGGCACTTCCGCGCCCGGGGGCGCTCGACGATGAGGGGATGGCGCGGGTGCTGGAGGATTTCCGGCGCGCCGCCCGTTGGGCGGAAGCCGCCGGCGCCTCGCTGGTACTCGTCGACATGGCGCGCGGCGGCCTCCTGCACTCCTTCCTTTCGCCCCTCGGGAACAAGCGGGAGGATCGCTACGGATCGGATCGCGCCGCGTTCCCGCTCGAGGTCCTCGAGACCGTGGGCGGCGTCTTCGGCGGCCCGGTGGGCGTGACTTTCTGCGCCGACGACCGCGCCCCCGGAGGCGCGGGGGTCGAAGAGAACGTGACCGTGGCGCGGAGGCTCGTCGACGCGGGCGCGGCCTGCCTCGAGGTGCGCGCGGGATGGGCCGCGGCTCGCTCCCGCCCCGCCCTCGACCTCTACGACACCGCGCTGCTCGCCGACCGCGTGCGAGGCGAGACGGGAGCTCCCGTGATCGCGACGGGCCCGATCTTCTCGCTCGACGATGCGAACACGTTGGTAGCCGGGGGGCGCGCCGATCTCTGCTTGGTGTGGAGCAGGTGATCTTCGACGCGCTGGTCTGCGACCTCGACGGCGTCGTCTACCGCGGCGACGAGGTCGTTCCCGGCGCGCCGGAGGCGATCGAGACGCTGAGGTCGAGCGGCGTGGCGGTCCTCTTCTGCACGAACAACTCGCGCCGCACGCCCGCGGACTATGTGACCCTCCTGCGGGGCTTCGGCGTGCCGGCGGCCGAGTCGGACGTCCTCACGAGCGCGGAGGTGACGGCCGACGAGCTGGAGCGGCGCGGGTATCCCGGCAAGACGGCGTTCGTCGTCGGGGGGGAAGGAATCCGCGCCGCGCTCCGGCGCGCCGGGCTCGAGGTCCTCGCGCCCGACGACGACGACGGGCCCGCGGACGTCGTCGCGGTGGGATGGGATCGGTCCTTTACCTACGAACGGCTCCGGCGCGCGGCCACGTTGGTACGCGATGGCGCTTTCTTCGTTGCGACCAACGACGATGCGACCTTCCCCGCCGCGGGCGGCGAGCAGTGGCCGGGCGCGGGCTCGCTCCTCGCTGCGGTGGAGACCGCCTCGGGTCGGCGCGCGGAGGTCATGGGGAAGCCGCACGCGCCGATGGCCGAGGCCGCGGCAAGGCGCCTGCCGCGCGGCGCGCGCGTGGCGGTGGTGGGGGACCGGCCCGATACCGACCTCGCCCTCGCCGACCGTCGCGGCTGGATTAAGATCTTGGTTCTTTCCGGAGTGACCGACGAAGCGGGCGCGGCGGCGCTGGAGGCGGCCCCCGACCTCGTCGTCGGTTCCCTCGCGGATATCGCGCCGTCTCAATAGCGGTAGCGCCGCCGGCTGTCGGTCCAGACCGGAGGTGGTCGCTGAGGTCGTCCCCCGAGGAGGAAGATGCCGATCGCGCCGAACACGAAGCCGCCGACGTGCGCCATCCACGCGACGTTGGTGGCGCCGGCTGCCTCTTGCGTAGCGATGAGGAACTGATAGAGGAACCACAGCCCGAGGACCACGATCGCCTGCAGCTGGATCACCGTCCACAGGAAGAAGATCGGGACGAGGACGTTGACGCGGGCGCGCGGGAAAAGGATCAGGTACGCGCCCATGACCGCGGCCACGGCACCCGATGCACCCACCGCGGGGAGCACGGAGTCGAGGTGCGTATAGGTGTGCGCGAACGAGGCCGCCAGGCCGCCGGCGATGTAGAAGAGCAGGAACCTCGCGTGGCCGAGGTGATCCTCGATGTTGTTCCCGAAGACCCAGAGGAACAGCATGTTGCCGGCGATGTGCAGGAAGCCACCGTGCAGGAACATCGCCAGTAGCGACGCGCTTACGTAGGAACCGAAACCGCGCTCTGGGATACGCACCGCGACGCCTTCGGCGAGCTCGAGGAAACGCCCCTCGCAGAAGGTCTGGAGCTGGCACGGGATGGGCGCGGTCCTGAAGAAGTAGCGCGCAGAAGACACGCTGGTCCCGAGACCCGGGGTCTGGAAGAACATGTAGATGTTCGCCGCGATGAGCCCGAGCGTCACTACCGGACGTCGCTGCGCCGGGTTGACGTCCGAGATCGGGATGAGGCTCAGCACCGAGCGAGTATAGGTTTCGCCTCGCATCACTACGGCGACCACAGGAGGCGAGATGCGGGACGAACTTCGGCGGATGGCTCTCGTTGGATCGGGGCTCGTCGAGCTGACGCGCTACCGGGCGGAGCAGATCGTCAAAGACCTGGTCCGATCGGGAGACGTGCGACGAGAGCAGACCTCGACGCTCGTGAGGGAGCTGATGGAGCGGAGCCAGCGGACGCGCCAAGAGCTGGCGGAGTTCGTTCGGAGCGAGATCCGCAGCCAGGTCGAGACGCTCGGCGTGGCCTCGGCGCGTGACGTCGAGCGTCTCGAGCGGCGCGTCGCGCGGCTCGAAGAGCGGACGAAGCCGTCCAAGACGACGACCTCGAAGAAGACCACGCGGAAGAAGACGGCGGCGACGAAGAAGACGACGGCGTCCGGTGGGTAGTGGGGCGCGGGCGGCTTCACCCGCGCCCCACCTCCGTCGTCATTCGACGCTGAAGTCGCGCTCCATGCCGAGCTTCACGTGCGGCTTCTCCGTCTTCGGGTCGGGGAAGAAGCAGAGAAGCTTGTAATCGCCCGGCTCCAGGTCGATCTCCACCCACATGCGGCCGCCCGGCGGCGGGGCCAGATAGAAGCCGACCTCGTCCTTGCGGCTCTTCGCCGGCGCCTTCGCGAGGATCACCTCGTGTCCCTGCTCGCCCTCGTTGCTTATCTCGACGAGGGACGGTCCCGACACCGGGTCGGTCGTCTCGAAGTAGAAGTCACCGGCCTCGATCGACCAGTCGGCCTCGGGGGCCTCGACCTCGGGCCCCGTAGCCGCGGTCACCTCGAAGAAGCCCACCGGCGGCGGGCCGTCAGCCTCGGGATCGATCACGAGGTACGTCCCCTCGGGGAGATCCACCGTGACGCTGCTCGTCCCGCCCGGCTCCGTCTCCGGCGCGCCGCCGGCGACCGTGATGAGCGGGAAGATCGCGTCCGGCCCCTTCTTCATGGACTTCTCGATCTGCGCCTGCGTCACTCCGTCGTTGAGACGCGCGAAGAAGGTCATGTGGGGCGCGTCCGTCTCGTTCGTCACCGTGATCGTGACCGGCTCGGCTTCGAGCGTGCCGCCGGCCTGATAGCCGGAGTCGTCGAGCGTGAGCGTGACCTCCTCGGGCGCGGCCGTCTCGGGCGTCTCCTGCGCGGCGCCGGCGTCGCCTGCGTCGTCACCGCCGCCTCCGCCGCCGCCGCATGCGGCGAGTGTCAGGAATGCTGCGGCCGCAACGGCGACCGTCTTCCTCGAACCCATGCTTCCTCCCGTCGTCAGATGGACCACCGCCTCGATCCCACCGCGGGACCGTTACGGCATCGTCACGCGGGAGGAACCGGCTCGCGCGGCCGCGACTCTGGTTTACTCGCAGGCATGACCGACGAGATGGGATCACCTTCGAACCCCGAGGCCGCGCCGGACGCCGCGGAGGCGGCGCTTCGGGAGCTTCAAGCGGTTGCCGGCGGCGACGATGAGGCGCGGCTCAGCGTCCTGGAAGACCTCTACGCGCAGCTCGAGGCCGAGCTCGAACGCGACGTTGGGGAAGCCGGCGCGGCTCGACGCTGAGCTGGTCAGGCGCGGGCTGGCGGTCTCCCGCGCCGAGGCGAGGCGCGCTATCGAAGGCGGCAAGGTGACCGTACGGGGGGTTCCGGCCACCCGACCCGCGGCCATGGTGCTTCCGGATGCGCCGATCGCGCTGGCTGGCGCCGCGGCGAGATTCGTGTCCCGCGGCGGCGAGAAGCTCGATGCCGCGCTGGAGAGGCTCGACGTCGAGGTCGCGGCCAGGTGCTGGCTCGACGCCGGCGCCTCCACCGGCGGCTTCACCGACTGTTTGCTCCAGCGTGGGGCGCGGGCGGTCGTGGCCTACGACGTTGGGTACGGCCAGCTGCACTGGCGTCTGCGCAACGACCCGCGGGTGACGGTGATCGAGCGGGCGAACGTGCGTCACGTATCAGCGGAAGATCTGCCGTGGCGCCCGGACGGCGTCGTCGCCGATCTCTCGTTCATCTCCCTGACGTTGGTCCTCGAGCCGATCGTGCGCGCCGCGGCGCCGGATGCGGACCTCATCCTCCTCGTCAAGCCGCAGTTCGAAGCGGGCCGCGACGCCGTCGGACGGTCGGGTGTCGTGCGGGATCCCGAAGTGTGGCGCTCCGCGATGGAGCGTGTAGCGGCCGCGGCTTCGGGTCTCGGGCGGGGGCTCGTCGGAGCGGTCGCATCGCCGCTGCCGGGTCCCGCCGGTAACCGGGAGTTCTTCCTCCATCTCCGCGCCGGAGGCGGTGCCGCCGCCGACGCTATCGAGCGAGCGGTGGAGGAGGCATCGTGAGGTTCGAGCGGGTCGCGATCGTCGTTCACGACGGCAAACCCGGAGCGGATGCGGCTCGCGACGAGATCGAGGGGTTGCTTTCCTCGAAGGGATCCGTCGTCGACGGCGATCACCCGGACCTCGTCGTATCGCTCGGGGGGGACGGGACGATGTTGCGGGCCGCGCAACTCGCGCACGCGCACGACGCGCCGCTGATCGGGGTGAATCTGGGGACGCTGGGGTACCTGACCGAGGTCGACGCCGAGCATGCCGCCGCAGCGCTGGAGCGTGTCTTCGCGGGCGACTACACCCTCGAGGCACGCATGATGCTGGAGTGCCGCAGCCGCAGCGAGATCCACGTGGGGCTCAACGAGGTGCTGATCGAACGCTCCGGCCGTCATCGGCTCGTCCGCCTGGAGGTGAGGGTGAACGGCGAGCGCCTCGCCTCGTTCAACGCCGACGGCGTGATCGTGGCCACGCCGACCGGATCCACCGCCTACGCGCTCAGCGCCGGAGGGCCGATCGTCTCGCCGCGCGCGCAATGCCTCGTGGTCGTCCCCGTAAGCGCGCACATGATCTTCTCGCGGCCGTTCGTGCTGACCCCCGACGACATCGTCGAGGTCACCGTCGACGAGTCCTCCGGACGCGAGGCGTCGGTGGCGGTCGACGGCACCGCGGGCTGGGACCTCCCACCGGGTGCCGTGGTCGAGATCAGACGACACGACCGAGACCTCCGGCTCGTTCGGCTCGCGGGCCCGAAGTTCCTGGCGCGGCTGCGCGCGAAGCTCGACCTCCCGGGATAGCCGAGCGGCTCCGGCTTCCTGTCGGCGCGCCCACTTAGGATGCGGAGGATGCTCACCGACCTCGTCGTCGAGGATCTCGGCGTCATCGAGCGCGTCGAGGTGACCCTCCAACCCGGATGCACCGCGTTGACCGGCGAGACCGGCGCCGGCAAGACCCTCGTCGTCGCCGCCCTCTCGCTCCTCGCCGGCGGGCGCGCGGACCGAACCCTGGTGCGTTCGGGCGCGGCCGAAGCCCGGGTGGAAGGACGCTTCCTCGTAGCGCCCGATCATCCGGCGGCGGCTGCCCTCGATCGTCATGGTCTCGCTCCGGGGGCGGCGGACGAGGTCGAGATCATCCTTTCCCGCACGGTTCCCGGCGACGGGCGCAGCGGCCGCGTCCGCATCAACGGCCACCTCGCCACCGTCGGGGCCCTTGCCGACATCGGTGGATCGCTCATCGAGATCGCCGGCCAGCACGAGGGGGCACGGATCGTCCGTCCCGAGCAGCAGCGGCACGCGTTGGACACCTTCGGCGGCTGCCGCGCGCTGGCCGGCGACACCGCCACCGCGGTACGGCGCCTGGAGGCGGCGCGGCGGGCGCTCGAGGAGGTCGTCGCAGGGGAGCGAGAGCGCCGGCGGGAGCTCGACGTGCTGCGGTACGAGATCGAGGAGATCGAAGCGGCTTCGCCGCGGGAGGGCGAGGGCGACGAGCTGGCGAGGGAGGCCGAGCGGCTCGAGCACGCGGAGCAGATCGCCACCGGGGTGGCCCGCGCCGTCGAGCTGCTGCACGGCGAGGGTGGGGCCGACGAGCTGCTGGCCGCGGCCGCGAACAGCCTCGCAGAGGTTGCCTCGCACGATCCTGCGGCCGCCGTCCTCGCCGAGCGCCTCGAACGCGCCTCGATCGAGATCGTCGACGTTGCGGAGGAGGCGAGAAGTCTGACCGCCTCGCCCGACCCGGATGCGCTCGCCGAGATCCGCGACCGCCTCGACCGCCTCGCTAGGTTGCGAAGGAAGTACGGCGACGACGAGCGGGCGGTTCTCGACTACCTCGAACGGGCGCGTCAGAGAGCTGCCGAGATCGATCTGGCCGAGGACGAGATCGCAACGCTGCGAGACGAGGTCGAGGCGGGGGAGGAGCGTGCCGCGTCTCTGGCCGCAGACCTTTCGGCGGCGCGCCTCGAAGCGGCCGCGCTGCTCGGCGCGGCGGTCGCCGGCGTCCTCGACGACCTCGCCATGCCTGGTGCCTCCTTCCACGTCTCGCTCGAACGGCGGCCGCTCTACGAGGGCGGCGTCGACGAGGTCGGTTTCCTCCTCGCGGCGGACCCGGGGGAGGAGCCGCGACCCCTGTCCAAGGTCGCCTCCGGAGGTGAGTTGTCCCGCGTCGCCCTCGCGCTGCATCTCCTGACGAAGGTCGAAGCGGCGCGGATCATGGTCTTCGACGAGGTCGATGCCGGCGTCGGGGGCGCGGCCGCGCAGTCGGTGGGCCGCGCTCTCGCGCGCCTCGCGGCGGAGTCCCGCGGCCAAGTGATCGTGGTGACCCATCTCCCGCAGGTGGCGGCCTTCGCGGAACACCATCTGGCGGTAGAGAAGCATGCGGCCGCAGGTCGGACGACGACGCAGGTGGCGCGGATCGAAGGCGATACCCGGGTCACGGAGCTGTCGCGGATGCTGGCCGGCCTCCCGGGCAGCGATCGCGCCCGGGAGCACGCGCAGGAGCTCCTCGAGCTCGCCGGAACGCACGCCTGATGTTCCGACGCAGAGGTGCCGCGGCGGCGACCGAGCTCGAGCCTGGGGTTATCCGCGGAACCGCACGCGTCGACCCCCGAACGAAGAACCTCGTTGCTCGCCTCCAGGTGGGGGAGGTCGCCGTCATCGACCACGAGGACATCGATCGTGTCGCGGCCGAAGGGCTCCTGCAGCGGAAGCCCGCGGCGGTCGTGAACGCGGCTCGTTCTTCGACCGGCCGTTATCCCAACATCGGTCCTCTCCTCCTGGTGACCGCCGGCATCCCCCTCCTGGACGACTGCGGGCCCGAGGTCATGCGCATCGCCGAGGGGGCAACCGTCCTCATCGACAACGACTCGGTGGTGCTCGACGAGCCGCGTGGACGCGATGTCGTGGCGAAAGGCACGAGGGAGACGGTCGAGGCGGTCGAGCGCGCCCTCGACGTCGCGAAGCAGGGCATAGCGGCCGAGATCGAGCGCTTCGCGGAGAACACGATCGGCTACATCCGCGAAGAACGAGACGTTCTGATCGAAGCGGCGCGCCTGCCGGAGGTGCGCACCGACTTCCACGGTCGGCACGTCCTGGTCGTGGTGCGCGGTTACGACTACAAGGAGGACCTGAGGGCGCTGCGCTCCTACATCCGCGAGATGCGCCCGGTGCTCGTTGCGGTCGACGGCGGTGCCGACGCGCTACTCGACTTCGGTTTGAAGCCCGACATGATCATCGGAGACATGGACTCCGTCACCACCGAGGCGATGTTGTGCGGGGCGGAGCTGGTGGTCCATGCATATCCCGGAGGGACGGCTCCGGGACTCGAGCGCCTTGAGGCGCTGGGGGTCCCGGCGATCGTCTTCGAGGCGACCGGAACGAGCGAGGACATCGCGATGCTCCTCGCGTTCGAACACGGCGCCGAGCTCATCGTGGCGGTCGGAACACACGCCAACCTGATCGAGTTCCTCGACAAGGGCCGGAAGGGCATGGCTTCCACCTTCTTGACGCGGCTGCGCGTCGGGCCGATCTTGGTCGACGCGAAGGGAGTGAGTCGCCTGTACCGCGGGCGGGTGCGGCGCGGCGACCTCGCCTTGTTGGTCGTGGCGGCGGTTCTGACGATGGCCGTGGTCGTCGGATTGTCGGACCCCCTGCGGCTCACCGCCGAGGCTTACCTCATCCGCCTTCAGAACTGGTGGTACCAGGTCCAGCAGAGCCTCTTCGGATGATCGACTTCCGTTACCACCTCATATCGATCGTCGCCGTCTTCCTCGCCCTCGGAATCGGCATACTCATGGGGAGCGTCGTGCTGGATCAGAGGTTGGTCAGCAACCTCGAGGATCAGCTCCGCGACATCGAGCAGACGAACTCGGATCTTCGCCGTGCGAACGGCGAGCTGAGGCGCCAGGTCGAGCTGGACGAGCAGTTCGCCCTCGCCGCGCGCGACCTGCTGCTCCGCGACGCCCTCGAGGGCAGCGACGTGGTTCTCTTCACCTTCGCCGGGACCGACGGGGCGCTCCTCGATTCCGTGCGATCAGGCATCGCCCAGGCCGGTGGCGAGATCGTGACTGAGATGACGGCGACCGAGAAGCTCGCGCTCGAGAGCGAGCCGGAGATCGACGAGCTCGCGTTGATAGT
>Ga0247713_1001492_pt1 | contig 11611 bp, 12 predicted proteins | sample 21E_NmetaG_FD_189936 | JGI IMG/M metagenome (GOLD analysis project Ga0247713, IMG submission 189936) | Soil microbial communities from hillslope of Landscape Evolution Observatory, University of Arizona, Oracle, AZ, United States - 2-1-E_N | ecosystem: Engineered > Artificial ecosystem >... | reverse complement strand
CACCTGGGCGGTGCCCCTCACGGCCGCGACGGATATCGCCGCGGCGACGAGCAGCCGCGTGTCCACGTCACACCGTGACGAGGTCGGCGATCGCCTCGAACCTCTTCGGCCCGATGCCGGAGACCTTCTGCAGGTCCTTCGTCGTCCGGAAGCCCCCGTTGGCGGTCCGGTAGTCGATGATCTTCTTGGCGGTCGCCGGTCCCACGCCGGGCAGCGTCTCGAGCTCGGCGGCGGAGGCCGTGTTCAGGTTCACCTTGCCGGCGGCTGCCCCGGCGGGCGGGTTCGGGTTCGCCGGGGCCGGGCCGGCACCCTTCACGGCGACGACGACCTTGTCGCCGTCACGCACCTTCGAGGCCAGGTTGAGGCCGTCGAGATCGGCGTCCTCCCGCGCACCCCCGGCCGCGGTGATCGCGTCGTGCACCCGCGCGTCCCTCTCCAGCCGGTAGAGCCCGGGCGAGGCCACCGCGCCCGCTACGTGGACGTACAGACCGCCGGGGGTGCCTCCCGGGACGGACGGGGCGGCCTCGGCGGCCACGCGCACCGGCTCCGGACGCCCGCGCTGCGCCACCCCCCAGCCGCCGACGAGACCCACCAGCGCCAGGACCGTGACCCCCACCAGGACCTTGCGGCCGGCCTTCGTCTCCAGATCGTCTCCCACGCGAGCCTCCTCCCTTTCGGGGGAAGGCGGACCACGGTTCCCGCGCATGCGGGAGCCGGGGGGAAGCGGGACCTGGGGAAGAACGGAGCGGTCTACCCGCCCCGGGTCACTTCTTGCCGGCCGCCTTGCGCGCCTTGCCGCGCTCGGCCGCCTGCCGCTTCTCGCGTTCCTTCTTGTCTCGCTGACGGTCCTTCCGCCAGCGGTTCCATGCTCTGTCGCCCTTGCCCATAGGCTGACAGCATCCTAGAACGAGGTAGCGACGTCCAATGGCTCCCGCCCTGGACGCCGCCGCCCCGGTCCGCTAGCCGGTCAACAGGTTCACCAGGCGCGGGGGGCGGGCGATCACCTTCGCTGGCTCCCCCGGCAGGTGGCGGCGCACGTTCTCCGACGCCAGGGCCAGGGCGACCGCGTCCTGCTCACCGATCCCGGCGTCGACCTCGATGCGGTCCCGCACCTTCGAGTCGACCTGGACGACCATCGTCACCCGCTCCACGCGGGCCAGGTCCCGGTCCACCTCGGGCCAGGCCGCCTTGTGTATGGAGCCCGTGCCGCCCAGCCGCTCCCACAGCTCCTCGGTGACGTAGGGACAGAAGGGAGCCAGGCCGTGCAGCAGGACGTCCACGCCCTCGCGCACCTCCGCCGCGGGAGCCGTCCCGACCGCCTTCGTCAGCGCCGCCTGCAGCTCCATCAGGCGGGCGACGGCCGTGTTGAACGAGTAGCGGTCGTAGTCGTCGGTGATCACGGCCAGCTTGCGGTGGATCAGCTTGCGCAGCTCGCTCGAGCCGGAGGGTTCCCCGGCCCCGGACAGCTCGGCCGCGTTCTCGACGACCAGGCGCCAGACGCGCTCCAGGAACCGGAACGAGCCGATGCACGCCTGGGCTCCCTCCTCCGGCCAGTCGTAGGGAGCCTCGGGGGGACCGATGAACATCATGTGCAGGCGCAGGGTGTCCGCCCCGTACGGCTCGATCACCTCGGCGGGCTCCACGACGTTGCCCAGCGACTTGGACATCGCCTTGCCCCCCTTCGTGATCCACCCCTGGTTCAGCAGGCGCATGAACGGCTCCGTCGCGTCCACCAGTCCGATGTCGTTCAGGAACTTGGTGATGAACCTCGCGTAGATCAGGTGCATGACGGCGTGGTCGGTCCCGCCCGTGTACTGCTCGACCGGCATCCAGGCGTTCACCGTCTCCGGGTCGAACGGCGCTGCGTCGTTGCGGGCGTCGCAGAACCGCAGGAAGTACCAGGAGGAGTCGACGAACGTGTCCATCGTGTCGGTCTCCCTCCGCGCCTCGCCCCCACAGGTCGGGCAGTCGACCTTCACCCAGTCCGTCGCCGTGGCCAAGGGCGAGACCGCGTCGCCCGTGGGCTGGTAGTCGACGACCTCGGGCAGCTCGACCGGCAGCTGCTCCTCGGGCACAGGCACCACGCCGCAGGACGGGCAGTGCACGATCGGGAACGGGGTGCCCCAGTAACGCTGGCGGGAGACCAGCCAGTCGCGCAGGCGGTACTGGGTGTCGGGGTAGCCCAGCGTGTGGTTCTTCAGATGCAGTCCGATCAGCCGCTTCGCCTCGTAGGAGGGGTTGCCGTCGAACGGACCCGAGTTCACCAGGTGGCCCTGCCCCTCGTAGGCCTCCTCCATCGTGTCCGGGTCCAGCACCTCCGCGTCTTCGGGCTGCACGACCACCCTGATCGGGATGCCGTACTGCCGGGCGAACTCGAAGTCGCGCTGGTCATGCGCGGGGACGGCCATGATCGCGCCGGTCCCGTAACCCATCAGCACGTAGTCCGACGCGAAGACGGGGATCTCCTCGCCGTTCAGCGGATTGACGGCCGTCGCCTCCAAGTCGAACGCGCGGCGCTGCGACGTCATCGCCATCCGGTCGATGTCGCTCTGCCGACGGACCTCCTCGACGAACGCCTCGTAGTTGGCGATCTTGCCGGCGCGCATGGCCAGGGTGTGGGCGATCGGATGCTCGGGGGCGAAGACGAAGAAGGTCGCGCCGTACAGCGTGTCCGGACGCGTGGTGAAGATCGGGACGGTGTCACCCGTCTGCGCGATCGTGAAGTTCACGACGGCGCCGTCCGAGCGGCCTATCCAGTTCCTCTGCATGGTCAGGACGGCGTCCGTCCAGCTCAGCTGGTCCATGTCGTCCAGCAGTCGCTGGGCGTAGGCGGTCGTGCGGAAGAACCACTGCTCCAGGTCACGCACCTGCGGGGTCGACCCGCACCGCCAGCACACGCCCTCCGACAGCTGCTCGTTGGCCAGCACCGTGCGGCAGGACGGGCACCAGTTCACCTTCGCCTCCGCCCGGTAGGCCAGCCCGCGCTCGAACAGCTTCAGGAACAGCCACTGGTTCCACCGGTAGTAGGACGGGTCGCAGGTGGCGAAGCTGCGGTCCCAGTCGTAGGCGAAGGCCAGCGTCTTGCAGGAGGCGGTGAACCGCTCGATGTTGGCGTACGTCCACTCCCGAGGAGGCGTGCCGCGCTTGATGGCCGCGTTCTCGGCCGGCAGGCCGAACGCGTCGAAACCGAACGGGTGCAGGACGTCGTACCCGCGCTTCGTCCAGTAGCGGGCGATGACGTCCCCGATCGTGAAGTTCTCGACGTGCCCCATGTGCATGTCGCCGGAGGGGTAAGGGAACATCTCCAGGACGTAGCGCTTCTCCCCCGCGGGCAGGCGCGGCGCCGACCAGGCCCGGTCCGACTCCCACCGGGCCTTCCACTTCTCCTGGATCGCAGCGAAGTCGTAGCGCGTCATCGGCTCGTCCTTTCGGCTCCCGGGCGTGCAGGAGCCCGGCTGGTCGTTGTGCGAGGACGGCCCGGGCGTGACAGCCGCGGGCCTACGGAAGGAAACAGGACGTGCGGGGACCGGCGGCGCGAGCCGCCGGGCGGTGATCCGTGGTGACGTCCGTCCCGTGCATGGACACGACTGTACCCGAACGGCGGAGAGGGGCAAACCATGTCGGGACCGGGTGGCAAGATGCCTCGGACACGGGAGGTGCCATGGACACGATCTTCTGGGACCTGATCGACTCCCCCATAGGCCGGCTGCTGGCAGGCCGGACCGACGCCGGGGTGTGCCTGCTCAGCTTCGGCTGGGAGCCGTTCGACGGGGTGCACGACCCCGACGCGCTGACCGACGTCCGCGAGCAGCTCGGCGAGTACTTCGCCGGAGAGCGGACCAGCTTCGACCTGCCGCTCGATCTCAGCCTGGCGACCGGGTTCACCCGCCGCGTCCTCGCCGAGACCGCGCGCATACCGTACGGCGAGGTCCGGACGTACGGGCAGGTGGCCGAGGCCATCGGGGCGCCCAGGGCGGCCCGGGCGGTGGGCGGGGCGCTCAACCGGAACCCGGTCGGGATCGTCGTCCCCTGCCACCGGGTGGTGGGCTCCTCCGGCTCCCTCGTGGGGTTCGGGGGAGGGCTCCATCGCAAGGAGAGGCTGCTCGAGCTGGAGGGGGCGCTCGCGACGGCCTGACCTACCGGCGCGCGGCCAGCGCGAGCAGCTGCATGAGGTGGTACACGGGCGGGACGCCCGGCTCCACCGAGACCGCCAGCTCGAACCCGGGATCGTCGACGGCGACCGCGTCGGCCCCCACGTGACCCCCCTCGATCAGCTCGTACCCGGCCGCCTGCAACAGCGAGCGCGCCCGGACCGCCCCCCCGGTGGGGTCGTGCAACGCGACACGGCGTAGGCCGTCCGGCGGGCGAGGGTCGAGCGCCCGGACGTCGTCCGGCGTGATCAGCTCCGCGACGTCCGCGGCGCGGCCGGCCACCGCGACGGGCCGCTCCCGGTCGTCCAGCAGCTGGCCGTAGCCCTTCACCCACTGGGCGCACCGGGACGCGTCGATGACGATGCTTCCTTCGAACTGTTCCAGCGGCAGGATGTTGCGCGCCGCCAGCTTCCGGGCCTGTCCGCGCCGGCCGGCACGGGAGTGGATCGCGCCGCAGCAGACCTGACCGTAGGGGACGCGGACCCGCCACCCCAGACGAGAGAGCACGGCGATCGTCGCCCAGTGGACATCGCGCCACCAGGCGTCCGTCACGCAGCCGGTGAAGAGCACCACCTGTCGCTCCGGCACCCCCTCGGCCGGTACGTAGTTCGTGGACATCCGGTTCAGCAGGTGGGCCAGACGCAGGCGCGGGATGGCCCGTACCCGCCGCGGGAGAACCCCGGTCAGCCTCACCTTCTGCGCGAACCACAGGGGGAGGGAGACGGCCGTCAGGCGCCATCGGCGCTTCACGGCCGAGAGCATCAGGCGCCGGCCGAGACCGGGGGTCACCACGTGCGGCGGTCCGGGCAGCGCATCAGACGAGCGCGCGGTCGAGCGCGTCCAGCAGCCGGGTGACCGACCCCGTCCGCGCGTTGTGTCCCATGAGGCCGATCCGCCAGCACGTGCCGGCGAACGCGCCCAGCCCCCCGCCGACCTCGATGCCGTGTTCGGTGAGGAGCCTCTTGCGCTCGGCCGCTTCGTCGAACCCGTCCGGAACCCGGACGCAATGCAGCATCGGGAGCCGGTGGTCCGGGTGCGGCACGTAGGTGAAACCGCGCGCCTCGAGCGCCTCCCCCAGCTCCGAAGCGACCCGGCGGTGGCGGTCCCAGCGCGCCTCGAGCCCCTCGTCCAGCACGAGACGCAGCCCAGCCTCGAGCGCGTTCACCATCGAGATGGGGGCCGTGTGGTGGTAGACACGGTCCGACCCCCAGTAGCGCTCGAGCATCGTGACGTCGAGGTACCAGGACCGCACGGGGCTCGTCCGGGACCGCACGCGCTCGATCGCCCGATCCGAGAAGGTGATCGGCGCTAGCCCGGGGGGCACCGATAGGCACTTCTGGGTGCCCGAGTAGCACACGTCGATCCCCCAACCGTCCACCTCGAGCGGCATCCCCCCGAGCGATGTGACCGCGTCCACCACGAGCAGGGCGCGCCCGGACACGGCGGCCGCGACGGCCTGCACATCGGAACGGGTCCCGGTCGAGGTCTCGGCATGGACGATCCCGACGAGGCGGGCGTCCGGATGGGAGTCGAGGGCGGACGCCACCGCCTGCGGGTCGACCGGGGACCCCCAGGGCGCTTCCACCGTCACGACGCGTGCGCCCGCCCTGGCCGCGACCTCGGTCATCCGGGAGCCGAAGACCCCGTTGACGCAGACGATCGCCGTGTCCCCCGGCTCCACGAGGTTCACGATCGCCGCCTCCATCCCTCCGCTCCCGGTGGCGGATACGGCGAAGGTCAGCCGGTTGCTGGTGCGCATCACCTCCCGCAACATCGAGGAGACGCGGTCGAGCGTGTCGAGGAAGGCCGGGTCCATGTGGCCGACGAGCGGGTCGGAGAGCGACGCCAGCACCTCGGGGGCGGCGTTGGACGGTCCGGGGCCGAGGAGCAGGCGCTCCGTCACGCGGGCGCGCAGAGGACGTGAGAGGCGATCGACGGACCCACGGCCACGACGTGGTCCTCGCGCCGGACGGTCACCGCGCCCTCCGGGTCGCGGTCCGCCACGGTGATCTCCCGCCCCGGGAGCAGGTCGTGATCCTGCAGGTAGCGCAACATGTCCAGGTCGAGCTCGAGGTCCTCCCGGATCCGGTCGATCCGCATCGTGGAGCCCGGCTCCACCTCGTCCATCGATAGGAGCTCCACGGCGGCCACGGCCGGGGCTCCCGGGATCGGGTTGCCGTGCGGACACCGGTTCGCGTCACCGAGCTGCGCGCGCATCCGCTCGAACACGAGCTCGGACACCCCGGGCTCGATCTTCCGCGTCTCCTCGTCGGCCAGGTACCAGGGGACCCCCATGACGTCGACGAGGTACCGCTCGATGGTCCGGTGGCGTCCGGCCATCGTCTCGGCGAGCTTCCGACCCTCCTCGGTCAGGACGATGGACCGGTCATCGGTCAGCTCGAGGAGCTCGAGCTTCTGGATCCGGTGGACGACCTCGGAGGTAGCGGGGGGAGACACCTGGAACCAACGGGCCAGGCGCGCCTGCGTGACCCTCTCTCCGATCTCGTCGAGCTCGAAGATGGCCTCCAGGTACGCCTCGACCGTGCTGGTGATGCTGTCGGACATGCCCTCGTCTACCTCCTCGTCACCGATCCTAGCAGCGCCTCCATGCGCTGCTGCACGGTCCCGGTGAGGGTCTCGTAAGGGATCGAGTGACTGTCCAGGAGGCCGACGATGCGCTTGTCGATGTCTGTCTGGAAGTCAGGGTCCATCGGGCGCAGCCCGTCCGCGACGATGGGGAACTCGACCGGCAGGTAGAAGACGTGGCTGTAGTTGCTGCGCAGGTGGTGGGTGGCGATGTCCAGGCACGCATCCCACAGGGCGAACTCCTTGCGACGCTCCTGGTGCTCGAGGACCCATCCCGCGTAGGCGAGGGCGTCCAGCATGGAGCGGTCGGCGACGAACTCGGGGTGCGTCATCTCCGCGTACCACTGGCGCAGGAAGATCAGCGTCTCCGTCTCGACCGTGGCGTCCTTGTCGAGCTTGAACCCGAGCGCCGCGATCTCCCGGGCCACCTCGGGAAGCAGGGGGAGGTCGAGGGCGGGAGCCACCTCGGTGGCCAGCGTCGTCTTCCCGGTAGAGAACGACCCGACTATCGCGATGCGTCTCATGCCTCGAACGCCTCGTGCCAGACGCCGACCGCGTCGACGAAACGGGCGACCCCGGCCGTGGGCAGGGTCAGCTCGAGGACCTCGAGGATGTCCCCGGAGGTCGCTCCCTCCTGAGCCGCGGCGAGCATGTGCGCGCGGAGGTGGTCCCGGTTGGCGCCGATGGCCGCCAGGACCCCGACGTAGACGAACTCCTTCGTGAGGCGCGCGAGCCGCCGCGGCTTGAGGTAGGACGCCTCCAGGAGGCTCTCGTAGGCCTTCAGGAACTCAAGGTCGTGCTCGGCGAGGATCCGATGGAAGTCCTGCACGTAGCCACGCTTGCGGATCATCTCCTCCAGGAACGCCTGCCCCTCGGCGTGCACCGCCACCCCTTTCTACGGTCGGACGCCATACCCTACCGCCGCGTGCGGCGGCATGGGATTATGGCCGCGTCCAGGGGACCCCGTGCGGGGCCTCGAGGAAGGGAGGCGGCATGACTGTTTCGATCCACGACCTCCGCGCATGGCGATCGCGCGGCGAGAGGTTCTCGATGGTGACGGCGTACGATGCGCTGTCCGCCCGCATCTGCGACGAGGCGCAGATCCCGGTGCTGTTGGTCGGCGACTCGCTCGCGCAGGTCCTGCTCGGGTACGAGACGACCCTGCCCGTGACCATGGAGGAGATGCTCCACCACGCGCGAGCGGTCGCGCGCGGCGCGCGCAACGCACTGCTGGTGGGCGACATGCCGTTCGGTAGCTACAACGGCTCCCGCGAGGAAGCCGTACGGAACGCCAGCGCTTTCCTGAAGGTCGGGATGCACTCGGTGAAGCTGGAGGGAGCCGGACACCGGGTGGAGCTGGTCCGGGAGCTGGTCCAGGGCGGGATCCCCGTGATGGGACACCTCGGTCTGACCCCCCAGTTCGTCAACCAGTTCGGCGGGTACCGGGTCCAGGGACGGGGCGATGCGGGAGACGCGCTCGTGCGGGACGCCCACGCGCTCCAGGAAGCCGGAGTCTTCGCCCTGGTGCTGGAGTGCGTCCCGGCGGAGCTCGGCTCCCGAGTGACCAGCGAGCTGGACGTGCCCACCATCGGGATCGGCGCCGGTCCGGGGACGGACGGACAGGTCCTCGTCCTCCAGGACCTCCTGGGCCTTACGCCCGGACCCTCGCCCCGCTTCGTGAAGCGCTACGCCGATCTCGCCTCGGACATGACGTCCGCCCTGCAGCGTTTCGCGAAGGAGGTGTCGGAGGGCGCGTACCCCTCCGACGAGCACACCTACTCCTGAACGTCGGAGGGCTCCACCCCTAGCGGGACTATCCGGTGGAAGAGCTCGGCGTAGGCGAACCCGTGCGTGCGCCCGTTGAAGGCGGCCGCCGCCCGCATGCGCTCCGCCACGTCCTCGCCGAGCTGCGACCTGTGACATAGGAGCGCCTTCAGCTTCAGTTCGATGGTCGAGGAGATGTCGACGGCGTGCTCGCCGCCCCCCGGCCCCATCACGAGGATCTCCTGCAGGCCGCGCCACGGCGCCAGACCCTGGGCCGCCATCTCCGGGAAGTGCCCGACCGTGGTCCCGGCCGTCACCGTGATGTCGAGCGTGGCCTGACCGACGGCTCGGTGGTCCGGGTGGTTCACGAACCACCCACCTGGGAGCGGGACGGGGTCCATCGCGAGCAGCCGGTGCGGTCGGACGCGGCGGAAGACCCGGGCGATGTCGCGTCGCAGGTCGAGCGTCGGCTCGACGTACCCGTCCCGGTACCCCAGGAACTCGACGTCGCTGACCCCGACCAACTCCGCCGCCGCCAGGGCCTCCTCGCGCCTCAGGGCGGCCAGGCGCTCACCGGCGAGGTCCGGATCCTCCGTGCCGGTCGAACCGTCAGTCACGATCGCGTACGTGACGCTGGCTCCATCCGCCACCCACCGAGCCACCGACCCGGCTGCGGTGAACTCGATGTCGTCGGGGTGGGCGGCCACCACCAGGACCCTCGTCACGACACCCAGCCTCGTTCCGCCTGGCGCAGGGTCTGGTACGGGTTGATCGGTCCCTGCGCGGTGTGCATCTCGAAGTGCAGGTGCGGGGGCGTCCCCCGCGCGTTCCCGGTGTCGCCGACGAAACCGAGGACGGTGCCGGCGTCCACGCGTCTGCCCTCCGCCCCGTCCGGCGCGTACCCGGACAGGTGGGCGTAGTAGTAGCGGTGTCCGTCGTCGCCCTGCAGCCACAGCTTGTTCCCGCCCAGCGTGGCCGTCCCCACGTTGAAGACGGTGCCCGAGACCACCGCGACGACCGGCGTCCCCATGGGAGCGAAGATGTCCTGACCCTGATGGGCGTGCTCGTACTGGGTGCCCACCATCCTCGGGGCCCCCCACGAGTCCACGAACGAGTAGGGCGCCTGGACGGGGAACCGCCACTTCGAGAGCTCCACCTCCAGATCGTGCTTCACGCGCTCCAGCGAGGACTGCAGCACCCGCATCCGGTCGAGGATCTCTCCCGAGCGTCCGGACATCACCCTCAGCTCGGCGTGGACCGCCGCCGCCTCCGCCCGCACCGCGTCCCGCGCCCGCGACAGCTCCTCGCGCTTCTCACCCAGACCCTCGACCAGGCGGAGGTCCCGCTCGGTCACGCTCGAGAGGTAGGCCATCCGTCGGATGAACGCGTCGAGCGAATCGGAGCCGAGCAGGGAGTCCAGCATCTGCATCCGCTCTCCCTTGTACAGCGCGATCGCCCGGCGTCGGATGCGACCCTGTCCCGCGTCGTGGGCCGCGGCGACGACCTGCAGGGTCTCCCGGGCCTCACGCAGCCGCTTCGCCGACCCAGCCATGCGTGTGCGGGCCTGCTCGTACCCGGTCACGGCGGCGTCGAGCTCGGCCCGGGCGGCGTCGATCCGCTGAGCCGTTCGCTTCGCCTCCTCGCGGAGCTCTCCGACCCGCGTCCGCCCGGGTGGGACCGGCTGGCCCTGCGCCGGAAGCGGGAGCAGCGCAGCCAGGACGATCCCACAGACGGCGGGGGCGGCGCGCAGGGGCCCGGGCAGCGTGGCGTGCATGTGCGCACTGTATGAGCGCCCCCCGGGGGCGTCAACGCACGCTACGGACAGGGGGTGGCGCCGGCGCTGAGATCGATATCGACACACAGCGACGTCTGGACGTAACGGCCCTCGATCGGGTCTCCCGATCCGGGAGCGAGTCGGGCCGAGACCGCCCGCAGGGAGTCGCGAGGGCCGTCCGGGACCACCCAGGGAGCCATCGCGACCGCTTCGGCCTTCGGTCCGGCCGCGTGGCTCTCGTCGCCCTCGTGCACCTCGAGGGAGCCGACCCGAGAGAGTCCGTCGCCGGCGTACCCGTCGGCCCAGACCGCGCTCTGTCCGTCGAAGACCAGGTCGGCCAGGTTGCCTACGAGGTAGCTGGTGATCCCGAACCGGAACCCGAGGCTCGGGTCGGTCACCGCTCCCCAATCGTCGGTGGTAGCCGCGGTCGGCCGCCACCCGCGGGAGCCGTTCTCCGCCCACCGGGAGCCGGTCGCGCCGAGGTGGACGAGGACGTTCGCCCCCCGATCGGAGAGGCAGGTCACATGACCGGGCATCGACGAGCCGCCCAACGCGTCCACGCTCGGTCGACACGCGGTGGCCGACCGTGCCCGGACATCCCCCCCGATGGCGACCCCGAGCCGCAGTTGAGTTCCGGGAACGGCGAGGGGCTGAACGAGGTCGGCTCCCCCCGGCGCCACTCCCAGCAGCGTCTCGAGATCCCCCGGGTTCGACCTGGAGGAGCGACCGACGAGAGATCCACCCGGTCCCCACATGAAGGCGGACGTGCGCGGGTCGGCAGAGCGAGCGCGGTATGCCCACTCGACGGGCTGGATCACGTAGGTGAGCGGACCGTGCTCGAGCACCGGGTCACCGTTGACGAGGATCTCGGGGTCGACGAGGAACAGGGCGGAGGGGTCGTTCCCGAAGTCGACGCGTTCGAAGTCGGGGAGGATAGCGCCGGCGACGATGTACACCTCGCATCGCTGTGGGCCGACTCCGCAACCGAGCGGAGCGGGTCCGTTGAGCTCCCGTGCGACGCGCTCGAACGCGTTGTAGAAGGATCGGACGACGGTGTCCGTGCTGGCAAGCAGGGCGGCCCGCTGGGGCGGGGTCCCTGGGAAGCGTGCTGCGTAGTAGGCCGCCTGCGAACCGTACCCCGCCCCGAGCGCTGCGGCCGCTGCCTTGAAGCCCGGTCGGTGCTCCCCGGGCTCGGTCGCCGCGTACGGCTCCTGTCCCTTGAGGAGGTCGCGGACAGACGCGAACCTAGGGCCGGTCGCCATCGAGATGAGACCGGTGTACGCGGGGAAGACCACGATGTTCGGTCGGGTACGGGAGAACCCGGGCTTCTGCGCCT
>Ga0247713_1001491_pt1 | contig 11612 bp, 3 predicted proteins | sample 21E_NmetaG_FD_189936 | JGI IMG/M metagenome (GOLD analysis project Ga0247713, IMG submission 189936) | Soil microbial communities from hillslope of Landscape Evolution Observatory, University of Arizona, Oracle, AZ, United States - 2-1-E_N | ecosystem: Engineered > Artificial ecosystem > Mesocosm... | reverse complement strand
CGCCCCACCGATCCCTGCCGCGACCGACCTCACTTCCCGGCCCCCACCTCGGCGTTGGCATGGGCGCAGTGGTCGGGACGACTGAAGTCCGCCCACACGGCGCGGCGGCGTGTGTCCCCATGCACGGGGACCTCGACCACCAGGCAGTAGATGTCTCCCCAGCCAGTCGGGATGACCGCCGCCTCGGCGTAGATGACAGCCACGCGTACCGTCCCGTCTCCTCGGTCCCGACGCACCGCGGGTTCGCCGATCACACCGCTGGAACGCACCGGCGAGAAGGGCGTACCGTCTCCGCCGCCGAAGCGAGCCCCGCTGCCGGCAAACGCATCGGCCACGGCGATCGCCAGCTCCCGAGGTGTGCGGTCCGGGTGCGCCCGGACGACTTCGGCAACCCGCGACTCGACCTCCCACGGCGACAGACCCCGCGTGGCACACAGTGCCGTGACGACGGCAAGGGCGAGCACCGCGACGGCCCAGCGGATGCGCCTGCGTCGGCGCTCGCCCGAGTCGTCGACCACGGCGCCGGTCAAGAGGCGCTCGACCTCAGCTGCCGACATGCGGCGCGTCCCGCGGCTCTCCGAGTCTGCAGTCATCACGGCCGCCCTGCTTGTCGTATCGGCATGCGAGGTGTGCCAGGAGCGAACGGCGTGGGCGGACGAAGGCTTCTTCTGCCGCTGCGGTGCACATGATGCCGCACGTAGACCGCTCGCGCTCGACCGGTCGACCTGCACCCCTCACAGCCCGACGAGCGGGGCGAGCGACTGGAAGGTCTTCTCTCCGATGCCGCTGACGTCACGGAGCTGACCGACTTCGGTGAAGCCGCCGATTGCATCGCGGTGCTCCACGATCTTCGCTGCCAGGACGGAACCTCGATTAGACGGGTCTACCGGCTGTTGACACTCCTGGCCCACCCTCTGGCTGCCCGTAGCGGTTGCAGGTCAGCGGGTCGGTGCCCAGGCGCAGGTCGGCCAGGGCGTCGTGGTACTGGTCGCGCTGGACGAACCGGCCGGGTGTGTCGGGGGAGAACCGCCGCGCGCCCATGTCGAGCTGACCCGAGCCGGAGTCCAGCCGCTTGGCGGTGTAGCGGTACGGGTTGACCGGGTCGTCCTCGTTCTTATCACCACCGGACAGGGCGGGGTCGGCGCCGCCGTACGCCTTGTAGCCGTACGCGGCGGACACGGTGCCGGCGTCGGCGACGAGCTGGGACACGCTGCCGTGCACGTCGTAGCCGTACGTGTAGTCCTTCGGCGCCTCCGGCCCGGCCGGGTCGTCGGTCATCGACACCGCCGTGTCATTTGAGCAGCATCACGCCGCCCGGGTACCTATCCGCCGCGAACTCCGCCGCGCCCTGGCCAGCCCAGTGCACGAGCTGGAGGTGACCGGCGCTTCCGAGGGCGCCCAGGGGTTTCGGCACCAGGTGGGCCGCTTTAGCAGCGACGGTCGGAGGCATCGGTCTGCGAGTCGCGTCGCCGTCCGATCCAAGACTGCAAGGCGCCAGGTTCTGAACGGTACTTTCGTGGAACAGCCCATTTTGGATGGTTAAAGAGAACTACGCACACATCCAGGGCTACGACAAAAAACCAAATCGTCCCTAGGCCTATAAGGATAGCGTCGGAGAACGGCGTGCGCTGGTTGGCGAGTAGTAAAACCAAGATGATAAGCAAGAGAACCCCACTTTGGATAATCCCAAGTGGGAGTCCCCGCAGGAATCCGCGGCGCAGACCTTCCCCTGCGGGCCACCATGCAGTCGAACCTCGTTCGTGAAGCTCATAGAAATCACCTCTCCAGACCCGGGGAAGGAGCCATGAACCCAGCACTACCATCACTGCCAACACGACGATGGCGATTCCCTGGAACGCTGTCAAGGCAGCAACCCCTTTGCGTTAACTTTTAGTCTCGTCGAACGTACTCCTGTGTTTGGTCGACGGCGAACGCCGTCGCCACGCCGCCGACGATCCCTCCGAGCGCAGCGCCAACGAAGCAGCCCACCGGACCGGCAGCACACCCGATGACAAAGCCGAGTTTGGCTCCACCCCACGCTCCCGCAGTCTCGGCGGCAGTCTCCGCTGCGGCGACCTTCCAGTCCTCGCCTTCGCTGACATTAGATGCGTAGGACGCACCTGCGCCGATCACAGCACCGCCGCGAGTAAGGCCGCGCAAGGCAGGGTTACTCCACGCGCGGGAGATGCCGGTCCCCCAGCGAGAGTGCCGGTACTCGGCCAGGGTCTTGGCCCCCTGGGATCGCGTCAACGCATCATGGCCTAACCGCATTTCCCGTGCCGCCCTTGACGCACGGTCCCGCGTCATTAGGCCGGCTTCATGCAAAGCTAGACCCGAAGCAGTACCCGCCTCGGCGTAGTTCTGAGTCCGCTGTAGCGTCTGGTAGTCGCGTCGCGACGCCTGCTCGCCCCGCCGCCAGTCGCTCGTTCCGCTGGGAGTGCCTCCCCCTCCTGAGGATGCGGAGGTCCGCTTCTGCGTGGGTGTGGTTCCTGACGTCGCCACAGCCGTGCGTTCCCATCCCCACAGCTCGTCGTTTTCCGACGTTGTGGGGCTTGACGTGGAGCCGCCGCCGCCGTCCGGGATTGGGGCGTGGCCGTCGGCCTCGACGAACGACAGCGGGTTGCCGGCGGCGAGGGCGTAGCGGTTGCCGGTCAGCGGGTCGGTGCCCAGCCGCAGGTCGCCCAGGGCGTCGTGGTACTGGTCGCGCTGGACGAACCGGCCGGTGTCGGGGGTGAACCGCCGCGCGCCCATGTCGAGCTGACCCGAGCCGGAGTCCAGCCGCTTGGCGGTGTAGCGGTACGGGTTGACCGGGTCGTCCGTGCTGGTGTCGCCGCCGGACAGGGCGGGGTCGGCGGCGCCGTACGCCTTGTAGCCGTACGCGGCGGACACGGTGCCGGCGTCGGCGACGAGCTGGGACACGCTGCCGTGCACGTCGTAGCCGTACGTGTAGTCCTTCGGCGCCTCCGGGCCGGCCGGGTCGTCGGTCATCGACACGCGGTGGCCGAACGCGTCGTAGCCGTAGCTGCGGGTGCGGATCTCCGCGCCCGGGGTCTGCGCCACACCCTGCGTGTGGGTCTCTGTGGACACCATCGACGTCAGCCCGAGGTAGGAGTAGGCGGTCGTGCGCGCGGAGGTGAGCGCGCCTGCCGGGTCCCAGTGCTGCTCGCGCTGGGTGTCGACCCGGTCCAGGGCGTCGTAGACGTAGCGGGAGTCGTCGTCGTTCCTGGGGGCGTTCACGCCGTCGGAGCGGAAGCTGCGGAACCGGATCATGCGGTCGAGGTAGTCGTACCGGTAGTGGGCGAGCATCCGCGGGTTGAGCGAGCCGTTCGTCGCGGTCGCGCAGATGTCTCGGGTGCTCGGCTGCGGTTCGAGGACGACGCACTCAAGGCGGCCCTGCAGGTCGTAGTGGTGGCGCTGCGGGGTGTCGGAGCCCGTCTTGACGGTCTGGAGCTGGTTGCCGGCGTAGGTCATCGTCGTCGACTTGGTTTTCGCGCCGGCCGCGGTGAACGTCTCCTCCAGCTCGACGTTGCCTGCGGCGTCGAGCTTGTACGTGGTGTACGGGCCGTGCCCCGGTGTCTCCTTGGTGAGACGGTCGCGGGCGTCGTACTCGTAGCGGGCGGTGCAGGTGCTCGACGCGCAGGAGGTGACGCCTGGGCCCTTGCGCAGGAACGTGTCGGTGACCCTGTGCCCGTTCATGTATATGTTGTTGTCGACGTAGCCGACGGTGTGCTGCTCGATGATCCCCGACGCTGGCGTGGACGTCTTGAGCGTCTCGAGCTTGCCGTTGTCGAACCACGTCCACTCGGTGGTCTGCTTCAGCGTGTAGCTGTCGCTGCCGGTGCGCTTCTGGACGCGGCGCCGCAGCTCGCGGCCGGTCTTGTCGAACTCGTTGAGGATGCGCCGGTCGTCGGTCACGGCGGTGGTCTTGCCGCCGTCGAGGTGGGATGCCAGCCAGTCGTTGGGCTCGTAGGTGAACGTGTGGGTGCGGCCGTCCTCGACCCTGGTCAGGTCGGGCTTTTCCACGATGTTCTCCACGCGCGTGAGCACGTTGTGGTTCAGGTCGTAGCCGAACTCGGTCGTGTTGAAGTTGCCCTTCGGCGACGTGTCGCCGTCCGGCCTGCGTTCCCGTTCGCGGCTGACGCTGACCCGGTCGAGCGGGTCGTGGCCCAGGCGGATGACGCGGGGGTACACCGCGGTTCCTTCCACACCGCCGTCGAGTGCGTGACGAAGGTTGTTGTTGGCGTCGTACTTGTACTCGGACGCCTGGCCGTCGTTGTCCTTGCGCTCCCGAAGCTGGCCGTCGTTGAAGTACGCCCAGGTCATCGTCTCTTCGTCGTCGCGGCCCGTGCCGTCGCGCTTGAGCGGTGTGCGCTCCTTCTGCCAGCCCTCCGGCCAGTAGTCGAACTGCACGGTCGGCTGCGGGTCGTTGTCACCGGAGGCGAGGTTTTCGTCGGAGGTGCGGATCCACCCGGTGTCGAAGTGGGTGATGCGGGTTTTCGCCTCGGCGGGGACCGCGTCGAGGTCGTCGCTGGTGTCGAGCACGCCGGTCGGCAATGTCGTCAGGCGCAGGTTGCCGTTGGCGTCGTAGCGGCGGTGGACGTAGTACTTGTCGCTGCTGTCGCCGGCCGCGGTCGCGGAGGGCAGGTTGACGCGGACGAGCTGGTCGGCGTCGTCATAGGTGTAGGTGGTCGTGAACCGGTCGAACGGGCCGGTCCCGCCGGCTACGTCGTAGCCGCGCGGGTGCACGGTGCGCGTCAGGTTGCCGACGGCGTCGTACTCCATGCGGGTCACCACACGGCGGCTGGCGGTCAGTGGCTCGCTGACCTCGACTGGCATGTCGCGCTGGTCGTGGGAGGTCCGGGTGGTCTTGCCCTCCGGGTCGGCCACCGCCGTGACGTTGTCGTTGCGGTCGTACTCGTAGACGGTCTTGTTCAGCTTCGCGTCCTCGCGGCTGGTGATCCTGTGCGCCGCGTCGTAGGTCATCACGACGGTGTGGCTCGGGCGCGGCTCGGCCGGGTCGCAGGTCCGCGACGCCAGGCCCGCGTTGGGGGCGGTCACCGAGACTAGGTCCCCGGCGAGGTCGTAGCAGTAGTGGGTGACCGATGACGGCTTGACGGTGCCGTCGGCGAGCACGTGGTGGCGGGTTTCGCGCAGGACCCGGTCGAGCGGGTCGTACGCGAAGGAGGTGGCGAAGTCGTTGACCGGGGCGGTGTCGACGCCCTTGGGGGCGGTCCGCCGGGTGAGCCGCCCAGCGGTGTCGTACTCGAACTTCGTCCGTTCGCCCTTGGGGTCCTCGTTGCGGTCAGGGCCGGTCACGAGGGTGAGGCGGTCCATGTGGTCGTACGTCATCGTCGTGGTGTCGTCGGTGGTGAACGCGGCGCTGTCCGACGGCTGGTGCTGGACGGTGATGTTGTCGTTGGGGTCGTACCCGGCACCGCTGTGGATGAGCACGCCCAGGTTGTGCTCGGACGACTTGGGGGTGCTCTGCCGCGCCAGCCGGTGGAACGTGTCGTAGGTGAACATCGTGCGGTAGTGCGCGTGCGGGGTGCGCGACGCGTCGCCGGCGTGGCGCGGGTCGAGGACGGTCTTGATCAGCCCGTCGGCGTCGTAGGTGAACCGCGTGGTCCGGCCGAGGGCGTCGCGGACGGCGGTTGGCAGCCCGTTGCCGTCGTAGGAGAGGTATTCGGCGGCGCGCTTGCCGCGCGCGTCGGTCACCAGCTTGACGGTGCCGTTGGCGTTGTAGTCGTAGGTGGTGACCGCGCGCGCTGGCGGCGTGCCGGCTTGGGGCTCGGTGACGGTCTTGAGGTTGCCGCGGGTGTCGTAGCCGAACTGGTACTCGTAGTCGCCGGCGACGGTGGTGGTGGCGACGCCCTCGGGTGAGGTCTTGGTCTTGAGCTGGCTTACGTGGGGGACGGTGCGGCCGGGCTTCCAGTACTGCGAGGTGTCGCCCGGGTCGAGGTCGCCGACGATGTCGATGCTGTTACGTGCGTCGACGTGCTCGTAGGTCAGCACGGTGCTGTTGCCGAGCTGGTCGGTCTGGCTGGTTAGGTAGCCGTTGGCGTCGTAGGTGTAGCTGGTGGACTTGCCGGTCGGCTCGGTGATCTTCTCGACCTGCTTGTCAGCCGTCCACGTCAGCGTGGTCGTCTCGTTCTTCGGGTTGACGATCGACGTCACCTTGTCCTGGGTGTCGTAGGCGAACGTCGTCGCGCGCTGCTCCGGGGCGGTCACGGTCGTCTTGGCGGCAGCGGCGTCGTAGGAGTAGGTGGTCTTCGCGCCGGCGCGGTCGGTGCTCGAGTCGAGCCGCCCGCGGTTCTGGCTGTTCGGCGGGTGGACGTAGGCGAACGTCGTCTCGCGGCCACGTGGGTCGCGGACGCTGTAGAGGATCTGGGACTGGTTGGGCGTGCGGGCGTCGGGGTTGACCCGGTTGGCGGCGTTGGGGATGGCCGGGCCTGACAGGTCGGAGGTGGTGTACGTGAACGTCCACCGGCGGTCGGGGACCTCCAGGTTGGGGTCGGACGCTGAGGTGCGGGCGCCGGTCTGGGTGATGCGAAGGAGGTTGCCGTCCTGGTAGTAGTCGAAGCGCAGCTCGCTGCCGTTGTGGTCCTTGACCGACTTGAGCTGCCCGCGGACGTGCGCGCCGAGGTTGTCGGCCTTGGTGTAGTAGGAGAGCGTGTAGTCGCGCCCGCCGGCGTCGCGGACCCGCGTGAGCTGCATCCGCGGTTTGCCCGGGTCGTCGGCGGCGTTCTCGGCCGACTGCTGCGTGAACGTGAGCTGGTTGCCGTTGGCGTCGCGGACCGAGGTCGGCCAGCCGTCTGCGTCGAAGAAGAACGTGACCCGGTCGGGTCGGGTGACCGCCCAGGTGCGGGCGGGGTCGGTGCTGGAGAACTTGCGCAGGTAAAGGTGCACTCCGGCGGGCTCGTCCCACACGGTCTTGCCGTTGCGCTGGGCGGCCTTGAACGTGTGGGTCGTGCCGTCGCCGTCGGTGAACGCGACGTACTGCGCGCCCGTGTTCTTGGGGTGGATCACCAGAGGCTCGCCGAGGCGGACGAGGCCGGAGATGGAGCCGGAGAAGCCGGAGCCGAGAGGCGACCGGGTCTTGGCTTCACGCGAGTTGTAGGTGATGTCGAACACGGTGTTCAGGCCGACGCCGGGGGAGGAGAACGGGGTGAGACGCAGCAGCGAGTTGCCGTTGGCGACGTTGAACAGGTGCTGCATGCCGCCGCCGACTTCCTCGCCGGTGTAGTGGAAGTACTTCTCGAGGCCGAGGCGGTCGGCGGTCATCTTGCGTGTCTCGACCTTCTGCGCCTTCGGCGGGTTCCCGCGCTGCGCGAACAGCACGTACGTGCCCGACGAGTCCGGCGGGTCGAGCGGCCCGGGTGGTACGTACTCCTCGACATCCACCCTTAGCTCGTGGAAGGCGCGGTCGACGCCCGCTGGCAGGACCGGCGGGCGGACCTTGAGCGTGACGGTGCGCGACGACCCCGCAGCGAGGCTGGAGTTCAGCGTGACTCGCGCGGTCGGGTCCGGCGTCGCCTTGCCCTGTGCGTCGTACCACTTGGCGACGACGCTGGTCGTCGAGGCGGGCCAGGAGCCGCCGCTGTTGTTGGTGACCGTGACGGACACGTCCTGCGTCGGATGAGGGCTGGCGTCCGGGTCGTACACCATCTCGGTCGGCATCGTCGTCGACGCGAACCCAGCGCGGTACTTCGTCAGCGTCGTGTTGTCGACGGTGACGTTCACGGCGTGCGTTACGGCCTGCCCGAAGGTGTCGAACACGCGCGCGGAGAGCTGGTGGGCGCCGTCGTACGCGACGTTGTCGGGTGACAGCGTGTCCCACGTGAACTGGTAGGTGGTCGCCGTGCCGCCCGGCTGGCTGGCGACGATGGCACCGTTCTGCAGGAGCTCGACGCGCGCGACGCGCACCCCCTTGGCGACATCGGTGCTGGTGTCGACCGTGACCGGGACGCTGCCTTTGACGGTGGAGTTGTCCAGCGGAAGCCGGATGGCCGATGTCGGCGCGTTGGCGTTGGCCACCCGCACGTTGACGGTGTCCGACGTCCCCTCGTTGCCCGCATCGTCTACGGCGGTGGCGCGCAACTGGTCGAGCGGGGCTCCGCACTGTTCCGCGGCGTCCCCGGTGTCGGTTTCCCACGTGAGGCTGCCTCGCGTTGACGCGGACGTGACGTCGCCGGTGCACGAGGTGTTCACCAGGGTCGTGGAGTTCCAGGTCACCTCGTACGGCTCGGTCGTGTCCGTCGCCACGAGCTGGTTCTTCACGTAGAACCGGACCTCTTTCACCCGTCGGTCGTCGAAGGCGTGGGCGCGGACCTTCACCTCGCCCCGCACGACGGTGTTGTCAGCCGGTGCCGTCATCGAAACGGTCGGCGCGGTTGGCGCGTTGCCGTCGACGTAGGTCACCTCCATCTTCGGGCGCAGCAGAGGGTTCGCCGCGAAGTCGTCGGCGGCGTAGGCCACGGACCTGTTTGCACCGCGTGTCTCGTCACTCGACTTGACGAGCATCCCGTGGTTGGGCTGCGTTCCGGACACCCACTGCTGGGTCAGAGCCGCCAGGTTAAAGTTGTCCCAGTTGGGCGCCGCCCCAGCGGTGTTGGCAACCGACGCAGCCGCCGCGGCCACGTGGTCCGCGCCCTCGGACTCCCATTGCACGGCCCCGCCCGCGCGGTCGTACCACGTCGCCCCGTCGGCGGTGCAGGCACCCGTGCCGGTCCCCTCGTCCCACCCCGCCGTCGCGGCGTGCAGCCGGACCGTCTGCGTGGCCCCGACCGACGTGTGGTACAGCGACAGTTGTGACGTCACGACCTGCGCGTCACTCGGTATGTCGCGCAGGTCGAAACGCAGCAGCCCGCGCGCTGCGCCGGTGGCCGTGCCTCCCGCGTGCAGGTGCGTCGCCGCGCCGAAGTTCGCGCACGTGCCTGCCGAGTCGTCGACTGCGATGTGCGCGGCCTGCCCGGCCGCCGGGGCGGGTTGCAGGCGCTTCACGGCGTTGCCGAGGCTCGGCAGCGTCACCGTCCGTTCGTTCGATACGGACGTGCCGCCCGCGGTGCCGACGACGACCTTGTACGTGAAGCCGCGGTTCGGGGCGGCCGTCGTGTCGGTGAACGTTGTGGTGTCCCGGTCGTTGATGCGGGCCAGCAGCGTGCCGTTCTGCGGGTTGCTGCTCGGGAAGAACCCGGGGAACGAATCGCGGTGCACCTCGTAGTAGGAGAACGCCAACCCCGAGGCGCCCGCGTACCGGCTCCAGCGCAGGGACGCGCCGTTGGACCGCAGCGTCTCAGGCTCGTCCAGCGCGACCGACTCGTTGTACGTCACGGTCAGCTTCGGGCGCATCGACGCATCCGTGGCGAGGCGGCTGGGGAACTTCGGGCCGCTCTTGTCCAGCGTCTCCGACCGCCGCTTGACCAGCACGCCGTGGTTGGGCTTGGCCTGCGAGTACCATGCCTTCGCCAGGCTCGTGACGTTCCACTCCAGCCACTGGGCCGTGGGGAAGTCCGTGACCGCCAGGGTGCGCGACGCGGTCACCGGAGTCTCGAACCTGAGGTCCTTGGCCGCCGTCTGACTCGTCCACGGCGACGTCATCGCGTGCACGTCTAGGACGTGGTCCTCGCTGCCGCACCCGAGGTTCACCAACGAGCTGATCGGAAGGCAGTTCTTGTCGTAGTACAGGCCCAGCGTGGCTCCGGTGATCTCCGAGCCCGGCGGGATCGCGCTGAAGTCGAACTGCGCGCCCGCGCGCCACACGTCGTGAGCCGTCGTGCCCACATACAGGTCGAATGACTCGTAGCCCGCACAGCCCTGGCACGACGTGTTCCAGTCCGCGGTCGCCGTCGGAGCGAACTGCACGGTCGGGTCGACCACGACCGGGAACTGCCTGTCTGGCGCGTGCAACCACTTGGCATCCACCGACAGCGTGACGGCCAGGCCACCCGCGCTTCGCTTGACATCAAGCTCGGCGTTGTCCGAGCCGCGCCCCGCGCCGGCCGCGTCCACGGCGAACGGGCGCGTGAGGACGAACACTGGGTCAGGCGACGCGCCGGCGAACACGGCCCACGAGCCGCCGTCCACACGCTCCGCACGCAGCTCCGCCGCCGACGACAGCCTGAACCGGTACACCACGGGCACCTGGGCGCGGTGCAACACGAGGCTCTCCTTGACCGCGTCGGACGCGACGTCGTACGCCACGTCCACCCCCGGGAACACCTCGCCGTACCCCACGCGATTCCCGCGCGCCTTCGCCTGGCTCCGCCCTGCGCCCTCCATAGTGAGCTGGATGTCCGCACCGTCGACGGCGACCGCCACGAATCCCTCAGCAACCTCGCCCCTGAAGTTCGCCTCGAAGTCGTTCGCCTCATTCGTCAGGGCGTACCCACCCCTCGTCGAGGCGACCAGCCGGTTGCTGATCGGCCGCCACGCGCCGTCCTCGCCGGCGTAGTGGACCGGGCCCGAGTAGACCGTCGTGCGCAACCGGCCGTCGTCCAGCCTGACCGTCTTCGACGTGCGCGTGCGCAGCTCCGGGCGCTCCCCCGGCTCAGTCGGCTCCAGCCCGCGGTCGGACGGGGCCGCCACGGCGACAACAGGGGGCGCCGGCAGTCCGAGGACGAGCACGAGCACTGCGAGGGCCAGGCCCAGTCCCCGACGACGAGAGCCGCCCGTCCTCGGCGCGCGCGGGTTGACAGCGAGCAGCGGGACAAGTGTCACCCAGGGATGGTTCATGGCGCTCTCCCCGTGCCAACCGGCACCACGAGCGGGCGGAGGAGCCGCGAAGGTGACATGCAGGCCCTGGCAGAGGTCGGTCCAAAACGGGCACGAACGTGACAAGCCGAGCGGCCCCCCACGGCGCCCCGCGTCGCAGCCCCAGCGGTGCTCGGCAACCGAGGCGAACGGGCACTAGCCCGCTTTGCCTACCGAAGCCCAGGTTTGAGAACCGCTCAGGCGACGCAAGGAGCCCGACACCGAGCTAGTTACGCCGAACCACATCCCAGTGGCGCGCTCACGCCAACCCGCGTGCGCACCCGCGACGGGCGGGGTTCGCAAACCGGCCGCCAGGACGCGGTCATTTTTTTCTCCGGCCGACATCCGCGTGCCCGATACGCGGCACTTGCGCGATGTCGGCATCGAGCAGCCCTGCCCGCGCCGCGAGCACGATGGCCTCGCTGCGCTTCGTCACGCCGAGCCGCCCGTACAAGTTGTGCAGCAGACGATGCATTCCGCGCTCGGACCGGCCCAGCTCCATCGCGAGCTGGCCCACCGTGCTCCCCTCCGCGAGCACCCGCAGCCAGTGCACCTCCTCGCCGCTCAGATCGACCGAAGAAGCGCCCCCCGCCCGCCTGGCCATCTCGTGGGCCACCTGCCGGGGGATCGTCGACCGCCCGCGGACCGCCGCCTCGACCACCTCCGCGATGACCTCCGGCGCCGTGCTCCACTCGACGACCGCCGCCGCGCCGCACCTGAAAGCCTCGCAGTACGAGTCGACGCTGCCGTCATGGACCAACGCGACGACGCACTGCACGCCCGCGGGCGGCGCGAGATCCGGCTTGTCGTCACGCCACCCCACCGTCACGAGCAACGCATCCACCGACCCGCCAGCCTCAACC
>Ga0247713_1001490_pt1 | contig 11620 bp, 13 predicted proteins | sample 21E_NmetaG_FD_189936 | JGI IMG/M metagenome (GOLD analysis project Ga0247713, IMG submission 189936) | Soil microbial communities from hillslope of Landscape Evolution Observatory, University of Arizona, Oracle, AZ, United States - 2-1-E_N | ecosystem: Engineered > Artificial ecosystem >... | reverse complement strand
CAGGCTCGGGTACTCGCCGACCACCCCACGTGGCGGGTGCACCAGCTCGGCGACATCGGCCAGGGCGTCCGTGCAGGTCGACCGGGCCAACCCGGTCTCAGCGAGGTGCTCAGGGACCGGGCCCGGGGCCGGGCCGGGTAGCCGGCGTCCGTCCCGCGGTGGCGGGTACACTTGGCCTTCGAGCAGGTGCTCCGGGCCAGGTGTCCGCCCCCGCTCAGGTTGCGCCAGCGGCGCACCCGTCAGGCCCGGCGCCGACGGTTCCCCCGCCCCCGCAACCGTTAGGACTCCAACATGGCCTCCGGCTACACATCCGCCTCCGGCGGAGCAACACTCACCCGCGAGCAGGTCGAATCCATCCTCATCGAGCCGCTCAAGGCTCAGGCGGTCGTGCTCGCCGCCCGGCCCCGGCTGTTCTTCTCGAACGGCGGGGTTCCCCTCCGCATCCCCCGCCTCGACGCCTTCGACCTCAGCGACCCGTGGCGGTCCGAGAACACCCTCATCAAAGAGGAAGATCCCGACCTCGGCGAGGTGGTGCTCCTGCCGTCGTCGCTGAAGTCGCTCAAGGTGCTGCACCGCATCTCCAACGAGCTGGCCCGCCACGCGGTGACCGACATCGCCAACACCCTCGGCACCGCCATGGTCTCCGAGGTGGCCCGGGCCTTCGACGCCGCCGCCCTGGTCGGCACCGGCGCGGCCAACACCGTCACCGGCCTCGCCAACTCCACCGGCGTGCAGACGACCGCCGGCGTGGGCACTCCCACCGTGGACGACCTGTACGACGCCGAGGGCAAGCTCATGGCCGCCAACGCCAACCCGGCCACCGCGGCGTGGTTCATGGCCCCCCGTGACCTCACCGCCCTGCGTAAGCAGCGAGAGGGCGCCGGGACCGGTGCCTACCTCCTGCAGCCCAGCCCCACCGAGGCCGGCCGCCTGACCCTCCTGGGCCACCCGGTCTACGTGACCACCGGCATCCCCACCAACGGCGGCGCCGGCACGGAGTCGAAAATCATCCTCGCCGACATGCAGCAGGTGGCCGTGGGCATCGACGCCGAGCCGACGTTCACCATCCTCGACCAGACCTACGGCGACTGGGACCAGGTGGCGCTCCGGGTCGTGGCCCGCATGGACATCGCCCCGCTCAACCCGGCCGGCGTGGTCGTGCTCACCGGGGTTACCCCGTGACCGAGCGCCGGCTGAAGGTGGCCGAGGGCACTCAGGTCAACATCGGCGGCAAGGTCTACGCCGCCGGCGAGCTGGTCGACCTCGAGCCCAGGACCGCCGCCTCCCTGGTGGCTCGGGGTGTGGTCGTGGTCGAGGTCGAGAAGGCGCCGGTGGCCAAGAAGGCGTCGCGGGCCAAGTAGGTCCCGCCGGTGCCCCGCGCCGACATGGTTTTGTGGATGCTGACAGGAGCGCTGATCACGTTGGTGGTCGCCATGGCCTACGTGGTCGTCATCGACTAGGAGGTCGTCGGCCCCGTTACCCTGTAGTCGGCCGCCCTGTCCTGGCTGTCCGCCGCAGTTCCAGGACGGGCGGCCCTCAGTAGTCGATTGAGCACGGCCGCCAGCAACCGGCCCGCCTATTCCTCATCGGGCGCTCCCAGGGACCGAACGACGTCGCCAGCGGCCTCGGTGTCCCACGCCGCGTAGATCGCCGTGGTGGACGGGAATGCGTGACCCATGAGCTCCTGCGTCAGCCGAAGGTCGCGGGTTCGCTGGTACACCGCCGAGCCAAACCAGTGCCGCAGCTGGTGGGCGGTCGCTCCGCCACCCATGAGGCGCAGGTACCTGCAGATCGTGTTCGACACGCTCTCGGCCACCAGCGGGCGGGTGCCGTCGCTGGTGAAGATGTAGCCCGAGCGTGGCAGACCGTAGGCACGCAGAGCGGCCTCTACCTGGGGGTTGAGGGGCAGCACCCGTTCACGCCCGCCCTTGCCGTGGCTGACGACGAGCAACGGCGGTCGCCGAGTCAGTAGGAGGTCGTCGACCTGCAGCAGCGCGATTTCGTGGCAGCGCAGACCCTGGTACGCCCCCAACATCAGCCACGCCCGCATACGCGGCGTCGCCTCGGCGAGTGCCCGCGCCAGGTCCCCGTCGTCGGCCGGACGAGGCAGGGCCCGCCCAGTGCGCGGACGACGGATGCGCCGGGTGGGCGACTGCGCCAGCAGCTCTTCGTCGACCGCCCAGTCGTAGAAGCTGGCGATGGTCGATATGTAGGTGTACCGGCTCTTCGGAGACAGGCGCCGGCCGTCGAGCCACGCCTCGATGTCCCGTTTTTTCGCGTCGAGCACGTCCTTCGGTTCGAGGGCGACGGCGAAGTAACGCAGGAGCCGGCTCGTCCCGGTGATCGTCTTTGGCGTGAAGCCGCTGCGCTCCTGGTGGTCCCGGTACTCCCCGAGCACGAGGGCTGACCGGCCCGTCGGCACCGCCACCGGCCCTCGCCGAGGCCGTGGCTGGTAGGCGAGCTTGACCCTCTCCGTCGGGTCGCGGGAGATGTAGCCCTGGTCCTTCATCCAGCGGCACCAGGTTTTGAGCGTCGCCAGGTTGGTGCGCCGGGTCCGGTCGGACACCGCCGACTGCGAATCGAGCCACGAGCGGATGTGGTCGTCCGTGAGCTTCGACGCTGCCGGGTCCCCGCTGGCATCGACAAACCGGCGGAGCACCGAGCGCATAGCCCCGGCGCTGTTGCTGGCGACTCGGCCCGATGACGTGGAGTCGTCGATGTACCGGGCGGCCAGTTCGGAGGAACTGGGGCCGCTCATTCGTCGTCGCCCGGCAAGAGGCTTAGGAACGGTGACGGTCCAGCGTTACCGCCGCGGACGATGTCGGCGATCACGCCCAGCAGGTAGGCGACCTGCGCTTCCAGCCGGTCTAGGCGCTCGCAGACGTCCTGACACGGCTCACGTACGGTATCCACCGTCAGCACCTCCAAGGGGTGTTGGCCACGCCCCGGGCAGTTCACGCTGCGCCGGGGCACTGTTGTCGATGAGCACCCTAACCCTGCGCCCGCTGAGGGACAATGGCATGGTCGGGCCTTCGGAGACCGGTTCTGAACAGCAGCCGGGTTGAGCAAGCCACCAGGCGGGTGGCCGGAGGTCCGGCGTGGGGTCTTAGGGTTCGGTGGCGACGAAGGCTGTTCACGGGTCTTCCACCGAGTTAGTTGTAGGAATCCCCGACAACGTCCTGCAACTGGTCGAGGCCGGCGCCTGATCCATCCGCCACCGGCGGCGGCCGGTGCGCTACCCTCACGAACGGATGTTCGTGCTCGGGATCGACCCAGGGGTGTCGCGGTGCGGGTACGGCTGCGTGGAGGGCGGCCCGGGGGCCCGACCTCGGGTGGTCGCCGTCGGCGTGCTGACCACGCCGCCGTCCGACGCCCTTCCCGGCCGGCTCGCCGCGCTCGACGTGGACCTGCGGGCGCTCATCGCCGAGTTCGAGCCCAGTGTGGTGGCCGTGGAGCGGGTCTTCTTCCAGGTGAACGCCCGCACGGCGATGTCGGTGGGCCAGGCCAGCGGCCTGGCCCTCACCGCGGCGGCGCAGGCCGGGGCCGAGGTCGTCCAGTACACCCCCAACGAGGTGAAGCAGGCCGTCGCCGGCTACGGCTCGGCCCCCAAGGAGCAGGTCCAACGCATGGTCCAGACCCTGCTCGGCCTGACCGAGCTCCCCAGCCCCCCGGACGCGGCCGATGCCCTGGCGCTCGCCCTGTGCCACCTGGCCATGGCGCCCCTCCGGTCCCGCGTCGGCATGAGAGGGCGATGATCGCCCGGCTGCGGGGCACGCTCGTCCACCGGTCCCACCGGGGCGAGGTCGTGCTCGACGTGGGTGGTGTCGGCTACCGGATCAGCGTGTCGCCGGCCACCGCCGTCGACCTGGGTTCGGTGGGCGACGAGGTGGTCGTCCACACGCACATGCACGTCCGCGAGGACGCCCTCACCCTCTACGGCTTCGCCACCGCCGACGCCCGCGACTGCTTCGAGTCCTTGCTGGGCGCCCACGGCGTGGGGCCGGGGCTGGCCTTGGCCATCCTCTCCACCCACGGGCCGAACGATCTGCGCCGGGTGGTCTTCGAGGGAGACCTCGACGCCCTGACCCTGGTGCCCGGTGTCGGTCGAAAGACGGCGGCCCGGCTGCTCCTGGAGCTCAAGTCCCGCCTCGAGGTGGCCGAGGGCGTCGACGGCGAGGCTGTCGTGTCGAACGGGTCGCCGCGCGCCGAGGTGCGCGAAGCGCTGGCCGCGCTCGGCTACCAGCCCGAGGAGGTGCGCCGGGCCATGGGTGAGCTGCCCCCGGAGGGCGACGTCCGCGCCCTCGTACGGACGGCTCTCCAGGCGCTGGGCGCCTCCAGGTGACACGGAACGAGCTGCTCACGCCGCTCACCGAGCCCGGTGAGGTCGTCGACGAGGTGACGCTGCGCCCGCGCCGGCTCGAGGAGTTCGTCGGCCAGGCGCAGCTGCGCCAGCACCTGGAGATCCTCCTCGAGGCCGCCCGCCGGCGGGGCGAGCCCGCCGACCACCTCCTGCTCGCCGGTCCGCCGGGGCTGGGCAAGACCAGCCTGGCCGGCATCGTCGCCGCCGAGATGGGGGTGACGCTGCGGGTCACGTCGGGGCCGGCGCTGGAGCGGGCCGGCGACCTGGCGTCGGTGCTCACCAACCTCGACGAGGGCGACGTCCTGTTCATCGACGAGATCCACCGCCTGCCGAGGGTCGTCGAGGAAGTGCTCTACCCGGCGATGGAGGACTTCCAGCTCGACATCGTCCTGGGCAAGGGGCCCTCGGCCCGGTCGCTGCGCCTCGACCTGCCCCGCTTCACCCTCATCGGTGCCACCACCCGGACGGGGCTCATCACCGGGCCGCTCCGCGACCGGTTCGGCTTCGTCGCCCGCCTCGACTACTACGACGTGGCCGAGCTGGAGGCCATCGTCGTGCGGGCGGCGAGGATCATGGGCGTCTCCCTCGATCCCGAAGGGGGCCATGAGGTCGCCCGCCGGGCGCGGGGCACGCCCCGCATCGCCAACCGGCTCCTGCGGCGGGTGCGTGACTACGCCGAGGTGCGGGCCGAGGGCGTGGTGACCCAGGCCGCGGCCCGTGACGGGCTCGCCCTGTTCGAGGTCGACGAGGCGGGGCTCGACAAGGTCGACCGGGCCATCCTTCTGGCGGTGTGCCGGCGTTTCGGGGGCGGGCCGGTCGGCTTGTCCACTCTGGCCATCTCCGTGGGTGAGGAACCCGAGACGGTGGAGGACGTCTATGAGCCCTTCCTGCTGCAGCTGGGCCTCCTGCAGCGCACCCCGCGCGGGCGGGTGGCCACGCCGGCGGCGTGGGGCCATCTCGGCCTGCAACCGCCGGCGCAGGCCCCCCCTGGCGCCGCCCTGTTCGGGTAGCCCGTCGGGCGACCTCCGCCGCCAGCTCACCGACGGGACCCCCAGGCGGTACTCTGATCGCCGGCCGCTCGGCGGCCCCTCCTTCCTCATGGGACCCCTTCTCGCGCTTCTCATCACGTTCGGCCTGATGTGGGTGCTGCTCATCCTCCCCCAGCAGCGCCGCATGAAGCAGCATCAGGCGATCGTCGCGTCCCTGCAGCCGGGTGACGAAGTGGTCACCGCCGGCGGGGTGTACGGCACCATCACGTCGGTCGACGAGGACACCCTGGCCGTGGAGGTGGCGCCCGGTGTGGTCCTGCGCATCCTGCGCAGCGCGGTGAGCCAGCGGATAGCCCCCTATGAAGAGGTCGACGAGGACGACGGCGTGGTCGATACGCCGAGCCCCGAAGAGCCCTGATGCGCCGCTCGCCCGTCTGGGCCCTCGTCGCGTTCGTCACCCTGGCCATCGGCGCACTGATTGCCACTGTTCTCTCCGGCGAGTCGCCTCAGCTCGGCCTCGACCTGCAGGGCGGCGCCTCCGTGGTGCTCCAGCCCCGGGAGCAGGTTCCCCAGGGCGTCCTCGAGCAGGCGATCGAGATCATCCGCAACCGGGTCGACGCCCTCGGCGTGGCCGAGCCGGAGATCACCCGCCAGGGCCAGTCGATCATCGTGTCGCTCCCCGGCGTGGAGAACCGTGAGCGGGCGCTGCAGGTCGTCGGCCAGACGGCGCAGCTGCTATTCCGACCCGTCATCCGCCAGCTGCCGGCGGAGCCGTCACCCACCACCTCGACGTCGTCGACGACGCCCACCACCGTCGCTCCAGGCGCCGACGCGGCGACGACCACGACGACCTCGACGACCCTGCCACCGGAGTCCCGGCCCACCACCGCGCCGGAGGACGACGACGAGAGCAAGGAGGTGATCCTGCCCGAGAAGGACAAGGACGGGCGGGTCATCGCCCGGTACCTGCTCGCGCCGGCCGAGGTGAAGGGCCAGGCCCTCTCGGGCGCGTCGGCCACCGTCTCCCAGACCGGGCAGTGGGAGGTGGCCTTCGAGCTCACCGGCGAGGGCACGAAGCAGTGGAACAACATGGCCGCCAAGGTCGGCGCCGGCAACCAGATCGCCATCGACCTCGACGGCGTGGTGCGGTCGGCCCCGAGTTTGCAGGTCACCGAGTTCCAGGGCCGGGGCGTGATCACGGGTAACTTCAGCCAGAGCGAGGCCAAGGACCTCGCCCTTGTCCTGCGTTACGGTGCCCTGCCCGTCCAGCTGGACCGTCAGACGGTCCAGACCGTGTCCGCCACCCTGGGCCGTGACTCGCTGCGGGCCGGCGTGGCCGCCGGGCTGGTCGGCTTGGGGCTCGTCGCCCTCTACATGCTGCTCTACTACCGGGCCTTGGGTCTGGTGGTGTGGGTGGGCCTGCTCCTCACCGGCGCCATCATGTACTCCTTCGTCACCCTGCTCGGGATGACGAGCGGGCTGGCGTTGAGCCTCGCCGGCGCCGTCGGCATCATCGTGTCCGTCGGCGTGACGGTGGACTCCTACGTCGTCTACTTCGAGCGGCTCAAGGACGAGATCCGCTCGGGCAAGACCATCCGGTCGTCGGTCGACCGCGGCTTCTCCCGGGCCTACCGGACGATTCTCGCCGCAGACGCGGCCTCCATCATCGGCGCCGCGGTGCTCTACGTGCTGAGCGTCGGCTCGGTCCGGGGATTCGCCTTCTTCCTCGGCCTGACCACCCTCCTCGACCTCTTCACCGCGTACTTCTTCACGCGTCCGATGGTCATGCTGCTGGGCCGGAACCGCCTGTTCACCGAGGCCCGCTGGCTCGGCGTGGCCCGCGGTCTCAACGCCGCCCCGGCGGCCGCCGCGCCCCGGGCCAAGGAGCTGGTGTGAGCGAGCAGACCGCGCCGGTCAAGAAGGCGTCCCTGGGCCACCGGCTGTACCACGGCGAGACGAATTTCGACTTCGTCGGCCGCCGCAAGATCTGGTTCCTCTTCTCGGCCTTGGTCATCCTGGCCGGGCTTCTGTCCCTCCTCACCCAGGGCCTGAACCTCGGCATCGACTTCGAGGGCGGCACCTCCTGGGAGGTGCCGGCGCCGGGCGTCTCGGTGGAGAAGGCCCGCGACGCCGTCCGTCCCTTCGGCCTGGGTGACGCCACCATCCAGACCATCGGCGACGACCGCATTCGTGTGGCGTCGGGCAGCGTGTCGGCCGAAGAGCAGGAGCGGATCAGCCGGGGCCTCGCCGAGCTGGCCGGTGTGGACATGAGCCAGGTCAGCGTCAACGACGTCGGCCCGTCGTGGGGCCAGGCCGTCACCAACAAGGCCCGCAACGCGCTCGTCGTGTTCTTCGTGCTCATCAGCATCTACATCTCCCTGCGCTTCGAGTGGAAGATGGCGGTGGCCGCCCTCGCTGCCGTCGTCCACGACATCTTCGTGACCGTCGGCGTGTACTCCCTCTCCCGCTTCGAGGTCACGCCGGCCACAGTGGTCGCCTTCCTCACCATTCTCGGGTTCTCGCTGTACGACACCATCGTGGTGTTCGACAAGGTGGAGGAGAACACCAAGGGCGTGGCGGCCACCGGGCGGTTCACGTACTCCGACACGGTGAACCTGTCGATGAACCAGGTGCTGATGCGCTCGCTCAACACCTCGATCGTGGCCATCCTGCCGATCGTGTCGATCCTGGTGATCGGCGCCGGCATCATGGGCGCCACCACCCTGCAGGACTTCGGCCTCGCCCTCCTCATCGGCCTCCTCACCGGCGCCTACTCATCGATTTTCATCGCCTCCCCGATCCTGGCCATGCTCAAGGAGCGCGAGCCGCGCTACGCCGGCATCCGCCAGCGGCTGTCGGCCAAGGGCGGCGTCGGACTGCTGACCCCCGCGGCGGCCGCGGCCGTGGCCGGCGGTGGCGGAGGCGCCCAGGCGCCTCCCCGGCCGAGAGCCGGGGCCAGGAGCGCACCCCGGAACCGGCCGGTGGAACCCGACGCCGACGGCGACGACGACCTGCTCGTTCCCGCCCCGTCGAGTGCCGCCGGGCGAAGTGCGAAATCCCGGGCGAAGCAGCCGCCGCGACCCGGCGCGCCCCGCCCGAGGAAGAAGGGCAAGAAGCGCTGACGGTCTAACCTGGACCATGGCTGATGCGGGCTGGCTCCGGGGGAGGATCCGGGACATCGCCGACTTCCCCAGGCCGGGCATCGTCTTCCGTGACCTGACGCCGCTGCTGGGCGATCACAAGGCGCTCCGGTACGCCGTCGACGCCCTGGCCGATGCCTTCGAGGGCCGGCCGGTCGACAAGGTCGTCGGCGTGGAGGCGCGGGGCTTCATCGTGGCCGCGCCGGTCGCCTACCGGCTCGGTGCCGGGTTCGTGCCGGTCCGCAAGCCGGGCAAGCTGCCCTGGCGTACCGAATCGGAGCAGTACGCCCTCGAGTACGGCGTGGACAGCCTCGAGATGCACGCCGACGCGGTCGCGGCGGGCGACGACGTCCTGATCATCGACGATGTCATCGCCACGGGCGGCACGGCCCGGGCCACGGCCCGGCTCGTCGAGCGGACCGGCGCCACCGTCACCGGTCTGGGCTTTCTCGTGGAGCTGACGTATCTCGCCGGACGCGAGAAGCTGGATGGGTACGACATCGTGTCGCTCGTGGCGTATCCGTAGAGGAGGTTTGGGGAGGTGCCGACCGCCGATCGTGTCCTGCCGTGGCGGCGCTCGACCCAGAGCGTGCCCGACGACGTGCGGGAGCTGGTCGAGCTCTACCGGGCCAGGCACGCGAAGGCGGACACCACCCTTTTGACCCGGGCGTACGCGGTCGCCGCCGAGGCCCACCAGGGGCAGGTTCGCCGCTCGGGCGACCCCTACATCGTCCACCCTCTGGCCGTAGCCACGATCCTGGCCGAGCTCGGTCTCGACGCCAGCACCTTGGCTGCCGCCCTCCTCCACGACGCGGTGGAGGACACCGTGATCTCCCTCGACGACGTCACCCGCGACTTCGGTCCCGAGGTGGCGGCGATGGTCGACGGCGTGACCAAGCTCGACCGCATCCGCTTCGACTCCAAGGAGGCCCAGCAGGCGGCGTCGATGCGGAAGATGCTCGTGGCCATCACCAAGGACGGGCGGGTCCTGTTGATCAAGCTGGCTGACCGGCTCCACAACATGCGTACCATCGCCGCCCTCCCGAGGGACAAGCAGGAGCGCATCGCCCAGGAGACGATCGACGTCTACGCCCCCCTCGCCCACCGGCTCGGCATCGGGGGGATCAAGTGGCAGCTCGAAGACCTTTCCTTCGCCACTCTGTACCCCAAGCGGTACGCCGAGATCGAGCAGATGGTGTCGAACCGGGCGCCCGAGCGCGACATCTACCTGTCGCAGGTGATCGAGATGGTCAAGGGAGGCCTCTCGGCGAGCAATGTCGCCGGCGACGTCTCCGGCCGGCCGAAGCACTACTGGAGCATCTACGAGAAGATGGTGGTGAAGCGGCGCGAGTTCGACGAGATCCACGACCTCGTCGGCCTGCGCGTCGTGGTCGGCAGCGTGAACGACTGCTACTCGGCCCTCGGCACCATCCATGGCATGTGGAAGCCCGTGCAGGGGCGGTTCAAGGACTACATCGCCATGCCCAAGTTCAACCTCTACGAGTCGCTGCACACGACGGTCGTGGGACCTCAGGGCAAGAACATCGAGGTCCAGATCCGGACCCGCGACATGCACGAGCGGGCCGAGTACGGCGTGGCCGCACACTCGAGCTACAAGGGGTCTGGCCCGGTCGCCGACATGGGCTGGCTCCGCCGCATCGTCGACTGGCAGGAAGAGACCGACGACCCACGCGAGTTCATGGAGTCGCTCAAGCTCGACCTCGACCAGGACGAGGTCTTCGTCTTCACCCCCAAGGGCGACGTCGTCACCATGGCGCTGGGCGCCACGCCGATCGACTTCGCCTATGCCATCCACACCGACATCGGCCACCGCTGCGCCGGCGCCAAGGTGAACGGGCGGCTGGTGCCGCTGGACTCCGCCCTCAAGTCGGGCGACCGGGTGGAGATCTTCACGAAGGTGGGCGCCGGCCCCTCACGCGACTGGCTCCAGGTGGTGGTCACGCCAAGGGCGAGGAACAAGATCCGCCATTGGTTCAGCCGTAGCCGGCGTGAGGAGGCGGTGGAGACCGGCCGGGAGGAGCTGGTCAGGTACATGCGGCGCGAGGGGCTGCCGGTCCAGAAGCTGACGAACTCCGCCGTGCTGGCCAAGGTTGCCGTCGACCTGAACTACGCGGACATCGAGGCCCTCCACCAGGCGATCGGTGAGAACCACGTGTCGGCCCAGTCGGTGGCCCAGCGCCTCGGCCGGGAGCTGCGGGGTGGCGAGCACGAGGAGCAGCTGCCCACCACCGTCCGCCGGCCCGCCCGGTCCCGAGTGCAAGGCACGGGTGGCGTCCACGTCGAGGGACTCGACGACGTCATGGTCCGCCTGGCCATGTGCTGCACGCCGGTGCCCGGCGACGAGATCGTCGGCTTCGTCACCGCCGGCCGCGGCGTGTCGGTGCACCGGTCGGACTGCGCCAACGCGGTGACGCTGACGACCAGCATGGGGGAGCGCCAGATCGAGGTCGACTGGGACGGCGCCCGGACGGGCGTGTTCGTGGCCTCGATCGAGGTGGAGGCGCTCGACCGGGCCCGCCTGCTCGGCGACGTGTCGACCGCCATGGCCGACCACCACGTCAACATCGTGGCCGCGTCGACCCACACCGGCTCCGACCGGGTCGCCCGGCTGCGGTTCGACTTCGAGCTCGCCGACCCCTCGCACCTGGACGCCGTCCTCAAGTCGGTGAAGCGGGTCGACTCCGTCTTCGACGCATACCGAGCGCTCCCCGGTTCTCGTCGTTAACCCCTGCCTTCCCCTTTCGGCCACCCGGTAGCGTTGGCTCGTGGTCGAGTTCCGCGCCCCGGTGGGCACCCGCGACGTGCTGCCGCCCGAATCGGCACGCTGGGAGCGCCTGGTCGCCCTGTTCGCCGGCCAGGTGGAGCGGGCGGGGTACGGGCTCGTACTGAGCCCCATGTTCGAGGAGGTCGGGGTCTTCGAGCGGGTGGGTGAGGGCACCGACGTCGTCGGCAAGGAGATGTACGACTTCGAGGACAAAGGGGGTCGCCGCGTGGCCCTGCGGCCCGAGGGGACGGCGTCGGTCGTGCGGGCGTACGTGCAGCACCGGCCGACACCTCCGTTCAAGGCCTGGTACACCGCGCCCAACTTCCGGTACGAGCGCCCGCAGGCG
>Ga0247713_1001489_pt1 | contig 11626 bp, 11 predicted proteins | sample 21E_NmetaG_FD_189936 | JGI IMG/M metagenome (GOLD analysis project Ga0247713, IMG submission 189936) | Soil microbial communities from hillslope of Landscape Evolution Observatory, University of Arizona, Oracle, AZ, United States - 2-1-E_N | ecosystem: Engineered > Artificial ecosystem >... | reverse complement strand
GCGGCCACACCCCAGTACAGATCGGGCAGGGCCGCCAGCGTCGCGGCGAAGGTGACGAGCGCGACGACGCCGTCGTTGCGCGAGACCTTGAGCAGGCGGCGCAGTCCGGCCACGTCGATCAGGTTCAGCACCGGCACGATGATGATCGCAGCCAGCACCGCGAACGGCAGGTCGTACAGATACTCGGTCAGGAACAGCAGGCTCAGCAGCACGCAGGCTGTCGCGAACAGCGTCGACCACGCACTGACCGCGCCGGCATACAGATTGAGCGCCGAGCGCGAGAACGAGCCGCTGACCGGGAAGGCGCCGGAGAAAGCGGCGGCGATCTTTGCCATGCCCTGGCCGACCAGTTCCTGGCTCTCGTCCCATTGCTCGTTGCGTCGCCGCGCCAGTGCACGGCAGCTCGACATCGCCTCCGTGAAGCTGACCAGTGCGAGGATCAGCGCGGCCGGCAGCAGCTGGCGATGCACGTCGAACGGGATCGCCGACGGCAGCACCGGCGCCGGCAATCCGGCCGGAATCGCGCCCACCACTGCACCGCCCGCCTCGGCATAGCCGAACACCGCGCTGGCGACGATGCCGACGATCGTGACGATCAGGATGCCGGGCAGGCGCGGCAGAAAGCGCCTGAACAGGAACAGCAGCGCAACGGCCGCGAGGCCGAACGCCGCCGTGGCGGGATCGAAATGCGCCTGCGTCCAGCTTGCTCCGGCCGGCACGCTCAAGCCAAGCAGTGCCGGCAGCTGCGTCAAGATGATGATCACCGCGGCCGCGTTGATGAAGCCGAGCACCACCGGATGAGACACCAGATCGGCGATGCGGCCGAGCCGGAATGCACCGAGCGCGAACTGCATCAGGCCTGCGTACAAGGCCAGCCAGATCGCCAGCTCCACCCACTGTGCGCTGCCCGGCTGTGCCAGCGGCGCCAGCGCGCCGAACACCAGCAGACTGGTCAGTGCGACCGGCCCGACCGCCAGCAGTGGCGACGATCCCCACAACGCACCCACCACGGCCGGCACCAGCGCCGCATAGAGGCCGGTATGCGGCGGCATGCCGGCCAGCGTTGCATAGGCGAGCGACTGCGGTACCAGTACCAATCCCACAGTGATGCCGGCCCAGGCGTCGGCGCGCAAGGTGGCCAGCGTGGGACGCGGCCAGCGCAGGAACGGGAAGAAGCGGGCAAGCCGGGAGAAGAGGTCCATCGGGTGAGGCGGCGTGTTCGGATCAGGCGGGTGACCTTATCACATGCTCACTATTCTGGCTTGCATGATGGAAACACAAACCAAATACCCATCAGTCTTGCCGCCGACGACCTGATTGGACGAATATCTCGCCACAAGTTCCTGGGTCGAGCGTTTGGCGCTGCCTGACCTTCGTTGCAAACTACCTTAGGACCTTGACATCCACCCTCTCAATGCACCAAGCTGAAAAACTCAGGCTTTATGGCGCAGCCGCCTCGGGCTCCGTTGCCGTGGAAGCGGCGTTGACGCTTCTGAACATCCCGTTCGATCTCATCGATGGCCCCACCTGGCTCTCGGAAGCGGCTCGCGAACGCGTTGGCAGGCACAACGCGATGCGCCAGGTTCCTACGCTGGTCCTGCCGGACGGGGAGATTCTCACCGAGAGTGCCGCGATCCTGATGTACCTCGCCGATGCGCACCCCGAAGCCAGGCTGGCTCCAAAAGCGGATGAAGCCTCGCGCAGGCAGTTCCTTCGCTGGATGTTCTTCGTTTCATCCGCGATCTACTCGCTGCATTGGATCAAGCCGGACGTCGGTCGGGTCGGCGCACCGCAAAGCGCAAGAGACGGTGTGGTTCAGGCGGTCCACGAGCGCATCGCCTTCTGCTGGCGCACGATGGATGCCCAGTTGAATCCGCAGAAGTACCTGCTTGGCGACGACTTGACGGTTCTCGATCTCTATGTGGCCGTGATCTCCCGCTTCGGCCCGTGGCGCGAGCGGTTCTACACCGAGGCGCCGCGCATGACGCCGGTGATCAGGCGCGTCGACGAGGAACCGCGACTGCGTGCGCTCTGGGACAGCCGCTTTCCTGGCGGGTGAAGCTGTGCGTCGCCCCACGTCAACCGATGAAGCGCCGCGCGAGCGGCGTGGCAAGGAAGCCCGATAACAGCAACGGAAATCTCGATCATGCCGACAAAATCTCCGGAAGCGCTCGTCGAAGATGTGCGTCTCGTCAGCGAAGCGCGCTACGAAACGGTTCAGGCCGTCAGGGCCCTGGTCAAGACACTCGTTACGCCGTTGTCGGAAGAAGTGAAGTACGGCGGCATTCTCTTTTCATCCGGCGTCCACTTTGGCGGGGTGTTTGCGTATAAGGAGCATGTGTCCGTGGAGTTCGGCAGCGGCGCCCTGATCGACGATCCGTTCGGACACCTCGAAGGTAACGGTAAATTCCGCCGGCACATCAAACTGCTATCGCCCGCAGACATCCGGGAGAAGCGGCTGGACAGGTACATTCCGCTTGCCTTGAAAGCGGCCAGGCGTGCTGCCTGACCCCTTCAAACCGGGCAAGTCCGCCAGCGCGCGCTCCGGCTGCGCGTGTTGGCGGACTGCCGTCGGCTGCCGCTAAGCTGCAGCCTTGGACCTCGCGCTGCCGCGGTACGTGGACCAGAGCGTCCACAGCACTAGCGCCGCGCCGATCGCGAGGAAGCTGGCCGACAGCGGCCGCTGCAGCAGCACCATCGGATCGCCGCGCGACAGCAGCAGCGCGCGGCGCAGGTATTCCTCCAGCATCGGCCCGAGCACGAAGCCCAGGAGCAGCGGCGCCGGTTCGAAGCCCATGCGCATCAGCATGAAGCCGGCCATGCCGAACAGCAGCACCAGCGCCACGTCGAAATAGGTGTTGTGGTACGAGTACACGCCGACGCAGATGAAGAACAGCACCGCCGGGTAGATGAAGCGGTACGGCACAGTCAGCAGGCGCACCCACAGCCCGATCAGCGGCACGTTCAACACCATCAGCAGCAGGTTGCCGATCCAGAACGACGCGATCAGGCCCCAGAACACTTCCGGGTATTCGCCGATCAGCGTCGGCCCCGGCGTGATCCCGTGGATCATCATCGCGCCCAGCATCAGCGCCATCACCGCATCGCCCGGAATGCCCAGCGTCATGGTCGGGATGAACGCGGTCTGCGCGGCCGCATTGTTCGACGCCTCCGGCCCGACCACCCCTTCGACCGCGCCCTTGCCGAACGCCTGCGGCGTCTTCGACACCTTCTTCTCGAGCGCATACGACATGAACGAGGCGATCGTCGAGCCGGTGCCCGGCCGACCCGGCCCTGCACCTGCGCCTTGCCCATGCGGTTGACGCTGCGCAGCACGTCGGCGATGCCGAACAGGCCCATCGCCAGCGCGATCAGGCTCACCCCTTCGTACAGGTAGGGCGTGCCGAACGCAAAGCGCACGGTGCCGGTGTTCACGTCGGTGCCGACGATGCCGATCACCACGCCCAGCACCACCATCACCACGCCCTTGATCACCGAGCCGGTCGACAGCGTGGTCGCGGCCAAGAGGCCCAGCACCATCATCGAGAAGTACTCGGCCGGGCCGAACTTCAGCGCGGTCTCGGCAATCACCGGCGAGAAGAACATCATGATCACGATGCCGATGGTGGCGCCGACGAACGAGGCGAGCATCGCCAGCAGCAGCGCCGGTCCGGCGCGCCCGTTCTTGGCCATCGGGTGGCCGTCCAGGCAGGTGACCGCATGCGAGGCCACGCCGGGCAGGTTCAGCATGATCGAGGTGGTCGCACCGCCGTACTGGGCGCCGTAGTAGATCCCGGCCAGCATCATCAACGCGGCGGCCGGCTCGATCGAGAAAGTGATCGGCAGCAGCATCGAGATCGCCGCAAGCGACCCGATGCCGGGCAGCACGCCGACCAGGTTGCCGAGCACCACGCCGAGGAACGCATACATCAGGTTGCCCGGCGCCAGGGCGGCGCCAAAGCCGAGCGTAATGCCGTTCAAGGTCTCCATCATCGCTCAGCCCCCCAGCTTGAAGAGGGGGATGTTCAGCTCGAGCAGCTGGGTGAACACCAGCACGCCGAGCACGGTGACCCCGGCAGCAAGCAAGGCCGCAGAGAGCAGCGAATGTTCACGATCGCCGAGCGCGGCGACGAACACCAGTGCAAAGGTGCCGGGAATGAAGCCGGCATACTCGCCCAGCACCATGAACAGCACGATGCCGGCGATCACGCAGAACCAGCCGCGCAGGTCCACGCCGCGCGGATCGGCCGGTTCCTTTTCCAGCGCGTCGCGGTCCGTCACCAGGCCGATGATCGCCCCAAGAAAAATCAGCAGGATGCCGAGCGCGATCGGAAAGTACCCCGGCCCCATCCGTGCGGCCGTGCCGACGTGATGGGCCATGCCGCCGAATACCGTGGCGACGCCGATGCCGGTGACGAGCACGGATGCTCCCCAGCGCCTGATGAAGCGATTCATGGATTTCCTCCCCTTCTTTTGTTACGGATGTTTCACTTTGTGTACAGATACGCACTGCCACAGTTTCTTGACCGCAAATAAGAGGTGGCGTTCAGGCAAGAAATTTGCGTTGCGTCTAAGAAAGGGAGCGGTTCAGGGCTTGCATTTTTCCGAGATGCAAGGAACGGGTCGCTCGGCGAGTTCCCTTCGGGCGGGGATCGGGTCCGGGGTTCGCAGCCTGCGAAAGCCGGAGCTGGGCTGCCGCCTTCGCGGGGGCGACATGTGCGGAGTCAGCGCTCATGCGAACGGGATTCCCGCCTCGCGGGCAATCGCTTGGGCAAGCAGGTTCTGCAACCGCGCGGAGAAGAGGAACTGGAGGGTATTGAGGACGCGCGCCGCCCGATGGCGTTCGATGCGCGCGAAAAAAGCCCCGTTGCGTCACACGCGCCGGGGCAGAAGGGAAGTTGATTCAGACAAGGCGCAAGGCGCAGCGTGTGCGCCCTGCCATGCTTCGCATTACGCGGTCTGCAGCACGCCGCGCTGGATCTGGTCGCGTTCGATCGATTCGAACAAGGCCTTGAAGTTGCCTTCGCCGAAGCCTTCGTCGCCCTTGCGCTGGATGAATTCGAAGAACACCGGGCCCAGCAGGTTCTTCGAGAAGATCTGCAGCAAGAGGCGCTTCTGGCCGCCTTCGGTGGAACCGTCGAGCAGGATGCCGCGCGTCTTCAGTTCCTCGACCGCCTCGCCATGGCCCGGCAGACGCTCTTGCAGCATCTCGTAGTAGGTCGCCGGCGGCGACGGCATGAAGGGCACGCCGTTCAGGGCGAGCTGGTCCAGCGTGGACTTCAGGTCGTCGGTCAGAAGCGCGATGTGCTGGATGCCTTCGCCGTTGAACTGCATCAGGAATTCCTCGATCTGGCCGGAGCCCTTCGACGATTCCTCATTCAGCGGAATGCGGATCATGCCGTCCGGCGCGGTCATCGCCTTCGAGGTCAGGCCGGTGTATTCGCCCTTGATGTCGAAGTAGCGGATCTCGCGGAAATTGAACAGACTCTCGTAGAAATTGGCCCAGAAGGCCATGCGGCCGCGATAGACGTTATGGGTCAGGTGGTCGATGATCTTCAGGCCGGTGCCCTTCGGGTTGCGGTCCACGCCTTCGATGAACTCGAAGTCGATGTCATAGATGGACTTGCCTTCCTCGAAACGGTCGATCAGGTACAGCGGCGCGCCGCCGATGCCCTTGATCGCCGGCAGACGCAACTCCATCGGGCCGGTCGGGATCTCGATCGGCTGCGCGCCCAGTTCCAGCGCCCGCGCATAAGCCTTGTGCGAGTCCTTGACGCGGAAGGCCATGCCGCAGGCGGACGGACCATGTTCTTTTGCGAAGTAGGCGGCGTGGCTGTTCGGCTCGTTGTTGACGATGAAGTTGATGCCGCCCTGGCGATACAGCACCACGTCTTTCGATCGGTGGACGGCGACCTTGGTGAAACCCATCATCTCGAAGACGGGCTCGAGCACGTTCGGCACGGGCGAAGCGAATTCCACGAATTCGAATCCGCACAGGCCCATGGGGTTGAAATTGGCGTCAGACATGGCGCAGTTCCTCGGAAGAGTGATGTAAGGCAAACAAAAAACCAGTGGCGGCAGGCCACCTCGATGGCAATGATGTTAATGCGATCGAAGCGCATATTGCGCGCGAAATCGACATAGAATTGTCGATACTTCGCACATTTCATTCACCTTCACGTCAGAACGCGCACGAACCATGTCCAGCATTTCCATCGATCTTCACGACCTGCAAATCCTCGACCTGCTGCAGCAGGACGGCCGGGCGACCAACGCGACGCTGGGGGAGAAGATTCACCTCTCCAGCTCCCAGGTCAGCCGCCGCGTGCAGCGGCTGGAAGAGGCTCAGGTCATCAGCCGCTACGCGGCCCTGATCAACCCGGAGATTGCCGGACTGGGCGTCGAGGCCTACACCTTCGTCACGCTGGGGCGCCATGGCGAAAGCCACGGCGACACCTTCGAGCGCAGGGTGGTCGACATGCCGGAGGTGCTGGACTGCATCGCCGTTTCCGGCGAATGCGACTACATCCTGCGGGTGGTGGCGCCGGACCTGGCGGCCTTCTCGGAGTTCATGATGAAGCAGTTGCTGCGCCTGCCGGGGGTGGTGAACGTGAAGTCGAACATCACGCTGAAGAAGGTCAAGAGCACGCATGTGCTGCCGCTCGACCATCTGACGCAGCCGGCGAAGTCTGCACGGCGGATGGTGTTGACGCGGTGAAGAGGGTTGCCGTCTAGCTTGGCCTGAATGGCTTCGTCACTGCGGCCTTGCACCCGGTTCGTCGCCCCGGCGAAAGCCGGGGCCCAGTGACTTCTGCGCTACGTGCTGAACGACACTGGGTCCCGGCTTTCGCCGGGACGACGGTTGGAGGGATCCGCGTAACACGCAGCTCTCAGTCGATCTTCATCCCCGACTGCCTGACCAGCTCGGCCGCCTGCGCCATCTCGTTGCGGAAGATGCCCAGCGTCGCCTCGGGCGTGGTGCCCATCGGCGTGAAGCCCTGGGACTCGAGCGCGGCGTTGAATTCCGGCGTGGCCAGCAGGTTCTTCGTGGTCGAGTACAGCTTCTTGACCGTCGCATCCGGCACCCCGGCCGGCGCGATCAGTGCGATCCAGCCCTGCATGTTGTAGTTCGGCAGGCCTTGCTCGGCAAACGGGGCCACATCCGGCAGCAGCGTCGAGCGCGCAGCAGTCGTCACGCCGAGCGCTTTCAGCCGGCCCGACTTGATGTGCGGCGCGGCGCCGGTCACGCCAAGGAAGGCAAGCTGGATCTGACCGCCGAGCACATCGCTGGTGAGCTGACCGGTTCCCTTGTACGGAATGTGCTGCAGCTTGATGCCTGCCTGATGCGCGAGCGCTTCGCCGGTCAGATGCAGGATGGTGCCGTTGCCCGAGGAGCCGTAGTTGACCTCGCCCGGCTTGGACTTGGCCAGCGCGATCAGCTCCTTCAGGTTGTTGGCGGGTACCGAGGGATGCGCGACCAGCACGATCGGCGAGCCGGCGACGATCGTCACCGGCGCGAAATCGCGGAGCGTGTCGTACGACATCGACTTGTAAAGACTGGGATTGACGACATGGTTGTTCGACACCATGCCGAGCGTATTGCCGTCCTTCGGCGCGCGCGCGAGTTGCGCGCTGCCCAGCGTGCCGCCGGCGCCGGGAATGTTCTCGACAAAGATCGCCTGGCCCAGGGCCTTGGACAGCGGATCGCTGATCGTCCGCGCGACCGAGTCGACGCTTGAACCCGCCGCGTTGGCGACGATCATGCGGATCTGCTGCTGGGCCTGCACGGTGATGGCCGGTGCGGTCAGGCAGACGGCCAGCAATGCGGCGACGGTGCGCCGCTTCTTGGAAATGATGCTCATCGTTGTCTCCATCCGATCATGCTTGGGACTGTCGTCGCAGCCCCGGTTTGAAAAACTGTTGCGGAACTGGCCGGGACGCGCCGTTCGTTGTTGGTCTTGCGCGCCCGGGTCCTCCGTTCAATCAACCCGTACCAGGTTCTCCTTGTAGTACGCGGCGCGCTCCCTGTACGCGGCCGCATTGCGGTGCATTGCGGTGATTCCCTCTTCGCTCATCTCGCGCAGCACCTTGGCCGGCGCGCCGACGATCAGCGAGTTGTCGGGGAATACCTTGCCTTCGGTGACCACTGCGCCGGCCGCCACCAGGCAATTGCGCCCGATCACCGCGCCGTTCAGGATCACCGCCTGTATGCCGATCAGCGCGCCTTCCTTCACCGTGCAGCCATGCAGCATCGCCTGGTGGCCGATCGTCACGTTGTTCTCCACCACCAGCGCGAAGCCGGGATCGGCATGCAGCACCGCGCCTTCCTGCACATTGCTGCCCGCGCCGATCACGATCGGTTCGTTATCGCCGCGCAGCACGGCGCCGGGCCACACGCTGGTATCGCGCTGCAGCTGCACGCTGCCGATCAGCGTCGCCTCGGCGGAGACGAAGGCCGTCTCGTCGATCTGCGGGGCGCGTTGCCCGAGCCGGTATGTCGCCATGCTGCCCCCTACGCCGCCGCCTTGGGCGCAGCGTGTTGCAGGCTGGCGATCTGTGCTTCGGTGTAGCCGAGTGCGAGCAGCACCTCGCGCGTGTCCTCGCCGATCTTCGGAATCGGACGGCGCGGCTTCAGGCGCTGTCCATCCAGTGAGATCGGCAGCAGCGGCATATCGGTCTGCGAGCCATCCTCCAGCGTCAGCGGCACCAGGCCGCCGCTTTGCCGCAAGTGCGGATCGTCAAACAGCTGCTCCGGGCGCACGATGGACGCGAACGGGACATTGTTCGCCTCGAGTTGCGCCGCGAGCGCCTTCGCATCGATCTGCCGCAGCGTTTCGCGCAGCGTGGCGAGCAGCCAGGGGCGCGCGACCACGCGGTCGTTGTTCGTCGCCAGGCGGGAATCGGCAAGCAGATCCTCGCGACCGATCAGGCCGCACAGCGCGCGCCATTGCGCGTCGCCGGTCGCGGCAACGAACAGCTGCTCGCCGTTCGCCATCTCAAACACGTCATACACGGCCCATGCGCTGATGCGTTCCGGCATCGGCGCTGCCGCCTCGCCGGTCACCACGTACTGCTGCATGTGCTGCGCCGAGAGCAGCACGCAGTTCTCGAACAGCGCGCTCTGCACTTCGTGGCCGACGCCGCTCTTCCAGCGTTCGTTCAACGCGGCCAGCACGCCGATCGCGCCGAACATGCCGCCCATGATGTCGTTGACCGAACTTCCCGCACGCAGCGGGCGGCCGACCGGGCCCGTCATGTAGGCCAGGCCGGCCATCATCTGCACCACTTCGTCGAGCGCGAGGCGGTTTTCGTACGGGCCGGCGAGGAAACCCTTGTGCGAGACGTAGATCAGCTTCGGATTGCGCTTCTTCAGCGTCTCGTAGTCCAGGCCGAGGCTCTTCATGCGGCCCGGCTTGAAGTTCTCGATGAACACGTCGGCGGTGTCGACCAGCTTGCGCAGCGCTTCGCGGCCCTCTTCGGTCTCGGTGTCGAGCGCGACGCTCTTCTTGTTGCGGTTGAAGGTACGGAAGAAGCCGGCGCCGGCGCCGAGCAGGCGGCGCGTGTTGTCGCCCTTGGGCGGCTCGACCTTGATCACCTCGGCGCCGAGGTCGCCAAGGATCATGCCGCAGGTCGGCCCCATCACCATGTGCGTGACCTCGACCACGCGAATGCCCGCGAGCGGCAGGCGTTCGCCGCCGGCTTGATTCATGTCTTCGGTGCTCATGCAACGGCCTTTTCGATCTGATGTGCGGGGCGGTAGCCCTTTGGAAGCCCGGCGCGGGCCAGCGCGCCATACAGGCTGGCGTCCGGCAGCACGGTGCGGATGATCTCGCGCGCGGCGAGCAGCTGTGCTACATCGATGCCGGTGCGGTAGCCCAGGCTCTCCAGCATGAACACCAGGTCCTCCGTGGCGACATTGCCGGTGGCGCCCGGCGCGTGCGGACAGCCGCCGATGCCGGCAAGCGAGGCATCGAATTCGCGGATGCCGTGCTGGAGTGCAACCATCGTGTTCGGCAGCGCCATGCCGCGTGTGTCGTGAAAATGCGCGACGCTGAGCTTCTCGGGCGACAATGGCCGCAACGCGGAGAAGAAGCGGTCCACCTGGCCGGGTGTGGCATGTCCGGTGGTATCGGCCAGCGCCACGATGTCGGCACCGGCTTGCAGCGAACGCAGCACGACGTCGCGCACGTCGGCAAGCGGGACATCGCCCTGTAAGGTGCAGCCGAACACGGTGGACAGGCCGGCGATCAGCACCGTGCCGGGCCGGGTCGCATCGCGCAATTCGCGGATGCGGCGGAATTCCTCGATCATGTCCATCGGCGTCTTGCGCACGTTGGCCATGCTGTGCGCGGCGCTGACCGAGATCGGCGCGACGATCCGGTGCACGCCGGATGCGAGCGCCTTTTCAGCGCCCTTCAGGTTCGGCACCAGCGCGGTGACGGTGAGGTCGGAATAGGTGAGCGCGTGGGCGATGACTTCGTCCGCATCGGCCATCTGCGGCAGCAGCCGCGCGGGGACGAAGGACGCCACTTCCATGTGGCGCACGCCGGCCGCGTATTCCGCGTCGATCCAGCACTTCTTGTCGGCGGTGGGCATCGTTGCGGCAATGCTTTGCAGGCCGTCGCGCAGGCCGACTTCCTGCACGACCACGTCGATCTGGCTGTTCGCCATGTCTCTTCCTTCATTCTGCCGGGCGCCATGGCGCCTCGTTCAGCGAAAGAATAGCCATCGCGGGAAGGAAGCTGAAGCGGTATTTCGGAAGGGGATCCATCGTGAAACGAGATGGATGTGAGGAGAGGAAAGTTACAGGGTTTGGGGGATTGAGCGATGGCGGGCACGGTGGATGACACAGCATGGGATGACATCCCGGCTAGCAGAGTACCGCCAGCCCGGTTCAATCGCGTTCGTCTTTCCCCGCCTGGTCCGTGCGCAGGAAATCCACGAACAACCGCGACGGCAGCGGCAACGCGTCATAGTCGCGCATGCAGACGATGAAGCGCCGGTGCGCCCATGAATCGGACAACGGGATCACGCGCAGCCCGAGCGTGGCCTGATACGGCTGGATCGCCTCGGCCGGCACGATGCTCATGCCGAGGTTCGCGCGCACGATGCGGTACACCGCTTCGAAGCTGGCCACATGCATGCGGTTGCGCACGCTGCGCCCCTGCTTGGCCGCCATGCGTTCGAGGAACAGGTTCATCATGCTTTCCGGCGCCTGGCCGATCAGGTCGTAATCCAGGATCTCCTCGAACGACACCTTCCTGCGCCGCGCCAGCGGATGATCCGGATGGACCACCGCCGTCAGGTGATCGCGCTTGTACGGAATGACCTGCAGGTCACGGGTATCGGCGAGATCCCAGCAGACGCCGATGGCCGCGCTGTTCTCTTCCACCGTGCGTAGCACCTGGCTGCTCACCCGCTCTTCCATGTCGACGCGGATATTGCCGTGTTCGGCAAGGAAGGCGCTGATGTCGTCGGGCAGGAATTCGGCGATCGCCGAGACGCTCGCATAGATGTGGATATGGCCGCGCACGCCCGTTGCGTACTCGCTCAGCTCGCCCTGCATCTTCTCCGCGCCGCGCAGCAGCTGGCGCGCATGGGCAAGCAGGGCTTCGCCGGCCGGTGT
>Ga0247713_1001487_pt1 | contig 11629 bp, 17 predicted proteins | sample 21E_NmetaG_FD_189936 | JGI IMG/M metagenome (GOLD analysis project Ga0247713, IMG submission 189936) | Soil microbial communities from hillslope of Landscape Evolution Observatory, University of Arizona, Oracle, AZ, United States - 2-1-E_N | ecosystem: Engineered > Artificial ecosystem >... | reverse complement strand
GCCGGCCCCTCCGAAGATGCGCGGCGGCCCGTCCGTCGAGCGCAGGTTCGATGCGATGGAGGAAGCCATTGGCCGCGTCATCGCCATCGAGCGCAGGCGTGCAGACGATGCCATTGCTGCGGCCAAGGCGGAGCTGCGGCGCGAGCTGGCCGAGGCGCTGGCCCCGCACATCGCGCGCCTGGACGAAAACATTGCAGAGCTTCGTCAGCAGGTCGTAGCCGATACCGGGGCTTTACTGGATGGGGTTGGCCCCGGCGGCGGTCTTGCCGAACCTGTTGACGAGCGAGGGCGCGCGGCGAGCCCGGTGCCCCCGCCTAGCCGCGCGCCCCGAGATTGAGAGAGGAAGCGACACATGGATATGCAGCAATATCTCGACGGCTTGGCGCCGCTCCCGCCCATGACGCGCCTCTCGCTGCTCATCGAAACTTGCATCGATCGCGGGGAAGGCGAGGCGATCGGCATCATCGCCGCCTTGCTGACGACCGTCGAGGCTATCGCTGAGAGGGACAGCGACGTCACGCACAGCGCCGTCGCCGACCTGATGCGTGGGATTGTCGAACGCATCGATCGCGGCGAGCGAAGCCCATATATCCGCGCGCCTTTGGCGCAGTGATGGAACCTGCACCCCTGGGGGGGCGCCCGAGAAGGATTTCCTCGACCTCACGGACAGCTGTGCGGCCCTCAAATTTGCAAAACCGTTACATTACGGGTCCGAAATGAAAAAGCGTGGGCGAAAGAGCGCCGCTGAGTTGGACGTGATCGGGCTCAAACCCGTCGTGACCGTCGCGCGCCTTGAGCCGCCCTACGACCTCACCGACGAATGCGTCGATGTCTGGCGCTCAGTGGTGGAATCGTTGCCGGCCGAGTGGTTCACGCCCGCGAGCGCCCCCCTGTTGAGCCAATATTGCAGGACGGTGATCGCTGCCCGGCGCGTCGCGCAACTCATCCACCAGGCGGAGCGCGGCGAGGGCGAATACGACCTGGCGCTCCACCTCGACCTGTTGCGCGCGCAGGACCGCATCAGCGCCACCATCAAGGCGTTGGCGACGGCGCTGCGGGTGACGAACCAGGCCCGCTACACGCCGCAGCGCGCGGCAACACAGGCTGCCGCAGAGACCGGCCGCAAGCCGTGGGAGTTCTGAAGCTTCCTGCGGCGCGCTCGGCTCACATTGGAGGCGGCGGAGGTGGTGGGCATTCAGTCAGAGGATCGCAAACTCGGAGACATCCCGCCGTTGAGGGCTTGGGCGGACCGGCGTAACGGGTGCCACAGGGACGCTTCCGGGGTTCTGAGCGCTTCCCCCATCAGGACATTGAGGACGGGGCTGCCGTTCGCATCCGTGATCTTGATGACCCAGCCCGGCCGAATGCGAGCGACCCTGGCAAGGATGCGGGCAGTGAGACCGACCGCATAGTGATGCGCTTCCCGGACGTCGCTCAAGTCAACCCCAACCAAATCCTCAATGACCTCGTCTTTCGACGTAAAATGAAAAAAGTACCTAGGCACGCGCTTCTGCCCTCTATAGAAGTCCAGCCGTATAAAGCTAACGTTCCGGGAAAATTGTTATTCTCTCGGAATTTTTGGTCTTATCTCTCCTGTAAATGGCCTATTTTACATAATCAGTACTGTCACGTCTTATAATTTTGATAATCTCCAAGGCAACAGTCCAGTTAAGATTCTGCTTTATCTGAAGGACGGCTCGGTCACCATCCAGGTCGGTGACCTTGAGCATCCTCTCGGCGGCTTCTTGGGGTGTTACCGACTCGCTTCCCTCTGCCGAAGCGCCGCGGTCTTGGAGAAGTTCATGAACATCCACCCCGAGAGTCTTGGCCAGGGCCTGCAGATAAGCAGGCTTTCTAGGCAGTGCCCGGCCATTGGCATAGGCCCAAATACTGACGGTGCTCAGACGTGTGTCTGCGGGCAAATGCTCGCGCATGTGCCGAGCAACTTCGTCGTAGGTGAGGCCTTTGCGCGTGATCTCGCGGCGCACTCGCTTGGCAAAGATCTCTTTCCTGACATTCTTTCCGTTCAATTCCATGGCGTTACTTCCGCAATTGCTTTGCTCAGAATGTGCGCCCTTTCGATTTGTTTGGCCCACAAGACTAATTCACAATCCAACGAACGCAGCCCCGCGGACGCCGGTAGAGTAGACCCCGAAATCACTTTTACCTCCACAAGGGAAAAGCAGTTGGACATACAACGATAGAGGTCATTCTTAGTTCCAAAGAAGTATTTTCTTACAGATTTATTCAAATTTTGCAATTAATGATTAAATCGTAGTAAAATATTTTTCGAATATATTACCAGGTGGTTAAGGAACAAGTTGTCATGCCAAGTGTTTGAACATTGGCGCTGAACACTACGCCTTCTCCTAGCTAGAGAGGATAATGGCCATGAAATCATCAATCTCGATCCTTGCTGCGGCCTCACTTGTGGCGGCCTTCTCAACTTCGTCTGTGGCTCAGATGCGGGAAATCTGCACGGGAGGGGACTGTATTTTGATTCCTATGATCGAGCCTTCCGCTCGTGGTACTGCTGCTGGGGCCGCTAACCATACCCTTTCCGGTTCCGTAGGAGCCTCTGGCAGTGCCTCCGACTCAGCTGACCCGCGCAGCGCGGGTTCAGTGAGCAATAGAACGTCCGGCAGTGCTAGCGTGACGGGATCTACCTCCAGAACAGGCGGAACTGCGGGAGGTACGGCTGGCGTTGGCGCCTCGGATGGAGTGTCCGCTACCGGATCCGCGGGAATTGGTACCTCGTCTGGAGCTAACGTATCCGGATCTGTAGGAGCCGGCATTGGTGCCGGCATTGGTGCCGGCGTGGATGTGAGCGGGGCAACGGCAAGCGGCACCAGTGCCTCAGTCGGGGCGAGTGCGGCTGGCTCAGCTGGTAGCGGCGGCATTGGCGCAAATGCCGATGCCGGAGCGTCGAGCGGAATTGGCGGCGTCGATGTTACCGGATCAGTCGGTGTGGGCGCCGGCATCCAGTAATGACCGATGGCGCTACTGGTCTGTTGGGCATTCGGAAGGGCTCTGAACGAGCCCTTCCACATCGACTTCAACCGAGGAGCCGCCATCGGTCTGATCCTGACCGGGAACCGGGCCGTCAGCGCGAACATGGCAGCGACGGGAGGTGAACGGATGCGGACTACGCCTTTTGGATGAAACGAATGCAGCGCGGGGACGTTGCCCCCCGCGCATCTTGTGTTCTCCCACTTCCCCAACTCATCGCCCGGCGGAGTCCTTCCGCCGGGCCTTTTGTGCGGGGACGCGCCCCTTGCATTCGTGCAAGCCCGCCAGTCGCCGCCGCAGCGTCCATGAATCGAGCGTTTTTCCGACAGCGGCGACGTGGCCGGAAGGCGAGGGAATTTCCCCCACTTTTGCGTCTGGATCGCGCGCCCGGGAATCTACCGTCTCGGAAACGTTCGGCCGAACCGGACACCAGGGGGAGTCGAGATCGACATGGATGGCCGGGCATGTCCGTGCCATGGTTGCGTTGGAGGCCTCCCACTCAGAGTGCTCAGCCTCCCACCTTCAACCCCGCCGGTCAGCCAACTCCCGGCGGGGTTTTCATTGCCAAGCGCGAGACGGCGGCCCGCCCGGTTGCGGGGGGGGCTGGCATATGGACGGACCGCCGCCGCGACCTCAGTGGAGGCAAACGAACTGGGGTCGCGTCTCATCGTGCCGTGGCGCGCATCATCGCAATAGCACTTCGATGGCGGTACGATTCCTACACCCTCAACAAGTCTGAGCGGCCTTTCCTGGCCCTCGCTCGGAACAAGTCATCGCCATCCGGCTTGATCCGGCAGCATCTGGGTTGGCACATCGCAAAACTTAGGTGCGAAAGGCCCGGTCGGTTGAGCCTCAGATCGGGCCTTTTTTATGCCCGGCGGCCGCTTCGCCATCGCTTCTCGCCCTGCGCCGCCCTCGCCCCCTGCTCCCCCCCGGCAGCCCTTTTCGGTTTCCAGCGGCTCGACGCTCCCTGATCTATATCTTGTTGCCCGTGGTAGCCCGATCTTGGACCCCTCCCCCTCCGCTCCAGCCACGCCAGCCATTCTCGCGAGACGACCGTAACCACGTTCGTCAGGCTCGGCAGGCCGCGGCGGCGTCGTTCCTCTACCGTAATGATCCCCAGCCGCCTGGCCTGCGCCAGCGCCCGCTTGACGGTGCTCCTCGAGGTGCCCGACCGGGCCGCGAGGGCGTCGATGCAGAGGGTGCAGAGTTTCCCCCGGGAAACCTCGTCGCCGACGATCCGGAGCACGGCGAGCTCGGCGACCGTGAACCGGCAGGCCAGCGCAGGCGGCAGCGGCCCCGACGCGGCAAGGCGACGGCGCCGCAAAAGACTCTGGGAAGGCGCAGGAGGCCGTTGAGGCTTTCGGGCTGTTGGATACCGGCCAAAGCTTGGCGGCCGCCCATGACTCTCTAATGGCCGGGAAACGGCATTCCTGCGCGCGTGCATGATCTCAGCGAGGCTTTGCGCCTCGTCGTCGCTCAAGATCCCCTCCGCCAGCCCGCGCCACACGGCGCGCGACACGGCGTCGAGCTCGCGCAGCGGCGCAGAGGCGGCGGCCTCTCGTAACTGGTCCGTGAACAAAGCTTCCCCTCCGGGCTCGAGGCCCGCCGGTGAGGGGTGTTGCGCGCATGCGGCAAGCCGCTCCCGTTACGGGAATCGGCAGATTCCCGCTTGACGAAGCAGCGGCGGTTAGGGGAAGGTCGCGGTGTCACTCAACGACTTCTTCCCGGCCCCGGCCGGTTTGTGCGCCCGCCCCTCAAAGGCGGGCGTTTCATTTCTGGGCTGCGAATCCCTTTCCGCAAATCATCGCGCAGTGGACGCTGCGGAGATTCGACGGTCAAGCCCGGCGGCGCCCGAACGGCCACCACGATCGGCGTTCGGCCATCCCGGCGAACCGGTCCGCAATTGCCTGCCATTCCGCCACGCGAGCGCGCTCGGCATCCAGAACGGCTTTGATCGCGTCGAGCTGTGCGACGGTCTGTTGAAGTCCAGCCGTCTTCACCCGCTCCGCAGCAAGTTCGGCCTTCGCTTCCGAGAGCTCTTTTTCAATGCGCTCAATGTGTTGCGTCAGGATGCCGACAGCATGGGTGATGTCTCCCCCGGCGTCACCCTTGGCGTCGTCCGCGACATCATCCTTGGCATCAGGGACGGCGGCAGGGGGGCGCTCCAGGCGCTCCGCCGGTATCCCCACCAGGACCCGCCCGTCGTTCCCCGGCTTCCTCGGCCATTGCTTATTGCGAGCGACGAGGCGCCGGGCGCTGTCGGGCGTGATCCCAAGGGCCTGCGCGATCCCATCATAGGTGAGCCAACGCGTCTCCATCCCCACCCCCGGCGTCATCGCTGGCGCCGTCCGTGACGCCAGCCCCGATAGCAGGAGGGCGGGAGAGGTTAAGAAAGGGTTAATGCGCCAGGCGCCGGGGCGGGCGGATGCGCGCCCCGCGGGACACGCGAGGGCTGACGCGGCGCGACACGTCTTCGGGCTCGTCGCCGGCCAGGATCTGCGGCAGGACCTTGCGGAGCGCCGCAGCGACGGCGCGCTCGATCGCCGCCTCGAGGCCCGCGGGCTGGGGGCTCGGCGCTTGGCCGCGATGGTTCGCGACGAGCGCCCGCTTGAAGTCCTCCCGGTAGCTCTCGGCGTCCCTGAACGCCCGCTCCCATTCGAACGACATCATCAGCCGGTGCTCGGTCTCTGCCGTCAGGGACCGGCCGGATTGCCGCGCCGCCTCCTCCAGCATCTCCCGCACGGTCTCGGTGGTCTTCATGTTGAGGGGGACGCGCTTGACCGAGCTTTCCACAGCTTTTCGTGGCATCTGCGTTCTCTCGCTGGTTTCATGCGCACACTAGAGCGCATCCGTCCTTGACAGCAAGCCCCATTCCCACGAATCTCCCTTGTGCGTACTCTTATACGTAGATTGACCGACGATCTTCGACGGGCTCTCGCCGAAGGGCGAAGCGTCAAGGTCCCGCTACTCGCCCAAGCCGCCGGCGTCACGCCGGGCGCGATCTACAAGGCGGTTCGCTTGGGCGAGGTGAAGGCGGTGCGGATCGGGCAGGCGGTGCGCATTCCCGCGCACGAGGCCCGCCGCTTGCTGTGCCTGGAGGAGGCGGCCTGATGCGCACAAAAACGAACCCGCCGGCGATGGCAGTCGCGCGGCGGGCTCCGGAAACCGATCTGGCTAAGATCCATCCGGACAATGCCGCAGAACTTCCCCGGGTTCAAGCCGCGTGGATCGCGCGCAGGTGCCGCCTTCCACGGACGGTCGCCGGGGTGCTCGCCGAGATCATTTTTGAAGGGAGGCGGGCGTGAGCAATCCTCACAACGTCCTGCGCTTCGCAAGGCCCGCCCCATGCAATGACCGGCGCAAGTGGCTCGGCGGGCGGGTCGAAATCTATGCCAGCGAGTGTGATGGCGGCAGCTGGGCCGTCTATCACCTCTCGCGCTCCGGTGACAGCGCGTCGTTCCCGGAGACCTTCAGTAATCGTGACGAGGCCGTGGCGTTTGCGCGCAAGCGCGCGGCCGAATGCGGCGCCGATTTTGACGACGGGGGAGATGCGGCATGACGAGGCTCCTCATCGACATTGAACAGATCGAGCGGTTTGTTAACGCGATCTTTCTGCACGCCTCCGATGGGCAGTTCATTTCCCTGCGGACCTTCCCCGACGAGGGCGCCAACGATAAGGCGCTGAGAGCGTGTTTGAGAAGGGGATTCCCTGGCCTGGGCAGGTGTGATTCATGGGGCGTCGGTTTGGGAGAGGACCGACGCTCATGCCCAGAAAGAAGCTGGGTCGGCGCGCCTATGCGACCGATTTGACCGACACGCAGTGGGCGCTGATTGCGCCCTTAATCCCGGATGCTGAGCCGGGCGGGCGTCCGCGCAAGGCCAGCAGCCGGGAGTTGGTCAACGCCATCCTCTATTTCCTGCGCGCCGGGATGGCGTGGCGGCTCTTGCCGCACGATCTCCCGCCCTGGCAAACCGTCTACTACTACCTCCGGCGCTGGCAGCGTGAGGGCGTGTGGGATCGCATCCACCATGCTCTGCTCATGGCCGACCGCGAGCGAGCCGGGCGTGAGGCGAGCCCGAGTGCTGCGATCCTGGACAGCCAGTCCGTGCGAACGGCGGATCAAAGGGGGGCTCGAAGGGCTTCGATGCGGCCAAGAAGATCAAAGGCCGCAAGCGCCACATCCTGACCGACACGGACGGGCGGCTCCTCGCCGTTGAGGTGCATGGGGCCGACATCCAGGATCGGGACGGAGCCAAAGGCGTGCTGAAGCGTTCACGGGCGCTCTTCCCCTTCATCGAGCGCGCTTATGTGGACGGCGGCTATGCGGGCCGCCTGGTGCGTTGGGCCAAGACGCGGACCCACATCGTGCTGGAGGTCGTCAAGCGCAGCGCCGAGCAGGTGGGCTTTGCCGTGATCCGCCGCAGGTGGGTGGTCGAGCGCACCTTCGCCTGGATCGTCAAGAACCGCCGCTTCGTGCGCGACTATGAGCAACTTACGGCAGTGGCCGAAACCCTGATCACCATCGCGGCAGCCGCAACCCTCATCCGGCGATGGCCATGACCCCGAACGGACTTCTCAAACGCGCTCTGAACATCAACGCCGTGAAGCTTAATGGTAGAGGGCTCGCCCCCTTGGTTGAGAAGGCTGCCGAACAGGCGCAGTGGGCGGCGGACCTGCACCGGCGAGCCGTGTTCGCGCCGCCCCTGGCCGGACTCGACAACCGGGCGAGGGCGCGGGAGGTGGACCTTTCGGAAGGCTACGCCCTTTCGGTCGAATGCGATCAGCGGCCGGACGAGGCCCGAAAACTGCTCGAGCAGATCCTCGGCCCCGCAACCGTCATCGTGGCGTCGGGCGGCACATGGACCGACGCCAGGACCGGTGAGGTGCAGGACAAGCTGCACCTTCACTGGCGCCTTTCGGAGCCGGCGACGGGTGGGGACTTGGCGCAGCTTAAAGAGGCTCGGCGGCTGGCAACGCGCCTCGTCGGCGGCGATGCCACCAACGTCCCGCTTGTGCACCCCATTCGCTGGCCGGGCTCCTGGCACCGCAAGGGCGCGCCGCGCATGGCGCGCATTGTGGAGCAGACGGAACACGAGCTCCACCTCGCCGACGCCCTCGACAAGCTCCGGCTCGTGCAGCCTTCGAAGGCGGAGGCGCCGAAGCCCGGCGAGGCCGGCGAGCAGCGTCAGGACAGGCAAGACGACAGGCCCACGCACGAGCTGATCGCCGGCATTCTGTCCGGGGAATCCTACCACCCCAACCTCATCCCGCTTTCGTCACGCCTCATCGGCGCCGGCATGATCCCCGGAGCGGCGGTGAAGTTCCTGCGGCAGATCATGCAAGCCGTCCCGGCCGAGCGGCGGGACTTCCGCTGGCAATCACGGTGGGACGACATCCCGCGGATCGTTCAGACCGCCGAGGAGAAGTTCGGCGGCAGCCGCGACAACGCTGCGGCAGAAGAGAAGCCGGCGGCGGGGCTCCCCTTCGATGGGTTCGAAGATCTGCGGGTCGACATCCAGAAGGATTCGCTCATCAAGAACGTCGTCGCCCTGAACGAAACCTCTTCCTGGATCGCTCTGCCCAGTAAGGGGAAGTCGGCGCTGCTGACCGATGTTGCCGTGCACGTGGCCGCAGGGATCGATTGGCGCGGCTACAAAGCCAAGAAGCGGGCGGCAGTGATCTACCTCGCCTTTGAGCGCGGGGACCTCGTGAAGCGCCGGCTGGAAGCCTACAAGCGCAAGTACGGCTTCAAGGACTTGCCGATCGTCGTCGTCACTAAGCCCGTGGACATCATGAACCCGGGCTGCGTCGCCATCCTGGTGGCCACCATCCGGGCCGTGGCCGCGCGCTACGGGATCGATGTGGGCCTGGTCATCCTCGACACGTTCGCAAAGGCCATCGCGCTCGGCGGCGGTGATGAGGACAAGGCCAAGGACCAGAACAGGGTCCTGGGGCACCTGCGCCTCGTGCAACTGGAGACCGGCGTTCACTTCGCCATCGTGGGGCACACGGGCAAGGACGAGGCCCGCGGCGCCCGCGGTTCGAACGCGCATCTCGGCGACGTGGACATGATGGTCCAGATCTCCGGCGACATGGTGAAGACGGCCACGATCACCAAGGCCAACGATCAGCCGGAAGGGGCCCTGACGAGCTTCACCCTCGAGTCGTTCGAGCTCGGCCGGGACGAAGACGGGGACGCCATCACCACGGCGATCATCTCGGAGACCGTGCCGGACCGCTGGTCCGGACCAACTGGTCCGCGGCTTTCGGACCAGCAGCGCGTCGCCCTCGACCTCATCCAGTACGCCATCGACGAGGCCGGGGAGCGGCCGCCGGAAAGCAACCACATCCCGAAGGGTACGAGGGCGGTCAAGTGGGACTTGGCGTGCAAGTACCTCGACCAGGGCGGCATCACCTCATCCGACGACCCGAGGCGGATTTACGACAAGGTCCGGGACGCCCTCAAGGCGAAGAGGGCGATCGGATTCTGGAAGCCGTGGATCTGGATTCCGGACCAAGCCCGGACCAACGGACCGCAAGGGGATCGCGCATGAGTTCCGGACCAGCCAACCCCTTGAATTATCTAGGTTTGGACCAAACGGACCAAGCTCGCGGACCGACCAGTCCGGACCAGCGGACCAACCGGACCGCCCCCTATAAGGGCGGTACGGTGGTCCTAGCCGGAGAACACTGTTCGGAAGGAGGCTGCCGGCATGCCCGCTGATCCCATCACCCACGCTGCCAAGCTCCCCTTCGGCTATGCAGTCGAGTTCACCTGGTCGCGCGACGGCGGCATGAAAGTCGAGTGGGCGCCCGACGTGCCCGCCATCCGCTCGCAGCGGCATTTCCGGAAGTTCTTCGCCGCCTACGTGGCAGCCCGCGCGACCTTCTTGCGCCAGGTGGCTGATGTCGTCGGCGGTGCCGTGGCGGTCGCGGACGTTGGTGGCGACGACACGCCTGTTTCAGTGGTTCGGCCGAGCACGCGGCATTGAGAGTCGGCGGGGCGGGTTCCGAGGATCGCTGACCGCAAAGGACGGCGGGGCCGGCCTCGCAATTCAACGCTAACCCAGCTTTCGCCATCGGGCGCGCGCGCAAAGGCTCACAACCAGGGGATAATCGCCCGCGATGTGGTATCCAATTACCGCAAACCGCGTTATGCTTCTGAGACCTACAGCCCACGCGCCGCCACCGGCCAGCAGCAGAGGAGGGCATCTTGAACGCCCGATCTCCAATCACAGCACCCATCGTCCGCACGCCCTCGCGTCTGAGGCCCGCCGACAACTACGCACGGGCTGTCACCGCCGTCGCGTTCGGCAAGGCAACCCGCACCGGCGCCGAAGCCGCCTTCCGGCAGTTGTTCGGGACCGACGACGAGGTGACGCCGGTTCTGATCCGGGCCGCTGTTTCAGGCGCGACCCTTTCCAATCAGTCCTGGGCTGGCGCATTGGCGTCGCAGGCGGTTGGCGATTTCATGGGGTCGCTTGGACCGGTCTCGGCGGCCTCGACCCTGTTCAACCGCGCCATGCGCGTGAGCTTCCCCAACGGCCACAGCTCGATCACGGTCCCCGGCTACATCGCCAGCGCGGGCGGCGCTTCGTTCGTGGGCGAGGGGCAGCCCATTCCCGCCCGATCGCTGAGCGTCTCTGCGCCCGTGCTGACGCCGCGCAAGGTGGCCGCCATCGCCGCCCTAAGCCGCGAGATGCTGGAGTACGGCAATGCCGAGCCGGTAATCCGCGCAGCGCTGGTCGAGAACACCGGGCTTGCGCTGGATGCCGCCATGTTCGGCACTGCTGCGGCAGGCACGGCGCCTGCGGGGCTGCGCAACGGCGTTACGGGCCTAACCCCGACAGCGGGCGGCGGCATCCATGCCATGACCCGCGATTTGGGGGCGCTGGCAGCGGCCGTGGCGCCCGTAGGCGGGAGCAACATCGTGTTCGTCGCTGCGCCAGGCGAGCACGCGAAGATCCTACTCACCGGCAGCGACTTCGCGTACCCGGTTCTAGCGTCGGGCGCGCTGCCGAGCGGAACCGTGCTGGCGATCGCTGCCAGCGCGCTGGCCGTTGCCGTAGGGGTTCGCCCCGAGATCGATGTGGCGGAGGAGACGACGCTGCACATGGACGACGCGCCGGCCCAGATCGGCTCCGGGTCCGGCGTCGCGGCGCCGGTTATCTCCGTTTTTCAAACGGGACAGATCGCGCTGCGCACCATCCTTCAAGCCGATTGGGTGCTTCGCGCGCCGGGCTCCGTCGCGTGGGTCGCGAGCGTGACGTGGTGACCGATATGGACATCGACGATCCGATCATGCAGCGCGCCCTGGACGCGCTGGCGCGCGCCGATGCCGCGCTTGCCGAGCCCCATCCCATGAGGGAGCCGGAGCCGGTTTACGACTGGTCCCAGTGGCCATCCACCGCCGGCATGCCGAGCGAGGTGTTTGCCGCTTACTGTCGCGCAGGAAAGCCCCCCTTGGGCCGCCCGCCGGCCCCTCCGAAGATGCGCGGCGGCCCGTCCGTCGAGCGCAGGTTCGATGCGATGGAGGAAGCCATTGGCCGCGTCATCGCCATCGAGCGCAGGCGTGCAGACGATGCCATTGCTGCGGCCAATGGCTTCCTCCATCGC
>Ga0247713_1001486_pt1 | contig 11632 bp, 7 predicted proteins | sample 21E_NmetaG_FD_189936 | JGI IMG/M metagenome (GOLD analysis project Ga0247713, IMG submission 189936) | Soil microbial communities from hillslope of Landscape Evolution Observatory, University of Arizona, Oracle, AZ, United States - 2-1-E_N | ecosystem: Engineered > Artificial ecosystem > Mesocosm... | reverse complement strand
GAGCTCGTCGGCGGCCCGCAGGTCCTCGAGCGCGGCCGCGGCGTCCCCCGACGACGCCCGGGCCATGGCGGACGCCATCAGCGCGGTGGAGCGGTCGAGGTACGTTCCGCCGTCGACATCGTGGACGCGACGGGCGGCCGCGATGGCCTCGTCGCTGCGGCCCCCCGCGGCGAGGGCGAGGGCGAGCAGGCTCCAGGTCCGGGTGACGATGCCGGGGTCGTTGGACTCCTCTGACGCGGAGCGCAGGAGCTCGATCGCCTCGTCGGTGCGCCCCGACTGCAGCAGAGCCAGCCCGATGGACGCCTCGACCTCGAGCTCCCGCTCGCGCCCGAGCTCGTAGGCCATCGAGGCGCGGAAGTCGTGCGGCACCTCGTCCGGCTCGCCGAGCTGCAGGGCGAACGCGGCGCTCGTCATCCTCGTCAGCTGCTTCATCGCGGGGTCGTTGGCCGTCTCGGCCGTCTGCCGGGCCTCGGCCAGACGGTCCCGGGCCTCGTCGACCCGGCCGGCGATAGCGAGCGCACGCACCGCCAGGAGCCCGGCCTGGACGGCCCCCCAGGGGTCGCCGATCTCGCGGAACCGTTGAAGCGCTCGCTGCGCCATCTCCACCGAGCTGGCCGTGCGGCCGCTCCAGAGGTGGACGGAGCCGAGCAGGACGAGCATCATCGCCTCGCCCCACCGGTCCCCGAAATCCCTGGACTCCTCGAGGACCATCTCCCCGAACGACTCCGCCTCGTCCAGCCGACCCTGGTACATGCGGACCCAGCCCAGGAGCCCGAAGACCCAGGCGAGCCCGCGCCAGTCCCCCACCTCGGTGAACACGGCCGCGGCCTCGGTGAGCCACTCCTCCGCGGGGGCGGCCTGTCCGCGCATGAAGGCGCTCCAACCGAGGTGCTGGAGCGCCCAGGCGATGCCGCGCCGGTCGTCGAGGTCGCGGGCGATGTCCAGCGCCCTCGTGAACGATGCCTCCGCCTCGTCGGCGCGGCCGCGGAAGAGGTTCGACAGGCCCAGCAGCCTCAGCGCCGATGCCTCCCCCTCGGGATCGCCCGCCTCCCGCCAGGCGGCCAGCGCGTCCTCGAGAGCGGCGACCGCGGCCTCCTGACGCCTCTCCTTGTGCAGCACATCGCCCAGCACGGTCTTCGCCCTGGCCACCGCCCGAGCGTCCCGCCCGGGCGAGGCCTCGGTCAGGATCGCCTCGGCCTCAGCGCGGGCGTCATCGAGTCGGCGCCGCGTCGCCTGGATCGCCGCTCGCCTCGCGCGCAGGTCGAGGTGGCGGGGGTCGTCGGGTGGGACGAGCTCCAGCATCCGCTCGATCAGCAGGACGGACGAGGCGAGCGCCTCCCGCGTCTCGGCGGTCACCACCGCCCGCTCGAGCGAGGCGATCGCGCGCTCGGACACGTCGTCGGGCACGCCCGCGACCGGGCCGAGCGTTCGGACCGTGGCCGCCGCAACCGAGTAGTGGTGAGCTATCTGCTCCGGGTGGTCGTCGCCGCGGGAGGCGAACCACTCGGCCAGACGCGCGTGGCGCAGAGCCCGCTCACCGCGCGTCAAAACGGCGTACGCCACCTCGCGCACCAGGTCGGACTTGAAGGAGAACTCGCCGTCCGACACCGCGAGCAGGTCGTCGGAGACGAGCAGGTCGAGGTCGGGGGTCGGGTCGTCCGCCTCCCGCTGGGAGGCGAGCCACGAGAGCGCCTCGACCGGTCCGGACTGTCCCAGGACGGCCGCGTCCGCGAGCAGGTCCCGGAGCCCGGGCGTGAGGGAGTCGAGACGGGCCGAGACGAGCCCGCGCAGGGTCACCGGGAGGTCGCCGGACGGCTCCTCCCCGGCCAGGAGCAGGGCGAGCTCCTCGACGAACAAGGGGTTGCCGCCGCTCCGCTCGACGAGCACGTCGAGCAGGCGATGGGGGACTTCGCCGCCGAGGAGGGTCCGAGCGAGCTCGACGGTCGCGGCCTGGTCGAGCGGCTCGAGGTTCATCAGCACGAGGTCGTGCCGGCCCGGCGCGGGCGTCCACCGGTCCCTCACCTCCGGGCGCGCGGTGGCCACGACGATCACCGGCACCCCGCGGACGCGGGACAGTAGGTCGTCGATCAGCTCCAGGACGACCGGGTCCGCCCAGTGGAGCTCCGACAGGACGATCGAGACGGGACGGTCCGACGCGAACCGCTGCAGGACCGTCCCCAGCGACCTGAACGCGTCCTCCCGGGCACGCTGCGGGTCGACGTCGCGCATCGTGGACCGCACCCCCATCAGGTAGAGGAGCCCGTCCGCGAGTCGGACCGTCTCCGACGCCTCCACGTGCGCCCTCATGACCTCGCCCACCGCGTGGCGCACCTTCTCCACGACCTCCGGGCCGGCCTCCTCCGAGCCGATGCCGATCGCCTCCCGCAGGGCCTCTCCGACCGGCCAGAAGGGGTTCGCCTCCCCGTAGGGGACGCACCGGCCGCGGTAGACGACCGCGCCGTGCTCGGCGGCCGCCCCTCCCGTCACCTCCTCGACGAGACGCGACTTGCCGAGCCCGGCCTCCCCTACGAGGACGACGAGCAGCGGCCGGGCCCGGTGGACGGCGGCCGCGACGGACTGCCTCAGCATGCCGAGCTCGTGGTCGCGGCCGAGCAGGGGCGCCCGAGCCCGCCGGGGGCGTCGTCCGGGGAGGGTGACGGGCTCGATCGCGCGCCATACCTCCACCGGCTGCTCGCGGCCGCGGGCCACCACCTGCCCGAGCTCCTCGTAGCGGATCACGTCGCGGGTGGCCTCGTAGGTGTCGGCCCCCACCAGCACCGTCCCGGGCTCGGCGATGGTCTGCAGCCTGCTCGCCGTGTTCACGACGTCGCCCATGGCCGTGTAGTCGCCGCCCGCGCGCAGGCCGCCCACCAGCACCTCCCCCGTGTTGACCCCGACGCGGAGCTTCACGTCCACGCCCGTCTCGCCGACGAGGGACAGGGCCGTCTGCTGCATGGCGAGGGCCGTCCGGACCGCCCGCTCCGGGTCGTCCTCGTGGGAGATGGGGGCGCCGAACAGGGCGAGCATCCCGTCTCCCACGATCTTGTCGACCCGGCCACCGTGGGCGGTGACGTCGGAGGCGAGCCGCTCGAAGCAGCGGTCGACGAGCCGCTTCACCTCCTCCGGGTCGCGGGTCTCGGACAGAGCGGTGAACCCGACGATGTCGGCGAAGACGACCGAGACGATCCGGCGTTCATCGGACCGGATGGTGGTCGCCGAGCCGCAGGACGGGCAGAACCGAGCTTGCTCGGGTACCGCGGCGCCGCACGAGGGGCAGGACATCTCCCCTCAGTCTAGGCCCGTACCGCCCACCTTGAGACGCAGGGCCCCCGGGAGGACCCGGAAGGTGGCCGGGGTCGTCCCCAGGACCTCACCGTCCGCCTCGATCAGCGCGGGTGGATCGCAGGTGACCTCCACCACCGGCCCTCTGAACTCGGCGATCCTCGGGTGCGGCAGGTGGGTGCCCTTGAAGACCTTGCCGATGTTGCGCACGTAATCGGGCTTCGAAGCGGTATGCACCTGGACGTCGAGCAGTCCGTCGGCCGGGTCGGCCGCCGGCGCGACCCTCATCCCACCCCCGAAGACCCGGGCGTTGGCCACGACGAGGTTGGTCAGCCGGCCGTCGAAGGCGGCGGCTCCTATCCGGACGGTGGCCCGTCGCCGTTCGTACCGAGGGAGGACGAGCCAGAAGGCGACGAGGTACAGGGCGGGTCCGAGCGCGCGCGGGAGCCGGGCTGCTCGATCGACGACCTCGGGTCCTATCCCCACCTCGGCGATGTTCGCGAGGTAACGGGTCCGGGAGCCTTCAGGTGTGGTGTAGGTGACCTCGGCGGCGTCCACCGCGACCGCGGGTCGGGGGTCGGCTATCACCGCACAGGCCTTGGCCAGGTCGTGGGGGATGCCGAAGGTCTTCACGTAGTCGCACCCCGAACCGAGCGGCAGGACCCCCAGGATGGGGGGATCGGAGGGGCCGCCGGGAGCGAGGAGCCCGTTGACGACCTCGTGGACGGTGCCGTCTCCCCCGGCCGCGACGACGAGGGGCTCCCCCCTGTCGCGTGCGGACCGGGCGAGGTCCACGCCATGCGCGGGTCCCTCGGTGACCGCCACCTCGGCGTCGAGACCCGCGTGGCGCAGGGCCGCGGCCAGCCGGGCGCCGTCCGAACCCCTCCCCGCCTTCGGGTTGGAGATCACGTAGGCCCGCATCTACGCACCCAGGTGTCGGTGCAGGAAGTCGGCCACCTTCGGGTAGGCGTCGAGGCGGTTGCGCAGCTTCGCGAGCCCGTGTCCCTCGTCGTGGTAGACGAGCAGCTCGCTCGCGACGTCCTTCTGCCGCAGGACCTCGTGGATCTGCTCGGCCTCCCCCAACGGGACGCGCGGGTCGTTCGCCCCGTGGATGATCATCAGGGGAGCCCTCATCCTGTCCACGTGCGTGATCGGCGAGACCTCCACGAGGAAGTCGCGGTCGCGCTCGAGCGACCCGTACTCGCGCTCCCGGAACCGGCGCCGCCACGGCGCCGTGTTCTCGAGGAAGGTGACGAGGCTCGAGATGCCGACCACGTCGACGCCCGCCGCCCACAGCTGGGGCTGGAACGCGAGCCCGGCGAGCACCATGTAGCCGCCGTAGGACCCCCCCATGAGCGCGGCCCGACGCTGGTCGATGCCGCCCACGCTGCCCAGCCACGCATGGAGGGCCTCCAGGTCGCGCACGGAGTCGAGACGCTTGCGCACGTCGTCGAGGTGCTCGTAGCGCTTCCCGTACCCGGTCGAGCCGCGCACGTTGGGCGCGGCGACCGCGAACCCGTGGTCGACGAGGTACTGGGTGACGGGGTTGAACGCCGGGACGTACTGCGACTCGGGGCCACCGTGGATCTGGACGACCACTGGGACCTCCCCCCGGGAGCCGCGGGGGCGGAACAGGAAGACGGGGATCGACTCCCCGTCGAATGAGGGGAACCTGTGCAGCTCGGGCTCGACCAGCGCGTCCCTCGGGACGGGGCAGGGGCTGTCCGTCAGCCGGGTCGTCTCGCCCGTGGTCAGGTCGTGCACCCAGGCGTCGCCCGGCTCGACCGGGGAGACGAAGGAGAAGCAGGCGTGGCCGCCGTCCTTCGTGAACCGGACGCCACCCACCTGTCCGCGCCCCGGGAGCGGGAGCTCGCCCCGGCGCCGGAGGGTGTGGGGGTCGTAGAGCTCCACCCGCGAGTAGCCGTCCTCGTTGATCCGGACGGCCAGGGTCGTCCCGCCTTCGTCGATCGAGCACGCCGCGTCCCAGTCCGGTTCGATCACCGGGTCGACCCGTCCGCTGGACATGTCGTAGCGGTGCACCGCCTCGAACTCCCGATCGACGCTCGCCGAGAAGAAGAAGGCGGACGAGTCCGGGAGCCAGTGGGGGGCGCCGACGTAGGCCTCGTCCGTGTGCGGAGCGACCTCGACCGTCGAGCCGTCCGCGAGGTCGATCAGGTGGGCTTCGTTGTCCCCGCTGCGCTCCGTGAGCCTGGCCACGGCCAGGTAGCGGCCGTCGGGCGAGAACCCGCTCGCGTCGCACCAGCCCCCGGGAGCCCAGACGCACCTCTCCTCCCCGGTCCCCAGGTCCCGCACGTACACGTCGAAGTCGGTCCCGTTGCGCCGGTTGGACGAGTAGGCGAGGAGAGCGCCGTCGCGGGTCACGCCGCCGACGCGGTGGATGTGTTCGGGGTCGTGGACGAGCTCGCGCAGGTCGCGTCCACCGTCGTCGATGAGCGATATCTGGAGCCGCTCGTTGCCGCCGACGTCGTGCTGCAGGATCACGTCGTCGGTGGTCGGCATGTACGACCCGGCCACCGGCTCGTCGAAGCCTGTCACCTGCTCGAGCTCGCCGCCCGTGCGAGCCACCCTGTACAGCTGGCTCGTCCCGGTGAGGTTCGACGAGACGAGGACGCGGGAGCCGTCCGGCGAGAAGCCGTTCGCGCCGGCCGAGCGCACCTCGAGGAAGTCGCGGATCGGGTGTGGCATCAGGGGATAGATCCTATAGGCCGAGGTTGCCCGGGTTCAGGATCCCCTTCGGGTCGAGGGCGTCCTTCAGGGAGCGGAGGAGGGTCCAGCCCGGCTCCCCGAGCTCTTCGCGCAGCCACCGAGCCTTCAGCCGGCCCACCCCGTGATGGTGCGTGATCGTGCCCCCCTCTGCGACGCAGGCCTGGAGCGCCCGCTGCCAGGTCCCCTCGTACCGGGCGCGGGAGCCGGGCTCGTCGGTGTCCTGGACGGCGAAGGTGAAGTAGAGGCACGCCCCGTCGGGGTAGACGTGGGAGGCGTGGCACAGGACGCCGAGCGACCCAGGTTCGAGCGCTGCCCGGACGCCGGCGTACAACCGGTCGATCACCGACCAGCCACCGGCGACCTCCATCGTGTCCACGATCGCGTTCGGACCGAGGGGGCCGTCGGGGCGCATCACGTCGAGGAAGGTCCGGACCGCGTCATGGCGGTGGACGAGCCAGTGCTCGGCCGGGCCGGACCCGAGGTCCTCCCCGCCCAGGAGGGCAGCGGCCGCCTCCTCCTCGGCTCCCGCGAGCGGACCCTCGAAGACACACACCAGCACGCAGCCCGTCTGGCCGGGGAACGACCAGACGGTGTCGTCGGGGTCGTAGAGCCGGACGACGGCCGGGCGCAACCCCTCCTGGACGACCCGCCTCACGGCATCGAGCCCCTCGGTGAACGATCCATACCGGAACGCCCTGGGCCGCCTGGGGGACGACCGGACGACCCGCATCGTGGCCGCCACGATCACCCCGAGCGCGCCTTCCGATCCGAGGAAGAGGCGCAGCATGTCCGGACCCGCCGCGGAAGCCGGGTGTCCGCCGAGCGACACCCGCTCCCCCGCAGCCGTGACGACCTCCAGCCCGGACACGAGGTCCTCCGCCTTGCCGTACCGCGTCGAGAACTGTCCGGCCGAGCGACAGGCGAGCCAGCCGCCCACGGTGGAGATGTCGAAGGACTGGGGGTGATGGGCGGCGGTGAGCCCGTGGGGGTCGAGAACGTCCTCGTACTCCGGACCGAGGGTCCCGGCGAGGGCGGTCGCGGTCATGTCCCGCTCGTTCACCGTGACGCCCGTGAGCGAGGTCATGTCCAGAGCGACGACCTCTCGCCCGGCGAGCGCGTCCCTGTCCACCGATACGCCGCCGCATACGCCCGACCGCGCTCCGGCGGCGATCGCGGCCACCTCGTGGGAGGTGCACCATCGCAGGAGCGCGCACACGTCCTCGGGGGTGGCCGGACGCACCACCGCGTCGGGGAGGGCGAGCTCGTCGTCGGCGCGCTCCCGGGCGATCTGCAGCGGCCACATGTCCCGGGCGTAGGGACGGGTCTCGGGCCCCGAGAGCACCCGCCCCGGGAGCAGCCGCTCCAGCTCAGACGACGCTCGAGTAGGCAACCACGCCTCGCTGCACCGACGCGACCGCCTCGGTCAGCGTCTCGTGGAGCTCGCCGGTGTCGACGACCTGGCGCAGCTGCTGGAGGAGGTCGACCACCTGCTTCGTGGCTCGGACGAAGTCGCCGGCCGTGGTCTCCCGTCCGTGCAGCACGTCCTCCAGGCTGGCGCCGCTCGCCCACTCGTGGATCGTCGCCATGAACCCGGGGTCCGGCTCGGCCAGCAGCTCGACCCCCTCCCGGTCCTCTATCTCCTTCAAGGAGTTGTAGAGGTTGGCGATGCGGCGCTGGTAGCGCGACAGGTGCGGGGTGGGCGCGCTCTCGGGTTCGTCGCGGCCGCGGGCCTCGTAGGTGAAGAGCGACGCCACGGCGGCGAGCTCCTGGGGGTCGAGCCCCGCGAACCACCCGCGCTGGAGGCACTCCACGACCAGCAGGTCGGCCTCGTTGTAGACCCGGGTCAGCACCTCCCCCTTCGGGGTGATCGTCCACTCTTCCACGTACCCGAGCGCGCGGAGGACGTTGAGGACCCGCTCGAAGGTGCGGGCCAGGGTGTCGCGCCGCCTGCGGACACGCTTGCGGAGCGACGCCGCCTGCGAGATGGCGCGCTCCAGCTCGTCGGCCCGACCGACGTGCCTCTCGGCATCGGGGCAGGCGTGCACAGGGTGTGACTGGTAAGCCTCGACGAGCTCCCGCACCTTCGCCCGGGACGGGGGGGCGGGCGGCCGCTTCGCCTCGACGTCGGAGAGCATCCGCAGCAGGTCCCGGCGCACCTTCGGTGAGCGCCACGACTGGCCTCGCAGGGGGATCTTCGCGATCGCGGTGGGGGGGGTCCGGAAGTCGCGGGCCGTGATGCGGCGGAGCTTCCGGTCGGTCGTCATTATCGTCAGCCGGGGGACGGTCCCTCCGGCCAGCCGGGGTTGCTCCAGCACGAGGGCGCGTCCGAGCTTGTCCCCGGTGATCACGTCGCCGGGCATGAGCCGCGAGAAGGCGTCCCGGACCGCCTGGGAGCCGCGCTCGGCGTGCAGCGCCTCCTCGGCGGCCAGGCGCAGGCGCCGGTACTCGGCGACGTCACCGAGCTCGCAGGTGGCGCCGTCGCGCAGCTCCTCCACCTCGGCCTCCTTCGCGGCGAGCTTGCGCTCGGACCGGACGACCTCCCGGTCCGTCGTGTACTGCGCGAAGGACGAGTTCAGCATCCGGACGGCCGACTCGGGGTCGTAGGACCGGACCAGGTTCACGGCCATGTTGTAGGACGGCCGGAACGAGGAGGTCAGCGGGTAGGACTTGACCGTGGCCAGGGTGGCGACCTTGTCCAGCGGCACCCACGGGTTGAACAGGACGACCGCGTACCCGAGCGTGTCGATGCCCCGCCGGCCCGCTCGCCCGGTCAGCTGCGTGTAGTCCATCGGGGTGAGCAGCTCGTGCTTCTCGCCGGTGAACTTCGAGAGCTTCTCGATGACCACCGTCCGAGCCGGCATGTTGATGCCCAGCGACAGCGTCTCGGTGGCGAAGACCAGCTTGACGAGACCCATCGCGAACAGTTCCTCCACGGTCTCCTTGAAGACGGGGAGCATCCCGGCGTGATGCGAGGAGATGCCGCGGGACAGCGCCTCGACCCAGGCGTCGTACCGCAGGGCCCGCAGGTCCTCCTCGGGGATCGACGAGGTGCGGACCTCGGCGTACTCGCGGATGCGGTCGGACTCCTCGTGGGTGGTCAGGTCCACCCCCGCCCACGCGCAGGCCTCGACCGCCTTGTCGCATCCGGCGCGCGAGAAGACGAACACGATGGCGGGGAGCATCTTACGCCGGTCCAGGGTCTGGGCGAGCTCGGGGCGGGTAGGGATCAGCGCGTGCTCGTTGCGTCGGCGCCCCCGCGGCCCGGGCCGGACGGCGCCGGCCATCCCCCGCTCCCACGCACGCCGCAGCCGGGGGTGCACGGCCGTGTCGTCGTCCTCGTCGAGCAGCGGGTAGAGCTGGTCGCCGAGGAGCACCTGGTTGCGCAGCTCGACCGGACGGGTCCGCTCCACGACCAGCTCGAGCTCCCCGCGCAGCTCCCGCAGCCAGCCCCCGAACTCCTCGAGATTGGAGACGGTCGCCGAGAGGCAGACGACCCTGACCTCCTCGGGGAGGTGGATCAGCACCTCCTCCCAGACCGCGCCGCGGTAGGGGTCCTGCAGGTAGTGGACCTCGTCCATCACGACGAACCGCAGACCCTGAAGTGTGCTGGACCGTTCGTACAGCATGTTGCGCAGCACCTCGGTGGTCATGACCACGAGGGGCGCCTCGCCGTTGATCGTGTTGTCACCCGTGAGCAGCCCCACGTTGGCGGCCCCGTGGCGGGCGATGAGGTCGCCGAACTTCTGGTTAGAGAGCGCCTTCAGGGGCGTCGTGTAGAAGCACTTGGCTCCCATCCGTAGGGCGAGCCAGCACGCGTACTCGGCGACGACCGTCTTCCCGGAGCCCGTGGGAGCCGCGACCAGGGCGGACGCACCGCGCTCCACCGCCCCGACGGCTTCGACCTGGAAGGGGTCGAGGTCGAAGGGGATGGAGTCGATGAAGGACGCGGCGGTGCGGTCCATGCCTGTCGAGTTTAGCGAGGGGCCGCCCGGATCTCGGCGACGGACGCCGTCACCTGCGCAGCAGTCGCGAGAGCCAGATGCAGGACTCGAACAGGGCGTAGAGCGCGCCGGACAGGATCATCATCGAGACCGGATCCGGCGGGGTGGCCACGGCACCCACGACCGCGATGACGAGGACGACGTGGCGCCGGTACCTGGCCAGCTGCTTCGAGGACACCGCCCGGCTGATGGTGAGGAACATGAGGACGATCGGGAACTGGAAGGTCAGCCCGAACACGACGAGGTACCGCAGCATGAAGTCGATGTACTGCCGAGCGGCCAGCAGCGGCACCACCTGCGGACCCGTGATCCGCGGGCCGATCAGGAAGGCCATCGCCTGGGGCAGCGTGTAGAACGCCACCCAGATCCCGACGCTGAACAGGAGCATGCCGCTGATGACGAACGGGATCACGTACCTCTTCTCCTGGGCGCGCAGGCCGGGGGCGATGAACCGCCAGACGTGGAAGAGGACGAACGGGAACGCCAGCGCGAACCCTATGTAGAGCGCGATCTTCAGGCGGAGGCTGAAGGCGTCGACCGGGCTCGTGACGATCAGCTGCCCCTCCGGCAGATAGGGCTCGGCGGGCTCGAGGAGGATCCGGAGGGCATCCCGGTAGGCGAACCAACCCGGGATGGCCCCGATCGTCAGCGCGCCGAAGATGTACATCAGTCGCGTGCGCAGCTCGGCGAGGTGCTCGAGCACGGTCATCGCCGCCTCGGGGCTGCGCCTGGGGCGACGCCGGATGCGCGCCACGGCTCAGGCTGGGGGGTCGGCGCCGTCCGACGGCTCGTCGCGCGGGGCGTCGAGGTCCGCGATCGTGGGGAGCGTGGGGGCGACGGCGGGTCCGGACTGGGAGCGGTCCGGGGGCGGCCTCATGTACGGGAAGTTGGGATCGGCCTCGTCGTCGAGGGCGAAGGTGGTGCGGACCTCGTCCTGGAACTGTCCCGAGACGCGACGGACCTCCCGGATGGCCTTGCCGATCTGCCGCGCGACCTCGGGGAGCCGCTGAGGACCGAAGACGACGAGCGCGATGACCATGATGATCATGATCTCCGACCACCCGACCCGGCCCATGGGGTCAGTCTACGGTCCGGCCGCCGAGCCGGTCCCGGCGCTGAGCGAGGATGTCCACGCCGCGCCGCAGCCGCTCCGTCTCGGCCTCCACCTCGGCGAACCGGTCCATCGTGCGGCGCAGGGAACGCAGCGGCCCCAGGCCGGACGCGGCCACCGCCCCCAGCACGACGAGGGAGGCGAGGACGACTATCGATGCCAGGGCCAGGGCGCTCACCCACCGAGTCTGACATCACCCGGGGGGACGCGGATGACTATCGCCCCCGCGGGCGTCCGGGCTCCGAACCCGTCGATCAGGAGCATCACCTTGGGCGGGTCGATGTCGCGCAGTTTCAGCGACGGTTCGGCCTCGACCCGCGCGGCGTCGGCGAGGGCGCGCCTGCGGATCTCCGACACCCCGGCCCGGCGCCCCTGGTGACGGAGCCGGCGAGCCCCCTGGCGCAGGAGGCTCTGGGTGCCGTGCGCGTTGCCCCGCTTGAGGTGCTCGTAGCCCACCGAGACCTGGATCAGCCCGTGGAGCAGGTCCCGGCGGGGGCCGGACGCCCGCCGC
>Ga0247713_1001484_pt1 | contig 11641 bp, 7 predicted proteins | sample 21E_NmetaG_FD_189936 | JGI IMG/M metagenome (GOLD analysis project Ga0247713, IMG submission 189936) | Soil microbial communities from hillslope of Landscape Evolution Observatory, University of Arizona, Oracle, AZ, United States - 2-1-E_N | ecosystem: Engineered > Artificial ecosystem > Mesocosm... | reverse complement strand
CCCCCAACCCGTGGCGACGCCCACGCCGGCCCCCGCGCCCGCCCGCGAGGCAAGCCCGAAGCCCCCGCCGTCGTCGCCGGCACCGGCCGAGGCTGCCTCGGCAGGGACGCCGGGGGCGAAACCGCCCTCGCCTGCCCGCACGGCCGCCTCCGCCCCGGCGCCGTCCGCAGCCGCGCAGCCGGCTCGCGAGCAGCGACCCGCCGCTGGCAGCCGGCCTTCCGGCCCTGGACCCGCGGGCCCGGGCGCGCAAGCCCCCGCCGCTACCGCACGGCCGGCTGAGCGCACCGTGGCGGCCGCCCGAGGTCCGGGGGCGTCCACCGCAGCCCTCGCCCTCGGCGACCCCGTCGCCTTCCGGCCGCAGGAGGCTGGCGGCGTGGACGCTCGCGGTCCGGTCCTCCAACCACTGGTGGCGCCGCCCCGGTGGTCAGGGCTGGAGGGCCTGGACGGGATCCTCGCGCCGATCGTGGCGCCGCCTGCCACCGCGGGGCTTTCGGAACTGTTGCCCTCCGCGCTGGCTCGCGGCGCGAGGCTTGACCGGCTGGAGTCCGTCCCGCTCGGCACCGACGGCTCCAGGTGGTTGCTGTCCAGCGCCTTCGGGCTGCTGCTGCTCGTGGCTGGCGGCCACGTGGCCCGGGCTGCCGGCCAGCGCAACCGCGCCGGCGCCTGAGGCGTCGAGCCCCTCGGTGATGCTCTCAGTCCGGCTGGCCCGGCTGTTGCGGCGGCGGGCTGACGTCGGCACGCCAGGCTTTGGCGGCGGCGACGCCGAGGAGGGTGACCAGGGCTATGCCGGGCAGGGAGTGAAACAGGGCGCTGGGCCACGCGACGAGCCCGTGACGGGCGTGGGCGAGCAGGGGCAGGTGCGTGACCGTCATCCAGAGACCGGCGAGCAGCCCGACCAGGGTCGCCTCCAGCGGCAGGCGGCCGGCGCGAAGCGCGTAGCCGGCCACGGCGAGGACCGCCACACCGGGCACGACGTGGTCGACGACCTCCACGACCGCGGGCACGTCAACGCCCAGGCCGAGGGGCACGGCGGCGTAGGGGGCGGTGAGGCCCCACGCGCCGACCGCGAGCAGCCCGACGCCCAGCCGCCGCCACCACCGCTCGGCAGCTGGCGCGACACGGCCGGAGGGCACGACGGGGCGGAGCGTCATCGCCGGAGGGCGGCGGCGGTGTAGGCGATCTGCACGGGCACGCACCAGATGACCACGGAGCGGATCTGCTTGACGTCGACGCCCGCAGGCAGGAGGTAGTTGTGGTCGCCGTAGGTGGTGGTGATCGCGCCGAGGTCGACGCGCTCGGCGGCGAAGATCTCCGCGGAGGTCGCGGGACGCTCGGCGTGGCTGAGCCACACGTGCAGGTCGGGGCTGGCCAGCGTCTGGAAGCCGTCACCGAGCCGCAGGGCCAGGCGCCCGTCGGCCAGCCGGTACAGCGTGGCGGTGCCCTGCCCGCTGCGTTCGATCGAGTAGAACGAGCCCGCGGCAACGACCGCGTCGGGGTCCATGCCGTCCAGCGGGGGTTCTTCGTAGACGCTGTCGACCTGCTGCTCGACGGCCAGCTGCCAGGGTCCGGACGCGGCCACGTCGACGTCGAGGAACCCTGTCTGGATGGCGAACGCCTCCCCGTCGGCGGGACAGGCGGCGTCCACGAGCGGTTCGTCGTCGCCGTCCACGGCCACCCGCAACCGCCCCTGCGCGCACGTCCAGGTCAGCCGCCACTGCAGGGCGTCCTCGGCGACGGGGAACCGCTCGCTGGCCGGCCCCTCGCCGGACAGCTCCACGATCTGCTCCCAGCGGGGCGCCGCCCGCGCCGGCGGATCGGCGGCGGGCCGGGCGCGGGTGAGATGCTCGAACGGGTCGTGCGGGGAGGACGCGGGCTCGGCGCCCGGGTCGCCGCCGCAACCGGCTCCGAGCAGCGCGACCGCCAGCACGCCGGCGGCCGCCCGGCGGGCGGTGCTCACCGCTCGGCCCCGTCGCGGCGTGCCCGCTCGACGACCAGCGCCCCGATCTTCCGGCCGAGCTCAAGGCCGGCCTCGTTGTCGCTGCGCATGTGGATCCCCCCGTACAGCCGCGACAGCGACGCCTCCCGCGCCCGGGCGTCCAGGACGTCCGCGCGGTCGGGGAACAGGTGCCCCAGCACCGTGGACGCCGCCCCGGAGTAGGTGGCGTGCCCGGACACGTAGCCGGGGAACACCGGGGTGCGCAGGTAGGGCTCCCACTCCGGGGCGATGCCCAGGTCGCGGATCGCGTTGACCGGCCGTGGCCCCCAGTAGGCGTACTTGGCGTCCCACGCCGCCACCCCCGCGTCGTCCATCGCCACGTTGACGAGCGCCAGCGCCCGCGCCGCCCGCGGCAGGCTCAACCACTCCTCGCCGAGCAGCGCGAGCACCGCCTCGTTCCAGATCCCCGGCGGCAACGGCGTGCCCTGACCGCCCTCCCAGAACTTCGCGATGCGCTTCTGCCCGGCGGTGAGGTTGTTGCCGACCTCATACACCTCCAGCGCCTCGTCAAAGAACTCCTCGGAGTCCACCGCGGGAAACGGCGGCGGGCGGAACTGATCACCCGACGCCAGCACCCACGTGTCCCAGGTGCCCGCAAGCGGGCTGACCGGCACCTGCACCGACCCCGGCGGCTGACGCCACAGCAACGCGCCATCGGGCCGTAGCCGCTCCCAGCCCGCCGCGCCCTCCCGCAAGCCCACGTCCGCCTCGACCACCACCTCCGCCTGCGCGCGCTCCAGCACCAGCTCGCCCACCGCTCGGCCCAGCGCCAGACCCGCCTCCACATCACTGGGGAAGCTGGCCCCCGCCGTCACCCGCGACCGTGCCGCCTCTTCGGCCAGATGCTCCAGGCGCACGGCCGGCTGCTCGGGGAACACGTGGGCCAGCACCACCGACGCCGCTCCCGCCACCGCCGCGTGCCCGGACGGGTACGACGGATCGGCCTCGGCCTCCACCAGCCGGTCAATCCCGCCCGGCCCCGCCCGACCATAGTGGTACTTGTAATGCCACGCGGCCGCCACCGCGTCGTACATCGCCACCGCCACCAGCGCGTACGACCGCGAAGCGGCCACCGGATCCTTCGTGCGCTGCGCGACGAAATCCAGCGCCAGCTCCATCCACGGCGCCACCGCCGGTTCGGCGTCCCAACGATCCACCTGGGCCACCACCTCCCTGGTGCGCCCGGCCACCGCGGCGCGCAGCCGGGCGGCGTCGGCCGCGGCCGCCGGCGACCCCGGCTCGGCCGGCGGCGGCACCCACACCTCCCACGGCGACGCCAGCACCCACGTGCGCCACAGTCCCGCCCCCGGCTCGGCTCCTGCCCTTGCCGACGCCGCCCCCGGCCGCCCGCATCCAGCGGCCACGAGCGCCAGCAAGAACACCAAGGCCGCGAGGCGGTGACGGAGGGGGAACCCGTCACCGCCTCGCGGTGTCCGCTGGCGCTTCACCAGGCCACCCGCAGCCTTCGGCGTTACCGGCTGGTCTTGCGGGTGCCGCGCGCGGGGGTCTTCTTGGGGGGTTTGCCGTTTGCGGTGGCATCGTGGGGTTGCACGCCGTCGAGCAGGGCGGCGAGCTGGTCGCCTTGCAGGGTTTCGTGTTGCAGCAGGGCGTCCACGAGGTTCTTGAGGGTGTCGGGGTTGGCGGCCAGGATCGCGTGGGCGCTGGCTTCCTGGTCGTCGAGGATGCGGCGGACCTCGGCGTCGAGGGCCTCCAGGGTGGGTTGGGACACCTCGCCGTTGGCCAGGTAGTCACGGCCCAAGAACACCTCGCCGTGGGCGCGCAGGATGCGCACGCGCCCGATGCGCGGGCTCATCCCGTAGCGTCCGGCCATGTCCCGGGCGGTGTCGGTGGCGCGTTCGAGGTCGCCCTCGCTGCCCACCGACGGCTCGCCGAGCAGCAGCTCCTCGGCGGCCACACCGGCCATGGCGATGGTGATCCGCGCCGCCATGTCGCTTCGGGTCGGCACGCTGGTGTCATCCGCCAGGACCGCCAGATGGCCGATGCCCTGACCGCGGGCCACGATCGACACCTTCTCCAGCTTGCTGGCCTTGCCCACGGCGGCGGCCACGAGCACGTGGCCGGCCTCGTGCACCGCCACCCGGCGCTTCTCGGCCGCGTCCAGCAGCTTGCTCTTGCGCTTAGGGCCGGACAGGACCCGCTCGATGGCCTCCTCCAGATGGGGGCGGGTGATCTCGTGATCGCCCCAGCGCACCGCCAGCAGGGCCGCCTCGTTGACCACGTTGGCCAGATCCGCGCCGGTGAACCCCGCGGTGCGCCGCGCCACCACCTTCAAGTCCTCGGTCGGGTTGGCCAGCCGGCGGCTGCGGGCGTGCAGCTTGAGGATCGCCTCACGGCCCTCGGCGTCGGGCACCTCCACGCTGATCCGCCGGTCGAACCGCCCCGCCCGCAGCAACGCCGGGTCCAAGATGTCAGGCCGGTTGGTCGCGCCCATCACCACCAGGCCTTCGGCCGGGGAGAACCCGTCCATCTGCACCAGCAGCTCGTTGAGCGTCTGCTCGCGCTCGTCATGGCCCCCGCCCAGGCCGGCGCCGCGCTGGCGGCCCGCCCCGTCCAGCTCGTCGATGAAGATGATCGCCGGCGCCGCCGCCCGCGCCTGGGCGAACAGGTCCCTGACTCTGGCCGCCCCGACCCCCACGAGCGACTCGACGAACTCCGACCCCGACAGGGAGAAGAACGCCGCCTCGGCCTCGCCGGCCACCGCCCGCGCCAAAAGCGTCTTGCCGCAGCCCGGCGGGCCCACCAGCAACACCCCCTTGGGCGGCAGCGCCCCCATCGCCTGATAGCGCGCCGGGTTGGCGAGATAGTCACGCACCTCGGCCAGCTCGGCGATCTCGGTGTCGGCCGCGGCCACATCCGCAAACGTCGTCTTCGACCGGTCACCCGCCCGGGCGCGCTTGTCCCCCAGACGTCCGAACAGCAAGAACTCCTCGGTGCCCCCACCCGACCCCCGCGCCAGATAGAACAGCAACCCGAACAGGCTCGCCAGGATCATCAACGGCAACAAGAACTGCGCCACGAACCGCACCGTGGCCTTGGCCGTCTGTGGATCCACGCTCACCTGCGCGTCACCCGCCAGCAGCGTCTGCAACAGCTCGTTGGTCGCCGCGTCGCTGCGAGGATACGCCGCCCAAAACGCCTCCTCCCCCGCCAACGTCCCGACGATGCGGGCGTCCTGGTCCAGGAACTGGGCCTCGACCACCTGCCCGGCCACCGCCTCGGCCTGCAGCTGGTCCAACGACAGCTCCACCCCCGGCGCCGGCGGGCGCAACCACACCAACGCGGCCGCATACAGCGCCAGCAGCGCCACCGTCGCCGCCACCAACGCCCACACCACCCGCCGGCCGCCCCCCGACCCTGCTGACGAGGCTGCTGACGGGGGTCCGCCGGTGTTTCCGGCCTGCTCACGCCTGGCGGCGCGCCGCCCGCGCCGGCCGGCGCCGTCCTTGGCGAGATCCTGTGCGGTGCTCATCGCATACTCCTTGCTGTTCGGCTGTTCGTGCTACCTGACCGGTGTTCGTTCTCAGTGCGGGCAGTGCTCCTAGTAGGCGCCCTTGGGGCGCGGGCGGCCGCGGGCGCGGCCCAACCGGCCCGCCGACCGGCTGTGGCCGGCCAGCAGCGCGCAACCGGCCAGCAGCGCAAGCCCCGCACCCCCCCACATCACCGCGGCCACCGGCGAGTCCGCCTCGGCCACCATGGCGTGGCGCGTCGAGCCCCTGGCCTCCCGCTCGGTCGACTTGCCCGTGCCCGCAGCGCCCCGCGCCGGCGCGGGCGCCGTCGGGCCACCCGGCGCCGCCGGCGGACCAGCGACCCCAGGCGCAGACGCCGACCCCGGCGCCGCGCTCGGCGGCAGCGTCCCCGCGGCCAACCCGGCTGTGGTGTCGGCCACCGGCGCCGCACCCGAAACACCGCCTTGACCCGGGGCCGGCCCCGCGGTCGGCGCGCTGCCAGTAGCAGTCCCCGGCGCCGTGCCCGCAGCTGTGCCCGGTGCCCCCCCAGGAGCAGAACCCGGCGCGGGAGCCGTCACCGACCCCGGCGCAGGTCCGGGCTGCGGCGCCGGCCCCGGCTGGGGCGCCGGGCCGGGCTGGGGCGCGGGGTTGGGCAACGGCGCAGGCCCAGGCTGCGGCGCCGGACCGGGCTGGGTCGCCGGATTGGGCGCCGGCGCGGGCCCTGGCCCCGGGGCCGGTGCCGTGTCCCCACCCGGCGGCGGGGGGGCCGGGTCGCCACCGCCAGGCGGCGTCGGGTCGCTCGGGCCCCCCCCACCGGGGTTCTGCGGCGGCGGCGGGGGACCCGGCGGCAGACCGATCGCCTGCACTACCAGGAAACACCCCGGGCACACGCCCGCCCGCCCGTCAGGGTTGGTCACCGTCACATCACGCGGCCCCACCGGCGCGTCCTCGGCGACGCTGATCGTCGCCCGCAACACCAACCCGCCCTCCACCGTCGGCGAGGCCACCGCCACACCCTCACCCGCGATGGCCAACTGCGCGCCCGGCTTGAAGCCGCTGCCCGCCACCACCACCGGCTGATCCCTGCTGCCCTGCACCATGCTGCCCGGCACGACGCCGCTGACCGCCACCACCGGTAGCGTCACCTCGAAGCAGGCCGGGCACACCCCCGCCCGCCCGTCCGGGTTGGTCACCGTGACCTGCCGCTTGCCCGGTGGCGCCGTGTCGGCGATGCTGACCACCGCCTGCACCATGGTGTCGTTCACCACCGTGGCGCTGTCCACCACGACGCCCTCACCCGAGAACGCCAGCCTCGCCCCCGGCCGGAAACCCGTGCCCGTGACCGTCACCGGCAACAACACCCGCCCCTGATCCGCCGACACCGGATCGATCGCGGCGATCGTCGGCGCCGGCGGCAACACATCGTCGAGCCGCACCACGAAGCCGGAAACGCTGGCACCGACCTTGGCGGGTTGAAACACCGCTCGGTCCCTGGTCGTCGGGAAGTCCGTGGCACCGGTCATGCCCGCGACGAACACCTGCCCGCCGGCCCCGAGGGCCACTTGCACGCCTTGGTCTAACCCTGTCGATCCCAACGGAGCAGGGTTTATACCAGCGTCGCCGCTCGCACCGGTGGACCCGCCCAGGTAGGTCGACCACGACAGCGCCGCGGCCCTCTCGACATCGGGGCCCAGCGGACCGGGATTGCCCTCAAGTCCTTCCAGGTCCAGGCGCGTCACGAACGCGTCGACGGTGCCCGCCAACTGGCGATGGCCCTCGAGCGGGCTTGCGACAGGAAATCCGATGCGTGTCGATCCCGGCTCGGGCTGGGGCGAGCCGGTGTATCCGGTGACGTACACGACGTTGCCGTCGGGATGGACCGCGATGCCACGGCCGCGTTCCCGGTGGCTGCCCCCCAGGTAGGTGGAGTAGCGTAGCGACAGCGGACCGGCGGCCTCCGGGTCGATTTTCGCGACGAACGTGTCCTCGCGGCACATCGCCGTTGCATCGCCGCAGTCGTCGTGGCCATTGTTGGTTGGTTGGAACGCGTACTGGGTGACCGGGAAGTTCCGGGTCCGGGTGTAGCCGGTGACGTAGATCATGCCGTGGGCGTCCACCGCGATGTCCTCACCCATCTGGCAAGGAGATCCGGTGTGCGGTAGGCACCCGCTTCCGCCCAGAAAGGTGGAGTACCGCAGGGCCAGCGCTCCGATAGGGGCCGTCGTGTCGATCTTGGCAACGGTGACGGCCCCGAACTCCGCAGCGGTCACCTGGTAGGGATTGCGCAAGGGAAAAGCCATGCCGGTGATGTACGCGTTGCCGGAATCGTCGACCGCAATGGATGGCGACACAGCTGAACCCTCCGCCCATGTGGCGTAGTGCACGGACCCCTCGTCGACTGTGAGATCGAGCTTCAGGAGAAAGCCGCCACCTCCCCCCGGAGGTGGGTTGCTCCGTACCGCATTGGGGGTCGTCGGGAAGCCGGGGTTGTTCGTGTTTCCTGCCAGGTAGACGTAGCCGTGCCCGTCGACCGCGATCGCCTGCGGACCTGTGCCCGAACCGTGGTCGCCGAGCAAGGTGTGCAAAGTTTTTGAGTACTCCAGCGTCCCGGCGACACCCAGGCGCGTGAGGAACCCGCGGTATCGGCCGGACTGCGGTGGGGGATCCTCCGCGCCGGGGAAATCGGTCGCCGCCGTGGAGCCCGTGACGTAGACGCCTCCCTGCGGTTCCATGTCCAAGCCCCCCTTGTGGGGGGCGGCGGTTATCCCGTTGCCGCCCAGGAACGTGACGTACACCGCCTGCGAGCCATCAGGGGTCAGCTTGGCCACGAAGACCCGCTGGATCGTCGACGCCGAGTCGGAGCCCGCCCCACGGGGCGGGAACTGCGGCGAGCGCGTGTGCCCGCTGACGTGCACGTAGCCCTCACCGTCGACCACCATGTCGCGGACCGAGTCCCACTCCCTGCCCCCGACGTGTGTGGAGTAGGACACCGCAGGATCGATGACCAAGGGGTAGGTCGGGTCGTAGGCGCCCACAGTGAACCCGAACCGGTCAGGCCCTTGGAGCTCGTAGCGGGCCGCGACGGGCGTTCTCTTTCCGGCGATGTCCTGGTAGACGAAGGGGCGGGGCTTGCGCAACCGCCCGTCCCCGTCGGGGGTTCGCAGGATCAGGTCCTCTCCCTCGAGGTCAAGGACCGCACCTTCAACGGCTACCGCGATGGGCGTCGGGTCGGCTCCAGCCGCCACGATGAAGTCGAACTTCAACTGGTCTTCCTGCCCGTGGAAGACGAGGTCTATCCCGGCGTACACGTCGCGGTAGGCCACCTGCGCATAGGCGGGCACCCCCGCGCGCCACCGGGCCGGGTCGTCGCCGATGTAGTAGTTGCTCCTGCCCGGCAGAAGGCCAGTGCCTTCGACCTCGGGGTCCGGGTTGCCGTCCACCATGCTGAGGCGCACCACGTCGGCGCCCTGGTCCAGTGCCAGCACCGCTTCTGAGGGCGTCAGGAACAGGCTGTAGTCCGGCCCGTGGGCCAGGAACCGGACTTCGGAGGTGGTTTGGCCGTGGTTGGCCTCGAACCGGAGGCCGGGAGACGGGAAGGCGGCTGCCTCCGCATGCGCCAGTGCTGGCACGGCGACGCCGTCGGAGGCGACGGGCTGGAGCAGCAGGCCCCCCGCCATCACGGCTGCGCACAGCAGCGCCGCGAGGACCCGAAGGGTGACCGTCCGGGCCTTCATCGCATCAGTGCAAAGTGCTCGTCTGGAAGGACGCACCGTGTCTGCCCCTCTCTTGCCGACGTCACCGACCAGCTCGCAACGGCCAGATCCTGCAACCCAGGGAAGCCGGCCCGCGGTGGTCGCCGCGGGCCGCCTTCCCCAGTTGGCATGAACAACCACGGTCCCCGCTACGAGATCGTGCAGTTCTGCGCGGGGGAGTTCGACGTGCTCGGGTACCTGGTGCCCGTGGTGGCGGTGGTGTTGCTAGGGCTGCCCCACGCATTGCCGAGGCAGTCAAGACGGAAGGCATAGGTCACGTCGTAGAGGTCATACGACTTGTTCAAGGGATCCGAGACGCGGACGTTCAGGGGACAGTCCGTCGGACCCGACGACGTATTGCCCTTGATGGTGTTGGGCTGGTCGTTGGGTCCGTCGAAGTCGCCGCCGTCGACGCGGATGCCGCTTGCGGCGCTGCCGCAGACGGTGTTGCCCTGAACGGTGTTGTTCACCGCGTTCTGGTGGGTCCCAGAAACGGGCGGCGGGGCGCCGTGGATGCGGATGCCGTCGCCCTTGCGATGGGCGAACTGGAACCACTCGGTGCCCGTGCCGCTGCCGCAGGTGGCGTTGGCCGCAGGCTGGCCGGCTCGTGGGTCGGTGTCAGCCGCGCTGGCCGAACCGACGTACTCGTGGCAGCCGTTGTCCCGCACGGTGTTGTTCTTGATGACGTGGTCGCGGGTGAACGGGGCCGGGGAGCGGAACACCGAGATGCCGTCCAGTCCGCTGCCCTTGACCAGGTTGTTTTCGACCGTGGTGCCGACCGTCCCTGGCTCCAGGCGCACGCCGATGTCTTCGTTCCTGTTGGCCAGTGGGACGTCGTTGTTGAGGATGTCGTTGCCGCCGGTGCCGACGCCACGCGTGGGCGTGACCGATCCGCAATCAGTGTCTCCGACCTTGTTGCCTTCGCTGCCGCGGCCGTAGATGCCCACACCGGCGTAGGGGCCGTTGTGGCGGATGACGTTGTTGCACACGCTGTTGTGGGTGGCGTTCCAGATGCTGACGCCCTCGCCCCAGGTGGTCGACGGGCTGCCGATGTTGTCCTTGATGACGATCTTCTCGACGCGGTTGTGCGACGCGGTCGGCTCGCCCAGCACGCGGGTTTGGCTGCCGATGACGACACCGCCGTCGAACGAGTGGATGGTGCTCGTGCTGCTGCTGCTGTTGGTGACGTGCACGTAGCTGCCGTAGATGTGGATGCCCGCACTGTCCCCGGTGCTGGACGTGCCGAACAGGTCGTAGCCGTTCAAGTCGATCACGTAAGGGTCGGTCGAGTCGCCGCTCGCGAGCACGATCAGCCCCCCGTTGGAGCACGGCCCCATGGACGCCTGAAACGTGTAGCCGCCGGGGTGGGTGGAGTCGTCCACCACCGTGGGCGCCAGACAGGGTACTGTCTGGCTCCATGCCGTTCCTGGCAAAAGCACGGCGACCAGGGAGGTCACGAGGCCGACCAGCGCCAACCGCCATAGGTTTTGGCGCGTGATGGGGATGGCAACTGCACCCCGGGATGATGTGATATGCAACATGAGCTTGTCCCTTCTTCGATTATTCAATGATGAGGAGCCCCGCCGCTTGAGGACCCCGCCTTGCCTGACATGTCCGTACGGTACGCCCCGAACCTGAAGTTAAGCTGAAGTTTGGCTGAAGGTTTCCTGAAGTTGCGGCGACCTCGGGTGTGTCCCGCTTGTCGCATGACGCCAGGGGTCTGCTTGTGGCCGGCTGTCCGCCGGTGAGGGTTCACGGCCGCAGCCGGCGACGCCCGGCGACGAACGTCGCTCCGACGCCCAGCAGCACGACCGGGGCGAGCAGGAGGGGGCTGGGGCCACCGGCGGTGGCTGCGTCCTCGTGGCCGCCGGGGGCGCCGCAGGGGCCGGCGAGGTTGAGTCGGCGCAGCCGGTTGTTGCCCGCGTCGGCGATGAGCAGGTTGCCGCAGCGGTCGAGGGCGAGGTCTTGGGGGGAGTACAGCATGGTGACGCCGCCTTTCAGGCCGTCGCCGTTGAACCCGGGGCTGCCGGTTCCGGCCACGGTGCTGATCCCCCCGGCGGGGTCGACTTTGCGCACGGTGTGCTCGGCGGCGTCGGCGATGTACAGGTTGGCGTGGCGGTCCACCGCCAGGCCAACCGGGCCTTCCAGCTGCGCCTCCAAGGCCGGGCCGGCGTCGCCGCCGAAGCCGCGTTCGCCGCTGCCGGCGACGGGTTCGAGTGCTCCTGGCTTCACAGCCTGGCCGTGCACGGTCACCGGCTGGGACCCCCGGTTGAGGTACCACACGCGGAAGGTGGCCACGTCGGCGACGTAGAGGTTGGCGTGGTCGTCCACGGCCAGGGCGGCGACGTCGGTGCAGCACACGCGGGGAGGCTCGTAGAGGTCGCGCGGCCCGGCGGTGGGGGGCGCCGCGACGAGGGGGGCCCCGG
>Ga0247713_1001483_pt1 | contig 11643 bp, 11 predicted proteins | sample 21E_NmetaG_FD_189936 | JGI IMG/M metagenome (GOLD analysis project Ga0247713, IMG submission 189936) | Soil microbial communities from hillslope of Landscape Evolution Observatory, University of Arizona, Oracle, AZ, United States - 2-1-E_N | ecosystem: Engineered > Artificial ecosystem >... | reverse complement strand
CCCCTATGTTCAGCAGCCGGAGCCGCCTCCCCCACCGCCTCCGATCGAGGAACCGCCGCCGCCGAACAAGTCCGCGGCCGAGCAACGCGAATATCTGCTCAACAACCGGATCTGGTACCAGGCCCGGATCGTCCAGCCGAACATCGGCCAGCAGGACAAGTGGCGTCCCGGCTTTTCCGACATTGCCGCGCGGCGGCTCGCCGACCTGTCCGCCCAGCCCGAGCGGAGCGAGCCGCGGCTGCTGCTCTGGCCAGAAGCGGCGGTCACCGATCCGCTCGAGGACGAGCGCGGCGAGCCCTATGCCGGTTTCGCCCGCTTCGAGCGGCAGCGCGCCGCATCCGCCATCCGCCCGGGCGAATATCTGCTGACCGGCGGAATCGCGCTCCTCTCCCCGGACGGTCGCTTCATCACCGGCGCGGCCAACAGCGTCTTCGCGCTGGACGCGGAGGGCGATGTCGCCTTCCGCTACGACAAGGCCCACCTCGTCCCCTACGGCGAATATCTGCCGATGCGGCCCTTGCTGTCGGCGATCGGCCTGTCCCGGCTGGCGCCAGGCGATGTCGATTTCATCCCCGGCCCTGGACCGCAGACGGTAGCGCTGCCTGGCTGGGGCAAGGTCGGCTTCCAGATTTGCTATGAGATCATCTTCTCCGGCGACGTGGTTGACCCGAACAACCGCCCGGATTTCATCTTCAACCCATCCAACGACGCCTGGTTCGGCGCCTGGGGCCCGCCGCAGCACCTCGCCCAGGCCCGGCTGCGAGCGGCCGAGGAGGGGCTTCCGGTGATCCGCTCCACCCCGACCGGGATCAGCGCGATAATCGATGCCCGCGGCCGGCTGACCCAGTCGCTGCCCTGGCTTCAGGCCGGAGTGATCGACAGCCAGCTGCCGGTCGCGGCTCTGAGCCCGACGCTCTTCGCCCGCCTCGGCAACTGGATCCCGCTCGCCCTTGCCTTCGCCCTCCTCATCGGCGGCATTGTGCTTGGGGGTCGCCGCCGCTAGAGCGACATATAAAGCTTTCCTTATATCCTGATTTCCAAGGACCCGCCCAGACTGATGCGAAGCACCTACCTCTTCACCTCCGAGTCCGTTTCCGAAGGCCATCCGGACAAGGTCGCCGACCAGATTTCCGACGCCATCGTCGATTATTTCATCGGTCACGACCCCGAATCGCGAGTCGCCTGCGAGACGTTGGTGACGACCCAGCGAATCATCATCGGCGGCGAGATCCGTTGTCAGCCCGTCTATGACGAGGAACGGTTCAGGGACACCAACGGCTGGGCGCCCGGCGCCCGCGACGAAATCGAGCAAGTTGTCCGCAATGTGGTCAGGCGCATCGGCTACGAGCAGGACGGCTTTCACTGGCAGACCGCCAGTTTCGAGAACCATTTGCACGGCCAGTCGGCGCACATCGCCCAGGGCGTCGACGCTGGTGACGACAAGGAGGAGGGCGCCGGCGACCAGGGGATCATGTTTGGCTTTGCCTGCGACGAGACCCCGGACCTGATGCCGGCCACGCTCGACTACAGCCACAAGATCCTCTTGGAAATGGCAACCGACCGGCATTCCGGGCGCGCGCCTTTCCTCGAGCCGGACGCCAAGAGCCAGGTGACCCTGCGCTTCGAGGACGGCAAGCCGGTCAAGGCTACCGCCGTGGTCGTCTCGACCCAGCACAAGCCCGGCTATGACAAGGGCGAGAAGCAGGCCGAACTCCACGCTTATGTCAGGCAGGTTGTTGCCCAGGTCCTGCCCGCCGAGCTGCTCGGCAACGAGACCGTCTATCACATCAACCCGACCGGAAGCTTCGAGATCGGCGGGCCCGATGGCGACGCCGGACTCACCGGCCGCAAGATCATCGTCGACACTTACGGCGGCGCCGCTCCGCACGGCGGCGGAGCCTTCTCCGGCAAGGACCCGACCAAGGTCGACCGGTCGGCCGCTTATGCGGCCCGCTATCTCGCCAAGAATATCGTCGCCGCCGGCCTTGCCAGCCGCTGCACCATCCAGCTCGCTTATGCGATCGGAGTCAGCGAGCCGCTGTCGCTCTACGTCGACACCCACGGCACCGGCGAAATCGACGACAGCGCGCTTGAACAGGCGATCAGCCGGATCGACAAGCTCGGCCGTCTCACCCCGCGCGGAATCCGCACTCACCTGGGGCTGAACAAGCCGATCTACGGCAAGACCGCCGCCTACGGCCATTTCGGCCGCAAGCCGGAAGGTGACGCCTTCCCTTGGGAGCGGGTCGACCTGGTCGACGACCTCAGGCAGGCGGTCGCCTAGGCGCGGGTTGCAAGCGGCCGCACCGTCTGCCAGCCTCGCTCCCGTGCCGGGGAGGGGGAATATATGCGTCTGATCTATCTGTTGTGCGCTTTTGCCATTGCCGTCGGCGCTGCTCCGGCGGCCGCCCAACCCCGCGACATCCCGCTCAAGGCGGGTTCGAAATATTCGCACAAGTCGACCAGGATCGCGCTTCCGCCAAGCCTCGGTGGCCTGCCGAGGGCAAGGGCGGTCGCGCTCGATGTCGACGATCTGGACGTGATCGTCGACTATCGCAGCACGGACGAGCGTGAAATCACGACCATTTACCTCTACCGCAATGCCGCCGGCGACCTGCCTTTGTGGTTCGACCGGGCGAATGCGGTCATCGACAGCAACCCGGCAAGGTTCGGCAAGCTGACCCCGGCCTTTCCGGCGGCGGCGTTCGTTCCGCCTGGACAGTCGACCGCGAGCGGGCTTCGGGTGGTCTATTCGACCGGCGGATCCGGTTTCGCCAGCACCGCGCTCGCCATGGTTCCGGTCGGCGAGTTCTTCGTGAAAATGCGGCTGTCATCGGCGACCCTTGGTCCGGCAGAGCTCGAGGCGAGGATGCGCGAAGCCCTGGCCGCCATCTCCTGGCCGCGAAGGATTGCGCCCGCTCCGGCCGCTGTCCTCGTCGCGCCCTGCGATTCCGCATTGGCCTTTTCCGGCATAGCGAAGCCCGCGCCGAAGAATGGCGCAGCCGCGCTCATCGGCGCACTGATTCCAAGCCTTGCTAATGAAACGGCAAAGTCCGGCGAGAAATCCGCTCCGGTCGTTTATTGCCGCGACGCACGCGTTCTGGAAAATGCCGCGCTGTACCGGCCGAACGGCGACAAGGACCGCTATCTGGTCGCCTTCCAGGATGCCGGACGGGCGCTTCAGGTGGGCCGGAACGATCTGGCCTCGATCATCGCCGCCGCCGAGTCGGCCGGGGACGCTGGCGCCCGCTACAGCGTCGATCTCATCGGCCTGTCGGAGACCCAGGGCTTCGGCGACTTCGCCACACTTCCCCCGCCCGAGCAGGCGATCGACTTGGTCAGTTCCAGCAAGCCCGTGTACGCAACCTCGACGATCGGCAAACGCAACAAGATCACCCTCGCCTCGGACGCGCTGGACAACGAATAAAAAGGCGTTCCCCTGCGGCCTCTAAGCGCGGTTTCGCCGCGGCACCCAACTGTCGGCAGCCGCCGCCGGGCCGACCTGATTGAGGGTCGCGCCCTTGGCAAGCGCATCGCTTAGCGGCCGGTGGAAGTGCGGGACCAGAAGGCCCGTCGCCAATCCCCAGACGAGGAAGGAGAGGAACAGGCCGATCGACGGCACCCCGCCAGGGGCGAGGCCACCGCCCGCCAGCGGCAACACCATTGCCGATCCGGCCGCCCAGAGCGCAAAGCCGAACACTATCCCGAACAGCCAGCCGCTGTGCGGGTTGTTCGCCGCTCGGCCGAAAAGCCAGGCATAGACCGCCCCTGCCGCGGCCATGATCACCGCCCCCGCGGCCAAGGTCGCCAGCGTCGAGATGCCGAGAATCCGCGCTTCGACCTCGAGCGTTCCGAAAAGATGGAGAAGCAGGCTCGCCGGGATCGTTCCGAGCAGCCCGCTGATCAGTCCGGTCAGCACCGGCCGCTGGATCGGCCCGGCGTTTATTCCGTGGGCGTTGAGAAAGCTGGCCATCAGCGGAGCATCTCCCTGAGCGCTTCGCACTCGCGATATTGCGGGACGTCGCGGTACATGTCGATCAGATGCTTGTAGGCGAGGCCGACCTGGCGCGGGTCGCGGTTCATGTCGACCAGCCCGACCGGATAGACGGTGCCGAGCGCCTCCTTCATGCCGATGTGCCAGTCGATCTGGTCGTTGAGGCTGTACCAGGTGAAGCCGACCAGCGGCACTCCGTCGCGGATCAGCAATTGGGCATTATGCCACTGCCGCCAAAGCCAGCGCGGAGCGTCCTCGGCATCCATCCTGTTGGTCTCGGTGTGCATCATGGTCCGCTGGTATCGCTGCCAATATTGCTGGGCGATCACGTACCAGCCGAACAATTCGCCAAGCACTCGCGGCTCGCCGTCGCGGTCGATCAGCCGCTCGTTCCATTCGTAATAATCGACTCCGAGGATCGACCGCCGCGGCACCTGGCGGGCCATGAACCGGTCGTAGACCTTATCGTCGACGCCATGCTGGCGAATATGGTCCCGCATGAAGTCGCTGACCGGATGGGCGAACAACAGATCGAGCGGAAGGAACCGCCGCTCGTTCTCCAGCCGTGCGATCTCCTCGATCTTCGGATCCGGGCAGCAGGGCTGGAAGAATTCGCTGCTTTCGGCGTGGATGAAGATGGCGTCAGGCCGATGCCTGAGGATCGCCTCCTCCATCGCAACGGTCGCGCTGGCCATGTTGACCACCGCGGTCACATAGGCGCCGGCATCGCGCATCTGCTCGTTCCACAAGCCCTCGAGCGTGCTCAGGCGGGCGCAAACGAACATCTCGTTGATCGGCGTGTAGAACCGAACCCACGGGTAACGCTGGGCGAATGCCCCGGCGAACTCGCTCATCGGCCCGGGAATGTCGGGGTTCTGGAAATTGCCGAGCCATGACGGCAGCCCGAAGTGGCACAGGTCGATGATCGGCTCGGGCCCGAATTCCTCCAGCTCGGCCATCGGCTCGTCGACCAGCGACCAGTCATACTGGCCGGGGCCGCCGAGCACGAGATGGAGCGGCGGACCGTAACGGATGTGGGTGATCCCGATTTCGCGGGCAAGCGCGAAATCCTGTTGCCAGCGGTCGTAATGCCAGGTGCCCTTCATCTGGTCGCGGCGCCAGCTGCCATTCTCGATCGTCGGATAGCTGCACTCGATCCCGGTGGCGAACATGAAGCCGGCACTTTGCGTTCGCCTGCCGTTGGCGGAAGTTGCTCGCCGAGCCGCATAGCGCGGCGGGTTTCGCCGCTCATTCTCGACGGGATAGCCGGCCGGACGAACATAGAGGGCGCCCATGACCAGCCCGAACAGCATATGGCCGGCGAGCAGCCCGGCGATCGCCGTCGCCGTCAGCGGCTCGAGCAATATGCCCCAGTCGAGTTCGACAATCCCGTCGGCCAGGTGCATCAACTGCAGCTGCGGGGTGACCAGGAATATGGCCAGTACGGCCGGAAGCGCCGCGAATATCAGGCCCTGAAAGGCGGGCTTGATGTCGAGCCGGGCCCAGAAGAAATTGGCGTAGAACAAGGCCCAGCCGATCCCGCCGAGGACATGGGCGGCAAGCCCCGTCAGCCACCAGGCAATCCACGGCCCGTCCGGAAACGCCAGCGTGCCGAGCTCGCGGACGATGTCATAGAAGGGCACTCCGGTAAGGAGCGCCGGCCGGATCGCCGCCTCCCACGCAAGGGCACCCGCCCCGCCCGCGACAGCCGCCTTGGGCAGGTTGACGATCCGCATCATCGTCGGCGCGCCGCTACCGGTGCCGTCCGGGCTCGTGCACCCCAACCCGATGGTGATAGACGAGGTCGGCGCCGCGCCAGCCGCTGAAGATCAGGATCAGCACCGTCGCGCCCGACAGGTAGATGCCCAGCGAATCGACGATGGTGGCGTCGTCGCCGAGGCGGACCGCCAGGTTGACGATTGCCACGACGACAGCCGCGACATTGGCGATCATGTGCTGAAGCGCATGGCCGAGCCGTCGGATCCGGTCGTCGCCCATGAAGTCGATCAGCCCGAACACCGCCGCCAGCAGCGCCGTTCCGATGCCGAAACCGAGCAGCCATTTCGACGCTTCGGCAAATCCCGGATTGCCATAAGCGAGATAGAGCAGGTCGCTGCCGAACGCCCCGACCAGCAAGCCGATCGGGAAGGGGATCAGCATCGGATGGATCGGGTGTCCGCCGATTGACGCAGTGGATCTCGGGTTGTCTCGATAAGGGTCGGGGTCAGCCTGGTTCATTGATCTTCTCCCTGTCGCGTAACGAAAGTCCGAGCAGCGATGCGCCCACCGCAAGCGCCGCGCCGGCGGCGATCCAGCCGCGATGCTCGCTCGCCCACAGCAACGGCGAGCGCTCGCGCGCCTTGTCGCCAAAGCGGCCATGGGCGCCATGGTCGCCGGGCACCGGATCGAACAGATTGTCCCTGCGATCGCCTTCCACCGGCACTTCCGACTGCTGGCCGTCGACCGCCGTGCGGGCGAGATAACGATCGAGAAGCGGCGAAAGCAGCTTGTTGCCGAGTATGGCCTGGTAGGCCGGCGCTCCGACCATCCATTCCTTGCGGCTGGAATTGGCCGCCTTCCAGATGGCGCGCGCCGCGACCTCGGGCTGATAGACCGGTCCGACCGGCTTCGGCCGGCCAGAGACATGCGCCCGAATCCAGTCGAACTGAGGCGTGTTGACTCCGGGCAGCTGGACCATGGTCAGGCGAACGGCGCTGTCCATGTGGAGAAGCTCGCTTCGGACCGAATCGAGGAAGCCCTGGACCGCATGCTTGGCTCCGCAATAGGCCGACTGCAGCGGAATTCCGCGATAGGCGAGCGCCGATCCAACCAGCACGATCGCGCCCCTGTTGCGCGGCAGCATGTGCCGCAGCGCCGCCCGAGTGCCATGCACCTGGCCCATGTAGGTGACGTCGGTGACCCGCCGATATTCCTCGGCGCTCATGTCCATGAATCGCGAGAAGATGCCGGCGAAGGCATTGTTCACCCAGATGTCGATCTGCCCGAAGCGCGCGATAACCTTCTCGGCCGCCGCATCGACTTGAACATGGTCAGCGACGTCGGCCTCGATCACCAACGCCTCGCCTCCCAGCTCCTCGACCTCTCGCGCCGCGGCCTCTAGCCCATCCCTGCCGCGGGCGATCAGCGCGACGCGGCAGCCCTGCCGGGCGAACTCGCGCGACGTCGCCCGGCCGATTCCGGCCGATGCGCCTGTGATGACTGCGACTTGCGACATTGGCGAAAATTCCTCCATCACCACATGGCCCATTGGACGCCTGAAAGCTCGCGACGTTCCAAGTCGGGGTATGGTTGCGGCAAGGGGAGCGTCAGCACTTATCGCTTTCGCGCTCCGCGCTCGATCGTTAGCGAGCGCTGCCATGACCGCTCACAAGCCCGGCGACCCGACCACCCTCAACCGGCTGTACGGACGGTCGAGCGGGCACAGTTTGCGCAAGGGCCAGCAGCAGCTGGTCGACACCCTGCTCCCGCAAATCGAGGTGCCAGCCAAGGGTGAAGTCACGGCGCGGCGACTGTTCGGCGATGACCGGCCGCTGCATCTGGAAATCGGCTTCGGCTCGGGCGAGCATCTCGCCGACCGCGCCGACATGCTTCCCGATCATGGCTTCATTGGCTGCGAGCCGTTCCTCAACGGGGTCGCCGCGGCACTCACCCACGTCCGCGACAAGTACCTGGCCAATGTCCGAATCTGGCGCGGCGACGCGCTCGACGTAATCCGCCGACTGCCCGACGGTGCGCTGAGCTTCCTCTATCTGCTCCACCCCGATCCGTGGCCGAAGGCACGCCACGCCAAAAGGCGGATGGTCAATGACGGTCCGCTCGCGTTGTTCGCCGACAAGCTCCGCCCCGGCGGCGAGTTTCGCCTGGCCACTGACGATCCGACCTATCTCGCCTGGTCGCTGATGGTCATGCAGCGCCACCGAGACCGGTTCGACTGGCTGGCCGAGGGGCCGACCGACTTCCTCGAGCCTTCCGGCGGCTGGATCGAGACCCGCTATGGCGCCAAGTCGCGCCGGGAAGGCCGCCGGCCTTATTATCTTCGCTATCGGAGGAAATGATGAAATTGCCGCTGCTGGGTCTGGCTGGACTATTGTTCGCCGAAACGTCGTTCGCCTGCGTATGCGCGGGTCCGTTCACTGCTGAACAAAGGCAGGCAGCAGCCGCCCGGATCGCCGCCGAGGCCGTCGGCATCGCCGAAATCGAGCTTGCGCAGCCGATGGATCATGACGCCATGCGGCCCGAGCAATATCGCGTGCTCACCGTCCATCTCGGCAAGGTGCCGGAGCAATTCGCCCTCGCCCGGGATTTCGAGCGGACGCCCACCGGAGAAGTCTTGATGACAATGACGTCCTGTGACGTTGTGCCGCCGCCGGGAGAACGCACCTTGGTCGTGCTCTATCGCGGGCCGGGCGCCGGGACCTTTCGCATCGGAGGCACCTGCGATCACATGTTCATCAACAGCGAGGGCGCCGTCGACCTCGTTCGCGCCGAGGCGCTTAGGCTCGGATCGGCCGGCGAGCGGGGTTAGCAGCTAGCGCCTGGGCTCCAACCGAAGCAGCCGCCCCTTGCCCGGCGAACGGCCGTCCTCGAGCAGGTAGATTTCGCCTCTCGGCCCCTGCTCGACTGCGCGGATTCGGGCATTCATGCCCCAGCGCTCCGCCTCGCGAGCCCGCTCGCCGTCCAACTCGACCCGTACCAGATTCTGGCCGCTGAGACCCGGCACGAACGCATTGCCGCGCCATCGCGGGAACAGATCGCCGGTGTAGATCAGCAGCCCGCCGGGCGAGATCGCCGGAGTCCACCACAGCTTGGGCTCCTCGAAGCCGCGCGGGGCGTGCTCGTCGGGGATTGCGCCGCCGCGATAATGGCTGCCGTACGATGCTTCAGGCCAACCGTAGTTGCGCCCTGGCAGGATCAGGTTGAGTTCGTCGCCATGGCGCGGCCCCATTTCGCTCGACCACAAGCGCCCGTCCGGAGCGAAGGCAATGCCGAGCGGGTTGCGGTGGCCGATGGACCAATAATAAGCGGCACGGCCGCCTCGGTCGGCATAAGGGCCGCCGGGTACCGGCTCGCCTTCGGCGGTCATGCGCATGATCTTGCCGAGGTCGCTTGCCATGTCCTGAGCCGGTTGCATCTTTTCGCGGTCGCCGGAGGTGACGAACAGATGCCCGTCGGGCGCGAAGACCATCCGGTGGGCAAAATGGCCATTGCCGGTGACCTTAGGCATTTGCCTCCAGATCACCCGGAAGCCTTCGATCCTCGGCTGGCCCTGTCCGATCACCAGCGTGCCATAGCCGAGCGCAGCGCCAGCCGTCTCGTTCGGCCCGGCCTCGGCATAGCTCAAATAGATGCGCCGGTTGCCTGCGAATTCGGGATGAACCACCACGTCGCCGAGGCCGCCCTGTCCCGCGACTCGGACGCTCGGCACGCCGCTCACCTGCTGGCGCTGTCCGCTGGTCACGTCCACCAGCCACAAATTGCCCTCGCGCTCGGTGACCAGGGCCATGTTGGCATTGCGCCCGCCGCTGGCCGGAAGAAACTCCATCGCCCAGGGAGTCGAAAAGGTCGCCACCTCGCTGACCGTGAACTCGTGACTCCCCCGGGTCGCTTCGGCCGGCGCCGACTGCTCGACCGCCGCGTTATTGGCCGAGGCCGCGGTCGGCGACGGCCCCGTTCCGCAGGCGGCGAGAAGGGCGATGGCGGAGACGTGAAGCAGACGAAGGTGCATCGATCTTTTCCCTGAAGTTGCAATTCAAGACTTGTCGGGGCCCTTTATGTAAAGGACCGGAATGGAATCCAGTTCCCTTTTGTCGCTGGCGACCGCGCTTCCGGGCAATGTCATCACCCAGGACGAAGCCAAGGCGACCGCGAGGGAGGCGTTCGGCGGGAGGCCGGCGCTGTTCGACCGGCTTTCAGGCGTGTTCGACAATGCGGGCATCGACCAGCGGCACCTCGTCGCCCCCCGCGACTGGTATCTCGAGCAACGCGGCTGGCGCGAGCGCAACAGCCTCTATCTCGAATCCGCGGAACGATTGTTCCTCGACGCCGCTCGCGAAGCGATCACTCGGGCCGGACTGGCGCCCAGCGACATCGACGGCATCGTCTCTGTCTCGACAACCGGAATCGCCACTCCAAGCATCGAGGCCCGGGTCGGACCGCAGCTTGGTCTTCGCCACGACGTCCGCCGCATGCCTCTGTTCGGCCTTGGCTGCGCCGGCGGGGTCAGCGGCCTTGCCGCCGCCGCCCGGCTGGCGGCTGCCGAGCCGGGCGGCAACTGGCTGATGGTGACCGTCGAGACCTGCTCGATCTCGATCAGGCTCGACAGCGACGACCCCGCGGCAGTCGTCGCCACCGCTTTGTTCGGCGACGGCGCGGCGGCGGCAGTGGTTCGTTCCGGCGGCGAAGGCGGCCTTGCCCGGATCAGCGGCTCGGGCGAAACCTTGTGGCCGGAAACCTCGCGGATCATGGGCTGGGACATCGAGGATCCGGGACTGGCGGTGGTGTTCGACCGGGCGATCCCGCCATTCATCGAGGCCGAGCTCGCAGTGGCGGTCGACCGAATGCTCGAATCCCTCGGCATAGCTCGCGCCGACATCGGCCGTTTCTGCTGCCACCCCGGCGGCACCAAGGTGATCGCCGCGATCGAAACGGCGCTGGCGCTTGCGCCTGGAACGCTCGACATCGAACGCGACGTGCTTCGCGACTGCGGCAACATGAGCGCTCCCACCGTTCTGTTCGTGGCCGATCGCCTCATTGCCCAAGGCCTTCCGCAGCGGACGATGATGACCGCCTTCGGCCCCGGCTTCACCTGCGCCGGGCTGCTGCTCGAACGGCCGTGAGCGCCGCAATCATCCTGGCCATGGTCACCGCCCAGCGGCTCGCCGAATTGTGGCTGTCGGCGCGCAACACGCGGCGGCTGCTCGGCCTCGGAGCGAAGGAATATGGGCGTTCCCATTATCCCTTGATCGTTGCCGTCCATGCCACATGGCTCGCAGCCTTGTGGTGGCTTGCCCCTGGCCGTCCGATCTACTGGTTTCCGCTCATCCTGTTCCTGCTTTTGCAGCTTGCCCGGCTGTGGGTGATCCGCTCGCTTGGGGCCCGCTGGACGACGCGGATCATTGTCCTGCCAGGCCAGCCGCTGGTTCGCCGCGGTCCCTACCGCTGGCTCGACCACCCCAATTATCTGATCGTCGCGCTCGAAATCGCGCTTCTGCCGCTTGCGTTCGGGCTGGTCGGAACGGCCTTGCTGTTCAGCCTGCTCAACGCCGCCGTGCTCGCCATTCGAATCCGGTCCGAGAACAAAGCGCTGGTCCTTTCGGCCCCGCGGCCCTAGCATCGGACCATGCGATTACTGGCCATTTGCGCAGCCTTGCTGCTCTCGTCCTGCGCGACCGTTCCGCAGCCGCAAACGCCCCAGGACGCCTTTTTCGAGCGCCTGCTCGGCCTGTGCGGGCAAAGCTTCGAGGGGCGCATCGTCAGCCCGCCGGTCGAGGCCGACGCCGCTTTCGCCGGCCGCCGGCTGGTGATGCACGTGCGCGATTGCTCGGCGACCGAAATCCGAATCCCGTTCAACGTCGGCGAGGATCGCTCTCGCACCTGGGTCATCACCCGCACCGGCACCGGCCTGCGCC
>Ga0247713_1001482_pt1 | contig 11651 bp, 9 predicted proteins | sample 21E_NmetaG_FD_189936 | JGI IMG/M metagenome (GOLD analysis project Ga0247713, IMG submission 189936) | Soil microbial communities from hillslope of Landscape Evolution Observatory, University of Arizona, Oracle, AZ, United States - 2-1-E_N | ecosystem: Engineered > Artificial ecosystem > Mesocosm... | reverse complement strand
GGGTTGTCGGGGGATGGGGTGCGTTGCGCCCGCGCGATGACGACCGCCGCCGCGGCGAGGGCGGCGATCATGATGACGACGAAGAGCACAGCGTCCATGGCGTGGCAGCCTCACCGGCCTTCGCGCCGGGCAAACGCGCGTGTAAGACGCGGCGGGGGCGGCAACCCTCTCCGCCCGCCCGTGAAACTCAGGAGCCAACGCGTGCCCAAGAACATCTTCGTGCTCGGACTTGACGAGCTCGGCCTCGACACCCTGCGCGAGCTGCCCGACGCCGACCGCTACCGATTCCACCAGCTGTTCACCTTCGCGGAGCTGCAGCAGGGCGAGGAGATCCACCTCGAGGCGCTCATCGAGGAGGCCACGCGCAGGCTCGAGTCCTTCTCGGGCACGGTCGACGCCGTCGTCGGCTACTGGGACTTCCCCGTCAGCTCGATGGTCCCGATCCTTTCGCGGCGCTTCGGGCTGCTCTCCTCGACGCTCGAGAGCCGCGTCAAGTGCGAGCACAAGTACTGGGCGCGTCTGGAGCAGCGCAAGGTCATCGACGAGTATCCGCCATTCACCGCATTCGATCCGTTCGACGACGAGGAGGTCGCGGCGATCGACCTGCCCTACCCCTACTGGGTCAAGCCCGTCAAGGCGTTCTCCTCCGAGCTCGCGCACCAGGTCGACGACGCCGAGGGGCTCCGGCGGGCCGTCGCGGTGATTCGCGAGAAGATCGGTCGTGTGGGCAAGCCGTTCGAGTACGTGCTGCGCCAGGTCGACGATCTGCCCCCGGAGATCGCCGAGCTCGGCGGCGTGGCCTGTGTCGCCGAGGGCATGGTCACCGGCGAGCTCTGCACCGTCGAGGGGTACAGCCGCAACGGCGATATCGCGGTGTACGGGCTGTTCGACTCCATCACCTACCCGGAAACCCCGAGCTTCCTGCGCTTCCAGTACCCCTCGGGGGTGCCCGATCACCTGCAGGAGCGCATGCGGGACATCTCGGAGCGCATCATCCGGCAGGTGGGTCTCGACCACTCGACGTTCAACGTGGAGTTCTTCTGGGACGCCGACGCTGACCAGGTCACCGTCCTGGAGGTGAACCCGCGACACTCACAGTCGCATGGGCCGCTCGTCACCTACGTCGACGGTCTGCCCAACCACAAGCTGATGGTCGACCTGGCCCTCGGAGAGAAACCGCACCTCCCGCGGGGCGAGGGGCCGTACGATTGCGCGGCGAAGTGGTTCCTGCGCCACTTCGTCGACGACGGGGTGGTGACGCGCGTGCCCACCGACGAGGAGGTCCGAGCTCTGGAGCAGCGCATCGACGGCACGAAGATCAAAGTGCTCGTGTCGGAGGGCGACCGCCTGTCGGAGTTGCACGACCAGGACAGCTACAGCTACAAGCTGGCAGAGCTCTTCATCGGTGCCAGAGACCACGAGGAGCTGATCGAGAAGTACGAGCGGTGCGTGGACGCGCTGGAGTTCGCGTACGAGTGAGGTGAGTGATGCGGGTCGTCACGTCCCTGCCCTATGAGGTGCAGGAGGACGAGCATGTATGGATCCCGATGGCCGACGGGCTTCGCCTGGGGGCCCGGGTGTGGCGGCCGGTGTCGTCGGACGCCGAGCCGGTGCCGGCGGTGCTCGAGTACATCCCCTACCGCCAGCGCGACCTGACGTCCTACCGCGACTCGATGATGCATCCGTACATGGCGGGGCACGGGTACGCCTGCGTGCGGGTGGACCTGCGCGGCAGCGGCGACTCCGAAGGTGTGCTGACCGACGAGTACCTGGAGCAGGAGCTGGCCGACGGCGAGCAGGTGCTCGCCTGGCTGGCGGAGCAGCCGTGGTGCGACGGCAAGGTCGGGATGATCGGCATCTCCTGGGGTGGGTTCAACGGGCTGCAGCTGGCCGCGCGCCGCCCGCCGCAGCTGGCGGCCGTCGTCAGCGCCTGCTCCACCGACGACCGCTACGCCGACGATGTGCACTACATGGGGGGCTGCCTGCTCGGCGACAACCTGTCGTGGGCCGCGACGATGCTGGCCTACAACTCGGCGCCACCTGACCCGGCCGTCGTGGGCGAGCGCTGGCGCGAGATGTGGCTGGACCGCCTCGAGCACAGCGGCCTGTGGGTCGACACGTGGCTGCGGCATCAACGCCGCGACGACTACTGGCGCCACGGCTCGATCAACGAGGACTACACCGCGGTCACGTGCCCGGTCATGGCCGTCAGCGGCTGGGCGGACGGGTACTCCAACGCTGTGTTCCGGTTGCTGGAGGGCTTGGAGGTACCGCGCAAGGGCCTCATCGGCCCGTGGAGCCACAAGTACCCCCACCTCGGAGAGCCGGGACCCGCGATCGGCTTCCTGCAGGAGGTCGTGCGGTGGTGGGACCACTGGCTGAAGGGCCGCCCCACCGGGGTCATGGACGAGCCGATGCTGCGCATCTGGATGCAGGACAGCGTTCTGCCCTCCACCGGTTACCAGGAGCGCCCGGGCCGCTGGGTCGGGGAGTGGAGCTGGCCCTCGACCCACATCGAGTCGTGCCGCTTCCAGCTGGCCAGCGGTCGCATCGCCGCCGCCGACGAGGACGTGCCCGAGACCGCGCTGTCGATCCAGTCGCCGTTGTCGGTCGGGCAGTTCGCGGGAAAGTGGTGCTCCTACAACGCTCCACCCGATCTGCCCTTCGACCAGCGGGAGGAGGACGGCGGATCGCTGGTGTTCGACACCGACCCGCTCGACGAGCCGTGGGAGATCCTCGGCGCGCCGGCCGTCGAGCTGGACCTGGCGGCCGACAAACCCGTGGCCATGGTCGCCGTGCGCCTGTCCGACGTCGCCCCCGACGACGCCGCCACCCGCATCAGCTACGGCCTGTTGAACCTCACACACCGCGAGGGCCACGACGTCCCTCAGCCCCTCGAGCCGGGCGAGCGCGTGCGCGTCCGCGTGCAGCTGAACGGCATGGCGCAGCACATCCCGGCGGGGCACCGCCTGCGGGTGTCGATCTCGACCTCGTATTGGCCGCTGGCGTGGCCGCCGCCCGAGCCTGCTCGCCTCACCATCTACACCGGTGTCAGCCGCCTGGAGCTGCCCCGCCGCCACGTCGACCCGTCCGACGAGCCCCCGTTGCGCGAGCTCGGTCCGCCGGAGGGCAGCCAGCCCATAAAGCGCACCCTGCTCGCGCCCGGGGAGAACCGCTGGACGGTCCTGCGTGACCTCGCGCGCCACGAATCGGCGCTGGAGGTCGTGAAGGACCAGGGGCGGCAACGGTACGACGCGATCGACCTGGAGGTGCACCGCCGCGCCTGGGAGCGCTACAGCTTCAGGGCCCGGGAGTTCGACTCCGTGCGGGGCGAGACCCACTGGACGATGCGCTTCGCGCGGGACGGATGGAACGTGGCGGCCGTCAGCCGCACGGTGCTGACGTGCACCCCCACGGACTTCAACATCCACGCCCAGCTCGACGCCTACCAGGACGACGAGCGCATCTACTCCCACCAGTGGGGACGCACCGTGCCGCGCGACTGCGTCTGAGACGTGAATCGTCCGAGCGCCAGCCAAGCGCTCAAGTAGCGAAGCGGTAGCGCCCTATGAGGCGATTCTCAGCTGTGCTGGGTGTGGCGGTCGCGCAGCGACCGCCATGGAGACGCTGAGGGATGCCCTCACGGTTGCCTGCGCCCGCCAGGGGGGATAGCGTCGCCGAACCACCGCAGCCCTTCCCGATTGGAGATCCCATGAGCATCGACACCCCTGTGGAACTCACCGACGAGGAGATCGAGACGGTCTGGGCGGGACGCTCCGACCCTCCCGTTCGCGCCCAGGACGCCACCGACGCCACCGACTCCGGCGACGGTGACGCAACCGACACGGGCGACGGTGACGCCACCGACTCCGGCGACGGCGACGCCACCGACTCCGGCGACGCCGACGGCGCGGACGCCGACGGGGCGGACGCGGACGGCCAAGACGCCTGACGTCTCGCGCGCCGGACCTGCACCGTGGGTGAGCAGCGCGCGGCCCTGGCCCGCTGCGTCGGTGACGCGGAGCGCTTTCTCACCGACGCGTGGGGGCAGGAGGCTCACCACCACCGCGCGTCCGGCGGGTACGCCGACCTGCTCTCGCTGGACGACGTCGACCGGATCATCTCCGCCTCGGGTCTGCGGACGCCGGCGTTCCGGCTGGTTCGAAACGGTCAACCGCTGCCGCCTTCGTCCTACACCCGCAAGGCGCGCATAGGGTCACGGCCGGTCAGCGACCTCGTCGATCCCGGCCGGGTGTTCGCCCTGTTCGACGACGGCGCAACGATCGTCCTGCAGGGGCTCCAGCGCTCGTGGGCACCCCTGGCCCGGTTCTGCCGCGACCTGGAAGCCGATCTCACCCACCCCGTCCAGGCCAACGCGTACGTGACGCCCCCGGTGGCCGCGGGTCTGCGCATCCACGCGGACGCCCACGACGTGTTCGCCTTGCAGACGTTCGGGCGCAAGCAGTGGGTGACCTACGCCGACGGTGACCGCCCGCTGCTCGACGTGTCGCTCGAGGCGGGCGAATGCCTGTACCTGCCCAAGGGCCTGCGTCACGCCGCTCGCACGATCGCCGAGCCCTCTGTCCACATCACGGTGGGGGTGCGCACGGTGACCTGGGAGTCGGTGCTGCGCCGTGCACTCGACCAGGCGTTGTCGGCGGCCCTCGACGACACGGGTGCGGGCTCTCTGCCACCGGGCTTCGCCGATGACCCGGCCCGCCTGGCCGGCGCCGTGGCCGATCACCTGCAGGGTCTCGCCAAGCAGGTGGGCGCCCTCGACGCCGCCTCGGTGGCCCACCAGGCGGCCGCGGCTTTCCGGTCCGGGCGGCCGCCGTTGCTCACCGGCCAGCTGCGGCAGCTCCTCGCCGTCGGTGACGTCGACGACGCGACGGAAGTCGTGCGACGCCCGGGCAGCCACTGCCGCGTGGAGGGCGGCGGCGACGAGGTCGCCCGCCTCGTGCTCGGCGACCGCACCGTCCGCCTTCCCGCCCGCGCCGCACCGGCGGTGCGCTGGGTGGCCGCTCAGGACCGGTTCGCCGTCGGGGACCTGTCCCCCTACCTGGACGAGAGCGGCCGGCGCGTGCTCGTCGCCCGCCTGGTCCGCGAGGCGCTGCTCATGATCGACCGGTGACGCGCTACCGCTGCGCGCACGAGGCCCGAAGCCGAGACGAGCCGCTCTACGGCACCGCATCGCACGTGCGTCGCTGGGTCCTGCTGGAGCAGCCGGGGCCGTGGGGCCGCGACGCGGTCGTCGAGAGCCGACTGCCCGCTGCCGTCGCCACCGAGCTCGAGGCCCGCGCCGCCGAGCTGAACGCGCGGCTCATCCTGCTTCGCCGCCCGGGAGGCCGGCAGACCCAGCGGCGCCGCTTCTTCGTCGCGCGCAGCGACCTGGCGGTGGTCGAGGAGTTCGCCTTCGACCACGTCGCCGATGTCCTCGACCTCGACCTGTCGCCTCTGGCGGCCGGCCAGCCGGTCGGCGGTGAGCCCGTCACCGCGCCGCTGTACCTGGTCTGCACCAACGGCCGCCACGACGCCTGCTGTGCCGAGTACGGACGGCCGCTGGCGCAGGCCCTGGAGGACGCGACCGGGGAGCGGGCGTGGGAGTGCTCCCACATCGGCGGTGACCGGTTCGCGGGCAACCTCGTGTGCTTCCCCCACGGGCTGTACTTCGGGCATGTGGGGGCCGACGAGGGCTCACGGGTCGCGGACCTGTACGACCGCGGCCTGATCGACCTCGACCGCTACCGCGGAAGGTCCTGTCATCCGTTCGTCGTGCAGGCGGCTGAGTACTTCCTGCGGGCGCAGCGCGACCTGAGCCACGTCGACGACGTCTCCTACGTCCGCCGCCGGCCGCTGGACGACGACGCCTTCCGCGTCGTCTTCGCCGGCCGCGCGCAGGAGATGTTCAGCGTGGACCTGCGGGTGTCCCGCGCCCCCGAAGGACGGCGGCTGACGTGCCAGGCGCTCCTGGCCACGCGTCCGCCCCGCTATGAGCTGCTCGCGGTGATGACGGGAGCCGATTCGTCTTCGCTGTCCTCATCGCCCCCCTCGCGCTCGGGGCCGTCGTCATCCTCATCGTCGCCGTCGCGACCCCGCAGGTAGTCCACCACGCGCGCGAAGCCGGCGGCGACCGGCACGGCGAGGAACGCGCCGAGGATGCCGAGGGTCACCGCCCCCGCCGTGATCGCCACGATCACCATGAGCGGGTGCAGCTTGGTGGCGTGGCTGAGCACGACCGGTTCGAGGACGTTGCTCTCCAGCTGCTGCACCGCGACGACGATCCCGAGGACGATCAAGGCGGTGCCAAGACCCGCGTCGGCCAGCGCCACCAGAACCGCCACGGCACCGGTCACCACCGCTCCGACGATCGGGAACAGCCCACCGAAGAAGATCAGCACCGCCAGCGGCAGCGCCAGCGGGATGCCCAGGATGAGCAGTCCGAGACCGATCAGGACGGCGTCGACGAGCGCGACCAGCAGCTGCCCGCGGAAGTAGGAGCCCAGGGTGTGCCACACGCGGCGGGCCATCTCCGACAGGGGGCCCTGCATCCGATCGGGGAAGAGGTCCCGGACGCCGTGGGCGATGCGCTGGCCGTCCTTCAGGTAGAAGAAGAGGGCGACCAGCCCGAACAGCACGCCGGCGACGGTCTCGAAGACCGTCGTCGCCGCCTCCAGCGCGCTGCCGACGTGCTCCCCTGCCTGGCCGAGCTGGTCGCGGGCTTGCTGGAGCAGCTCGTCAGCGCCGCCGATGTCGACCGGCGTCTGGTCGAGCAGCTGCTCGACGCCTTCCCCGAAGGACTCGGCAAGCGCGGGCAGCTCGGCGGCCACGACGGGCACCAGAAGCGCCACCACACCCGCCAGCACCAGGAGCGAGCCGACGATCGTCGCCAGCGAGGCCAGCGCCGCAGGCAGACCCACGCGCTTGAGGAAGTCGGCGACGGGCTCGAGCAACGCCGCGGGGAACAGCGCGACGACCAGCGGCACGATCACGAGCGAGAGCCGCCCTGCGGCGAGCCCCGCCACGACGAGCAGCGCGACGATGCCGACGGCAGCCCACGCGTAGCGGCCCGCGTTCAGCAGCGGAGGCCGCTCCTCACCGGTCGGCTCGTCCGGCCGCCCCGCGATGTCGGCCTGGTCGGCGGGTCGGGTTGCGGGGTTCGGGGTCATGGGGCAACGAGTCGCCATGTTCGGGTCTCGCCAAACTTCCGGCTCGTCACCTTGCCGCTGGTGCTATAGCGTCGCACCGGTGAACACGATCACCGTCGTCAGCCAGCTCATCACCGAGGCGCAGATGCGCTTCGGTCCCCTCGACGCCCTGGAGGTGCCCGAGGAGCTGTGGGAGCCGGCCATGGACGAGGTCGCCGACGCCGGCGGCGAGGTGGGACTGGACTACTGCCTGGTCGACGGTGTGGCGGTGCGGATGATCGAGCAGCCGCTCGGTGAGGACGTCCAGGCCCTGGCGCACCCGCGCGGCTCCGACCGGCCCCACCCGCTCACCATGGCCGACTGAGCAGCCGGAGCGGCGCGCGACGGCCGTGCGACAATGGGGCCGTATGAGCCTCCTGCCGCGCCGCGTCGGTGCCGCCCGGCGGTGCCTCGCCGCCGCCGCGCTGCTGCTCGGGCTGCTCGTCCTGGCGGCCGGCGGGGCATCCGCCCAGGCACGGTCCGTCCTGCGCGCGGAGATCACCGGCCCGATCACGCCGGTGCTGGCGGGCCACTTCGCCGACGCCATCCGGGCTGCCCAGGACGGCGACCACGCTGCCCTGATCGTGGAGATGGACACGCCCGGTGGCCTCGACACGTCGATGCGTGACATGGTGCAGCAGGCGCTCGTCGCGCAGGTGCCCGTAGTGGTCTATGTGCACCCACCCGGCGGGAGGGCGGCGTCCGCCGGCGCGGTGATCGCCTTCTCCGCTCACGTGGCCGCCATGGCGCCTGGTACCAACATCGGTGCTGCCACGCCGATCACCATGGAGGGCGGGGAGGTCATCGACAAGGTCGTCGAGGACGCCGCCGCCTACGTCGAGGAGATCGCCGTGGAACGGGACCGCGACGTCGAGTTCGCCGTCGCCACCGTCCGCGAGGGCCGCTCCGCTGGCGCGACCGAGGCCGTGGAGATCGGCGCCGTCGACCTGATCGCCGGCAGCCTGCGCGAGCTGATCGCCGAGATCGACGGCATGGAGGTCGAGCTGGCCACCGAGGCCGGCGACCGCGACACCGTGACCCTGGCTACCGAGGGCGCCGAGGTGGTCGACTTCGAGCTGTCCTGGACACGGTCGGTCCTGCAGACCCTCGCCAACCCACAGCTGGCGTTCCTGTTCATGTCGATCGCCCCGCTCGCCATCCTCTACGAGTTCATCAGCCCCTCGGGTGGCGTCGGGCTGATCTTCGGCGGGATCCTGCTCTTGCTCGGCCTGTTCTCCTTGGCGGTGCTGCCGGTCAACCTGGTCGGCGTGGCGCTCCTGCTCCTCGCCGCCGGGCTGTTCGCCGCGGAGGCGTTCGCGCCCGGGGTCGGGGTGTTCGCCGCAGGAGGCGCGCTCGCGCTCATCCTGGCGGGGCTGTTCCTGTTCCCCGACGCCACCGGGTTGGCCATCGGCCTGGAGGTGGTCCTGCCCGTCGCCGCCGCGATCGGGGTCGTGGCGCTGGTCATCGGACGGTTCGCCGTGCGCAGCCAGACCCGCCCGAAGTTCGCCGGCCAGGGTGGCACGATGATCGGCGACACCGGGGTCGTGCGGACCGCCGACGGCCGGACCGGGCAGGTGTGGGCGAGCGGAGCGATGTGGAAGGCCCGCGCCCGCGAAGGCTCCCTGGAGCGCGGCGCGCGTGTCCGGGTGGTCGACATGCGGGGCCTGGAGCTCATCGTCGAGCCGGTGGAGCAGGACGCCGACGTCTGACGGATTAGGGTCACTACCGCCTTCGGCTGCTTGAGTGACAAGGCAGGGTCACTACCGCCTTCGGCTACTTGAGTGACGGCCCTCAGGAGGCGCGGCGGCGCTCGCGTACGTCCAGGACGGCCTTGCGCAGCCGGACGGCCTTGGGGGTGACCTCGGCGGCCTCGTCGACGCGGAGGAACTCCAGCGCCTGCTCCAGGGACAGCTGGCGGTGGGGGACGAGCTTGACCGTGTCGTCGGATGCGGCCGCGCGCACGTTGGTGAGCTTCTTCTCCTTGGTGGGATTCACGTCCATGTCTTCGCTGCGGGCGTTCTCGCCGACGATCATGCCCTCGTAGACCTCCACCCCGGGGCCGACGAACAGTGTGCCGCGCTCCTGCAAGTTGAACAGCGCGAACGCCGTGGTGACACCGGTGCGGTCGGCCACCAGACTGCCGGTCGGACGGGTCCGCAGCTCGCCGTGCCACGGCTCGTACCGATCGAAGACGTGGTGCAGCAGGCCGGTGCCCCGCGTCTCGGTGAGGAACTCCGTGCGGAAGCCGATCAGGCCTCGTGCGGGGACGAGGTACTCCATGCGCACCCACCCGGTGCCGTGGTTGATCATCTGCTCCAGACGCCCCTTGCGCAGCCCGAGCAGCTGGGTGACGACCCCGAGGTAGTCCTCGGGCACATCCACCGACAGCCGCTCAACCGGCTCGTGGCGGACGCCGTCGATCTCGCGGGTGACCACGCGGGGTTTGCCGACGGTCAGCTCGAAGCCCTCGCGGCGCATCGTCTCCACGAGGATCGCCAGCGCCAGCTCGCCCCGGCCCTGCACCTCCCAGGTGTCGGGACGCTCGGTCGGCAGCACCCGGAGGCTCACGTTGCCGACGAGCTCGGCCTCCAGACGGTTGCGCAGCAGCCGACCGGTCAGCTTGCTGCCGTCCTTGCCGGCCAGGGGCGCGGTGTTGAGCCCGAGTGTCATGCCGAGACTCGGCTCGTCGACGGAGATGACCGACAGCGGTCGGGGATCGTCGGCGTCGGCAAGGGTCTCGCCGATCGTGACCTCGTCGAGACCGGCCACGGCGATGATGTCGCCCGGCCCGACCTCCTCCGCGTCGACGCGCTCCAGTGACTCGGTGACATACAGCTCGGTGATCTTCACCCGTTCCACAGAGCCGTCCACCCGGCACCAGGCGACCGGCTGGCCGCGGCGCAGGGTGCCGTGGCGCACCCGGCAGAGCGCCAGCCGCCCGACGTAGGGCGACGCGTCGATGTTGGTGACCAGCGCCTGCAGCGGGTGCTCGGGATCATGCGTGGGTGCGGGGATCGCGGCGAGCAGCGTGTCGAACAGCGCGCCGAGATTCTCGCCGACGACGTCGGCATCCAACGACGCCTGCCCGTCCTTGGCGTTGCAGTACACGATGGGGAAGTCGATCTGGTCCTCGCCGGCGTCCAGGTCGAGGAACAGCTCGTACACCTCGTCGAGAACCTCGGCGATGCGCGCGTCCGGTCGGTCGACCTTGTTGACCACGAGCACGACCGGCAGGCGGGCTTCCAGGGTCTTGCGCAGCACGAACCGGGTCTGGGGCAGCGGCCCCTCGCTGGCGTCGACCAGCAGCACCACCCCGTCGACCATCGACAGGCCGCGCTCCACCTCGCCACCGAAATCGGCGTGGCCGGGCGTGTCGATGATGTTGATCTTGACGTCGCCGTAGCGCACGGCGGTGTTCTTGGCCAAGATCGTGATGCCCTTCTCGCGTTCGAGATCCGTCGAGTCGAGCACCCGGTCCGCCACCGTGGCGTTGGCGCGAAAGGCCCCCGACTGCCAGAGCATGGCGTCGACCAGGGTCGTCTTGCCGTGATCGACGTGGGCGACGATCGCGACGTTTCTCAGCGAGGTGCGTGCGGGCATGCGGAGTGACCTTCGGTCCCGGAAAAGGTTTCGGCGCCCGCCGAACGCGGCGCCGAAACCCCACTCTAGCCCGATATCCCTGTCAGCCGCCCTTCAGGGGCACCACCGGCCGGCAGGTGCGGGGTGTCGGAACTGCATACCCTCAGAGAGAGGGAATTCAGTCCCGACACCTTCCCCCGATCACTCGATGGTGACCTGCTCGATCATGCCCAGCTCCGCGTGCGACTGGCCCTCGTTGCGGGGGTCGAACGAGGGTATGAAGCAGGCGAACACGTAGTCACCGGGCTCGAGGTCCAGCGCCAGCGCGCTGGAGCCGCCGGGCACCAGCCCGTTCAAGCCTCCGACGCCGGCGAAGGGCGGCGGGCCTCCGGGCGGTTCCTCGCCCTCAGCCTCCGCGATGGCGAGCACGTCGTCCATGGTGGCGCCGGGCTCGAGGCGGAGGATGTTGAGCTCGTGTGGCTCGGCCTCGCTCCCGTTGCTGATCGACAGGACTTCGTCGCCGCCCAGCTCGGGCAGCTCGAAGCTGTAGTCGACCAGGGTCACGTCGGCGTCGGCGTCAGGCATAGGGGCCGGATCCTCAGCGGCGGTGACCTCCAGGGGCTGGACCATGCCCTGCGCCAGGTGCGGGACGCCCTCGGCGTTCTCGACGAAGCACAGGAAGGCGTAGGTGCCCTCGGTCAGGTCCGCGACGGCCTCCGCGGACGACGTGCCGCCCGGGCTCACCACGCCCGTTCCTCCGGTCAACGCGCCGACGTCCATCAGCGCCGAGGGGTCACCGGCGGCCAGGGTCGCACCGAGGTCGTCCATCGTCGCGTCCGGGTTCAGCTGAAAGAGCTGCGCATGGTGGGGTTCGGCGCCACACAGATC
>Ga0247713_1001481_pt1 | contig 11655 bp, 10 predicted proteins | sample 21E_NmetaG_FD_189936 | JGI IMG/M metagenome (GOLD analysis project Ga0247713, IMG submission 189936) | Soil microbial communities from hillslope of Landscape Evolution Observatory, University of Arizona, Oracle, AZ, United States - 2-1-E_N | ecosystem: Engineered > Artificial ecosystem >... | reverse complement strand
GGCAAGGCGCAGTCAGCAGCGTGCGTGTTCCGCACTGAGCCTCACATCCATGCGAATCCCAGCGTTTATCCGAGTGGGCGGTCGCGGGCTCGAACCGCGGACCCCCTGCTTGTAAGCCGACAGATGGGGCTGTTCACGCTGTTCCACAGCCCAATTTGCCCGCAGACAGCGGTGTTCTTCGTGCGCGTCTGCCTCCGAGCGAGCACGAGTTGAGCCACGGCGAGCACAACGCCAGCAGCTGTCGCGAGCGACGCGATGTCGCTGAGGGACTCCTGCCTAGTTCGACATGCTACGTCCGCGCCGCTTCGCGTTCTAGAGGCTGCCCGAGCTGGCGCGGCGCCGCAGGGACAGGGATCGTTGCGTCCGGGTCAAAGCATCGCTCCTCCCAGCTGATCGAGTTGTGATCGGCGTCCCACCACCGCCGGTCGGAATCAGCCGCGTTGAGAGGCGTCGCCGCCGCCTGGACGTAAGGTCAAGCGCCGCTGCGGCGAGCAGCTGGGCCATCGGAGGAGCAGCTCGCTCGCGCGCATGTCGCGTGCAGAGTCGGTCAGGGTGAGTCGCGGAGGCCGGCGGGCGATCCGTGCCAGTCGGGCGTGCGGTCGCCGTGCCCGTAGCGCGGCCAGTAGTACTGGTCGAAGATCCGTGCGACCAGCTCTCGGCGCGATCGTACGTCGACCTTTTCGAATACCGATTTGAGGTAGTCCTGAACGGTGTACGGGGAGAGCAGCATCTCGGCGGCGATCTCCTTTGTGGACAGACCGTGCAAGACCAATCGTGTGAGTTCGGCCTCGCGCTCGGAGAGCCCGTAGGCGCGCACGATCAGCGGGGCGACCTCGGCCGGCTTGGCCTCCTCGATGATCACCGCCGTGCTGCCGGCCATGGCCGTGCCCTGCTGGACGCGCGAGCCGTGCGCGACGAGCCAGCGACCGCTTCCCGTGCGCATCCGGGCGCGGAGGGTCAGCGGCTCGCCGTCAGCGCCGTCGTCGATGTGCCGCACGCAGGCGGCGATGCTCATGACCGCCTCGGGCAGGGCCGGGGGCTTTTGTCCGAGCTCCCTGCACCAGTGCTCGGCGCTGGGAGTGATGGCGAGCACTCGGTCGTCGTCGTCCAGGGCGATCAGCCCCGGGCCCTCGGACGGGGATTCGGTCGCGATCGCTCCCATCACGAGGCCGATCCGCAGGCCTTCCGCCAGCACCTCGGTGAGCTGCGCCGCCTTGCGCGCCTCCGCCGTTGAGAAGTCGGGCGCGTCGGTGGCGCGCAGCAGCGCCAGTGCGCCCCAGCAGGTTGACTCGCTTACGAGCGCGAGCCGCAGCTCGTGCTCGAGCCCTTCGGGGCGCAGCACGTTGCGGTAGCGCCGGCTGCGCTTGAGGTCAGCGTCGGTGGCGTCGCTGAGCAGCGCCACGTGCGCCTGTCGCCGCGCAAGGACCCGGAACTTGTTGTGGTCGGGCTCGACGAACTCGTTGACGTGCACCGCCCGGCACGCGACGTTTGGGTGCGGCTCGAACATTCCACTCGTGAAAAAGGAGGTGGCGGGATCCGTCGTCCACCACCAGACCGCGTCGTAGGGCACCACCTGGTGTAGCTTGCGCGCCGCCTGCTGACGGTAGGCGAAGGAGTCCAGACCGGCATGCCCGAGGCAGTCGAGCTCTCGGCGCGCAAATCGGACATCGCCTGCTACCGCCACCTGTCCAGTCTCCTCGATCCGCGCCGCCCCGCGCAAGCCCACTTTTCTGGGCAGCGGCGCGGCGGACGAACCCAGCTTCCTGGGGTACCGCATGGCCGTGCCCTCGTGTCTTGTGTCCTCGTCCACACCGACCGAAGGGGACCCAGTGCCAAGCAATACCAGCTATGACGTTCGGCGGTTCGCCGACCCTGCCAAGTACGACCGTCTGGTCGAACTCGAGTCGCCCGCCGTCTGGTGGGAGCTCGACGGCCCGCTGGGCGGCCTGCACCTGCTCAACGAGGTGCGCGTCCCCTACTTCGAGCGGGCGCTCGGCGGCTTCGCCGGCAAGCGCATCCTCGACATCGGCAGCGGCGGCGGGATCTTCACCGAGCCGCTGGCCGCCGCCGGCGCGAGCGTTCTCGGCATCGATCCCTCGGAGCGTTCGATCGAGGCCGCCCGCGAGCACGCCGCCGCGCACGGACTACAGATCGACTACCGCGTCGCGCATGCCGAAAGCTTCGCCTGCGACGAGCAGTTCGATGCCGTCCTGGCGGTCGACGTGCTCGAGCACGTCGACGACGTCGATCAGACGCTCGCCACCTGCGCCCGGCTCTTGAAGCCCGGAGGACTGTTCGGCTTTTTGACGCACAACCAGACGCTCGAGGCGTTCGAGCTGTACATCTGGAAGGGCGAGTACGAGCTCGGCTTCATCCCCAAGGGCAACCACGACTTCCACAAGTTCATCCGCCCCGACGACCTCTCCGAGCAGATGGCCGCACATGGACTTCGAACGCAGGACATCACCGGGCTGACGTTCGACCTCGAAAACCCGCGCGCGGTCCTCGCCGAGACACCCACCGTCAGCTACCTCGGCTACGCCATCAAGCAGTAGATCGGCGGCGCGCGCCACCAGCGCGCCACGCGCGTGGGCACGCGCCTCCCAGCCCGCCCCGGCGCTTCTGGCTGCGGGCCGCGAAGGACTGGTAGCGCCGGCCTTCGAAGCCGATCCATCGCATGGACGACGGCAGCGCTCGACCCGTGGCGACACGGAGTGCTACTCCGCGTGACACGGAGCGCTGAAGGGCAACTCACCGCCGCTTCGGCGACCGAAGTAGGAGGCCCACGTGTCAAAGGCGCCGCGCCGCAGCCTCGAACAGGCCCTCCGGATCGTAGGCTTGGCGGACCTGTTCGAGGCGCTGCGCGCTTGCGCCGAGCGCAGCAGCGCGGACGCCGTCCTCATCGCCGAGGCCAGCGAAGTTGAGGTAGACGCCGCCGGTCGCGTGGGGCGCGAGCGCGTCCCACGTCGCCCGGGCCCACGCGATTGCGCGCTCGTCGTCCTCTGCGTCTGACCAGATCGCATCCACGCTCAGGTTGAAGGCTGCCGAGCGGTGCGCGAAGGCGGTCTCGTCCGCGCCGACGCGGGCGCTCGCACCGCCCAGGGTGCGGATGTAGATCACCGAGCCCGGGGTGGGGCGAAGGGCTGCGCGCTCGAGCATCGTGGCGATCGCCGCGTCGGTCAGCTCGTCGAGGAAGTGCGACTTCCAGTAGTAGCGCCCGCCGGAGGGGAACAGGTCGTCGAGCGCGCTCTGCGCCTCGACGTAGGGGCCGGTATCGCTCATGTCCGCCAGCGGGGTCCCGAGCCGGCGCAGGGGGGCCAGCGCTTGATCGGCCTCCTCGGGCGGGCCCGCGTAGAGACTCGCCACGAACACCACGGGCTCGCCGTGCAGCTCCTCGGGAACGTCGGGCAGGGGCGGGATGCTCCACAGCCCGATCTCCGGCGTGAGCTCGTCGGGCGCCTGCGCCGCGCAGTCTCGCCAGCCCCTCAGCACGCCCTCGGCGTCCTCGTACGGGTACAGGACGAGGGCGCCGGCCACCTCCGGGCCGAGCGGGTGCAGCTCGAACTCCAACGCGGTCACCACGCCGAGCCCGCGTCCGCCGCCCCGCAGCGCCCAGAAGAGGTCGCGGTGCTCGTCGCGGCTCGCCCTGCGAAGCTCCCCGTCGGCGGTCGCGATCTCGACCGAGCGCAGGTTGTCGCAGCTCAGGCCGTAGGCGCGCATCGTCGCCCCGATGCCACCGCCGAGCGTGAGCCCGGCAACGCCTGTCGTTGAGACCTCGCCGCCGGGCGTCACGAGACCGTGGGCCTGCGTTGCGCGATCGACGTCGGCCCAGCGGGCGCCGCCCGCCACGCGCGCGGTGCGGGCGTCGGGATCGACCGCCACCTCCCGCATCGCCGACAGGTCGATGACCAGGCCGTCGTCGCACACCGCGCTTCCCGCCACCTGGTGGCCGCCGCCGCGGACGCTGAGCACCGGGCGCTGCTCGCGGGCGACGCGGACGGCCGCGACCACGTCGTCGGCGTCGGCGCAGCGTGCGATCGCGGCCGGACGCCTGTCGATCAGCCCGTTCCAGACCGCTCGCGCCTCGTCGTAGGAGCCGTGCGCGCGATCGATGACTTCGCCGCGCAGCGATGCCCGAAGGGCGTCGAGCAGCGCGCGCTCGTCGAGCGTGCGCGTCGCGAGCTCGCGGGCCGCGACGGCTCTTCTGCGGGTGATCTCGGTGATCGGGCTTCGCCGCATCGTTACCTCCTCCGGCTACCGGCGGATGACCCGCCTCGCGCTTCTCGACTCGCTCGCGGACCTGCTCACGAGGAGACGCTTTCACACGCCGCGGGCGCGAGCATCGGCGAGTTCACCTATCTCATGGCAAATCTCGCTGCCGGCCGAGCTCGCGGACCGCATAGGCGGCGGCCTCCGCGCGGCCGCGCAGGCCGAGCTTCGAGAGCACGCGCCGGACGTGGTGCTCGACGGTTTTGCGGCTGACGACCAGTCGCTCGGCGATCTGTGGGTTAGAGAGGCCCTCGGCGAGCAGCTCCAGCACCTCGCGCTCGCGCTTGGTGAGCAGGCCGAGGCCCTTCGGGCCGGTGCGCGCCGCCTTGACGCCGAGTGAGCGCAAAAACGCCGCTGCCGCATCGGCGTCACACCCGGCGCCGAGCTGCTCGAAGCCGGCGAGCGCGCGCTTCGCCTCGGCGGTCGCCACCTCGCGCGCCTCGGCCGCCAGCGTGGTCGCAAGCAGGAGCCGGGTCCGTTCGATCTCCAGCGGCATCCCCAGGCGCCGGAACGCCGACAGCGCGCGCTCCATGTGCCCCACCGTCCCGCGCGCGTCGCCGTCCGCAACGGCCAGCCGGCCTAGCGCGCGCTCGGCCCGCGCCGCCATCGCCTGGCAGCCGCTGTCCTCGCCGAGCTGCGCCAGCCGCCGGATTCGACCTGCCAGGTCGTCTGGCACGTTGCCGCGCTCCACCGACGCCTCGACGAGGAGCTCCACCAAGGCCGCCGCCTCCAGGCACTCCCACCCCACTTCGCCCAGCCGGCGCTCGAGGATCGAGGCAGCGACCGCGGGCTCGCCTCGGATCAGGTGGAGAGCTGCGACCACGTACGCGGCGGCGGGCTGATCCGAGAGCCCGCCGACAAGCCGCTCCGCCTCCTCCACCCGTCCCTGCGCGAGCCGCAGCTCAGCCAGCTTCGCGAGCGCCTCGCCGCGCAGTGCCGGCTCGGCACCCTCGGCGATCTTGAGCGCGGCGAGCAGCTCCGCCTCCGCATCCTGCCACCTGCCGCTCGCGAACAGGACGCTTCCGTAATGCGCGCGGCAGACGGCGTAGAGATGCGGCGAGCCGTAGCGGCGATTGAACTCGTCGGCGGCCCGAACCCACTGCCGGGCCCGGGTGAAGTCGCCGGCGCGGCTGCAACTGATGATCGTGCAGCAACTGGTCATCACCACGGTCTCGAGCGTGTCGACCTCTCCGCCCAGGGAGCCGGCCATGGCCTCGTCGAGCAGCTCGGCGCCCTCCTTGACCCGGCCCATCGTCACCAGCGCCGACCCGAGCGCGCCCAGCGCGCACAGCTCAAGGTCGCGGTCCGCCAGCTCACGTGCGGCCTGGTGCGCCTCGCGCGCCCAGCGCTCCGCCGAGGCGGCATCGTCCTCATCCTCCGCGACGTGGGCCCGGCAGAGCGATACCCAACCCCGAAGGGGGGCGAGCTCGAAGTCCTCGACGAGCCGTGCCGCACGGGCCAGCCAGCCACGGCAGGCGGCATGGTTGCCGAGGCTGGCGAGATATGTCAGGCACAGATCGACGGCCGCCAGCGTCGCTTGGGTCGGATCCAGCCGGCGGCGAAAGGCAGCATAAGCGCGCTCCTGGTAGCGGACGGAGGCCTCCGTCTCACCTAGCCACCAGAGAACGGCGCCGAGACCGAACAGCGCCTCGCCCGACTCCTCCTGCTCGAGCGCCACTTCGAACCTCTCTTTGGCAGCGGACCAGTCCCCCCTCTGTAGGGCCTCCTGCGCCCGCCGGAGAAGGGCCATGGTGTCGACCTCGGCCGCGCCCTCCACGCGGCCATCGTAGTTCACCAGGCATGCGCCCCGCCGAAAGCGCGCATGTCACGTCCCGACGCCACTTCGGCCACTTCAGACACGCGCCTTGTGCAGCGCTTTCCCAATGGGCGGTCGCGGGCTCGAACCGCGGACCTCCTGCTTGTAAGGGCCAGATGAGGCTGTTCGACGTGGTCCGACGCGCGAATTCGGTCGCAAACTGCGGGCTTCTGCTGCGATCTGTGACCACTGCGTTCGGCTCGATTCCGCGGCTGCTTGCTCCCTGCTTGCTCCTCGGGGGCAGCCCGGACCTCGTATGGGTCCGTTATGAGGTCAGGAGGCCGGCCCGACCCAGGAGGACCTTATGCCCCGCAAAACAGTCGCGTCCGCATCGAGCGCGGGCTGTACCGATCGGGCAACGTTTACTTCGCGTGCGCGACGCCGCTGGGCTCGCGCACGGTCGGCTGGAGGAAGCTCGGCGCGGTCGGGCTGATGGAGGCGCGCCGGCTGCGCGACGAGCTCGCCGCCGAGCCCCACCGCGCGCCTGCGGCGCCGCGCAGCCGGCGCGCGATCTACGCCGAGGTCGCCGACGAGTGGTTGCGCGATCAGGAGGCGCGCCTTGCCGCCGGCGATCTCGCGCGCAGCACGCTCGCCGGGTACCGCGACGAGCTCGAGCGCCACGTCCTGCCCATGTTCGGCGACCGGCAGATCGCCGCGGTCACGCCCGACGACCTCGTCCGCTGGCACGCGGCATGCAGCGCCGCGGCCTGTCCGCATGGTCGATCAAGCACGCCTGGTCCCCGCTGCGGCTCGTGCTGCGCTACGCCGTGCGCCACTACGGACTGCCCGGCAACCCGGCCGACGCGCTGCTGCCGACGGAGCGCCCGAAGCCGGGCGAGGACCGCAAGCGCTTCCTGAACCGCAAGGAGATCGGGCTGCTGCTCGACGCCGCCGAGGACCCCTTCCACCTGCCGATCGCCACCGCGATCTTCTCGGGGCTGCGGATCGGCGAGCTGCTCGGGCTCACCTGGGACGACGTCGACTTCAAGGCCGGCGTCATCAAGGTCCGCTTCCAGGCGACGCGTCCCGGCGAGCGGGCCCGCCTGAAGACGCCGGCCGCGCGGCGCGACGTGATCCTCATGCCCGAGCTCGGATCCGACCTGCGGAGGCACAGGCTGGCCTCGCCATGGGCCAGGCCGCAGGACATCGTGTTCGCGTCGAAGACCGGGACCAGCCCCGACCAGCGCAATGTCGCCAACCGCGGCCTGAAGATCGCCTGCCGCGCGGCCGGCCTCGAGGGCGTCAGCTTCCACGTGCTGCGCCACACCTTCGCCAGCATCCTCATCGCCCAGGGCCACGACGTCGTCTTCGTGTCGCGCCAGCTCGGCCACGCCAACGCGGCGATCACGCTGAAGGTCTATGCACACTGGTTCGACGCGGCGCGACACGCGAAGGCGGCGCGGCAGCCGCTGGACGAGGACTACCGAGTCGTGCTGCGGCGGCGCGAGAAGCCGGCGCGGCAGCTCGGATTCGACGTGTGATACGTTCAGCCGGCGACGCCCACCGGCGGCGCCGGCAGCATCGCCAGCAGCTCGTCCGGCAGCGCCTCGCTCGCACGCCAGAACTCGAGACCGACGACTTGTCGTGTCGCCGGGTCGAGGTCGCGCAGGCCCCAGGACGCCTGCTCGGACACGACGGTGCTGCCGTCGTAGCCCTCGAAGCGCAGCCAGGCGATGTCGGCGTCGCGGTCGTAGTGGCCGTCGATCTTCATAGCCCTACAGATGCTAGGCGCGCCGCCACACGGTGACAACGAGCGCGCCGGACTCGTCGCCCTCGTGGGGATGGTTGTACGCGACGGAGTAGCGGCCCATGTCGACCAGCCAGTCCGCCGCGCGCGGGTTCGTGCGCCTGCGCCGGTGGCCCTGCATGATCGCGTCCTCGATCTCGCTGCGCGGGACGCCGAGGGTCTCAGCGCGCGCCCGTGCGTGAGCTGTCCACTCGATGATCACCGGTTTACGAGGAGCCACGGCCGCAATCGTGCTGAGAGCGATGGACGGAGTCAGGGCTCGCGAAGCGACTCGAGGCGCGTGACGATCGCTTGGAGGTCCTCCGCCTGGTCGCGTGCGCGCGCAAGCGCCTCGACAACCTCGCGATCTGTGAGCTGCCCCTCGCGCAGCCGGCTGAATTGAGCTCTGTCGACCTCACGCTCGACAAGCTCGCCGAGGACCTCGGAGATCGACCGGCCGCCGGCGACGGCGCGGAAGTCCCGCCACGTCTCGTCGTCGATCTGCACGCGCGCCATCCGGTCGCAGGCTGGCGACGGCGGTCGAGCGCATTCCTCGGCGCGGCTTCGTTGTCGGCTGCGCTTCCCCACGTTCGGCCTCCCAGGGCGTATACGGCGTAGACGGCGCACCATGGGTGCAAGTGCGTCTGCCTGTTATGACGGCTCGCTGCTGGGCGGCGGTTGCTCAGGCGGGAGGGAGCGTGGCGGCGAGCTTGCGAGCGATCCGCTCGATGACCTTCGGGGAGAGCGGTCCTTCCCTTAGAAGCGTTCGCGCATGCCGATCAGTCCGTGCCCGCCGTCGTCCGGCGAGAGCGAAGCGCCGCTGGCGTCGTTTTCGATTCGCAGGTCGACCCAGTCGCGGTCGTAGCGGATGACGATGGCTGTCGATGCCCCGCCTGCGCGTGCTTGCGGCAGTTCGTCAGCGCTTCCTGGCTGATGCGGTAGGCGAGGTCCAGTCGGGCGGTAGCGCGACGGCATCGCCCTCGGTGCGCAGATCGACGTCCACGCCGCGGCGCGGGTGTCGGCACCAGGCGTCTGAGTTGCTCGAGGCCGGGTCACGTCCCGTAGCGTGGTGTAAGAGCGGGTCGGACGGAACGTAGGTCCGGCCACCGCGGCGCTCATCATCGTCGGACTTGTTCAGGGTTCGACAAGAGAGGAGGCCGGCGATGGCCGGTAGGGACAGGATGACGATCGAGGAGGTCGTCCGGCAGGTGTTGCGCGATGAGCATGGCGACGTGATCCGCGAGTCGGTCAGGGCGGTCGCGCAGGAGCTGATGGAGGCCGAGATCTCGGAGCTGATCGGCGCCGGGCATGGCGAGCGCAGCGAGGATCGCGCGACGCATCGCAGCGGTTACCGGCCGCGGCGCTGAGAGCGGCGTGGGATCGCTGGCAGGCGGCAGATGACGTCGCGCGCGGGGACTTCTCTTGCTTGGTGGCGCGGCGCCCGGTGCCGCGGTCTTGCCCGCACGCGCTGAGCGCTGAGGTTGAGCAGCGCATCTTGGATGCGAGGGCGAAGACCAACTGGGGGCCGATGCGGTTGCAGGCGATCTGTGGTCGCCATCGCGCGACGATCTGGAAGGTCCTCAAGCGCCACGGCGTGTCGCGTCGGCGCCGTTCACAGCGCCAGACGTTCAAGCGCTACGAATGGGCGCAGCCCGGGGCGCTGTTGCACATCGACGCGATGAAGCTGGCCAAGTTCGACCGGCCGGGGCACTGGGCGACCGGGCAGCGCGCCGAGAAACACAAAACCCGTGATGCCGGCGAACTGGTCGTCATCGGCGTCGTCGACGACCACACCCGCCTGGCCTACTGCGAGCTGCATTCACGCGAGAACGCCAGCGCCGTGTCGATCACGCTGCGCCGAGCAGCAGCGTGGATGCTCGAGCACGGCTGCGGACCCGCGCAGGCCGTGATGAGCGACAACGCCAACTGCTACGCGACGAGCCACGCCTTCCGCGACACGCTCACCGAGCTCGGCGCCCGGCACATCCTGATCCCGCCCTACACACCACGCTGGAACGGCAAGGTGGAGAGATTCTTCGGCACCCTCGACAGCGAGTCGGCGCACAGTCGCGTCTGGTCAAACTCTCGCCAGCGCGACCGCGCCCTGTCATCGTGGATGCGCTTTTACAACCGACGGCGCCCACACAGCGCCGCTAACGGCCGCGCTCCCATCACCCGCGTCCAGCAAGCCCGCAGGCAGGACAGCTAGGGCCGGTGCAGATCCGTACGCCGCGCGACCGCGACGGCTCGTTTGACCCACACGATCGAGGGGCTGCACCGCCAGGTCCGCAAAGCGATCAAGACCCGCGGGCACTTCCCCGACGAGCACGCCGCGACCAAGCTGATCTGGCTCGCGATCATGCGCGCCGACGCCAAGTGGCAACGCAACCGCACCTGGACAGCACCACGCGCAGCGCTCAAGATCCACTTCAAAGACCGCTTTCCAGGCTGACACTCAACATGTCACCCCGGCCTCACACACAGTTCGTCGGACAGTCTCGCGATCAGCCGCGACTGGGAGACCGACGGGGCGTGCTGTCAGCTCGCCCAGCCCTCCGTTCCGTCGCCCGCTTTGGCAATTCGCCAAGGCGCTTGCTCTGAGCCGTCTAATGACAGGGTCCAACGCTCAGTGAAGGTCGTCGCCTTGTCCCTGTTTCCGGAGAGCACCGCCGCCGTGTCGCGGTCCTCGACATACCGTCGTCCGCCGACTTGAACTGCGATCGTCATCGTGGCTGGGTCTTCCGCCGCGTCGAGCGTCAGGACTGCGATTCGCTTGACGCGCGGTCCGCGCACGACAAGGCGCGTCTTCTGCCTCTCGTCGCCTTGGTGCAGCAGGTGACGAAGCGCAGGTTCGGTTGCTAGCTGCGCGAGCGCAGCATCGTCGCCGTCAACAGCGTCCGCCCAGGCCGCGACGGCTCGTCGCGCCGCGGCCTCGAGCACATCAGGTGCGAAGCGAGGATCAGCGAGCGAGAGGTCTAGCGCAGCGGCGCGCGCATCATCTTCAAAGTCGAGATCGGCCAGGTCGGCGGGCTTGAAGCCGGCGGGTAGCCGATCCGCGGCCGCGGCCTCGATCAGCGCCTCATCGCGCAGGCGTTCAGTGTCTGACCATGGCGAGGCGACGATCGGCTCGGCGAGGTGGTACTTGCCCTCAGAGATCTCTTCGATCGAGAAAAGCGTCCACAGCCCGTCGCGCTTCCCAAGCGTCCAGTACTGACTAAGCGTCATCGTGTCGTCGAAGTCGCCCCTGCGGAAGATTCTGTGGCCGCGTAGGTCCTCCACATAGGCACGCAGCCTCGCTTCGACCAGGACCACCGCGCGATCGTCGCTATCTGCCGCACGGTTCGTGAGTCCGACGTAGTCGACTCGAACCGGTCCCAGTACCTCGACGCGGCTATGCCATCCCTTCACCCGGAAATCGGCGAGGCGGCGCTCCCACTCGAGGAGGAGGTCAGGGCCGAGTAGCCTGGCGAGCTGCGCGGTGTCGCGCGCATCCCACGCCATCTGCACTTCGCGAAAGAGCTCCTCGGCCGCCTTTCGCACGTGCTCTGACAGAAACCGGTCATCGTCCTCGGCGGCTTCGGCGGCGGCTAGCTCGACTCTCTCAACCCGCTGGCGACGGCGCTTGCGCCGCATGGCAGAGATGGGTCGGTTGACCACGTCGCGGACTGCCGAGACGACCCGCGCGACTAGACCCTGCCGACGAGCCATCGGAAGCAAAACAAAGAGAGCAACAAGGATCCACATGAGGAACGAAAAGCCACTGCCGTCCCCGTCTCCGCTGTCTCCTCCGCCAAGGCCTCCGCTCCCGCCGCCCCCGCCAAAGCCATCGCCTCCACCGCTGCTC
>Ga0247713_1001480_pt1 | contig 11656 bp, 11 predicted proteins | sample 21E_NmetaG_FD_189936 | JGI IMG/M metagenome (GOLD analysis project Ga0247713, IMG submission 189936) | Soil microbial communities from hillslope of Landscape Evolution Observatory, University of Arizona, Oracle, AZ, United States - 2-1-E_N | ecosystem: Engineered > Artificial ecosystem >... | reverse complement strand
GTGGACGAGCTGCTCGCCGCCGCGCGCGCGGCGGCGAGCAGCTCGTCCACCGCTTGCAGCTCCGCCTCACGCTCGAGAAGGTCCGTGCTCTCGGTGGCGGCTGGTGCGTGCTTCGTCAAAAGACTGGGGAGCTGCCCTAGTGTGCTCGGGCGGGCCAACGACTAAAAACAGATTACCGGTGGACCCGGAAGGTCGACCGAAGCGCACGACACGGATCGTCGGACGAGCGCAGATATCGTACGCGGAGTCGCATGGAGGCTGAGCGACCCGGGACCGGAGGTCCCGGGTCCGCGTGCGTCAACGGCCCCCTACGTGCGCTCCGGCGCGTACTGCGCCTCGGCGGGATCGCTCTGCGTCATGCCTTCGATCGCCGGAACCTCGGGCGTGTCGCGCAGGTACCACTCGGCGTCGAGCGCGGCCTGCGTGCCCGAGCCGGCGGCCGTGACCGCCTGGCGGTACGTGTGGTCGACGAGGTCGCCGGCCGCGAAGACGCCGGGCCTGCGCGTGCGCGTCGAGCGTCCCTCGGTGATGACGTAGCCCTCGTCGTCAAGCTGCACCTGGCCGTCGACGAGCTGCGACTGCGGCTCGTGGCCGATCGCGATGAACGAGCCGGAGATCTCGAGCTCGCGCGTGGAGCCGTCCTCGGCGTTGCGCAGGCGGGCGATTTCGAGGCCGCCGCTCTCACCCGCGACGAACTCGTCGACGGTGTACGGCGTCAGCCACTCGATGTTCTCGATCGAGCGCGCGCGCTCCAGCATGATCTTCGACGCGCGGAACTCCTCGCGGCGGTGGACGACGACGACCTTCGACGCGAACTTCGACAGGAAGATCGCCTCCTCCATCGCGCTGTCGCCGCCGCCGACGATCATCGTCGGCTTCTCCTTGAAGAATGCCGCGTCGCACGTCGCGCAGTAGGAGACGCCGCGGCCGCCCAGCTCCTCCTCGCCGGCCACGGCGAGCTTCTTGTGCTCGGCGCCCATCGCGAGGATCACCGTGCGCGAGCGATACTCGTCCTTGCCGACCCAGACTGTGTGGATGCCGCCGGGCTCCTCGGCGAGCTCGACCTTCGTCGCCTGGTCGGTGACGAAGCGCGTGCCGAAGCGCTCCGCCTGGTCGCGGAAGCGCTGCATGAGCTCGGGCCCGTCGACGCCGTCGGGGAAGCCGGGGTAGTTCTCGACGTCAGTGGTCTGCTGCAGCAGCCCGCCCCACAGGAAGCCCTCGATGACGAGCGGCTCGAGGCTCGCGCGCGACGTGTACAGCGCCGCGGTGTAGCCGGCAGGTCCCGAGCCGATGATGATGACGTTCTCGATCTTGTCTGCGCTGGAGCTGGTCACTTCACAAAGGATAGTGCGGCGTTCGCTCCGTCAGGCGCGCGCCGCCGCCGGCAGCTCGCCGCGTGCACGCTCGTCGCGCCAGCGCGCGACGGTGCGGCGCAGCTGGAAGTACGCGATCGCGCCCGGGATCGTCGGCAGCCAGAACGTGAACACGCGGTAGGCGAGCACCGCCGGGACGATCAGCGGCAGCGGCACCCCGAAGGCCGCGAACGCCCCGATCATCCCGCCGTCGACACCGCCGATGCCGCCCGGCAGCGGCAGCAGGTTGCCGAGGAAGCCGACGAAGTAGCCCATGATGATCACGGCCACGGGCGGCGGATCGCCGAAGGCATGAAAGCACGCCCACAGCACCGTGATGTTGCAGCTCCAGTAGACGACCGCGCCCAGCAGCGCGGGGTCGCGCTCGCGCACGTGCGACAGGGCCTCGCGCATGCCCGACGAGAAGGCGGCGGGCGCGTTGGACAGCGCCTGCGCGAACCGCGCGAGGCGCCCGCGGCGGGAGACGAAGCCCTCCATCCGGCGCTGCAGGTCGGGCGGCACGCGCGAGAGGCCGAGCGCGAGCGCGATCACGAGCAGGCCGAAGATCGCGGGGATCACCGTGATCGCGAACGGACCGGGCCCCGGCAGCAGGTTCCAGTACAGCCCGAAGCCGCAGAAGACGAGCGCCGCCATGTACACCGCGTAGGTGAGGATCAGGAACGCGAGCGTCTTGTCGGCGACCTTGCGGCGCGGCATGCCGGCGCGCCGCAGCGCCCACGCCGTCAGCGCGATGCCACCTGCGCCGCCGGCTGCGAACAGCCGCGTCGCGGCCAGCCCGGCCATCGTGATCTGGTAGCTCGCGCGCCAGTCGATCCGCTCGCTCGCGCGGCTGCCCGCGCGCACGAAGACGCCCTGGAACATCATCACGTAGCCGCCGAAGGAGGCCAGCGTGAAGAGCACCGCGACCGCCAGCCAGCGCCGGTCGCCCTCCCCGACCTGCTCTCCCTGCTCCCTCAGGTCGGCGAGCTGCGGCAGGATCAGGTACAAGAACGCGAGTGCGGAGACGACGAAGAAGGCCCCCAGCACGAGCCCGCGCCGCGTGACCTGCAGACGCGGCATCGCCTCGTCGAGGTCATACTGATCCTCATCGGGTTCGGCTGGATCGCCCTCCCGGGGCTTGCCCGTCGTATCCATGGTCCTCTGTTCCGCGCGCGAGAGAACGCCGAGTATAGGTACGGCGCCAGACCGTACGGAGGCGTTCGGGTGAGCCCCCGGTCAGCTCACGCGCGGAGCGGCGTGCTCGACGAGCGCCGCGATCAGGCGGCTCGTCTCGTCGGCCTCGGGATGCCATTGCACGCCGAGCGCGAAGGCGTTGGCGGGCAGCTCGATCGCCTCGGGCAGGTCGTCGATCACCGCCCAGCCCGTCACCACGAGGCCCTCGCCGACGCGGTCGATGCCCTGGTGGTGGTGGGACTTCGTCGCGTGCAGCTCCTCGCCGGCGGCGCGCGCCGCGAGCGAGCCGGGCGCCAGGCGCACGTCGTGATCGGCGCCGTCGAAGCTGCCCAGCACGCGGCGGTGCTCCTCGTGGCCGAGCAGCTCGGGCAGGTCCTGGTGCAGCGTCCCGCCGCAGGCGACGTTCATGACCTGCATCCCGCGGCAGATCCCGAGCACCGGGATGTCGCGCTCCAGCGCCCGCCGCACGAGCGCGACCTCGAACGCGTCGCGCTCCGGCACGCTGCCGATCGTCTTCGGATGCCGGGCGGCGCCGTAGGCGGCCGGCTCGATGTCGGCGCCGCCGGCGAGCATGAGCCCGTCGATGCGGTCCAGCGCCTCGTCGGGATCCTCGACGAGCGCGCGGTCCGGCGCCAGCAGCAGCGCGAGCGCGCCCGCCCGGTTGACGGCGTCGACGTAGTTGCGCGGCAGCAGGAAGGCGTCGAGGTCCCACGCGCCCCAGCGGGCGCGCTCCAGCGGCGTGCAGATGCCGATCACGGGACGTGGCATCCCGTGCAAGGTAGCTTCTCGGGCATGTACGAGACCCTCGCGCTCCAACGACGCGGCGCAGCCGCGATCATCCGGCTGGATCGCCCGGACGCGCTGAACGCGTGGAACCACCAGCTCGGCACCGAGCTGCTCGACGCCGTCCGCAGCGTCGCAGCGGACGACGACGTGCGGGCCGTCTGCGTGACGGGCAGCGGGCGGGCGTTCTCCTCCGGCGCCGACCTGCGCGACCTGACCTCGCGCGGCGTCACACCCGAGGGCCACATCGACGTCCACACGACGCTCACGACGATCTACCACCCGATCCTCACGACCCTGCGGCGGATGCCCAAGCCGGTCGTCGCGGCGATCAACGGCCCCGCGGTCGGGATCGGCTGCTCGCTGGCGCTGTGCTGCGACCTGCTGATCGCCGCCGAGTCGGCATACATGCTGCTGGCGTTCGTGAACATCGGGCTCGTGCCGGACGGCGGCGCCGTCGCGCTCATCTCGACGCGCGTCGGCGCGGGCCGCGCGACGCAGATGGCGCTGCTCAACGAGCGCGTCCCGGCCTCCGACCTGCGCCGCTGGGGCCTCGTCAACGACGTGCTGCCCGACCACGAGTTCGAGGAGTTCGTGCACGACACGCTCGACCGGCTCGCCGCCGGGCCGACGCTGTCCTATGCCGGCGCGAAGCGGCAGATCAACGCCTGGATGTACGCCCGCCTCGACGAGCAGCTCGAGCTCGAGGCACGCATCCAGCAGGAGATGGCGGCGTCGAGCGACTTCCGTGAGGGCGTGACCGCGTTTCTCGAGAAGCGCACACCGAAGTTCACCGGCGGGTGAGCCCGGGCGCGGCCGGGCGGCCGGACGCGCCGTCATGGGAAAGCAGATCGGCGCCGCATGAATAGAATGCCCGCCGCCTTGCCTGCCGCCCCCCGAACCCGCCGCCGCGTCTTCGCGCTCGCGCTCCTCGCGGCGCTGATCGGCGCGCTCGTGCTCGCGACCGGTGCGTCGGCCGATCTCCTGACGCCCGAGTCGGGCGGCGGCTCGCCCAACGCGGCGAGCATCGACACGCTCTACAAGATCATCCTCGCGATATCCGCCATCGTCTTCTTCGGCGTGGAGGGCGCGCTGCTGTACTCGATGGTCAAGTTCCGCGCGCGCAAGGACGCGGTGCCCGCGCAGATACGCGGCAACACGCGCCTGGAGATCGGCTGGACGCTCGGCGCCGCCGTGATCCTGGTCGTCCTCGCCGTCGTGACGTTCGCGATGCTCGACGATATCCGCAACCCGCCCAACTCCGACGCCGACGGCTTCCCGACGCAGCGGATCGCCAACGTCCGCAACGCGTCGGCCTATCAGCCGCGGCCGCCGAACGGGCGCGCGCTGAACATCGACGTCAACGGGCAGCGCTACATCTGGCGCTACACGTATCCCGACGACGACAACAACGTCCTCAACAACGTCTTCAACTACGAGACGCTGGTCGTCCCGACGAAGACGACGGTGACGCTCACGATCAAGGCCCAGGACGTCGCGCACTCGTGGTGGATCCCCGAGCTCGGGGGCAAGGCCGACGCGGTTCCGGGGCACCTCAACTTCGCGTGGTTCAAGGTGCAGGAGCCCGGCAGCTTCCGCGGGCAGTGCGCCGAGCTGTGCGGCCGCAACCACGCCGACATGCTCGCGAAGGTCGTCGCGATCGAGCCAGACGAGTTCGAGCGCTGGCTCGAGAACAAGAAGCGGGAGATCGACGCCAACAACAAGGCCGCCCAGGAGCGCCGCGAGGCGGAGGCCGAGGATCTCGCGGAGGGTGCAAGCCCGGCGGTCGGCGGGAACACCAGCCCGGACGCCGGCGCGAACACCGATCCAGCCGAGGGCGAGTAGGAGCCATGGCAGCCACCGACACACCCGCCCTCGTCCCCGAGATCACCGCGCACGAGGTCAAGCCCGAGCCGCGGGGCTGGGTCTCGTGGGTGACGACGACCGATCACAAGCGGATCGGGATCATGTACATCGTCACGACGTTCGCCTTCTTCATCCTGGGCGGCGTCGAGGCGTTGCTCATGCGCGTGCAGCTCGGCACGCCCGACAACACGTTCCTGACGCCGTCGACGTACAACGCGCTCTTCACGCTGCACGGCACGACGATGGTCTTCCTGTTCGTCGTGCCGATCATGGCCGGCTTCGGCAACTACTTCCTGCCGTTGATGATCGGCGCGCGCGACATGGCCTTCCCGAAGCTCAACGCGCTGTCGTACTGGCTGCTGCTGTCGGGCGGGCTGGTCTTCTACCTGTCGCTGTTCTTCGCGCCGCCGGAGGCCGGCTGGACGTCCTATGCGCCGTTGTCGGCGGAGACATACTCCGAGACGGGCGGGATGGATGCGTGGATCTTCCTCGTCCACCTGACCGGCATCTCGTCGCTGATCGGGGCGGTCAACTTCTACGCGACGATCGCGAACATGCGCGCGCCCGGCATGGGCTGGGGCCGCCTGCCGCTGTTCGTCTGGGCGCTCCTCGTCTACGCGGTCCTGCTGATCCTCGCGCTGCCCGTCATCGCGGGCGCCGTGACGCTGCTGCTCACCGACCGTCACTTCGGGACGGGCTTCTTCGACCAGGGCCAGGGCGGCGACCCGCTGCTGTGGCAGCACCTGTTCTGGTTCTTCGGCCACCCCGAGGTCTACATCATGATCCTGCCGGGCTTCGGGATCGTGTCGGAGGTCCTGCCCGTGTTCGCGCGCAAGCCGATCTTCGGCTACAAGGCGATCGCGGCCGCGACGGTCGTCATCGCCTTCCTGGCGATGCTCGTCTGGGCGCACCACATGTTCACGACGCCGAGCGCGACGATCGTGCTCGTCTTCTTCATGATCAGCTCGTTCTTGATCGCGATCCCGACGGGCGTGAAGATCTTCAACTGGGTCGCCACGCTGTGGCGCGGCACCGTCGAGTTCAAGACGCCGCTGATCTTCAGCGTCGGCTTCATCTCCGTCTTCCTCATCGGCGGGATCACCGGCGTATTCCTCGCCGTCTTCCCGGTCGACTGGCAGCTGCACGACACCTACTTCGTGGTCGCCCACCTGCACTACGTGCTCGTCGGCGGCGCCGTCTTCGCGATCTTCGCCGGCATCTACTACTGGTATCCGAAGATGACCGGTCGGATGATGAGCGAGTCGCTGGGCAAGTGGTCGTTCGCCTTCATGTACATCGGGATCAACGTCACGTTCCTGATCCAGCACTCGATCGGCCTCGACGGCATGCCGCGGCGCGTGTACGAGTATCCGGACATCGGCAACCTCGCGCTGTACAACCTCATCTCGACGATCGGCTCGTTCATGCTCGGCTTCGGCGTCCTGCTGACGGTGTGGAACGCCATGCGCTCGCTCAAGAAGGGCGCCGTCGCCGGACCTGATCCCTGGAAGGGCAACACGCTGGAGTGGTTCGTCGAGTCGCCGCCGCCGCTCAACAACTTCGACGTCATCCCGCGCGTGCGCTCGGTCGAGCCGATGAAGGACATCCGCCGCCAGGTCGCCCGCCAGACTGAACGCTCGACGGAGCTCACGCCGGCGGGCGCGGGATCTGAGCGCTGATGACGGCGTCGCCGGCAGTCGTCGCGCGCGTCCACACGGGGTGGCGCCAGGTCGTCTCGGACTACGTCGCGCTGACGAAGCCGAAGGTGCAGTCGCTGCTGCTGCTGACGACCGTCTGCTCGATGGAGATCGCGGGCGACCCGTCGGCCGCCCTCATCGCGCTGACGGTAGTCGGCGGCTACCTGTCGGCTGGTGGCGCGGGCGCCGTCAACCACTGGTACGACCGCGACATCGACGCGCTCATGCCGCGCACCGCCGGACGGCCGGTCCCCTCGGGTCGGGTCTCGCCGGCGGCCGCGCTCGTCTACGGCTGCGTGCTGGCGCTGCTGTCCTTCCTGCTGCTGGCGACGACCGTGAACCTCCTCGCGGCGTCGCTGGCGCTGGCGGGCTTTCTCGGCTACGTCTTCGTCTACACGGTCTGGCTCAAGCGCCGCACGCCGCAGAACATCGTCATCGGCGGCGCAGCGGGCGCCGTGCCGCCGCTCGTCGGCTGGGCCGCCGTCACCGGCGGGCTCGGCGGTATGCCGCTGTACCTCTTCGCGATCGTCTTCTTCTGGACGCCACCGCACTTCTGGGCGCTCTCGCTGCTCATGAAGTCCGAGTACGAGCGTGTCGGCGTCCCGATGCTGCCCGTCGTGCGCGGCGAGCAGGAGACGCGCCGGCAGATCCTGCTCTACGCGGTTCTGCTGTGGGCGGTCACGCAGCTGCCGTTCTGCGCGGGCGGCCTCGGAACGCTGTACCTCGTCTCGTCGCTCGCGCTCGGCGCGCTGTTCATCACCGGCGCCGTCGTGCTGTATCGGCGCGCCGACCGGCGCAGCGCCCTGCGCCTGTACCTGTTCTCGCTCGCCTACCTCGCGCTGCTGTTCGGCGCGATGGTGCTCGACGTCAAGCTCTAGGATCGGCGGCCCATGGACCAGAAACTCGCCCGCAAGAACCTCCGCTCCGGCCTGCTCGGGGGCGCCGTGTGCTTCTTCATGTTCGGCATGACGTTCGTCGCCGCGGCGATCTACGTGTCCTAGGAACGGCTGTGAGCACGCTCGAGCCCGACCCGCCGCCCGCCGGAGAGCACATCCACCTCCCCGGCCCGAGCCTGCAGCCGATCGGGGTGGCGCTCGGCATCACGCTCGTGCTCGTCGGCGTGACCCTGGGGCTGTTCATGGTCGTGTGCGGGCTCGTCCTGACGCTGTGGGTGATCATCCGCTGGACCGCCGATACCCGGCGCGAGATGCGCGCGCTGCCCGAAGACCTCGGCGACCACTAGGAGCAGCCTGCCGGGGGCGCCGCACCGCCGGCGTGTGGACAAAGTCTGGACAGCGAGCGCCTGCGCGCCAACATGAGGATGCACGTTCATCCTCCGCCGGGTAAAGGGCCGTAACTGTGACCATGGAAATTGCGATTCAACGTCCCGCCACGGTCCGTCACCGCACGAGCTTGTTCCGCGATGCCATCGCGATCGTCGAGACGGAGTACGGATCTGACCTGTCGCTCGACGACATCGCGCGCCGCGTCGCCTCCTCGCGGCGCCAGCTGCAGCGCTCCTACGCCGAGATCGGCGACACGACGTTCCGGGAGCACCTCACGTCGGTCCGCATGGAGCGCGCCGCTGAGCTGCTCATGACGCGCGGACTGACCGTGCGCGAGGTCGCCCAGCGCGTCGGCTACCGCCAGCCCGCGCAGTTCGCCAAGGCCTTCCGTCGCCACCACGGGCTCGCGCCGTCGGCGTTCCGCGAGGCTCGCCGCTTCCGCGGCGCTGCTGCCGGGACGGCGGCCGCCGCGGCCTGAAGGCCCGCGCGGCCAGGGCCCGGCAGCGGCCGCCGGGCCGCCGCCGAGCGTCGCTGCGCCGGGCGCTGCGGTACCTGATCGCGTTCGTCGCGCGCACCACATAGGATGCCGGGCCGCATGAGCGAGGACCCCCGGCGCGAAACCCGCATCCCCCTGGTGCAGATGGCGATCGTGGCGTTCGTCGCCTCGGCGATCGGCATCGCCGCAGGCGTGGCGATCGAGTGGTTCCCGGAGGATGCCTCGACGCAGGCGGGGCCGATCGATCGCCTCTACGACGTGCTCATCTGGAGCTCCGTGCCGATCTTCGTGCTCGTGACGATGATCGTGCTGTTCAGCGCCTGGAAGTTCAGGATGCGCCCGGGCGAGGAGCAGCTCGACGGACCGCCGATCCACGGCAACACGCGCCTGGAGGTCATCTGGACCGCGATCCCCGCGATCATCCTCGTGCTGCTGTGCGCGTACGCGTGGATAGTCCTCGTCGACATCGAGGAGGCGCGCGCGGACGAGATGCGCGTCAACGTCGTCGGCCAGCAGTTCGCGTGGACGTTCGAGTACCCCCAGGCCGACGGGGAGCCGATCAAGTCCACGCAGCTGTACCTGCCGGTGAACCGCCCGGTGCGCTTCTACGTCAAGGCGCTGGACGTCATCCACGACTTCTGGGTCCCGGCGTTCCGGATGAAGATCGACGCCGTGCCCGGGATCGAGACGCGCTACCGGGTCACCCCGACCAGGCTCGGCACCTACCCCGTGGTCTGCGCGGAGCTCTGCGGCCTGGGGCACGCGGTCATGCGCGCGCAGACGCGCGTGGTGACGCCCGCCGAGTTCAACACGTGGCTCGCCGAGCAGAAGGCGCCGGCGGCGGCGACCGGCGAGGACGGCGAGGTCGACGCAAAGCGGCTGTTCACCGAGGGCAACGGGACGGCCACGGCGTGCGGCGCCTGCCACACGCTCGCGGACGCCGGCACCTCGAGCCAGACGGGACCGGATCTCGATCAGTCGCTGGCGGGGAAGGACGCGGAGTTCATCGAGCAGGGGATCGTCGCCCCGGACGCCGAGATCGCCTCGGGCTTCCAGGCGGGGATCATGCCGAAGAACTACGGCGATACCCTCTCGGACGAGGAGCTCGAGGCCCTCGTGAAGTACCTCGGCGAGGTGGCCGGCAAGTGAGCACGACGATGGAAAGGAAGCGCTAGATGGTCGCCAAGCTCCGCGGGCCCGGGATGATCAGGGCCGGCCTCGGCACACTCGCCGGGATCGCGGTCTCGTACGTGATCATCTTCATCACGCGGGCCTGGTACGACCTGGACCCGCTGATCGACGGCTTCGCCGTCCTCGAGCTGTCGCTGTTTTTGGCGCCGATCGGCTTCCTCATCGGACTCGGGGCATTCGACTACTGGTTCTACTGGGCGACCGGCCGCAAGACGCAGCCGGAGGACCACTCGGGCCACGGCGCGCACTCCTGGCGCGACTACTTCCGCGTCAACACCGACCACAAGGTCATCGGCATCCAGTACGTCGTGACCTCGTTCGTCTTCTTCTTCATCGGCGGCCTGTTCGCGATGCTCATGCGCGCCGAGCTCGCCCAGCCGGGGCGCCAGTTCGTCGATCCGAACACCTTCAACGGCCTCTTCAGCGTCCACGCGTCGCTGCTGATCTTCCTGTTCATCATCCCGGTCTTCGCCGGCCTGGCGAACTACGTCCTGCCGCTCATGATCGGCGCGCCGGACATGATCTTCCCGCGGCTGAACGCACTGTCGTTCTGGATGCTGCCGCTCGCCGGGATCATGATGCTGATGTCGTTCGCGGCCCCCGGCGGGTCGTTCGCCAGCGGCTGGACCGCGTACGCGCCGCTGTCGGTGACAGCGCCCGAAGGGCAGGTGTTCTTCACGATCGGGGTGCAGTTCGCGGGGGCGTCGTCGATCGCGACGGCGCTGAACTTCCTGGCGACGATCATCACGATGCGCGCGCCCGGGATGAGCTTCTTCCGGATGCCGCTGCTCGTCTGGGCGAACTTCTCGACGTCGCTGCTCGTCGTCATCGCGACGCCGTTCATCGCCGTCTCGCAGTTCATGGTCCTCTTCGACCGCTCGCTGGGCTTCAACTTCTTCGATCCGACCGGCGGCGGCGACGTGCTGATGTACCAGCACATCTTCTGGTTCTACTCCCACCCGGCGGTCTACATCATGATGCTGCCCGGGTTCGGGATCATCTCGGAGATCATCGCGGTGAAGTCGCGAAAGCCGATCTTCGGCTACCGGATGATGGCGTTCTCGCTACTGGCGATCGTCGTGCTCGGGTTCACCGTCTGGGCGCACCACATGTTCGTGTCGGGCATGCAGGACTGGATCCGCATCCCGATGATGATCACGACCGCGATCATCGCGGTGCCGACCGGCATCAAGATCTTCTCGTGGCTTGCGACGCTGTGGCGTGGCGTCCTGCACATGGACACGCCGATGCTCTTCGCGCTCGGCTTCCTGACGATGTTCACCCTCGGCGGGATCTCCGGCGTGATGCTCGCGATCATCCCGGTCACGATCCACGTCAGCGACACGTACTTCATCGTCGCCCACATCCACTACGTGCTCTTCGGCGGATCGCTGCTGACGATCTTCGCCGGCGTCTACTACTGGTTCCCGAAGATGACGGGCCGGATGTACGACGAGCGCCTCGGCAAGCTGCACTTCTGGACGACGTTCATCTTCTTCAACGCGACGTTCGCGCCGATGCACCTCATCGGCGTTCAGGGGATGCCGCGCCGCGTCGTCGACTACGCCGAGCAGTGGGCCGGCTGGAACCTCGCGATCTCGATCATGAGCTTCTTCCTCGGGCTCAGCGCGCTCGTGTTCGTCTACAACATGATCGCCTCGTGGCGCGGCGGGCCGCGCGCCGAGTCCAACCCGTGGCGCGCGCTGACGATCGAGTGGCAGGTGTCCTCGCCGCCGCCGATCTTCAACTTCGACGCGCTGCCGACCGTCGTCGGCGGGCCCTACGAGTACG
>Ga0247713_1001479_pt1 | contig 11662 bp, 11 predicted proteins | sample 21E_NmetaG_FD_189936 | JGI IMG/M metagenome (GOLD analysis project Ga0247713, IMG submission 189936) | Soil microbial communities from hillslope of Landscape Evolution Observatory, University of Arizona, Oracle, AZ, United States - 2-1-E_N | ecosystem: Engineered > Artificial ecosystem >... | reverse complement strand
AGGTCGATCGCGCGCGTCGTCTCCGAGGCGATCAACGGGTGCCGGCTGCTGGCGCTGGACTACTACAAGCCCAACGAGGACGAGTTCACGACGCGCGTCGTCGAGCCCTACGCGCTCGTCAACGGGCGCGAGGGCTGGTACGTCGCGTCCTTCGATCCCGAACGCGGCGCTGTCCGCCACTTCCGGCTGGACCGCATCCGCCACGCCGAGGTCACCGAGCGCACGTACGAGCCGCGCCCGGAGGTCGACCCGGCCGCCGAGCTCGACGGCTGGCTGCGCACCGGCGAGGTCGAGGCGTCGCGGATCGCCCGCGTCTGGGTCTCCGCCGAGCGCGCGCGCTGGGCGCGCGAGGAGCGCCGCGTCGCGCAGGAGCTCGCCGACGGCTCGGTGATCGTCGAGCATCCGTTCAAGGGCATCGACTTCCTCGTGCGCGACATCCTCGGCGATGCCGGCGACGCTGCGGTGCTCGAGCCGGCCGAGGCGCGCGAAGGGGTGCTCGCGGCCGTCGAGCGCCTGCGAGCAGCGGCCGTGCGCTGAGCACCTTCGGGCCCGACGACCGCTGACACACGCGCCACGGGCGAGGCTGGCTACAGTCCCGCCCGTGAGCCGTCGCGCGCAGATCAGGATGTCGGACGCCGAGGTCGCGGCCTTCCTCGCCGAGCAGCGCACGGTGATCTGCGCCACGATCGGCCGCGACGGCTTCCCGCACCTCATGCCGCTGTGGTACGTGCTGCGCGGCGAGGACGAGGTCTGGTCGTGGACCTTCGCCAAGTCCCAGAAGGTGCGCAACCTCGAGCGCGACGCGCGCGCGACGCTCGAGGTCGAGGCGGGCGAGGAGTACGGCGAGCTGCGCGGCGTGATGCTCAAGTGCGACGTCGCGATCCACCGCGCCACCGATCAGGTGGCCGACCTGGGCACCGAGCTGTTCGAGCGCTACCGCGCCGGCGGCCCGGGCGAGCTCGACGACGACGTCAGGCAGATGGTGCTGGCCCAGGCGCCCAAGCGCGTCGCCCTGCAGTTCCGCCCGCGCTCGCGCGCGACGTGGGACCACCGCAAGCTCGCGGCCGGGGTCTACTGACGGGACGCCATGAAGGGGCTCATCCTCTCCGGCGGCAAGGGCACGCGCCTGCGCCCGATCACCCACACGAGCGCCAAGCAGCTCGTGCCGGTCGCCAACAAGCCCGTGCTCTTCTACGGCATCGAGGCGATCGTGGACGCCGGCATCGAGCAGATCGGCATCATCATCGCGCCCGAGACCGGCGCAGAGATCCGCGCCGCCGTCGGCGACGGCTCGCGGTTCGGCGCCACGGTCAGCTACATCGAGCAGGACGAGCCGCTCGGGCTCGCGCACGCCTCGCTGACGGCGGAGGCCTTCCTCGACGGCGACCCGTTCGTCATGTACCTCGGCGACAACCTCCTGCAGGGCGGCATCACCGACCTCGTCGAGTCCTTCCGCGCGAGCAGCCCCGACGCGCTGATCCTGCTGACGCCGGTCGACGACCCGCAGAACTACGGCGTTGCCGAGCTCGACGGCGATCGCGTCGTGGCGCTCGTCGAGAAGCCGCCCGTCCCGAAGACGAACCTCGCGCTCGTGGGCGTCTACATGTTCACCGCCGGCATCCACGACGCCGCCCGCGCGATCGAGCCGAGCGCCCGCGGCGAGCTGGAGATCACCGACGCGATCCAGTACCTCGTCGACGAGGGCCGGCGGGTGGAGCCGCACATCGTCCGCGGCTGGTGGAAGGACACCGGCCGCCTGGACGACGTGCTCGAGGCAAACCGGCTCGTGCTCGACCGCCTCGAGCCGAGCATCGAGGGCGAGCTCGTCGACTCGCAGTGCGACGGGCGCGTCGTCGTCGAAGCCGGCGCCGTGCTGGAGCGCACGACCGTGCGCGGTCCGGCCGTCATCGGCGCCGGCGCGCGGATCACCGACGCCTACATCGGGCCCTACACGGCGATCGGCGCCGGCTGCGCGATCACCTCGGCCGAGGTGGAGCACTCGATCCTGCTGGAGGGCTCGACGGTGTCCAACCTCGAGGGCCGGATGGAGTCCTCGCTGCTGGGCCGCAACGTCACGATCGCGCGCGGCGTGCGCCAGCCGCGCGCCTACCGCTTCATGGTCGGCGACAACTCGGAGATCGGGATCCTGTGACGACGCTGCTGGTCACCGGAGCCGGCGGCATGCTCGGTCGAGCGGTAGTCGAGGCCGCGACGCGGCGGGGACACGACGTGCGCGGCCACGCGCGAGCCGACCTCGACGTCACCGACGCCGAGGCGACGCGGCAGGCCGTCGCCGCCGCGCAGCCGGACGCGGTGGTCAACTGCGCCGCCTACACCGACGTCGACGGCGCCGAGTCCGACCGGCAGCGCGCCGAGGCCGTCAACGCGCGCGGTGCCGGCCACGTGGCGGCCGCGGCGGCCGAGATCGGCGCCTTCGTCGTGCACATCTCGACCGACTACGTCTTCGACGGCTCCAAGCGCGAGCCGTGGGTCGAGTCCGATCGCGTCGCGCCGCTCGGCGTCTACGGCGAGACGAAGCTCGCCGGTGAGCGCGCGGTCGCCGCGGCCGATCCGCGCCATGCCATCGTCCGCACGGCGTGGCTGTTCGGGGCCGGCGGGCGCAACTTCGTCGACACGATGCTCGCGCTCGGCGCCCAGCGCGACGAGGTCTGCGTCGTCACCGATCAGGTCGGCTGCCCGACGTGGACCGGGCACCTCGCGGCTGCGCTCGTCGAGCTCGCCGAGCGGCCGGGCGAGCCCGGCGTGCACCACATCGCCGGCAGCGGCTCGTGCTCGTGGAACGAGCTCGCGCTCGAGATCTTCGAGCGCGCGCGGATCGACTGCCGGGTGCTGCCGGCGACCAGCGACCAGTTCCCGCGGGCGGCGGCGCGGCCGGCCTTCAGCGTGCTCGGCACCGAGCGCCGCGACGCGCTCGTGCTGCCGGCCTGGCAGGACGGCCTGGCGGCATACCTCGCGACGAGGGTGGCCGTATGAGACTGCTCGTCTGCGGCGGCGCCGGATTCATCGGATCGGCGTTCGTCCGCGTGCGGCTGGAGGACCACGGCGACGAGATCACCGTCCTGGACAAGCTCACGTACGCCGGGCGGCGCGAGAACCTCGAGGGCCTGGACATCGACTTCGTGCACGCGGGGATCGAGGATCCCCGCGCGGTCGCTGCCGCGATCGACGGCGTCGACGCAGTCGTGAACTTCGCTGCCGAGACGCACGTCGACCGCTCGATCGCAGAGCCCGACGCCTTCGTGACGACGCACGCCGTCGGCACCTGGGTACTGCTCGAGGCCGCGCGCGCGGCCGGCGTTCGCTACCTGCAGGTCTCGACCGACGAGGTCTACGGATCGATCGAGCAGGGCTCGTTCACCGAGTCCTCGCCGCTCGCGCCGTCGTCGCCCTACAGCGCCACGAAGGCCGGCGCCGACCTGCTCGTCGCGTCGTACTTCCACACCTACGGGCTGCAGACGGTGATCTGCCGCGGCTCGAACAACTACGGGCCGCGCCAGTATCCGGAGAAGCTCATCCCGCTGATGATCCTCAACGCGCTGCACGGCGATCCGCTGCCGGTCTACGGCGACGGCATGCAGGTCCGCAACTGGCTCTACGTCGAGGACTTCGCCCGCGGCATCGGCCACGTGCTGGCGCACGGCGCGCCGGGCGAGGCCTACAACGTCGGCGGTCCCGACGAGTGCCCGAACATCGAGGTCGTACAGCGGATCATCGAGCTCACGGGAGCCGATCCCGCCCTGCTGACCTACGTCAAGGACCGGCCCGGACACGACCGCCGCTACTCGCTGGGCTCGGAGAAGGTGCGGGCGCTCGGGTGGGAGGCGCGCGTGCGGTTCGCGGAGGGCCTCGACGAGACGGTCGGCTGGTATCAGGCCAACCGCGCCTGGTGGGAGCCGATCCGCTCGGGCGACTACCGCGCGTACTACGAGCGCCAGTACGGCTCGCGGATCGGCGGCTGACGCCGGGCAGCTCCTCCTCTGCTCTGTCGCTGGTTGTCGCTTGCGGCACCTCATACCTTGTGCTTTTATGCATAGCGCTTCGAGCTATAGGAGGCGGGCTTGCACATCGACAAGGACCTTGTCGCGGCGTCCGCGACGCCGCTCGTGCTCGCGATCCTGGCGGAGGGCGAGAGCTACGGCTACGCGATCCTCAAGCGGGTGCGCGAGCTGTCCCGGGGCGAGTTCGAATGGACCGACGGGATGCTCTATCCGCTGCTCCATCGCCTCCACCGGCTCGGCTACGTGACGACGGAGTGGCGCACGCCGCCGCAAGGCCGTCGCCGCAGGTACTACGCGATCACGGACGAGGGGCGGGCGGCGATCGCCGAGCACCAACGACAGTGGGCCACCGTCACGCGCGCGCTGGGCGACGTCTGGCAAGGCTGCGGCTCGCTGCCGCCGGCGCTCGGCGAGGCGTGACCGTGGATCGCGTGGAGGCACAGATCGTTGAGTGGCGGGCCTACGTCGCGAAGGCCGCGGCCGTCGACGGCCGCGACGTCGATGAGCTGGAGGCGCATCTTCGCGACCAGATCGCCGAGCTGGACGCGGCGGGGCTCACGGCCGACGAGGCGTTCCTCGTCGGCGTCAAGCGCATGGGTGACCTCGACGCGCTGTCGCGCGAGTTCGCACGCGAGCACAGCGGCCGGCTGTGGAAGCAGCTCGTCCTGAGCGGTGTGGACGAGCCACCGCCTCCAGCCGGCGGGTGGTTGCAGGCGCTCGCGTTCGCGCTGGCCGCCGGCGTGGCGATTCAGGTCGGACGCCTCGCGGCGCAGTTTCCCGAAGAGGAGCCGGGCTGGCTGCTGCGGAACGTCGGTCTGTTCGTGTTGCCGTTCCTCGCCGGGTACTTCGCCCGCCGACGGCAGCTCGACGCGCGGCACTGGGTGCTGGCGGCGGCGCCGTTCGCGCTCGCCGCGCTCGTCGTCAACCTCTACCCGTACGGAGACGATTCGGCCAGCGAGCTCCTCGTCGCGCTGCATCTGCCGGTGGCGCTGTGGTTCGCCGTCGCCTACCCGTACATGGGCGCCACGCTGCGATCGCACGAGCGGCGCATGGACTTCGTCCGCTTCACCGGCGAGTGGGTCATCTACTACGTGCTCATTGCGCTCGGCGGCGGCGTGCTGATGGTGCTCACGGCGCTGATCCTCGAGCCGATCGGAGCCGACCTCCCCGAGCGGGTCGTCGAATGGGTGCTGCCGTCCGGCGCGGCCGGTGCCGTGATCGTCGCCGCCTGGCTCGTCGAGGCCAAGCAACGCGTCGTCGAGAACATGGCTCCCGTCCTGACCATGATCTTCACCCCGCTGTTCGCGCTGATGCTGACGGTCGCCGCGGCGACCTACGCCGTCTCCGGCGTCGCCGGCGCGTTCGACCGCGAGCTGCTCACCGTCTTCGACGCGCTCCTCGTGGTCGTGCTGGGGCTCGTCCTGTACGCGATGACCGCGCGCGACCCGTCCCGACCGCCCGAGCTGATGGACCGCGTCCAGCTGCTCGCGGTCGCCGCCGCGCTCGTGCTCGACCTGATGGTGCTCGGCGCGATGGTGGCGCGGATCGGCGATCTGGGGTTCACCCCCAATCGCGCGGCATCGCTCGGCCTGAACCTCGTCCTGCTCGTGAACCTCGCCGGCGCCGCGTGGCTTTCGATGCGGTTTCTCAGGAGACGCATCGCCTTCCACCGCCTCGAGCGGTGGCAGACGTCCTACCTGCCCATCTTCGCCCTCTGGACAGCGACCGTCGTCGCCGTCCTCCCCCCGCTCTTCACCTTCAGCTGAGCCACATGAATGCTGTCAACATGCTCGTGCGTCCGGGGCAAGCCGCGTTCGAGCGATTCACAGAGCAGGCGCGTCAGGTCATCGTCGGCGCACAAGAAGAGGTGCGCATGCTCAAGCACGACCACATCGGGTCCGAGCACATCCTGCTTGGACTCGTGCGCGAGAAGAACGGGGTCGGTGCGCGGATCCTGCTGGAACTCGGCGCGGATTGCGACCAGGTCCGCGATGAGGTCATCGGCATGCTGTCCGCCGCCGGCGGCGCGGCGCAACCAGCGGCAGACGCAGCGGTCGCCGAGCTCGTTGCCCAGTCGGACGAGGCGCTCGAAGAGCACATCGTGCGGCTCACCGAGCGCGAGCGCGCCCTCGCCCACGAGCGGCAACCGTCCCTTGTAGGCCCCAGCGGCCGGCGACTGCAAGCGATCGAGCCGGTCGGCGACGCCGCGCACCTCGACGCGCTCCCCCCGCCTCGACGACCCCTTCGACGGCACCGGGCTCCGGCCGGAGATGACCGTGCGCCGCTCGCCGTCGAGCAGGAGGCGCTCGTCGTCGACACGGTCGCTGCGCACGACTTGCCGCATCCCGGTCGCCGCTGCGGATCACGCGGCGTGTCACGTCGCTGACAGCGCGGCGCCGACGCCGACCGGCACGCGCGATCACGCGCGCGGCGGCGCGCCGATTCGGTCGCGCCGCCACTGAGCAGGGCGAGCACGATGACCATGCTCCCGGCAGCCAGTGCGTTCCAGCGGGCAGCCGTGGATTCGGCGAGCCACAGCGGCGACGTCACGAGCCATGCTCCGAACGCGAAGTTCAGCCAGCTGATCCAGCTCGCCCACAACCCGGAGGTCATCCGCGCCAGCGTGAGCAGCACGATCAGCGCGCCGACGAGAACGGGACTCCACACGGCGTCCGCGGCCTTGTAGGAAAGGACGAAGGGCGACACGATCAACCAGCCTCCGGCCGCCAGCATCAGGCCGCCCGCACCAAGGATCTCTTCGCGTGCCGTGACCGCGGGCACGGCAGCGGGATCCGGCCGGTCAAGCTCGACGTCGTCATCTCGCGGACGCTGGCGCGCAGGACGCATAGGCGCCGGATGCCCGGTCGTGACCTCGCGCCGATCGACCTGTATGGCGGCTGACGCTTATCAGGCCGTGCGCGCGGGTGGCGACAGCGTCAAGCGTTGCAGACGCCGAGGAGGAGGACGGCGTCGTCGGGACAGAGAGCCGCGCACACGCACCTACGCGCATGCCCGCAAGCCTCCGAGCATGCGTCAGCAGGCTGACGCTCGCGCGCGCGAGCCTCCGCACCTCCGCGAGCTACGAACGCAGCGACGAGATCTTCCAGGCCGACCCGGCGCGCTCGAGCTCGAGCGTGTCGGACTTCTCGCTGGAGCCCGAGCCCGACGTCACCTTCGCGGTCGCTCTGTCGCCGCTGATCGTGACGTCCTCGACCGTGAGCTCCTTCGAGGAGGCGTCCTCGAAGGCCTCGCGAACGGCGGTCGTGCAGTTCGTGCCCTGCCGCTCGAGCGCGCTGAGCAGCCGCTCGCTGAGCAGCTTCGTGCACATCGCCGCCGCGTCGTCGTCGCGCGCCGCGGTCTCCATCGCCTCGACGGCGGCCGCGACGGCGCGCTCGGGACCCTTGAATTCCTCGGCCGAATCACGCGGGGCGCTCGAGCCGCAGGCTGCGAGGACGAGCGCGAGAACGCAGAGCACGAGGGCCGATCTCATCGGTCGGGAGCCTATCTAGACTGCGGGGTCTTGACGCCCGAGACGACGTCCTCCGCTCCTCCCGTCCCGCGGGGCCGCCACGCACCGCCGCTCGAGGTGCGCCTCGAGGTCCAGAAGCACCGGCTGTTCGACGCCGCGGCGACCGTGTTCTCGAAGGTCGGCTACGCGGAGGCCAGCGCCGAGGCGATCAGCCGCCAGGCGGGCATGTCGAAGGCCACGTTCTACGAGCACTTCGCCAACAAGGAGGAATGCCTCGTCGCGCTGTTCGAGTACGCCGCGGCGTCGTTTCTCGAGGAGCTCGTCGCGGCGTCGCGGGGCGCCGAGCGCGGGTTCGAGGAGCGCCACAGCGCCGGCCTGCACGCGATCCTCGAGGCGATCGAGGAGAACCCGGCGCTCGCCCAGGCGATCCTCATCGAGACCGTCGGCGCGGGCCCGCGCCTGGCGGAGCTGCGCATCGAGGCGCTCAACGGCTTCGCGCAGGTCATGTACGAGCAGACGGTGCGCGCGGCCGCGCTGACGGGCGGCCCGGCCTTCGCCTCGCCCGACGAGGCGTTCGCGATCGTTGGCGCGACCTTCGAGCTCGTGTCGCGCCAGCTGCGCACGGCGCAGGCGAAGAGCGTGCTCGACCTGCAGCCGCTCATCGAGCGGCTCATCATCGGCCTGCTCTCACAGCCGCCGCACGCTTGAGCGGCGACGATCTCGCGCAGCTCGAGGCCGAGGTCGTCGCATGCCGGCGCTGCCCGCGACTGGTGGCGTGGCGCGAGCTCGTCGCGCGCGAGAAGCGAGCGTCGTTCGCCGACTGGGAGTACTGGGGGCGCCCGATCCCGGGGTTCGGCGATCCGCACGCGCAGATGATGATCTTCGGGCTCGCGCCCGCGGCGCACGGCGCCAACCGCACGGGGCGCATCTTCACCGGCGACCGCTCCGGCGACTTCCTGTTCGCGGCGCTGCACCGCACCGGCTTCGCCAGCCAGCCGACGTCGGTCCATGCCGGTGACGGGCTCGAGCTCTGCGGCGCGTGGATCAGCGCGGCCGTGCGCTGCGCGCCCCCTGCCAACAAGCCGACGCCGCAGGAGCGCGACAACTGCCTGCCCTACACGGTGCGCGAGCTCGAGCTGCTCGGCGACGTGCGCGTCATCGTCTGCCTGGGCCAGTTCGCGTGGGACGCGGCGCTGCGCATGCTGGCGGCGGGCGGCGCGGAGCTGCCGCGACCGCGCGCGCGCTTCGGCCACGGCGCCGAGCTTGCGGTCTTCGGCGCGCCCGCCGCGCCGCGGCTGCTCGGGTGCTTTCACCCGAGCCAGCAGAACACGTTCACGGGGAAGCTGACCGCCGCGATGATCGACGACGTCCTCCTGCGGGCGAGGGAGCTCGCGCGGCTCGACGGGGGGCCGCCGTGACTAGGACACCGACGGGCCGCGACCGCGGCTAGCCTGCACGGCGTGGTCCTCGAGCAGTTCACGCCCGTCGTGCGCGACTGGTTTCGATCCGCGTTCGATGGCCCGACGGAGGTGCAGGCGCAGGCCTGGCCGGCGATCGCGACCGGCGAGCACACGCTCATCTCGGCGCCGACCGGCTCGGGGAAGACGTTGGCCGCATTCCTCTGGGGGCTCGACCGGCTCGTCCGCGAGCCATCGGGCCCCCCCGCCCGCACGCGTCTGGTCTACGTCTCGCCGCTCAAGGCGCTCGCCTACGACATCGACCGCAACCTGCGCGCGCCGCTGCGCGGGATCCGCGCGGAGCTGTCCGTCGGCGTGCGCACGGGCGACACGCCGCAGCGCGATCGCGCCGCGATGCGCCGCAACCCGCCCGACATCCTCATCACGACGCCCGAGTCGCTCTACCTCATGCTGTCCAGCGTCGCGCGCGAGATGCTGACCGGCGTCGAGGCGGTGATCGTCGACGAGATCCATGCAGTCGCGGCGACGAAGCGCGGCGCGCACCTTGCGCTGACGCTCGAGCGGCTCGCCGCGCTGCAGGACGGCGAATGCGACCCGCAGCGGATCGGGCTCTCGGCGACGCAGAACCCGCTCGAGGAGGTCGGCCGCTTCATGGTCGGCCCGCGGCGGGCGTGCACGATCGTCGACGCCGGGATGCGCAAGCCGCTGGACCTGCAGATCCACGTGCCGGTCGAGTCGATGACCGAGCCCGGCCAGCACGTGGCCGCAGCGCAGGTCGACCCGCTCGATCCGCTCACCGGCACCAGCAACGAGGCGACGCGGCAGTCGATCTGGCCGGCGATCTACCCCGAGATCCTGCGGCTCGTCGAGGAGCACCGCTCGACGATCGTCTTCGTCAACTCCCGGCGCGGCGCCGAGCGGCTGGCGCTGCGGCTCAACGAGCTCGCCGACGCGGACCTTCCCGAGGATGCGCCGCGGCGGGAGATCGCGCGCGCTCACCACGGCTCGCTCGCGCGCGAGGAGCGGCTCGTGGTCGAGGAGATGCTGAAGGCCGGCGAGCTGCCGTGCCTCGTCGCGACCTCGTCGCTGGAGCTCGGCATCGACATGGGCGCGGTCGACCTCGTGCTGCAGGTCGAGTCGCCGAAGTCCGTCGCGCGCGGGCTGCAGCGGATCGGCCGCGCAGGCCACAACGTCGGCGACGTCTCCAAGGGCCGCATCTTCCCGAAGTTCCGCGCCGACCTGCTGGAGTGCGCGGTCGTCTGCAAGCTCATGCGCAGCGGCGAGATCGAGCCGACGGTCGTGCCGCGTAACCCGCTGGACGTGCTCGCACAGCACGTCGTCTCGATCGCGGCGAGCGCGCGCGACGAGGAGCCGGTGAGCGTCGACGACCTCTACGCGCTCGTCACCCGCACGCACTCCTACGCCGAGCTGTCGCGGTCGCTGCTGGAGAACGTGCTCGACATGCTCGACGGCCGCTATCCGTCGCAGGAGTTCGCGGAGCTGCGCGCGCGCATCGTCTGGGACCGCGTCGGCGGCACGATCCGCGCGCGCAAGGGCGCGCGGCAGCTCGCGATCACGAACGCCGGCACGATCCCCGACCGCGGCCTGTTCAGCGTCACGCTGCCGGACGGCCGGCGCGTCGGCGAGCTCGACGAGGAGATGGTCTACGAGGCGCGGGCGGGCCAGACGTTCCTGCTCGGCGCCTCGACCTGGCGGATCGAGGAGATCGGCCGCGACCGCGTGATCGTGACGCCCGCGCCCGGCGCACCGGGCGCGGTGCCGTTCTGGAAGGGCGACGGCGTCGGCCGGCCGAAGGAGCTCGGCGCGGCGATCGGCGCGTTCAGCCGCTGGGCGGTCGAGCAGGACGCCGAGACGCTGCAGGCGGACTACGACCTCGACGCGTTCGCGGCGCGCAACCTGCTCGCGTTCCTGCGCGAGCAGCAGGACGCCACGCGCGTGCTCCCGAGCGACCGCACGATCGTCGTCGAGCGCTTCCGGGACGAGATCGGCGACTGGCGCCTGTGCGTCCTGTCGCCGTACGGCGGGCGCGTGCACGCCGCCTGGGGCCTGGCCCTGTCGCGCCGCATCCGCGAGCTGTACGGCCTGGAGTCGGACGCGATCTGGTCTGACGACGGAATCATCGTCCACCTGCCTGACGCCGACGAGCTGGGTCGGCGGGATTCGATCGAGCTCGTGCTGCTGGAGCCCGACGAGGTGCAGGAGGCGGTCGTCGCGGAGCTGTCGGCGAGCGCGCTGTTCGGCGCGCGGTTCCGCGAGAACGCGGGCCGGGCACTGCTCATCCCGCGCGCCTACCCGGGCAAGCGGACCCCGCTGTGGCAGCAGCGGCTGAAGTCGCAGTCGCTGCTGCAGGTCGCCAAGCGCTACCCCGACTTCCCGATCATCCTCGAGACCTACCGCGAGTGCCTGCGCGACGTGCTCGACGTGCCCGGCCTGGAGGAGCTGCTGCGGGGCCTGCACGCGCGCGAGCTGTCGCTCGTGGAGGTCGAGACGCCGACCGCCTCGCCGTTCGCCTCGTCGCTGCTGTTCGACTACGTGGCGACGTACATGTACGAGGGCGACCAGCCCAACGCCGAGCGGCGGGCGGCGGCGCTCTCGCTGGACCGCGAGCTGCTGCGCGAGCTGCTCGGGCAGGAGGAGCTGCGCGAGCTGATCGATCCCGGTGCGCTGGAGATGGTCGAAGACGACCTGCAGCACCGCTCGGAGCGCACCCGCGCCGAGGCGGCGCAGCACGTCGG
>Ga0247713_1001477_pt1 | contig 11681 bp, 13 predicted proteins | sample 21E_NmetaG_FD_189936 | JGI IMG/M metagenome (GOLD analysis project Ga0247713, IMG submission 189936) | Soil microbial communities from hillslope of Landscape Evolution Observatory, University of Arizona, Oracle, AZ, United States - 2-1-E_N | ecosystem: Engineered > Artificial ecosystem >... | reverse complement strand
TACGTCATCCAGAGCATCGGGCTCATGCCCCATCGAACCATCGCCGAAAACATCGCGACGGTCCCCAAACTGATCGGATGGGACGAGCCAAAGATCAACAGGCGCGTCCACGAGCTCGTCGAGGTGTTCGAGCTCGATACGAACATGCTGTCGCGCTACCCGAGCGAGCTTTCCGGTGGTCAGCGACAGCGCGTGGGTGTCGCGCGCGCACTGGCCGCAGATCCCCCGGTGATGCTGATGGACGAGCCGTTTGGTGCGGTGGACCCCATAGTCCGGGAACGGCTGCAGGATCAGTTCCGCGACATTCAGGCCCGCTTGAGAAAAACCATCGTCTTCGTCACCCACGACATCGACGAAGCGATAAAAATGGCCGACCGCATCGTGATTCTCAATTTGGGTGCGGCGATAGAACAATACGACTCCCCTGCGGAGATCTTGAGGAATCCGGCCAGTGATTTCGTCAGTCGCTTCGTCGGTGCCGAGCGCGGCCTGAAACGACTGGCCCTGGTGAAGGTCTCCGACATCGATGTTGAAGACGGCCCCGTAGTCCGACTGTCGGACACCCGTGAAACTGCGCTTCGAGTCATGGAAGACTCGGCTACTCCGTGGGCGACGGTCATCGACGCAGACGGGCGCCTCGAGGGCTGGGTGGATGCCGCGATGCTGGCGAACGCGCCGAACGTCGGAAGCGTTTCGGCGCGGAAGTACTCGGCGTACGTGACGGCGGAATCGTCGCTGCGGAACGCACTGGATGCGATCGTGACATCGCGCACGCAGGTGGCGGTCGTCGCCGACGACAGTAACCACTACCGCGGAATCCTGTCGCTCGAAAGGATCTCGAAGGAGATCATCACCTGATGGGGGAGTTACTCACAAGGGAGCGGGAGGAAATCTTCGTCAAATTCCTCGAACATATGAACCTCACGGCGATCGCGGTCGGAATTGGTCTGCTGATTGCCTTTCCGTTGGCCGTATACGCCTACCGTCACAAGCGGTTCTACGGCCCCCTGACCGGGGTGAGCGGACTCCTCTATACGATTCCAAGCCTCGCGCTGTTTGCATTTCTCACCCCCTACACCGGGCTCTCCATGGTGACCGCAGAAATCGGGTTGATCTCGTACACGCTGCTGATCCTCATCCGCAACATCGTTTCCGGGCTCGACGGCGTTCCGGAGGATGTGCGCGAGTCGGCTCGGGGCATGGGGCTATCACCGCGTCAGCTTTTGTGGCAGGTGGAGCTTCCGCTCGCGCTTCCGGTGATCTTCGCCGGCGTCCGTCTTGCGACCGTGACCGTTATCGGTCTCGTCACGGTGACCTCGCTCATCACCTACGGAGGCCTCGGCGCCTTCATCCTCGAAGGAATTCAAAAGCTGGATACGTCGCTCGCGGTCCTCGGCGGCGTCCTTTCCCTCGTCTTGGCGGTGTTGGTCGACGCCGCGTTCCGACGCGCCGAGCGCATTGCGACGCCGTGGGCGCAGTCCCGCCCGGTGAGCGAGATGACCTAACGTGGGGCTTCTTGCGGATGCGCTCCGCTGGCTCACCGACCCGGCCAACTACGGTGGTCCGAACGGGATTCCCACGCGCGTTCTCGAGCACGTGCAGATTTCCTTCCAGGCGGTTGTGGTTGCGGCGATGGTCGCGGTCCCGGTCGGTCTCTTCATCGGGCACCGCAGGCGCTTCGAAAGTGTCGCGACCACAATCGGTGGACTGGGCCGTGCTCTTCCGTCGTTCGGAGTCCTCGGCATCTTGTTCGGTCCGACGCTCGCGTGGCCCGGCAGGATCGGCTACTGGGCGACGTTCATCGCGCTCATCTTGCTGTCGATCCCGCCTCTTTTGATCAGCACCTATGTGAGCATCAAGGGGGTCGACGACGATCTCGTCGAGGCGGCGCGAGGCATGGGCATGTCCGAGCGCGAGGTCCTGCGCCGGGTGAAGATTCCACTCGGCATGCCGTTGATCGTCTCCGGGTTCCGTATCGCGTCCGTGCAGAGCATTGCGACTGCAACGTTGTGGGGCGTCGCCGGCGGCGGCGCGATCGGCCGCTACATAGTTGACGGATTTGCAACTCAAGACAGGGTGCTACTCCTGGCGGGCGCCATTCTCGTCGCGCTGGTCGCGATCGCAACCGAATTTGCCTTCGGCGTCGCGGCACGCCTCCTGTCGCCGAAAACAACCTCCCAACGGGGGGGCCCGCCGCCGGCATCCGCACCCACGCCCGCATAACCGTCTCGGCGCGCCGGGCGGAGAGTGGTTTGGTCACGTCTCGCCTCCGGTAGTGTCGCTCGGACTCGGAGGGCGAAAATCGTCTTCCCTCGAGACCGAGAGGAGAGAACCCATGCGGAGGTTCCGCAATACCGTCCATGGGGCGACCCTCATTGCGCTGTTGCTGGTGTTCGGCGCATGCGGGTCGGGTGTGGGCGGCGACGATGAGGACGGCAGCGGGGGCGGCGGAGACGGCGCAACCGTCGCCGAGCAACTGGTGCTGGGAGGCCCGCCGGAGTGTCCCGAGAGGCCGTTTTGCCTCCCGGGACTGGAGGAGACTTACGGGATCGAGTTCAAGGAGTTCCAGCCGCTCGACGTGGGCGGGCCGCTGACGGTCAAGGCGCTCGAGAGCGGCCGAATCGACGTCGGGCTGCTGTTCTCGACGTCGAGTGTGATCGGCGATCGGGGATGGGTCGTCTTGGAGGATGACAAGAACCTCCAGACGGCGGAGAACATCACCCCGGTCGTGAACGAGGATGCGGCCGATGACACGATCGTGTCGCTGCTCGACGAGGTCAGTGCGGCGCTCGACACCCAGACGATGACCGAGTTGAACGGCCGCGTAGAGATCGACAATGAGGAACCCGCCGATGTTGCCGCCGACTTCCTGGCGCAGGAGGGGATTTCGGGCGACGGCGCCGGCGGCTCCGGCAAGATCACCGTTGGGTCGGTTCAGTTCGCAGAGAATCAAATCGTTGCGGAGATGTATGCGACCGTGTTGCGCGAGGCCGGTTACGAGGTCTCGCGCAAGGATGTCGGTTCACGTGAGGTTCTTCAACCGGCGCTCAAGTCGGGGGAGGTCGACGTTGCACCGGAGTACCTGGGATCCTTGCTGCTATTTCTCGACTCGGATGCCGAAGCAACGGGGGATCCTGAAAACAATCGAGAGCTGCTGGAACCACTGCTGGCAGATCATTCGCAGGTGCTGCTGGAATCCTCCGACGCAAACGACACGAATGCGTTCGTCGTCACACAGGAAACCGCCGACGAGTTCGGCTTGACGACGATGAGCGATCTCACCCAGACGGCAAAGTAGAAGAAGGCCGAACCGCTAGCTCGAGGGGTCCGGGCCTCCGGACCCCTCGAGCCTTTCTCCACCACGGACTTCGACCTCGAGGCGGTTGCCCGGCGGCGCAAGTGGACACGGCCAGCGGGGATCGTACGAGCACGACGGGTTGTAGGCGAAGTTGAAGTCGAGGATGAGCTGGTCGCCGTCGCTTCCGAGATCCGCCCCCTTTACCGTGTCGAGTAGATAACGTCCGGCTCCGTAGGTTTCGCGGCCCGCGGTCGCATCGCGAAAGGGAAGGAAGACTCCTCCCCCATAGCCTTCGAGCCACAGGAGATCGAGTCGTTGCGGCGCGCCGTGAAGCTCGAAGTGGACGACGCCCACGCGCGCGAAGCGGATCTCGTCCCCGCTGGATCTCGGCACCGGCGAAGAGTCATCGGTCGCCTCTTCCACCGTGCCCAACACCCGCATCCGGGGGTCGTATTCGAACAAATAAGGACCCTCGTAGCGATCGCGCTCGTTTAGCGGAATCGGCGAGGACGGGTGAGTCGCGAACAACTCTCGGCGAACCGCCGCCCAGCGTTGCCATGCGCCTCGTGGATCGTCGGCGCGCCGGATGTCGGAGTACAGCTCGAACACTCGCCGCTTCCAGTCGAGGAGGGCGAGGCGTTCGTCAAGGATCGTCATGCAACCTCCTCGCATGAAGGGTGGTCAAGACTTGGTGGATTGGCCAGCCGGCGGGCCTCGCCGCGATCCCGCACGGACATGAGGGGGGCTCCTTGGGGTTCACGGGACGGGCGCGAGGCGGCGGCCACTTTACCCGTCACCGATTCATGAGAGCGCCCGGCGATGGATGCGACCTGATAGAGCGGGTGGGGGGCTTAGACGGCCCCCACGGCATCCGGGGGAGGCGAGCCGATCACACGGCTGCCGATCGGCTGGACGATGTCGTCGGCGATCGCAACTACGGTGTTGCTCGAGAAGAAGCCGACGATACGGGCCCGTTTGTCGCTGACATTGCGAAACGCGTGCGGCACCATGGCCGGTACGAGCACCAGTCCTCCCGGTCCGAATACGGCTCGCTCGTCTCCAACCTCGATCTCGACCTCTCCCTGCTCGACGAGCAGAATCTCTTCCGGCATGTCGATGTGACGAGGCCCGCTCTTGCCGGGATCGAGCTCCACACACAGCACAGCGGTGCTCGCGTTCCCGGTCGCCCAGAACATCGGAAACGTGAAGTGCGCGTGGACTTCGGGATTGCCATCGACGGTGCCGGCGTGGAGCTCGAGCTCGTTCAGGTTCGCGCTGATCATCGCTAGGCTCCCGCCGGTGCGGGCTTCAGCGACGCCCGGATCAGCTTCCGAAGCTCCGGGCCGTCCTGCTGGCCGTGCGCCTGCACGGCGTGCAGCAGTTGTGCCTCGAGGACTTCATCCTCCTCGCCCGAAATGGTCAGGGTGCATTCTCCCGGCCACTCACGGCAGTCGAATATGCGCCGATCCATCTGAACCTCCTTTTTCGCTTGCCGTTCCGTATCGCACGGTACGGTCACGGATATTCCAAGTCGATCCCAGGGATCTGGGATTTTCCGACACGTGTCCAGAGGCGACAAAATGTCCGTATGGCGTCAAGGTTGCAAGAACGGACACGTGACGAGATCGTGAGGCTGTCGACCCGCGGGCTCGACGTCACCGGCTTCTTCGATGAGGCGGGGGCGATCCTGCGTAAGGCGGTCCCGTTCGATGGCTTCTGCTCCATGACGGTCGATCCCGCCACGATGCTGCTCACGAGTCATCTCGCGCATGACTCCGTTCGCCCCGAAGACGTTCCTCGCCTTGGGCGGAACGAGTTTCTCGAAGAAGACGTGAACAAGTTCGGCGTGCTCGCCCGCGCCCCGCGCCCGGCGGGTGTCTTGACCGACGCGACCGGAAATGACCTTGAGGGTAGCCCCCGCTACCGGGACATCCTGCAGCCGAACGGTTTCCGCGACGAGTTGCGCTTCACGCTGCTCGATGACGGTGCATGTTGGGGATGGGTGGCCCTCTACCGGCGCGAGCAAAGCGTCGACTTCGAGGTCGCCGATGCCGAGTTCGTTGCGTCCCTCTCCCAACTCCTCGCTCAGGGATTGCGCCGAGCGATCCTGCTGGCGGCCATCCCTACCGCCGACGAGCCGGACGCGCCGGGACTGATCCTGCTCGCGCCGGGCGGCAAGGTGGAGACGATAACGTCGGCGGCGGAACGGTGGCTGAGCCTGTTGATTGCGGCTGCTCCTGCTGAGGGCGACTTGCCGGCGGTCGTCAATGGTGTCGCCTATCGCGCGTTGCTCACTGCCCGCGGAGGTAGCCCCGAAGTCGGGGCACGCGCCCGCGTCCCAACGTCGGGGGGAACGTGGCTGATCGTCCACGGCTCCGTAGTCGGTGATCCCGCGGATGGGCGAACAGCCGTCATCCTCGAAGCCGCTCGATCGTCGGAGATGGCGCCGTTGATCGTCGCCGCCCATGGTCTGACGACCCGCGAGCGCGAGGTGACCCAGCTCGTCCTCCACGGCCTCAGCACGGCCGAGATCGCCGAGCGGCTGCACCTATCCGAGTACACGGTGCAGGATCACCTGAAGGCGATCTTCGAGAAGGTCGGCGTGCGCAGCCGGCGCGAACTCGTGGCGCAGATTTTCTTCCGGCACTACGTCCCACGACTGGAGATGGGCGTGAAGATCGGCGCGACGGGCTGGTTCTCGGAGGCCGGGCCATAGCGGTCTCGTCACGCTCGAACTCCAAGAAGGCACAGGTGTGGGCCCAGATGGATTTGAACCATCGACCTCACCCTTATCAGGGGTGCGCTCTAACCGAGCTGAGCTATGGGCCCCCGCGACGGCGTATCTTACCCGCCGGTCTTCGTCGGGAAGAGAATTAGCTGTTGAGGCCGAGCCCCATCACGATGTCGGCCTTCGGCCGGGCTCCGATCACCTGTGACTTCACGTCACCATCCACGAATAACGCGATCGTCGGAATGCTCATGATCCCGTACTTGGCGGCCACCGAGGGTGCCTCGTCGATGTTCAACTTGACGATCTTGACCTTGTCGCCGTATTCGGCGGCGATCTTCTCGAGCTCGGGCGTGACCAACCGACACGGGCCGCACCACTCCGCCCAGAAGTCGACTATGACCGGGGAGTCCGAACCGAGCACGACCTCATTGAAATCCTGCTCGCCGACCGCCTGCATGTTCGCCACTGTGCCCTCCTAAGTGTGTTGGTCTCCCCAGGGTCAACCCGACGTCTTCCGCTATATTCCCCCCCTAACTCTTGCCACGCCTCAGCCGCGGCCGCCGGCAATTCCGAGCGCCTCAGGCGCCCGCTGCAGTCGCAGCATAGCTATCGCCCCGAGGGCCGGCCCCGGCGCGAGAAGTAGGAAGGCCCACCGCCACGTGAATGCCTGTTCGAACAGCGGGATCAGCCAAATGGTCGCAACCGTGAGCGTGAAGCCCACCGCGAGCTGAAGCGTGAGCGCCGTGCCCACGTACGACTGGTCCGCCAGTTCCGTCACGATGGTCGAGAACTGGGCGGAGTCGGCGACGACGGCGAACCCCCACACCAGTCCGACGACGACGAGGAGCGGGATCGGGCCCCTCGTACCGACCAGCCCGATGAGGAGCGCGCACGTCCCGGAAACGATCATCATCGTGATCGTGGTGCGGGTGCGTCCCCAGTCGTCGCCGAGCACACCTCCAATCCAGCAACCGAGCGTTCCGACGCCGATGACCGCAAATGTCGCGTACGGCGCTGCGGCGGCCGATCCGGTGACGTCGGCGAAGAAGACGACGAACCATGCCCACACCGCGTATAGCTCCCACATGTGGCCGAAGTACCCGAGCGAGGCGAGGCGGACGCCTCTATTCGAAAACACGAGGCGCGCCTGCCGGGGGTCGAACCTTGCGCGCGGGAACGGAAAGGGGCCCTCGGAGACGGTTAGTGCGATGGCCCCGCCGAGCAGCGTGAGGACGGAAGTGGTCTTGATGACGACGTCCGGATCGAGGCTCCCGAGACCGTTCACCAGGTGAGGGAGTGCCGCTCCGAGCGTCAACGCACCGACGAGGATTCCGAGGGCCGTGCCCCTCCCGGTTCGGAACCACGTGGCCATGAGCTTGAGAGCCGGTGGATAGACGCCCGCGAGAAAGAACCCGGTTGCGAACCGAGCAGGGATTGCGGCCCCGGGTCCCGTCGTGACGAGGAGCAACATGTTGGCTGCGGACGCTCCCGCCGCTCCCGCGAAGACCACCAGACGTGGCGAGACGAGGTCGGAAAGATTCGTAATGCTGGAGACGATCGCTCCTGCAACGAAGCCGAGTTGGACCGCGATGGTGAGCCATGCCGCGCCTCCCTGCGACAGGTTCCACTCGTCCCGCAGCTGGGGAATCACCGCCGAGGCGGAGAACCACGTCGTCATTCCGAGGACGAGGGCGAGTGCGAGGATCCACAGCGCCCGCCACTTTCGTTCGTCGCTTTGCATGCGACGAGCTTCGCGCGGAAACGACGATTGCGTCGGAAGGTTGCGGCCGAGGGGCGGCTATGCCTCGTGGTCGGAAGCCGCGCTTGCAAGGAATCTGTAAGTCCATTCCTCGGCGAACTTGCGAGAGTCCGCGAACGCGACCTGGACCTCCGGATAACGTGCGTGGAGCCTCGACAGCACATCGGCGATCCAGGCGGTGTCGACATGCTGGAGTCGAAACAACTCGGAATAGCGTCCCTCGACCACGACCGCCGCGAGAGGCATTTCCGCGAGTCGTTGCATCTGAAACGCCATCGTTCCGTCCGACAGAGACGACACGAAATTCTCCACCGTTTTTCTTTCGACCACTGCTATCGGCTCGCCCGCGTCGGCCACCGCATAGTCACCCGCAGAGAGAGCCGCGCGCGTGGTTTCAACCGGGTGCGCCCCGAAGCGGAACGGGTAGCGTTCCCGCGTGTCGACGACGATCGTCAGCTTCGAAATCGCTCGGCGGCGCGGGACCCGAGCTCCGGGGTTGGCGGCACGCGCCGTCTTCTGCGTCTGCCAAAAAATCGCGGGTCGCCCCCGTACCTCGGTGAAAACGAACTGTGAGCGGGATAGCTGCGGCCGGTCGAGCACCAGGTCGATGGCGGCCCCGCGCCGCCGGCACAACTTGACCGGCACCTTTTCGAGGACTTCGGGCTCGCTCGGCCACCCTTCATCCAACGAGTGGCAGTAAACGCGCGCGGAGCGCGGCCACGCCTCCCGAGCCTTCAGGAGGAGGCCGTCGTCGATGGGGATGCTGACGAGAAATGGAAGCCTGCTCCCGGCATCCGGATTACGAGCGACCACGAACGGCGCGCCACCCACAGGTGGATTGTGACGGATACGGCGGCCTATTGCATGCCTTTCGGTGGCCCCGCCTCATCCCGCGGTCTTGTGTTCCGGCAGCCTCCTAGGCGACGACGCAGAATTCGTTGCCTTCGGGGTCAGCCATGACCGCCCACGAGCAGTCGTCTCGCTGCCCGATGTTCACCCGGCGCGCCCCGAGCCCGACCAGTCGATCGATCGCCACGTCGAGCGTTCCCTCGGGCACGTCGAGGTCGAAGTGGATGCGGTTCTTTGCGAGTTTGTCCTCCGCTACCTTTTGGAAGCAAATTGTGGGTCCCGAGCCGGTCGGGTCCTCGATGGCCGCAAACGCCGGCTCCCACTCGCACACCTCGTAGCCGAGGGTAGCGTTCCAGAACTCGGCGAGCTGTTGCGGATCTCGGCAGTCGATGACGAACTCGTTGAGGCGGAACGACACCTCCTCGCGCTGGATCGTGGTAGCTGTGCTTGCCATGCTTCTCTCTATTACGCCTCTTGCGCGGCCGGGTCAAGATCTTTTTTTGAACCTGCTCCTCCGGCGACGGGCCCGGCCTTCCGTTCCCCCACGCCCGACCGGCGGCTCGGTGATGGCGCGACACGGTGGAAATGACCGCCTCAGGAGAGCCTTGCCCGGCTGGGATGCCTGTTCACGGGGCGGTAGCTCAGTTGGAGAGCCCTGCTTGGCAAGGAGAAGCCACGAATCGCTGCGCTTCGGCAACTTTCAGACGGCAGTCCCCCGGAAACCTGACCAGTTAGGTGCGCTTGATCAACACGCTGTGGCGGCGGCCAGCGCCCGGCAACTCTGCTCGAGTTTCTCAACCGATAGCCGAGTGATCCGTGAAGCCAGAAGACCCTTGGGCATCGTGGTGATGTTGTCGAAGCTGAGGGCGCACATTTCCGGCATGCCGTCATCCTCATCCAGGAGAACTTCGGTGGGGATGCTGCGGATGGTCCTCGTAGCCGGCACCGCGAGAACCCGGTCCAGAGCGGAGATCGCGGCCTGACGCGTTAGAACGAGATATGGGCGACGTCCGGCGTCAGGATGTTCTGCCCACCAGATCTCGCCTCGATTCACCATGGCTCCGCGGCGATCGAATCCCGCGCGGCGGCTTCGATGAGCGGGTCTGACTCCTGGGGAATCTTCCGGGAGCGTTAGGACGAACGTGGCTAGATGGAGGCAAAACCTGCCTTGGAAGAAGGACGCGCCGGAGCGCTGTGCTTTGGCCCCGTCCGAGGCGGACCGTCCAAAGCGGAGGTCGTTCAGTAGGTGCTCTGATCCACCACCCTTGCCAGCGCCAAATCTGCTAGCTAACAGGTGGGCGCCGTGCGGTAACGCTTTGGGCCTGGGTGGGTCAGCGGGCGCCGCTCATCGATGATGAAACCGTGGCCCATGTAGTGGCCCTTGAACTCACCGCCTCGAGGATCCTTCTCGGAACTCCACCAAACAGGATCGCGGAGATGACAACGTTGGTATCGAGGAGAGCGCGCATCTAACGCGGTTGCTTCCGCCGCTCCTCTGCTACCGCTCGTTCGATATCCGCCTCGGTGAGGCTGCGCTCGCGGGCCACGGCCTGGCCGGAGGCAAAGATCTGGCTCCACCTCTCGCGCCGAGCGATGTATTGGCGCACGGCCTCGCGGAACAGCTCGCTACGCGTCCTCCCCTCAGCGGCGGCTTGCTGGTCCACTTGGCGAGCCAGTTTGGGGGGAAGCGAGATCGTGAATGTTCTCGGCGTGATCATGCGTTTTCTCCTGTAAGGCTTTAGCTTATTTAAGCTAGCAGAAGAGCCCTGACTCGCGAACTCTGTGCCGCGAGAATAGGTTGCATGACCGCTGGCCCCCCTCGGTATGAGTCTCCAAACGCTGGGGTGCACGTGAAGGAATTCCTCGCCTGGACCGGCCACGCCCATGGCGAGATTCCGACCAGGGGTGAGCTAATGGAATACCTCTGGGGCGAGATTCCACTCCGTTATGGCGACTCTCCCGAGGTGGCTGAAGAGCACCGCGTGACGGTTGGGCAGTACCTCGCGCGCCTGCGAAAGGAGTTCGGGACCACGGAGGTCGAGAACCTCACATGGGACAAGCGCACGTTTCAGCGCCGATTACGAGACCTAAACCGAGTGAGCCGGGAGCTTTGGCTGTACGAACTGCGCAACATGGTGGAGAACGAGGGGCACGAACCGCGCGCCGGCTCACCCTGGGCCGCGGCGAGGTTTCCCAGCGCCGAGGTCGCGTTCGACGATGCGCCACCGTTCGATCTCCCTCGTGGATTCAAAGGTTTCCCACCGTTCGAGAGGCTAGCGGCTGAGTCCTCCGTTATCAGCGATATCAGAGCGCTGCTCGATGTGATCGGCGAGGGATCGAAGCTGACCGCGAAGGGCAACCTCAGCCTCAGCGATGCCCGTCGTGTCGCTGGCAGGATCGGCATCGGCTGGGACTTCGACGAGAGGATCGGGGATAAGATTTTCAAGACCAAGAGCTCAACTGAGATCGAACTGATCGATCTTGCTTTCAGGTGGGCGCGGGCCGCGGGATTTGTCAAGGTATCGAAAGGTCTGGTCGCCGCCACCAAGCGAGGCAAAGCGTTCGGATCGAAGCCGGCCGAGGAATGGTGGAGTCTTTTCATCTCGTTCGTCCGAGACCTGCGATGGCCAACGAAGCGTTATCCGGTCGGCCGAAAGCCGTTCTGGGCGGAGGAGGTAGCGGTTCTCTGGCGTTACTACCTCGAGTCCATGCGATTACCGGCCATAGATATTGGTGAGCTGCGCAATCTCGCCTGGGAACGAGCCGCCTTCATCTACGATGTCGATGACCTCACGCCAGACCAGGTTCATCGGCAGATCGACATGGTCGAGGGCGCGATCCTGCATGGGTTCTTCGAGCCGCTCGCAATGTTGAATGCGGTCGATGCCGCCACGTTGAAATCGCCGCCGCTGAGGGCAACAGTCCTCGGGCGATGGGCTGCTGAACGGTTCGTGTTCCTCATGGAAGGAGCCGCCGATGAGGCCCGCGAAGGGAACGTCATTTATCTCAAGGATCGTCGGGACTCGTCCAATTAGGTGCTCGTG
>Ga0247713_1001474_pt1 | contig 11688 bp, 17 predicted proteins | sample 21E_NmetaG_FD_189936 | JGI IMG/M metagenome (GOLD analysis project Ga0247713, IMG submission 189936) | Soil microbial communities from hillslope of Landscape Evolution Observatory, University of Arizona, Oracle, AZ, United States - 2-1-E_N | ecosystem: Engineered > Artificial ecosystem >... | reverse complement strand
CTGCAGGGCCAGGGGTTCCGGGGCGGGGGCAAGCGCCACCGTGAACCAAAAGGTGCTGCCCTCTCCCGGGCGGCTGCTTACGCCGATCTCACCGCCCATGAGCTCGACGATCTGCTTGGATATGGCCAGACCAAGTCCCGTGCCGCCGAAGCGACGAGCCCTCGAATTGTCCACCTGGTGAAACGCCCGGAACAGGCCGGCTTGCTCCTGCGCCTCGATACCTATGCCGGTATCGCTGACCTCGAATCGGTACCGGTCCCCTTCCTGTGGCCCGGTGACCTTTACCTCGACCCGGCCGGAATCGGTGAATTTAACGGCGTTTCCCGTCAGGTTCACCAGAACCTGACGCAGCCGCCCCGGGTCGCCCCGCACCTGCTGAGGTCCTTCGATCTGCAGCGATGCACTCAACTCGAGCCCCTTGCCCTCGGCCTCGGGGGCCAAAATATCGACGACCTCCTGCACCGTCTTGCTCAGCTGGAAATCCTCGTCCTCAAAACGCAGCTGGCCCGCCTCGATCTTGGAGAAGTCCAGCAGGTCGTTGATGATTCCCATCAGCGCGTGAGCGGAGGTCCGCACGGCTGTGGCCTGCTTTCGCTGGTGGGCGGTCAACTCGGGGTCGCCCAGCAGCAGTTCGGTCATCCCGATTACCCCGTTCATCGGCGAGCGGATCTCGTGACTCATGTTGGCCAGAAACTCGCTCTTCATGCGCGACGCCTCCAGCGCCTTGTCCCGCGCTGCGGCGATGTCCTCTTCGGCCTTTACCAGGGCGGTGATGTCGGTCACGGACCCGATAGAACCCAGCACCTCACCCGCACGGTCACGGATGGCCGCTGCCGTCGCCACCACCTGGCGCGTGCCTCCACGGCGGTCGACGATACGAAACCTGCCCCGGTACTCGACGCCTGCGGACACCGCGGCCTTCCAGTCGTCGTACACGCGCTGTTGCTCGTCGGGGTGTATGGCCGACCTCCAGCCTTGGTTGAAGGCTTCGGCCTCCGACATATCGAAGATCTCCTGCCACCGCCGGTTCAGATAGGTCGGCTCGCCCTGCGCATCGGTGATGAAGACACCAACGGGAGCGCCGCTCGCTATGGTTCGGAACTTTTGCTCGCTGCGGCGCAGGTCACCCAGCAGCTTTTGGATGCTAAAGGCGACCGTGCCGCTGACGGCTAACAGCAACGCAGCCTCCGTGAGGTCGTGCACCGGATAGCTGGGCGGTCCTACGAGCAAGATCGGTAATACGAACATGAAGCTCACACCCACCAGCACAAGGACCAGCTCCTTGCGCGTCCCGTACAGGGCCAGCCACAGGACCAGCAGCAAGGCCAAAGGAGTGAATCCGGAGTCCGCGCCGCCGGTGGCATGCCGGGCGGCAGCCAGCAGTACAACACCCGACAGCGCCGGAACCGACTGAGCCCAACCCGGCCATCGACGCCAGGGCAAAAGCGCGATGAGCCCGACGATCAGTACCGTCACCAGTAGCGCGCGCCATAACACCGCGCCGGGTACATCGCGCAGGTGAAATGGCATCAACGCAAAGGCCAACGCCGCCACCGCCAAGAACGGGCTGATTCGGCTCCACAGGCCCTCGCGCCGGTACGGCCTGGGGTGGTCGTCGATAGGCGGGGCCTCGCCCTTCGGCGTCATGTGAGAGCTTCGGTAGCTTTCGGTCCCTGAAGTGCTTCGGGGGCGTAGGTCATAAGACCTTACTTCCTGGTCTGTGCTTCCTTGGCGAGGGCTAGTCCGGGAGGTACCCGTCCAGTGTAGCGTGCCTGCTCCTACCCGATATGGGCCTCTTCGGGTCGATGTTCGGCGGCTCTAACGTTGCGCTCCGGACGTGTGTCCCATGGACAACCACCGTTTGACCCATTCACGCGGGGTCGACTTAAGGTCGGCGGAAGTAAAGGCCCTGCAGTTCGGCTGCCAACTGAGCGCGGGTCCCGACCCCAACCTTCTCGAAGATCGCCTTGATATGGTCGTTGACTGTGTACTGCGAGATCTTCAATGAAGAAGCGATCTGCTTTGCTGGAGCCCCCTTGAGCATCAGAGTCACAATCTCGGACTCCCTGCGGGTAAACGCGTAAGCGGCGAAGATCAGCGATGCCAGGTCAGCAGCGGTTGCCGGCTCCATCACCACAACTACCGGAGCAGGGCCGGTAACCGGGGTCGCCGTCATGCGGGATGCGTGGAGCACAATCCACCGCCCCGACCTTGTCTGGATGCGGATCCTGGGCACAACCCCCTGGGTTCGGTCGATGTGGGTCATGTGATTCAGACGTTGGACCACGTCGTAGACAGCCAGCGGCACTGCGAAGGGTGAGTCGGAGTCTGCTTCGCCCAGCTCGGCCAGCATTCGATCGGCCGACGGAGTGCTGGCGATGACCGACCAGTCTTCGGCCACCAGACACACTCCGGGACCCTCGGTCGTCGACTCGGCCCCCGCCCGCTCCATCAGGATTGCCCGCCGGAGAGCTTCGGCCATATGCGGCCCGAGCCGGGCGATGAAAGCGGCTTCGCCCCCGGTGAACCCGGTGGGGACATCTTCCCGGTGCAGACAGAGGTATCCCCATGTCATAGAACTCACCCGAAGGGCGGCTCGAAGCTCGTCGCCGAATCCGATGGGTCGCATGATCTCGCGGTAACGGGCACTCGCCAGGCGCTCACCTTGAGTCGCCCGATCCAGCCGGGCCACGGGTACCCGGTCCTCGGACAGCTCCCGGAACTTGTTGACGTCGGATTCCGCCAGTTCGTTGTGCAGGAATCGCCTCGCTTCAGAGGTCGGTATGCCTTGGGTGTAGCTGCTGGTGAACAGGTTGGTCACCGGATCCGCCCCGGCCAGAAATGCGGCATCGAATGGAATCGCCTTGCGCAATTCGGCAAGGAAGCGCTGCTTCAGGGTGAACGAATCGAGGTCGGAGTAGAGGGCAGCCATCAACCGATGCCAGGCAGCGTCCATTTGATGGCTCATGAACTGATCCTAGGGCGGGAAAGTGCTCGCCGACACCCCCAGAACTAGGGATAGCGACGGGCATAGACGAACCCCCATATTCCAACTGGAGCGGGTAACCCTACGAGGAGGAAGCCATGTCAGCGGAGAACAAAGAAATATCCCGGCGCTTCACCGAGCTGTTCAACTCGGACGACCCGTCCGCAGTTGAGGAAGTCTTTACCCCCGACTGCACGCTTCACCTCGCCAGTGGAGACGTCGAGGGCGTCGAGCAGATGAAGGGCTTCATCGGTGCCTACCGCAACGCATTTCCCGACGCGCACAGCACGATTGACCGCCAGGTCGCCGAGGACGAAATGGTGGTGACGTTGTGGACTGCCAGGGGAACCCATCTGGGCGCCTTCATGGGGATCGAGCCCACCGGCCGGAAGTTCGAGATCAGCGGAGTCACCACCGAGAAGGTCGAAGGAGACCGCATCAGTGAGGTATGGGTCACCCGTGACGAGCTGAGCATGATGCAGCAGCTGGGCCTGATCCCCCAGCCCCAGCCGGCCTAGGCCTGCAAGGGAGCGTCAGGCGACTGCGCGTGGCGCTCCAGATCGGCGCATAGGAGTTTCCGACCAAGGAGAACCATGGGAGCGCCGAACAGCCTCGAATGCTCGAACTGCGATTACTCCCACTCACTGTCGCCGCCGTGGTTTACCGCAGCCAGCACGCCGGAGCGGAAGTCGTCGGCTGCAGCCTCGTCAGATCGAGCGATATCCCGGCTGGTAGCGCTCCCGGGGAGATATGGGAACGAAGGCGTAGCCGAGCCGATCATCCCGCTCCGATGCTCGCCGCTACCTCCGCCGTCGCCGGGGCGGGTGCGACGGGGCCGGCGGGGCGTCCTCGATCTCGAAGCTCACCTCGTCCGTGTAACACCAGTACCAACTTTCCCCGGGCTCGTAGGAACGGACAATCGGATGGCCTTCCTTGCGGAAGTGCTTGGAGGCGTGCCTGCCCGGTGAGTTGTCGCAGCAGCCAACGTGGCCGCAGGTCTGGCACACGCGCAGATCGGTCCAGTCGTGGCGGAACTTCTCCAGGCAGTCCTCGCACCCCGGAGACGACGGGGTCACCTCGCGGATCTGGTCGAGATGGCTGCACTGGTCCACTGCGGTCTTCCTTGTCGTGGTGCGCTTTTACTCTAGTATGGCCTGCCACCTCAGGCGTCCGCCGGTGTCGGCGGTCAATGCATCGCAATCAGATCCACGTGGACGCCTGCGTTGCGGGCCAGCCCCACCAGGTCCTCGGGGTCCGAGGTCAGAATCTCGTCACCGTCTACAGCAAGGCACACCAGGGCGGCATCAACCACGTCCGCTCCACCGCTCAGGCCCAGAAGAACACCGGCACGTTTGCCGAGGTCTAGATCGAGTGATCGGACCTCCATCCCGGCGAGCAGGCGGGCGACCATAGCCTGACGACCGGCTCCTCCCCGCCAAACCTGCCCAACCACTCCCCCATGGGTGGTCGGCGACCGGCCGGCAAGCCGCTCCCTTTTCACCAGCGCAGCGATCTCACGATCTCCCCGTTCGACGGCTACGAAGGCGCCGGCGTCGAGAATCAGGCCCATTAAGCCTTCTGTCCTTGGCTCTTCGGCGATTTCCCGGGTCTCGGAGCGGCACGCACGACGGTGGCTCTGGCTCGGGTCCGCCGGGTCGCTTCTGCGATCTCGTCCTCGGTGATCTGACCGTGCTCGGCTTCGAAAGCTGCGACAAAGGCATCGAGGGCGGCCATCCGACGGTCGTGATCCGCCTTGAGCCTCAATGCATCGTTGACCCAGGCACTCAGACTTTCGGCACGACCTTCCGCCACCGCTGCGTGCCCGGCGGCCAGCAGCTGCGGATCGACCGACGCGGAGAGCCTGCCTCTACTTTTCATACTTTTATCGTACTTTGCTACCACAATCATGCCAAGCGCCGCAGCCGGGATCAGCGCCCGGGAGCGGTGGATAGTACGTTGCGCTTGAGGCCCTCTCCAACGGCGTGCCCTCGTCCTGCTGGTACGGCTGCTGATGCCGGTCATAGGCTGAGGACCAAGCGCAGTCCGTCATCCACCGCGCGCATGTGGGCTGAGCTGAGCACTCCTGCCTGCTCGCCGAGCAGCTTGCGGTCGATGGTCAAGAGCTGACTCACGTTCACCACCGACTCCTTGGGCAGGCCCGAGCCGGCGGCGGTCAAAGCCACGTTGCCCGGCGCCTGGGCCAAACGCAGATTGGAGGTCACCGCCGCGACGACCACTGTGGCCAGCCGGGAAAGGTTGAAACGGTCGGACGAGACCACTACTGCGGGGCGCCGGTATCCGAGCGCTGAGCCTTCGGGCTCACCGAAGTCCACCCACCAAAGCTCTCCCCGGCTCACCATTGCCACATGCCCTGGTCGATCAGCCGGCGGCCAGCAGCAACGCCCGACCCCGGCTCGAACTCCTCCGCCAGTTCGTCGAGCTTCGCGGTTACCGGGTCTGTCTCCTGCCGGGCCAAAAACTGCTCCAGCGCCCGGGCGTACAGCTTGGACCGGCTGATGCCCAGCCGGCGGGCCGCCGATTCGGCATCGGCGAACAGCTGGTCGGGTAGGGAAACCGCGGTTTTCACCGTCCGAGTATAACCGGTATAACCTAGCCCGGATTCCTTGGTGCATGGCATTGGCACGGATAGTAGGTGGTGGGGATGGCGGAACCCCGTTGGTGCATGGAGCCGCGGCACTGAGCGGCTTTCCGGCCGTCCCGGTTCACGCCGTGTCGGTGGGAACCTGAATGTCGAAGTGCAGCACGTCCTCGCGGGTTCCCAGCTTCGTGTACAGGGCGATGGCCGGATCGTCTCCGACATCGGCCTGCACAAAGATTACGTAGGCGCCCCGTGCGGCGGCTATTGCCTTGAGCTCATCGAACAGCGCGGTAGCGATCCCCTCGCGCCGGCGTGCCTCGGCAACGGCCAGATCGTAAACGTAAATCTCGCTGCGCGGTTGCTCAAACTTTTTAAGCTCGTAGGCAGCCAGTCCCCCCACGACCTCGCCGCCGCTCAGCGCGGCCACTGCGATGAAACAATCGCTGCCGAGCAGCCGGTTCAGGTAGCCGTCCCCAGGCTGGTTGCCGCAATAGGTATCCACCTCATCGAAGGCTTCGCCAAAGGTGGCCAGCAGACCCCTTATCAACTCCGTGTCGCCGGGTTGGAGTCGGCGGATATCGTAGTTTGGCGTCACAACAGGCTGGCTCCTTTGACGCGGTCATCAAGCCGACCAAGGCACGCGACGGTGGTCAAGAGTAGGAATCCGGCGAAGTCACCGGCTCGTTGTACGGGTCATGGGCAGTCTCGGGCCCCAGGCGTTCAATGAACGCACCGGTGGACGTCTTGGCGTTGGGGATCGTCGAGTTGGGATCGTTGGGGTCCATCCCCGGCGGATAGGGTTGATTGCTGCCGTGCTGCTCATCGGTCGGTATCCCGTCCGGGAACGCTCGGGCGACCAGTTCGGGGTCATTCATTGAAGGGTCTCAATTCGTCCTCCGGCCGGTATGACACGCCTGCGGCAGCATGCTCTCTCCTACTATCGGCACAATTGGCCATTTCCGATGGTGCGATGTTCCTGTGGGCTGTAACGGACAGGGAACCGGGATCAATGACGGGAGATTGGCGGGAAGCAAACCGAGCATCGTTCCCGGCCCATCTCGATAGCCCGCGCCATCGCCACGTTGTTGATCTCATGTACACGAAGCCATCTCGTCGGCGATCATCTGCCCCTCCGACAAGGCGGGACACTGGGCGGTAGCGTGAAAGCAATTGCCTCCGCCAGACACGAAGACGAACGCAGGGCCTTCCATCGAATGCTGGCACTGCTTCAGTGGCATCTCACAAAGCTCACAAAATGCGTCGAGGGGGGCTTCGTTGCGGGGGTAGGCAGTCATGAACGGCGCCTCACAGTTCGGGTTTCGCCCTCCCTCTCCTCCAGATACCCGATCAGCTCATGGAACAGCTCAAAGACCTGGAGAAAGAGGTCAAGGAGCTGCGGTCGGTCATCGGGTTGTTCAAGACCGAGCTGGTCCACAACCTCCGCCCCTGGACCGGCACCGAGAACCTGGAGTTCGCCACCATGGCCTGGGTCGACTGGTGGAACAACCGCCGGCTGCTCGAGCCGATCGGAATGATTCCCCCGGTAGAGGCTGAAGCGAACTACTACAGTCAAAATGTCCCTGCCGCGGGGGCCGGGATCGTATGAAATGAGTCTCTATGAAACCCGGGGCTGCTCAAATGCTGCCCCTAGCCGGCGATCCGGAGCTGGTAGTGGTGGGCCGCGAAGTTCAACTTGGCAGCGGGTATGCCGACCTGATTGCCGTCGAGTCGACAGGCTGCCTAGCAATACTGGAGATCAAGCTCTCGAAGAGCGCTGAGGCCAAACGAGCGATAGTCGCCCAGACTCTTTCATACGCCGCCTACCTCCACGGCTTTAGTTACGAAGGATTGGAAGAACTTCTGGGTAGGCATCTGATGAGTCGTGAATTTGAAAGTCTTTCGGCGGCTGCCTCTTCTGTAGTTCAGGGGAGGCCTTTCGAAGAGAGCTCTTTTGTTAACGAGATCTCGCAAAATCTTGAATCCGGTAGATTTCGACTGGTCTTCGTACTGGACGAAGCTCCTCCAGAACTAGTTCGACTTGCGGGATATCTGGAAGCGATAGCCGGGGATATCGCTATTGATTTGGTGACCGTGTCGGCGTACCAGATAAGCGGCACCGAGGTCATTGTGCCCCAGAGGGTCGAACCGGACCGCGTTGTGGGCGAACGTAATAGTTCGAGTGCCAAGGGTTACGAGTCCCCCGGGTCAGACGTTTTTGAAGCCTCAATCACGGCCGCGACTCCAGAACATCAATCGCTCTTGCGGAGGATTCTCGACTGGGCACGACGTCTTGAGAGTGAAGGCCTCGCGCGGCTTTCAACCTACAAGGGGTGGACAGGTACGAATCTGCTTCCCCGTGTCGCCGGCGGAGGGGGAGGAATCGTCACCATCTACAATGAACCGGGCAGGTACGCCATGGTTACCATGTACCGAAGCGTCCTTGAACGTCTTGCTCCGGAAACCCTGCTCGAACTCGAGGAACTTTTTCGCACCTGTCCCGATCAAGCAGGGATCTGCCGTTCCCGGACCGGACGACGCAGCGCTGGAACTCCTGACCAAGGCGTATCGGGAGGCTTCTAGCCAATTGAGGCAGGGGAGCAATCCCATCTAGGTCGCGGGCCACGGGTCTCAAGGATTCAGTGCCGCGGGACGCCGCTTCGGGTAGTTGGCCAACTACCTCCAGAGGGTACCGGACAATCGCGTAACCTGAGACTAGTCGGGACACCATTTTCAAGTCAGGAGGTATGACGAGATGCCTATAAAGACGGCTATCTGGAGGGTCGGCACACCTCCTAGCCCACTGCCAGAGTCATCATTGCCGTCTGAAGCGGTGCTCGAGAAGATGATCGTCGCTGCGCCCGCAATACTGTCGCACGAGTTGCTCCTCATCGGACAGCAAGTCAACACGTCCTCGGGTGGTCGCGTTGATTTCCTGGCGATAGCTCCAGATGGGGCGCTCACCCTCGTCGAATTAAAGCGAGCAAAAACGCCGCGCGAGATTGTTGCGCAGGCGCTTGACTACGCCTGGTGGGTCGAACGGCTGAGTGCTCAGGATATTGCCCAGATTTACGAACAGTACAGACACGGCGCCAGCCTTGTTGCAGACTTCAAAACCAGGTTCGGCAGTGACTTGGATGAAGAAAATCTCAACGGGAGTCACCAGATCGTGATCGTAGCGGAAGGTCTGGACGCAGCGACTGAGAGGATCGTTGAATACCTTAACAAGCGAAACGTCTCGATCAATGTGCTCTTCTTTCAGGTCTTCGCCGACTCTACTGGGCTATTTCTGAGCCGATCGTGGCTGCTTGACCCAGTGAAGACCCAGGCGAATGTATCGACGGGTGCTAAAGGGCAAAGCGAGCCGTGGAACGGCGAGTTTTACAGCTCTTTCGGCCACGGACCGAATCGCTCTTGGGACGACGCTGTCCGGTACGGATTCATCTGTGGAGGGGGAGGACCGTGGTACAGCAAGACCCTTCAGCTGCTTACCCCGGGGGATCGGGTATGGGTGAACGTACCTAGCATTGGCTACGTCGGCGTGGCCCGAGTTACCAGCGAAGCGCAACCCTTTGCGGAGTTCTGGGTGCGAACGGATGCCGGTGAAATTCCTTTTCAGGAAGCTGACGTCAACGGAACTTACCACCGAGAGTATGCACACGATCCGGAACGATGCGAGTACTTCGTTCCCGTCGATTGGCTTCAGACCGTTCCTCTTCAGGACGCCATAAAAGAGGTTGGATTGTTCGGAAACCAGAACACTGTTTGCAAGCCGACCACGCCAAAATGGCGCCACACCGTTGTGAACCTGAAGGCTCGGCTTCCAAACTACGATAGAACGCCGTCGGTTAGCCCGGAAGCCCCTGAAATCTAGAGCTTGACTACTGGACGAAACTTAAGTGCCGGGCCAACCACAGGTGCAAAATGAGAGCGGGAAGCAAGCCCATCGGGAATGCGACTGCTGGCGCTTGAGTTGTGGTTGGCCTGGTTCAAGCAGAACGAGGGAAAATCTCGCTGTCTCCAGCTTAAGCAGGACCGGCACCGAGTAGTCTCCCACGGCTGCCACGAGACTCGCATTCCTAGAACTGCAGCCGCAACTGTTCCTTCGGAGGCCGACTCGCTGCGGTCTCCTCGCCGGCGAGCTTCAAGACCTCCTCTGGGGACGACACTTCCCTGGCTCCGCGTTGCACCAGCTTGAGGTTGCCCGGTCCGGCTCCGGCGCCCATCCATACGACTACCGGTCTGATCTTTTTCTGGAGTACCTCGACCGCACCCCCCCAGGTGCCGCCGGTCCCGTCGTCGGCTGTCACCACCAGGGTCACCTGGGAGAGTGCGTAGATGAGCTTTTTGCGGCTCATCGCATTGCCCACGCTGAAGCCCGCCCCAGGAGAGAAGGGGCTGGCCAGGCACAGGGCTCCATCGAGGATCGGACTACGCACACTAGGCTGCCGAAGCAGCTTTGACATGGCGTCTGCGGGAATCCAAATCGCCTGCGCGCCGGCCTCCAGGGCGGCTGCCATCGCGGTCTGATCGATTCCCCAGGCGGCGCCCGAGACGACGGGAATCCGCTCCCTGACGGCCAGCCGGGCCACCTCGGCAGCTACCTCCATTGCCTCCCGTCCCACGTTTCGCGAACCCACGACTCCGACGCCGCCTACCTGCAGCAACTCGGTAGGACCGGCGACGTGCAGTACCGGCGGCGCGCCGGGACCGAGGCGGTCGGCAAGGGCGGACGGATAGGCGTCGTCGTAGCTGGAGACCACCTGAATCCCCGAATGCTCGAGCTTTTCGAGCTCGAGCGCCAGGGCGACGTCACTTTCGAGCAGTGACGAGATACGGTCGGACTCGGCGCCCGCCAGACCGGTGAGCGCCCGATTCCGGGAGATTTCATGCCGAGCAGGCATCCGGGCTCGCCCACCGATGCGACGAGGTCCCAGAACTGACCGGGCGGTAAGTTGAGCGCTTCACCAGGTGGCTGGTGAGCAGTATGGCGGCCAGAGACGCGTCGGAGCGGCCGCTCACTTGCTCACCGCCGCCGCCAGCGCGATCGGGAAAGCCGGACCGCTGCCCGTTCGGAGGGCGACGCCCACGTCCGTGAAAGTCCAGCCGCTGTAGACCAGGTCGTCGACTCCGGTCCCGGGTTCACCGAATCGTCCACCTGGAAAGCACCTGCCACATTCACTGCTCCACACGGTTCTGCATCTCCTTCTGCGGCTGGATGGAGGAACCTTTCGCACCACGGGTTGAGGGGAAGAGCTAGCGTACCGGCCGGAGCCTGCGAAGTCGGCCATCAATCTATCGCGGGTGAGCGACGGGACGTAGCTCAACCAGGCAGGAGCGGGTTGGGGTGTTCACCCCTCTAATAAATAAGGGAGCGGGCCGTGGTCTGTTTGTTCACCTGCTAATGGTTCCTCAATGTCTTCGTAGCAACTAGCCCGATGACAACAGCCGCACCCTTTTCGCGAAACTTTTGCCAAGAACTCGAAGGGTCGTACCGGATCTCAGCAAGTCATCGACCAAAACACGGTTTGGCCCTCCACTTCGCCCACGACTCTGAATGCCTCCACCATCTCCGCCAACTTCGCTTCATCCCCGCCCTTCTTCATTTCTCCGGTCGGGCACACCTTTTCGAGTAATCCTTCACCAAGAGCTACGCCACTTCGACGTGCAATTTCCTTTGCTAAGAGTTCAGGAAGGTTATTGGGCTCCTTCCGCGGGTTCGCCGGTACCCCCACGATCCAATCCGCTGAACAGACTCGGGGATGAGCACAATAGCGCTCCGCCATAAGCTCGGAGAGTTGCCTCGCTTTCTCTGGATCGCCGGGCTTCGGAGTGTCCCGAAAGCCCTTGTAGGTTTTCGCCTGATATATAAGGTTGCCAATCTCTGTTCTGTTGCTGGCGTCAACCATATGGAGGTCCATCGCCCAACATTCATCGAGGATTGTGTGGACGAACAGCGTACGCTCGCAGAACATCAGGATGTCAGCGCCGGTTGAAAAATGACCCCTTTTCGCCGGTTGAAAATTGACCCCCCTAGGGAGTTCTTGATCTTAATCAAGCGTTGTCGGAACCGCCAGGGACGCGCCCCAGGTCTCGATCTTTCAGC
>Ga0247713_1001473_pt1 | contig 11695 bp, 11 predicted proteins | sample 21E_NmetaG_FD_189936 | JGI IMG/M metagenome (GOLD analysis project Ga0247713, IMG submission 189936) | Soil microbial communities from hillslope of Landscape Evolution Observatory, University of Arizona, Oracle, AZ, United States - 2-1-E_N | ecosystem: Engineered > Artificial ecosystem >... | reverse complement strand
GCGCGACGATCACCGGCCGCCCGCGCAGGCGCGGATCGTCGCGCTGCTCGACCGAGGCGTAGAACGCGTCGAGGTCGGCGTGCAGGACGCTCGCCTCGCCGTCGACGGGGGACACGAACACATGTTCGCATCCGGCACCAACGCGAGGGGCTCAGTCCCCGTCACCCGTGGGGCCCTTCGTGCGGAGCTCGTCGACCTTCGCCATCGCGGCCCGCAGCTCGCCGAGCCACTCGTCGGCGTGCTTGCCGACCAGCCGCACGGCCCACGCCAGGGCGTCGGAGCGGGAGCGGGCGACACCCGAGTCCACCAGTGTGTCGAGCACGATCCGCTCGGGTTGGCGCAGCCGGGTCATCACCGGCACGGAGGCCACCGTGAACAGCTCGACGGTGTCGCCGATCCGTGCGCCCCAGCCGACCTTGCGCTGGTAGCGGTGCTCGGCCTGGCGGGCGATCTCGATGCGCTCGTCGCGGGTCTGCTCGCGGAACCGTGAGATCCGCCCGGCCACGGCGGCGGCCCGATCCGCCCGGCCGGCCTCGGTGTCCGGGAACCCGCCGTCGAGCGGCGGGAGCTCGCCGACGACGACGATCTCCTCCCGGTCCACCGTCACCTCCGGGACGCCGACGAACCAGCCGTCCGGCAGCCGGCCCTGCAGCCACGCCGCCGCGTCGTCCGCGGGAGGCAGGTCCGCCTGCTGCCAGCCGCCGCGTCCGGGGCCGCGTCCGCCGCGGCCGCCGCTGCCGTGCCATCCCCGGTGCATCCGTCCGACCATCACGACCACCTCCGCGTAGCTCTGATTACCAGATTACACGGCAAGACGAACAACGGCCAGAATCCACCCGCGCGCTTCCGGCGCGCCTCGCGCGGATGTGCCGACTCGCCGACGGATGCAGGCCGACTCGCGGATCAGGGGCGCAGGACCAGCGCGGCGGTGACCTCCTCCGGCGTGCTGACGGGGCGGTCGCAGACGAAGCCACGGCAGATGTACACCGCCGCCGCGCCCTGCAGCAGCGGCCGCCCGGCCAGCAGCGGCACTCCCTCGGCATCGGGCGGCCCGCCGACGACCACCGTGCCACCCGGGGCGACGTGGCGGGCGTGGGCGAGCAGCGCGTCGCGGCCGGTGTCCCCATCCGCTCCCGCGACGGCGACCTGCAGCGGCCCCCGTACCGCGGCCTCGGCCGCGGTCAGCCAATGCCCCGCGAACCGCGGGTAGCGCTCGGCCAGCGTGCCGGCCGACCGCAGGGTCGCCTCGGCCCGGTCCCGGTAGGGCCCCGACCGGTCGCCCGCCACCAGCGCCGACGCCGTCAGCAGCGCGTTCGCCAGGGCCGACGCGCCGCACGGCGAAGCGTTGTCGGTGACCTCGCGCGGCCGGTGCAGCAACGCCTCGGCGTCGTCGGCGGTGTCGAAGAACGCGCCGGGGTCGGCCGGGTCGGCGAAATGCGCCAGGGCGAGGTCGAGCAACCCGACGGCCTCCTCCAGCCACCGGGGCGCGCCGGTCGCCTGGTGCAACACGAGCAGCCCCTCGGCGAGCAGGGCATGGTCCTCCAGCACGCCGTCGGCGGCCCCCACCGCCCCGTTGCGTGACGATCGGCGCAGCCGCCCGTCGACCAGGTGCAGCCCCAGCAGCAGGTCGGCCGCCGCGACGGCCGCCGCGACCCACTCCGGACGATCCATTGCGGCCCCGGCCTCGGCGAGCGCGAGCACCGTCATCCCGTTCCACGACGTGACGACCTTGTCGTCGCGGGCGGGCTGCGGCCGCTGGTCCCGGGCCGCGAGCAGCGTGGCGCGCACCCGCTCCCAGCGATCCCGGTCGTCGGGGTCGGCGAGCAGCTGCAGCGTCGACGACCCGTGCTCGAACGTCCCCGTCGCGGTGACGGTCAGCAGCTCGGCGGCCCACGCCCCGTCGTCGTCACCGAGCACCTCGCGCAGCTGCGCCGGTGTCCATGCGTAGGTGAGTCCCTCGACGCCGTCGGTGTCGGCGTCGAGCGCGGAGGCAAAGCCCCCCTCCGGGGTGCGCAGGTCCCGCAGGAGGAACGCGGCGGTCTCCTCGGCCACCCGCCGGGGCAGGGCGTCGCCGGTGACCCGCGCCAGGTGCGCGTACGCCCGCAGCAGCAGCGCGTTATCGTAGAGCATCTTCTCGAAGTGCGGCACGATCCACCGCGCGTCGACGCTGTAGCGGGCGAACCCCCCGGCGAGCTGGTCGTACAGCCCCCCGCGGGCCATCCGCTCCGCGGTCAGCGCCACCGGTGCCAGCGCGTCGGCGGATCCCGTGCGCTCGTGGTGGCGCAGCAGGAACTCGCACACCATCGACGGCGGGAACTTCGGGGCGCCGCCGATCCCGCCGTGCTCCCGGTCGACGGCCTCCTGCAGCGTCGCCGCGGCGCGGTCGAGCGCGTCCGCGTCGAGCCCGCCCGGCGGCAGCGCCGCGGCCGCGTCGTCCGCGAGCCGCGCGGCGATCTGGCCGGCGGAGCTGCGCACCCGCTCGCCGTCCTCGGTCCAGGCCTTCGTGACCGCGGTCAGCAGCTGGGGGAACCCGGGCATCCCGCCGCGCGAGGTCGGCGGGTAGTAGGTGCCGCAGTGGAACGGCTCCCCGGCCGGGGTGAGGAAGCAGGTCATCGGCCAGCCGCCCCGCCCGGTCATGGCCTGCGTGGCGGCCATGTACACCGCATCGATGTCCGGGCGCTCCTCGCGGTCCACCTTGATCGCCACGAACCCGTCGTTCACCTGCGCCGCGACGGCGGCGTCGGCGAACGACTCGTGCGCCATCACATGGCACCAGTGGCAGGCCGAGTAACCGACCGAGAGCAGCACCGGCACGTTCCGGCGAGCCGCCTCGGCGAAGGCCTCCTCCGACCACTCCCACCAGTCGATCGGGTTGTCCGCGTGCTGGAGCAGGTACGGGCTCGTGGCCGAGGCCAGGCGGTTGGGCATGGGCCCAGCGTGTCAAAGCTCGGCTCGCACGGCAGCCGAAGGCGTCAGTCGCGGGTGTCGGCGTCCGGTCCCGACGGGCGCGCCCGGTCGGCCCGTGACGGCGGCTGCTCGTCGAAGCTCGCCGGCAGCCGCTTGATCCGCTTCGTCATGCCCCGGATCAGGACGACGGTGGCCACGGCGAGCAGCAGGACGACCACCAGCCCGACCGGTGAGGACTTGCCGAACTCCTCGCCCTGCACGGGCGGCGGCGGATTCTGGACCGGCACCGCGACGAGGGCCGACCCTTCGGCGATCCCCTCGACCAGCAGCATCGTGCTCACCCTCCCCTGATCCGCCCCCGACGCTACGCCGCTCAGCCGGCGCGCCGCGCGGCCGGGCCGGCCTGGACGGGCGCCCGCAGCCCGGCGAACAGGTCGTCCTCCGGCACCGCGACGTCGACGAGCGCGCGGACGAGCTCGTAGTCCTCCGTCGGCCACACCTCGCGCTGCACCTCCGGCGGCACGACGAACCAGCGGCTGGTGGGGTCAACCTGCGTGGCGTGCGCCTTGAGCGCCTCGTCCCGGACGCCGAACCAGTCGGCGCACTGCACCCGGGTGGTGACCCGGGTGCCGGGGTCGGGCTTGTCGTCGGCCCAGTTCGCGAGCCACTCGGTGTACGGCGACTCGAGGCCGCGCGCGGTGAGCGCGTCGTGGAACGCCTGCAGCCGCGCCCTGGAGAACCCGTGCGAGTAGTACAGCTTCAGTGGCTGCCACGGCGCGCCGGTGCCCGGGAACCGGTCCGGGTCCCCCGCGGCGTCGAACGCGGCGACGGAGACCTCGTGGCAGCGGATGTGGTCCGGATGCGGGTAGCCGCCGTTCTCGTCGTAGGTGACGACGACATGCGGGCGGAACTCGCGCACGAGCGCGACCAGCGGCGCCGTGGCCTCCTCGAGGTCGACCAGCGCGAAGCAACCCTCCGGCAGCGGCGGGCGCGGGTCGCCCTCGGGCAACCCCGAGTCGACGAAACCGAGCCAGCGGTGCGCGACGCCGAGGATCTCCGCGGCACGGGCCATCTCGGCCCGGCGGACCGCCGGCAGGTCCTCCAGCACGCCGGGGGTGTCCATCGCGGGGTTGAGGATGCTGCCCCGCTCGCCGCCGGTGCACGTGACGACCAGCACCTCGTGGCCCTCGGCCGCGTAGCGGGCGGTGGTGGCCGCGCCCTTGCTCGACTCGTCGTCCGGGTGGGCGTGCACGGTCATCAACCGCAGCGGGCCGTCGACCGGCAGGTGGAGGTCGCGGGGATGGGGAGACGACATGGCGCTCGTCCGTTGTCCTTCCGTCTCGTCGTGCCGTGGCCGTGGCGGCTGCTGGGCCGGGTCGGATGCCCCGGGCCGGACGGCGGCCGACCGTACCGCCGGGCCCCGACAGGACCGACCCCCGGCTGGGGCGGGCCCGGTGGTCCGCCCGTCGAGAATGCCAACACCGCGGGTCGCCCGCTGCTTCCCGACGCCTGCGGTGAGCGGTCGCCCGACCGCTGGCCGGCGCCGTCGATACTGGGCCGAACGGGTCCTACCAACCGTTCTACCTGCGGCGATAGGTGGACCGGGAACTCCGGACCCTGCCTGACCGTTCGTCGAAAGACCGCGCCGAGCGGCAGGCGCCGTGTTACCGTGAGCTGCGCACGGCCCGCAGGCGGGTCGTGTTTTTCCTTACTCGGGAGTGATCGACCCGGGTTCGGCGCGCTCGCGCGCGGGGCACGTGCGGGCCACCGGTTCGTGCACGCGGACCTGACAGGCAGGAGGAGTGATGACCGTGACGGACACGCAGGTGACCTGGCTCACCCAGGAGGCCCATGACCGGCTCAAGCACGAACTGGACGAGCTGATCGCGAACCGCCCCGTCATCGCCGCCGAGATCAACGCCCGCCGCGAGGAGGGCGACCTGAAGGAGAACGGCGGATACCACGCCGCGCGCGAGGAGCAGGGCCAGCAGGAGGCACGCATCCGCCAGCTGCAGGAACTGCTGCGCACGGCCCAGGTCGGCACGGCGCCCACGGAATCGGACACGGCCGCTCCCGGGATGGTCCTCACGATCCAGTACGACGAGGACCCGGACGACGCCGAGACCGTGCTGCTGGGCTCCCGCGAGGAGGGCAGCCACGGTGACCTGCAGGTGATCTCCCCGAACTCGCCGCTGGGCGCGGCACTGCTCGGCGCCCGGGTCGGCGAGACCCGCGAGTACCGGCTGCCCGACGGCGGCAGCATGAAGGTCTCGCTGGTCGCCGCGGAGCCGTACGGGGCCTGACCGGCGAACCCGCGACAGCCGCCGCGCCGGGCGTCCACGCCCTTCGGCGCAGAGGTGGCCTCCGGTCACCGCCCGCCGGCCACCCCCACCACGGTGTGGCCGGCGGTGCGCAGCGCGTCCACCAGCTCCTGGCAGTGCTCCGGGCCGCGCGTCTCCAGGCTCACCGCGACCTCCACCTCGCCGAGCGACAGCGCGCCCGAGGTGCGGGAGTGGGCGACGTCGAGGACGTTGGCACCGAGCCGCCCGAGCAGCTCCAGCAGCTCGGCGAGCACCCCCGGCCGGTCGGCCACGCGCACCCGCAACGACAGGTAGCGCGACGCCGACGCGAGGCCGTGCTGGATCACGTGCAGCAGCACGAGCGGGTCGACGTTGCCGCCCGACAGCACCGCCACGGCGGGCGTGCGGAACCGGTGCGGGTGGTCGGCCACGGCTGCCACGGCGGCCGCGCCCGCCGGCTCCACCAGCATCTTCGCCCGCTCCAGGCAGTGCAGCAGCGCCCGCGACAGGGCGTCCTCCCCCACCGTGAGCAGGTCGTCGGCCAGCGCCGCCACCTGCGGGTAGGTGACCTCGCCGGGCCGGCCGACCGCGATGCCGTCGGCGATCGTGCGCATGTGCGTCAGCGCCGTCGGGCCACCGGCCGCGAGCGAGGCCGGCCACGCAGCGGCCGCATCGGCCTGCACCCCGACGACGGCGACGTCCGGGCGGGTCGCCTTGACCGCCGCCGCGACGCCGCCGAGCAGCCCGCCGCCGCCGAGCGGGACGAGCACCGTGCGCACGTCGGGCACCTGCTCGAGGATCTCGCAGCCGACGGTGCCCTGCCCGGCGATGACGTCGGGATGGTCGAACGGGTGGACGAACACGGCACCGGTGCGCTCGGCGAAGGCCAGCGCCTCGGCGAGGCTGCCGTCGATCGTCTCGCCGGCGAGGTGGACGTCGGCGCCGTAGCCGCGGGTGGCGGCCAGCTTGGGCAGCGCCGCCCGCTCCGGCATGAACACGGTGGCCGCGGTCCCGAGCATCCGCGCGGCGAGTGCGACGCCCTGGGCGTGGTTGCCTGCGCTGGCCGCGACCACGCCGCGGGCGCGCTCGGCGGCATCGAGGCGGTGGATGCGGGTGTAGGCGCCGCGGATCTTGAACGAGCCGGTCCGCTGCAGGTTCTCGCACTTGAAGTACACCGGGCCGCCGCAGCGCGCGGACAACGCGCGGGACCCCGCCACCGGGGTGTGCGTGATCACGCCGTCGAGCAGGGCGCGCGCCGCCCGGATCTCGGCGATACCGACAGGCGGGGCCGCGCTCGCGCGGGCGGGGTCGGCGGCCATCCCGGCATGGTGCCACCCGGCGCGCGCTCCCCTGCGCCCGGCGCCGCGCGCGCAGGTAGCCTCGCAGCGGGGCCGTGCCGCAACAGGGGCATGCACCCGCACGGGAGGACGCATGGTTCAGGGCCGGGTCGCGGGGGCGCGGGCACTCGCCCCGCTGCTGGCCGCCGCCGCGCTCATGGCCGGCGCGTTCGCCGCGGTGCAGCGCGCGGGCTGTGACGACCCGGGCCGCTACGAGCAGCGCGCGGACGGGTACGAACTGGTCGGAGGCTGCGTCGCGCCGGGCGACATCGTCGTCCCCGATCCGGGCCCGCTGCCCGCCCCGGCTCCGGACCCGGACGCCGCGCGGGGTTGAGCGCAGGCTCTACCCGGCTGCGGCGTCCAGCGCGGCGCGGAGGTCCTCGACGAGGTCCGCCACGTCCTCGATGCCGACCGAGAGCCGCACGAGGTCGTCGGGCACCTCCAGCGCCGACCCGGCCACCGACATGTGCGTCATCCGCCCCGGGTGCTCGATGAGCGACTCGACCCCGCCGAGCGACTCGGCCAGCGTGAACAACCGGGTCCCCGCGCACACCCGCAGTGCCGCGGCGGCCCCGCCCGTCACCCGGAACGAGACCATCCCGCCGAACCGGCGCATCTGCTTGGCCGCCACCTCGTGCCCCGGGTGGGTCGGCAACCCGGGGTAGAGCACCGTGGCGACCGCCGGGTGCCCGGCGAGCAGGCCGACGATCCGCTCGGCGTTGTCGCTGTGCCGCTCCATCCGCAGCGCGAGGGTCTTGATCCCGCGCAGGGTGAGCCACGCGTCGAACGGCCCGGGCACCGCGCCGGCCGCGTTCTGCAGGAAGCGCAACTGCTCGGCGAGCTCGTCGTCGTCGGTGACGAGCGCGCCCCCGACGACGTCCGAGTGCCCGCCGAGGTACTTCGTCGTGGAGTGCAGGACGGCGTCGGCGCCCAGGGCGAGCGGGGTCTGCAGGTACGGCGAGGCGAACGTGTTGTCGACGACGAGCCGCGCGCCCGCCTCCCGGGCGACGTCCGCCACGGCGGCGACGTCGGCGATCCCGAGCAGCGGGTTCGTCGGGGTCTCGCACCAGACGAGCTTCGTCGCGCCCGGGCGGACCGCGGCGCGCAGCGCGTCGAGGTCGGACAGGTCGACCGGGGTGTACTCCAGCCCCCACGCCGCCAGCACCTTGTCGACGAGCCGGAACGTGCCGCCGTAGGCGTCGTGCGGCAGGACGAGGTGGTCCCCCGGCCGCAGGGCGGCCCGCAGCAGCGTATCGGTGGCGGCCATCCCCGACGCGAACGCGACGCCGTGGCGCCCGCCCTCCAGGGCGGCCAGGCACTCCTGCAGCGCCGTGCGGGTGGGGTTGGCGGTGCGCGAGTACTCGTAGCCCTCGCGGGTGCGGCCCACGCCGTCCTGCACGTACGTCGACGTGGCGTGGATGGGGACGATCACCGAACCCGTGCTCGGGTCGGGGTCCTGGCCGGCGTGGATCGCGTTCGTCGAGAACCCGGGCATCCCGCCACGCTACGCCCGTGAATCGCGCGCCACGACGGCACGCAGAGCTAGGCGCCGAGGAACGCGATCAGGTCGGAGCGGGTGACGACGCCGCCCGGCTTGCCGTCGACGAGCACGAGCAGGGCGTCGGCGTCGGCGAGCGCGCGCATCGCGCTGTCCAGCGACTCCCCCGCCCCGATCGTCGGCAGCGGCGCCGACATGTGCCGCTCCAGGCGGTGGTGCAGCCTGGCGCGGCCGGTGAACAGCGCGTCGAGCAGGTCGCGCTCGACCACCGCGCCCACGACCTCCGCCGCCATCACCGGCGGCTCGGCCCGCACCACGGGCATCTGCGAGACGCCGAACTCGCGCAGGTACTGGGCGGCGTCGGAGACCGTCTCGTTCGGGTGGGCGTGCACCAGGTCGGGCAGCGCCCCGTCCTTGCGGCGCAGCACGTCGCCGACCGTGCCGCCCTCGACCGGGGGCAGGAACCCGTACCCGGCCATCCAGGCGTCGTTGAACACCTTGCCCAGGTAACCCCGGCCGCCGTCGGGCAGCAGGGTGACCACGACCGCGTCCGCCGGCAGTTCCCGGGCCAGCCGCAGCGCGGCGACGACGGCCATCCCGCAGGAACCGCCGACGAGCAGCGCCTCCTCGCGGGCGAGCCGGCGCGTCATGTCGAAGGAGTCGCCGTCGGAGATCGAGAGGATCCGGTCGCAGATGTCCTTGTCGTAGGTGGTGGGCCAGAAGTCCTCGCCGACCCCCTCGACGAGGTACGGCCGGCCGCCGCCGCCGCTGTACACCGACCCCTCCGGGTCGGCGCCGATCACCTGCACCCGCCCACCGGAGACCTCCTTGAGGTAGCGCCCGGTGCCGCTGATCGTGCCGCCGGTACCGATGCCGGCGACGAAGTGCGTGACGCGCCCCTCGGTGTGCTCCCAGATCTCCGGGCCGGTGGTGGCGTAGTGCGACGCCGGGTTCTCCGGGTTCGCGTACTGGTTCGGCTTCCACGCCCCGTCGATCTCGGCGCTGAGCCGGTCGGAGACCCGGTAGTAGGAGTCGGGGTGATCCGGATCGACCGCCGTCGGGCACACGACGACCTCGGCGCCGTAGGCCTTGAGCACGTTGCGCTTGTCCTCGCCGACCTTGTCCGGGCAGACGAAGACGCACCGGTAGCCCCTGCGCTGGGCGACCATCGCCAGCCCGACGCCGGTGTTGCCCGAGGTCGGCTCGACGATCGTGCCGCCGGGCCGCAGCTCCCCCGACGCCTCAGCGGCCTCCACCATGCGCAGGGCGATCCGGTCCTTCACGCTGCCGCCCGGGTTGAAGTACTCGACCTTCGCCAGGACCGTCGCCTCGATCCCCGCGGCGACGGTGCCGAGCCGGACGAGCGGGGTGTCACCCACGAGGTCGGCGACGTGCTCGACGTAGCGCATGCGTCCATCGTCGCAGCGCCGGCAGGCGATGGCGACGCCGAGGGAGTCGATCGCGCCGCGAGGTGCTCGACGTCGTCGTTGCGGCCTACTGTTCAGGTGGACGATCCGCGGGACGGACACCACGGCCTGCGCGGGCACGGGGGAGGAACGGCATGGACGTGGGCGGGACGGTGAAGCGCACGGCCGCGCTCCTGGTGGGCGGAGCGCTGGTGGTCCTCGGCATCGCGATGCTGGTGCTGCCGGGCCCCGGGCTGCTCGTGGTGCTGGCCGGCCTGCTCGTGCTCGCCCTGAAGTTCCCCGCGGTCGAGCGCTACGTCGACCCGGTGCGCGACCGGGCGCTGCAGGCCGCCGAGGAGAGCATCGCGTCGCCCGCCCGGCTCGCGGCGTCGGTGGCAGGCGGTGTGCTCCTGATCGGCGCGGGGGTGGTGTGGGGTCTGGTGCCCACGCTGCCGCTCGGCGGGTGGGGCACCGGCGCCGGGCTCATCGTCTCCGGCGTCGTGGTACTCGGCCTGCTCGCGTACTCCGCGCGCCGCGTGGCGCGGCGCCGCACGGGCTCGCGTCACCCTCGGTGACACGACGGCACTGTGCGGGCCGCGACAGCGTGCTGTCCGGAAGGCGACGGGGCCGGGAGGCGTCCGGGCGAAGGTCGGCTTAGGCCGTCGGTGATTCCCTGACCCGAACGGTGGCGTCCGGGATGGGGACGTCCCCGCGGCGATAGCGAAGGGTGGCGACCGCTGCTCCGTCCGCATGGCAGCGACACCTCCGAGGGCCCCGACGACCGCCGAGTCGCCACGGTGCGTGGCCTCTACGCTCACGCCTCCGAGACCGAGTGGGCGGAGCACAGATGACGGTCGACCCCCTGTCGGAGGACGCGCCGCCGCCGCCTCCACCATCGGGGCCGGCGCCGCGTCCGGCCGGTGCGCGCAGGGCCGCGTACGCCGGGTCGCGCGAGCGGGTGGAGCTGCAGGTCGCCGTCGCCGCCGCGGCGGCGGGTGACCGGCGCGCGCTCGAGCGGGTCCTGCGGACCGTGCAGCCGCGGGTCGTGCAGTACTGCCGGGCGCGGCTGGGCGGCCGCGCGCTCGGGGCGACCGGTCCGGAGGACGTCGCGCAGGACGTCCTGTTGGCCGTATGCCAGGCGCTTCCCCGGTACCGGGCCGCCGCGGGCGGCGCCTTCATGGCCTTCGTCCTGGCCATCGCCCGCAACAAGCTGATGGACGCCTACCGGGCGGCCGCGCGCGATCGTTCCGAGCCGATGTCGGCGGTGCCCGAGAGCGCCCGGACCGAGGACGACCCGGAGCTCCTCGCCGTGGCCGCCGAGGACCACCGCCTGCTCGACGGCCTGCTCGGCCGGTTGAGCGCGAACCACCGGGAGGTGCTCGTCCTGCGGGTGGTCGTCGGGCTCTCGGCGGCCGAGACCGCCGAGGTGATGGCCTCGACGCCGGGTGCGGTGCGGGTCGCCCAGCACCGCGCCCTGACCCGCCTGCGCCGGCTGGCGGCGTCCGGTTGACCCGCGCCGTCTGGCAACCTTCCTGGCACCCGTCGTTCACTCGCCGGGGGAAGGAGGCGCCGGATGGGTCCGGCAGGGAGCCCTCGCCGCGTGCCGCGACCGGTCGCCGGCGCACTCGCGGTGTCCGTGGCGCTGACGGCGCTGAGCATCGCCGTCGCCCGGCACACCCCGGACCCCGCTCAGCGCGGCGAGTTCGCCCGCTGGGTCGACGTGCTCGGCGAACCGACCCTGCCGACCTGGTGGACCGCCGCCCTGCTGCTCGCCGCCGCCGCCGGACACGCCCTGGCGGGCGCGACGGCGCGGGCCACCGGCCGCCCGGGCGCCGGCGCGTGGTTCGCCGCGGCCGGACTGGCCGCGGCGTTCTCCCTCGCCGAGGTCAGCAACCTGCACCGCCGGGTGGCGCAGGCGCTGCCCGGCGACACCTGGGGGTGGCTCCCGGTCGCCGCGCCGGTCGGGGCGGCGGTGCTGGCGGTGGCGGCCGCGGTCGACCCGCGGGCGCGCCTGACCCTCGCCGCCGGCGGCCTCCTCGTGCTCGCCGGAGCGCTGGGCGGTGAGCTGCTCGCCGGGCTGCTCGCGGGCGGTCGCGGTGCGAGCCTCGTCGCGCACCTGGGGGAGCTCACCGAAGCCGTCGGAGCGCTGCTGATGATCGTTGCTGCGGCCCGCGTCGTGCGGCCGGCCCGCGACGGCGTCACCCTGCGGCTGCAGGCCGTCCCGGCGCCGGCCGCACGACGCGGGCC
>Ga0247713_1001472_pt1 | contig 11695 bp, 10 predicted proteins | sample 21E_NmetaG_FD_189936 | JGI IMG/M metagenome (GOLD analysis project Ga0247713, IMG submission 189936) | Soil microbial communities from hillslope of Landscape Evolution Observatory, University of Arizona, Oracle, AZ, United States - 2-1-E_N | ecosystem: Engineered > Artificial ecosystem >... | reverse complement strand
GCCTGCACCGCCAGCGTGCCGAGGCCGGGCCAGTTGAAGATCCACTCCACGACGAAGGCTCCGCCCAGCAGGCCGGTCAGCGACAGCCCGATCACGGTGGCCACCGGCAGCGCCGCGTTGCGGAGGGCGTGCTCGAAGAGCAGGCGGACCGTGGGCACGCCCTTCGCCCGCCCCGCCTGCAGGTAGGGGGCCGACAGCACGTCGAGCACGGCGGCCCGGGTGAACCGGGTCAGGGTGCCGGCCGAGCCCAGGGCCAGGGTGAGAGCGGGCAGGGCGAGGCTGGCGGCGGAATCGAAGCCGAAGGCGGGGAAGACCCGGGCCCGCACGGCCAGGTAGAGGATCAGCAGGTAGGCGACGAGAAAGCCGGGCAGCGACGCCGCCGCCAGGGCCACGACCCGGCACAGTTGGTCGACGGCGGTGTTGTGCCGGTAGGCGGCCAGCACGCCCAGCGGGATGGCCATCGCCACCGCCAGGACGAGGGCGGCGCCCGCCAGCAGGGCCGTCCGGGGCAGCCGCTCCCGCACCGCGGTGGCGACTCGCTGGCCCGTGGACCACGACTGCCCCAGGTCGCCCCGCACCGCCCCTCCAAGCCAGCGCGTGTACTGCACCGGGAGCGACCGGTCGAGGCCCATCTGCCGGCGCAGCTCGTCCAGCTCCCGCGGAGAGGGGGAGTCTCCCGGGCGGGTGCGCTCGAACACCACCACCGCCGGGTCGCCCGGCGCCAGGACCCCGAGCACGAACGTCACCGCCGACACGGCGAGCAGGACGGCGATCAGCCAGGCGAAGCGGGCGGCGGCGTAGCGGGCCATGGACGGGCGGGCGCGGCGGCCGCGACGGCGCGGGCTAGGAGCTCACGTACACGTTGGTCCACCGCACGAACGACAGCGCCGGGTTGACGGGCTCGAAACCGGCCACGTGACCGCGCAGCCCGTAGGCGCGCGAGACGGTGGCGAGGGGGATCACGATCGCCCGGTCGGTGAGGTGATCCATGGCCGCGGCCGAGGCCTCCCGGGCGGCGTCGAGGCTGGTGGCCTCGAGCGCCCGCTTCACGTGGGCGTCGAAGTCGGGGCCGGCCGCCTGCCACGGTCCCGCCCGGTAGGGCAGGTTGGGGGGCTGGAGGTTGGGCGCCGGGTAGGGGCAGGGCCGGCCGTCGGCCTGACCGTCCTCGGTGTCCACCGCCCAGCAGGCGACGAAGTTCTGGGTGGCGTTCGACCACCACTGCCGCATCAGCAGGAAGGCGGGGTTGGCGTCGTTCTGGTTCGGGACGGCGGTGTCGAGGTCCCACGCCCCGCTGTCCTTCCGGGGGGTGAACCGGTTGGCCCCGTCGTCGCCGATGGTGATGCCGATGCCGGCGTCGAGGGCCCGGCGCTGCAGGTCCTCCAGCAACGGCACGTCGTCGCTGGCCCGGTTGGCGAGGAGGTAGAGCTGCAGGGGTTCGCCGTCCTTCTGGCGCACCTCGCCCGACCGGCACGCGGTGCGGGCCCGGGGCGCGCCGCCGCCGCAAGTCCAGCCCTCGTCGTCGAGGAGGTTGCGGGCCTGGGCCAGGTTGAAGGTGTAGCCGCTGACCGTCCCGTAGGCCGGGCCGAGCGCCGACGGCGGCCCGACGTGGTTGACCACCTCGGCCATGTCGGCGTCCCAGTTGCCGGCGACGAACTCCTCGCGGTTGATGCTCAGGGCCAGGGCGCGGCGGACGTTCTCGCTCCTCAGCTTGTCGTAGGGCGGGACGCCGTTGACGTTCATGTAGGTGATGAAGGTGTAGGTCGGGGGCGCGGTGACGACGTTGACGTCGCGGTTGGCCCGTACCGAGGCCACCTGCTGGCGCCCCACGTCGACGAGGAGGTCGAGGGCGCCGCTCTCCAGGGCCAGGCGGCGGGTGGTGTCGTCGGGGATGAACCGGAAGGTGATCCGGCCGAGGCGGGCCGGCGTGCCCCAGTAGGCGTCGTTGCGGGACACGACGAGGCTCTCGTTGGCCGAGTAGCTCTCGAACCGGAACGGCCCGGTGCCGTCCACCACGCCGGCGGGGTCGTCGGTGCCGTACAGCTCGGGGCGGGTGCCGTCGCGGTAGATGCCGTAGAACTGGTGGACGAACGACTCAGGCAGCCGCATGTTGGTGCTGGGCGGCTCGCCCGTGAGGATGCGGGGAGTGATGTCCACGGTCAGCGGGTCGACCACCACCACCGACGAAGCTCCGGTGATCGACATGGTGAGGCTGGTGTCGAGGTTCTGGGCCCGGGCCCGGTCGAGCGACCACTTGACGTCGGCGGCGGTGAGGTCGGCCCCGCTGTGGAACTTCACGCCCGGGCGCAGGTGGAACCGCCACGTGGGCCGCCCCGGATAGTCGGGGTTGGTGCCGCCGGGGATCAGCTCCCAGCGGGTGGCCAGCCCGGGCTGGACCGAGTAGTCCTCCCCCAGCCGGGTGAGGGTCTCGTTGACGCCGGCGTCGAGCGAGAAGCGGGCGAAGGTGCGCTTGCCCGGGGCCGTCGTCCACGGGTCGGCGGGGAAGCCGACGGTGAGCTGCTGGCGGTCGGCCGGAGCGGGCGGGGGGCCGACCGTGTACGACTTGCGGTCGAGGGAGAGCGAGATCTCCTCGGGCACCTCCTGGGCCAGCAGGCCCTTCTCGACCAGCTCCCGCTCCTCGGCGTAGGTGCCGAACCGCTCGAAGTGGGCCCGCTGGGCCTCGTCTACGGCGGTGGCCTCGCCCCGGCCGGCGGAGCCGCCGTCGCCGTCCGAGCAGCTCGCCACCACCGAGGCGAGCACCCCCAGCGCCACCGCTCTCACCAGCAGCCGGCGAGGCCGGGGCCGGCCTCCCGTCTCGCGCGCCCAGCCGGTCACCGGTGCCTCCCTCCCGCCGACCCGCCGTTCTTGCAGGTGCGGCGCTCGCTTCGCTCCTGGCAGGGCGGAGAGGGTACCCGGCACTCAGGACGGCGGGTAGGCGGGCTGCTCGCCCTCCGGCATCACCATCCACAGGATCAGGTAGACGAGCAGGCCCGGGAAGGCGGCGCTGATCACGGACACGACGACGTAGACCACCCTCACCAGGGTCGGGTCCCAGCCGAAGTACTCGGCGATCCCGCCGCACACCCCGGCGATCTTGCGGTCCCGCCGCGACCTGGTGAGCCGCCTCGGCGACGTGGCCATGCCTCAGCCTATGCTGCTGGTCGGAGCAGGGCCGCCGTTGCCAACCGCCGGGAAGCGCCACGACCGGGAGGGCTCGGCTGGCCGCCGTCGTCCTTTGGCTGGCTCACTCAGCCCGCCTGCCGGCCCAGGCCAGGCTGGGGTCATGCCAGCGAAGTCCCGGATAGCGGGCGAAGTCCCGGTCGGCGCTCACCAGCACCAACCCCCACTCCAATGCCAGGGCGCCAAGATGAGCATCGGGCGCGTGGTTGCCCGATGCTTGTCCCCTGACCAGCAGGTCACCGAGCAGGGCGCGATGGCGCCCGGACGGCACGGGGGTGGTCACGTTGGGCCGGACCAGCCACCCCTCGACCACTCCCCACGCGGTGGCCGGGTCGAGAGGCCTCTCCAGCGCACGGGGGTGGGTGGAGATGCGGATGAAGGCGACGATCGTGGGCCACGGGATCCCCACCGCCTCGATGGCGGTGAGCGCCCAGCCCAGCCAGGCCGCCGCTTCCCGATGCTGCCTGAACTGCCGGTGGTGTGCCCAGAGGAGGAGGTTGGCGTCAAGCAGGACCGCCGGCCCGGGCTCCTCAGTCTCCACGGTCGAGAACCTCGAGTGCGCAGGCGATGTCGGTGACATCGACCAAGGTGCGCCCGGTGTCGAAGGTGGGAGGCTGGTAGGGCTCAGCCGCCGCCGGGGCGTCCGCGTGGCGCAGACCGGCTCGAATCAGCTCATTGGCGGCCCGGGACAGAGAGGTGCCTTCCCGCCGCGCCTTCTCCGAGAGGCGCGCGGCAAGGTCCGCGTCCAGGTTTAGCGTCGTCCTCATCACCGGTGATCATAACTGATGCAGCACGGGGCCCTCGGCGATGCTGTAGAAGGTCGCCGTGGATGCAGGCGAGCGGGAACGGCGGGTCCGGGTCGCTGCGTCGTGCTACGTGCCGGCTTCACGCAGATGGCGTCCATCGCCTCGTCGAGGAGGACGCCGATCACCGGTTGCTTTGCCATGGCCTGGAGCTGCGGCCAGCGGGCCGGGGGCGGCACCCAGAACACGTTCTCCGAGCGAACCGGGCGAAGTTAGCTGCTGTCGACGTCACTCGCCGGACACCGGGATCAGCGCGCCGTAGCGCTCGTCGAAGTGCTCCTGGTCCTCGATCGCGAGCGCCTGCGACAGCCGGCTCATGACGACCGTGAACCGGTCCAAGAAGCCGAACTGGCCAAGCACCATAAGCCAAGGCGGGTCAGCCCAGTCCTGGATGAACCCGACGGGCGTGCTCCAGTCCAGCCCGTCGGCTGCACTGCACGCCGCCCCGCTCGAACCTTGCGACTCTGGCGGGCAGAGCCGAAGCGTGACATCGGCGAAGAACACGCGACGCAGCCCGCCAGCGATCTTGAGCAGCATGTCGGGGCCGTCGTACGGGTCGATCCCGACCTCCTGGGCCATCCAATCGAAGCAAAGCGTGTAGCTCGACCCCGAGTCCACGAGCGCTCCGACCTTGGTGCCCTCCCGCCCGCCTGGCCCGATGAGACGCGCTTCCACGAGAGGTCGAAGGACCGTCACGCCGAGCGGGTTATTCTCCGGATCGCGCTCCTTGACGTATGGGAACAGCCAGGGAAAGGGCCGAGGCGCCAAGATCGGCCCGGTTGCTCAGCCGAAGCCGACGAGTTCGGGCTCGTTGGACGCTGGTGCCCGGAGGATGGTCGCGTCGTCGATCCCGCGCTCGTGCAGAGCCATCACGAGTGCGTACGGCGTCTCGCGAACCTCGACCACGCGCCCACCTTTGAGGGCAACCCACTTGCCCGCGCACTGGCGCAGCTCCTCCGCAAGATCGACCGGCCTCATCTTCCGCGTCGTCGCCACCGGCTCAGTCTACGAAGACTCCACGCAGGATCCGCGAATATGCGCACCGCCGCGATCGCTCGCAGGGTCGCTGCTCGAGAACCCATCGGCTCGCCGTTGACTCGCCCCGAGGTCGGACCCAGATCCGACGACCGAGTGATTCGAGTGAGGCGGTGTTGAGCTCACCCGAGGAGATGCTGATGAGCCGTGCGCGAAACCGCCCGTCTTATCGGGTGTTGCCGCCCTCTGCCGGTAGGCTCGCCGACGCGCCGCCGAGCACCTCGACGAGCTCGCCGATCACCCTCACGTCGCTCGCCTCCGTTGCGGCAATCACGATGGGCTGGTACGCCGGGTTGAGGGGTTCAAGCCGGACCGCTGTGTGCTTCCAGGAGTCGTCGTCGCCAGCAGCCTTCTCGCTTCGGTACCGCTTGACCGTGTAGCTGCCGCCGGTGTCAGGGTCGGCTATCCCCGATGCTCGACCAAGAGAATCCGTCCCTGGCGCGAACCTTCGACCGGCGCGCGGAAGAGGCACCATGCCCCGTCGGGAATCCGGGACTCCATCGAATGGCCAATGACCCGTGCGACGAAGAGGCCATCACCCCGGCGTGATCGGGGCAGTTCCGCCCAGCCCTCGGGCCCCACTGCCGCTCCCGGGCCGAACGCGCCCGCCGCCGCCTCCAACGAGTAGATCGGGACCCACGTTCGGTCGCGCTCGGCGGCAGGGATCTCGTCGACGCGGCGGAAGGGCAGGACCTCAGCTGGTCGTACCGCCGGCTCCGCGGGAGCCGTCGGTGCCGACCCGGCAAACATCTCGGCCTGTTCGAGGATGAGCTCGACGGCCCGTTCCTCCTTGTCGGGCGGGTAGTCGTAGCGGGCGAGGAGGCGCCGCACCTTGGCGCGCATCGCGGCCCGAACCGACTCCTTGAGGCTCCAGTCGATCGTGGCCGACTGCCGCACGGCAGTGACCAGCTCCCTGGCGATGGCCTTCAACGTCTCGTCGCCCAGCGCCAGAACGGCGGAGTCGTTCTGGCAGACCGCGTCGTAGAAGGCCAGCTCGGCTTCCTGAAGTCCCAGCTCGGCGCCGCGGCCGGCCTGGTCGCGCACCTGTTTGGCCAGCTTCACCAGTTCGGCGATGATCTCGGCCGTCGTCAACGCACGGTTGGTGTAGCGGTTGATGGCATCGTCCAGCAGCGTGGAGAACAGGCGGCTCTGGACGACGTTCGTCCGCCTCAGCGTCCGGATCCGGTCATCGAGCAGGCGCCGGAGCACTGCCATCTGGAGGTTCGGACGCTCGGCGTCCGCCAAGCCTTCCAGGAACTCGTCGGAGATGATCGAGAGGTCGGGACGCTCCATGCCGGCGGCGGCGTAGACGTCGATGAGCTCGTCAGCGGCGACAGCCTCGGAAACGAGCTGTCCGATCGCCGTGTCCAGCTCGGCCGTGCCCCCTCCCCCGCCGCGCCCGGGCTCACCCTCGGCTTCGAGCTTGAGGATGGCCGAGCGGACATCGGCAAAGAACCGGACGTCGTCGCGGATGGCCAGAGCTTCGTCACGGGCTCCGGCCAGCGCGAACGCCTTCAGGAGCGCGAGCACCTGATCGACGAACCTCGTCTTGCGATCGGGGTCGGCGAGGAGGAAGTCCATCGTCCCCGCGAGCTCGGCCATGCGGTCGGCGGCGCCGAGGTGCGGGTCCGACGACCAGTCGTGGCTGTGAAGGATGCCGCAGCAGATGTCGTGCTTTTCGACGAGCACCTCGATGACCTGCTCGATCGGCACACCCGCCTGCTCCCGGTCGGACGGCGAGTAGTCGGCGAGGGCCTCCCGGAGCTTCTGGGCCACGCCGATGTAGTCCACGATGAGCCCACCAGGCTTGTCGCGGAACGTGCGGTTGACCCGGGCAATTGCCTGCATGAGCCCCGCGCCTTGCATCGGCTTGTCGACGTAGATCGTGTGGAGGGCGGGCGAATCGAAGCCCGTGAGCCACATGTCGCGCACGACCACGAGCTGGAGAGGATCGGCCGGGTCCTTGGCGCGGGCTTTGATGGCGCGAAGCGTCTGCTTGTTGTGGAGATGGGGCTGGAAGGCCGGCGGGTCGGCGGCCGAGCCTGTCATCACGACCTTGATCGCCCCGCGAGCGGGATCAGGGTCGTGCCATTCCGAGCGGAGGGCCACGATGCGCTCGTACAGCTCGACGCAGATGCGCCGGCTCATGCCAACGACCATCGCCTTGCCGACGAGGGCCGTCCGGCGTCGCTCCCAATGGTCGACGATGTCGGCGGCGATGAGATCGAGCCGTTCGGCGGCGCCGACGATCGCTTCGACCCGCGCCCAGCGAGACTTCGACCGTTCGGCCTCGTCAGCTTCCTGCGTCTCCGTCACCGCCGCCACTGCGGCGTCGATCTCCGCCCGGGCTTCCTCAGGAAGGCTCACCTTGGCCAGCCGCGATTCGTAGTAGATCCGGACGGTGGCGCCGTCCTCGACGGCGCGGGTGAGATCGTAGACGTCGATGTAGTCGCCGAACACCTGCTTGGTCGACCGGTCACCCGTCTCGATCGGCGTGCCGGTGAACCCGAGGTACGTCGCATTGGGGAGGGCGTCTCGGAGGTGGCGGGCGAAGCCGTCAAGAAAGTCGTACTGGCTGCGGTGCGCCTCGTCGGCCACGACGACGATGTTGCGACGAGGGGACAGGACGGGATGGACCTCGCCCTTCTCGTCGGGCATGAACTTCTGGATCGTCGTGAACACGATGCCGCCGGACGCCCGATCGAGCAGGCCGCGAAGTTCGGCCCGGCTGGTCGCCTGCACCGGCTGCTCGGGGAGGATGCGGGCGGGCGCGAAGACCTCGGTGTACAGCTGGTCGTCGAGGTCGTTCCGATCGGTGATGAACACGAGGGTCGGGTTCCCCATCTCGGGCGAACGGGCGATCTTGGCCGCGTAGAGCAGCATCTCGATCGACTTGCCCGACCCCTGGGTGTGCCACACGACACCGCCCCGGCGATCGCCGTCGGGGCCGGCGGCCTCGATCGTCGACGCCACTGCGGCGTTGACGGCCCAGAACTGGTGGTACTTGGCGACCCGCTTTACAAGCCCGGCTGGCTCGTCGGAGAAGACGACGAAGTTGCGCACCAGGTCAAGGAACCGGGCCGGCTCGAAGACGCCTCGCGCCAGCACTTCGAGCTGCGGCCGATCGGTGACGACTACTCTGCCATCGATCGTCTTCCAGGGGGCGAAGTGCTCGAAGCCGGCACTGAAGGCACCCATGACGGCCTGGAGCCCATCGGCGGCCACACACACGACGTTGGGCGGGAACATCGAGGGGATGTCGGCGCGGTAGGTCTGCAGCTGGTTCCACGCGCCCCGGAGCGTGGCGTGCTCGTGGCCGGCGTTCTTAAGCTCGAACAGGCCAAGGGGCAGGCCGTTGACGAACACGACGACGTCGGGCCGGCGGGCCTTGCCGCCCGTCTCGATCACCGTGGACCAGGCCACCCAGCAGGCGCTTGTCGATCTCGGCTCGGGCGTAGCTCTTGGGCAAAACGCCCTTGAGGCTCGGGTTCTCCTTCTCGATGGCGTCCATGGCGTCGTCGAGAAGGGCGCCGATCACCGGTTGCTTTGCCATGGCCTGGAGCTGCGGCCAGCGGGCGGCGGGAGGCACCCAGAACACGTTCTCGGCGCGGTACTCGTCGCGTGATTCAACGATGGCGGCGCGCCGGGCCGGGTTGGGGACGTAGAACTCGCTACCCGGATCGGCCGTCGCCTCCTCCAGGAACCGGCGCCGCTGCTCGAATGCGTCCGACACGTACTTGAGGAACACCAGGCCGAGGGCGACGTGCTTGTACTCGGCGGCCTCGAGGTTGCCGCGCATCTTGTCTGCCGCGTCCCAGAGGGTCTGCTCGAGCGACTTCACCGGCTTGGGCTTGGGCGTCGCCCGCTTCGGCGTCACTGGGCGCCCTCGTGCATGGTCACATCATGGTCGGCTGGCGTGCTCTGGTCGTCGCCGGATCGACCTTCGAGCACGGTCAGCACTTCGTGGGCCACCCAGACTCGGCGACCACCACGCCCGGTACGGCCCACGTCCTGGACGACCTCGAGTGACTCGAGCTGACGGATGAGGTTGAGCGCCCCGGCGTTGGTGACCGCGAGCTCCCGCTCCACGCGACCGGCAGTCAGCACCGGGTTGCCGAGCAGCAGGTCGACCACCTCCGGGGCGCGGCTCCGTGACCCGCGCAGGGCTTGGCGATAGCGCTCGCGCAGGTCGACGAGCGCCTCGGCTCGGTCGACGGCGTCACGCGCCTGCACCGCGACTGCGGTGAGGAAGAGCTGGAGCCACTCCTGGATCTCGCCACGCTCTCGGACGCTCTGGAGGCGGTCGTAGTACTCGGCGCGGTTGTCCTCGAAGAACCGGCTGATGTGCAGCAGTGGCTGCGGAAGGCGCGCCCGGCTGACCAGGAACAGCACGATGAGGAGTCGGCCTAGGCGGCCGTTCCCGTCGAGGAAAGGGTGAATCGTCTCGAACTGGTAGTGGAGGAGGCCACACTGAACGAGGACCGGGACCGGGGGCGTCTCGTTGGCGTACCGCTCCCAGTCCGCCAGGCAGTCGGCGAGGTGATCGACTGGAGGGGGCACGAACGCAGCTGTCTCCGGGCGATCGCCGGACGAGCCGATCCAGTTCTGCGTGGTTCGAAACTCGCCCGGGTGCTGCTCACGTCCGCGCACGTTCGTCATCAGCGTTCGATGAATCTCTCGGGTCAGCCGAAGACAGATCGGTAGCTCCTGGAGCCGGGCGAGGCCGTGTTCGAGAGCGGCGATGTAGTTGCGGACCTCCTGGACGTCCGACGACGGGGGCGAGCCCCCTCCTGCAACGGCACGGAACACCTCGGAAAGCGACGCCTGCGTCCCTTCAATGCGGGAGCTTGCGACGGCCTCCTGCGTCAGGTAGGCGCTGGCCAAGAGGTGGGGGTTCGGAAGCAGGCGCCCAACGCCAGCGAGCCGTCCGAGGGCGTCGTCGGCATCGGACAGCAGCAGGACCGTTCGGCTGTCCAGCTCGATCTGCCTGGGGACTGCGGACGGCAGGTATGCGAAGAACCCGTGGTCGCCCAGTGTCCGGACAACCTCGCCAAACTCGGTTCGCACAAACTTCGTTGGATCCACGCCAGGAACTTACAACCTAAACGTTTATTCGTTTGAAGTTATCCCGGAACCCCAAAGGATCGTTGGACGACCCTCCTTCCGCCGCCGTTCCCGTCGCTGTCCGTGTCCATGGTCAGACTCCCTTGCAGGTTCCGCCTCGGGCGGAACCTGCCCCGACGCACCCGCCATCGAGCTGGGCAGAGGCGGTGTGCGAGCCCACCGTTCAGCCGGGAGCCGTCCCATGTGCGACGCCGGATCGGATCGGACGTGGCTGACGGCTGCGGCCTGCCGTGGTCACCGACGCGTAAGGTCGTTCGTCCGTGGGGCGCTCCACCTTGATCCCGCCGGCGACCAGGGGGAGTCGGCGCTGTTAGTTAGCCCTCCTTACGGTACGGAGGCGCACGTCAATCGGCGGGATCCAGCCCAACGTATGGGTCGGCCGCCACTATGACGACCTTGGCGCCGGCGGAGCGGACAGCCGGACGTTGGCGACCGATCGCGCAACCAAACTGGCAACCCGTCGGTTCGATTTTCTTCGCCGACAACCGATCCGGCAACCAAACCGGCAACCAAACCGGCAACCTCCGCGGTTCATGCTCCCAGCATGGACGACCACGGCAAGTGTCAGCGGGCACGGCACACGCCGGCCGAGCGAAGCCTCCGCTCCCGCGTCATACACGCTGCACGCGACCCACGACCCGCACGAGACCACCAAGGCGGCGCGGCACGCCTTCTTGGAGAGGTTCGAACGCGAGGTTGACCCTGACGGTCAGCTCCCCGCTGAGGTCCGTCGCCGGCGGGCGGAGGCCGCCCGGAAGGCGTACTTCAGTCGCCTGGCCCTGCGATCGGCTCGGGCTCGCCGGGCTCGGTCAGGTTGACGTCAGTCCGCCGGAGTGGCCTGGATCGCCGCCGCCTCGACGGCGGCAACGTCCTCCTCGGGGATCTCTCGCCCGATCTGGTTGTAGTCCTCGACCGATGCCGGACGCGGGCGCTCGGTGGGGTCCATGTCGACGGGCTCGGAGCTCATGACCCGAATCCCAGCGCCGCTCGGATGCCGTCCTCCACGCGCCTCATGGTACCGGCGGACAGGGCGCCGACCCGGCGGACGAGATGGCGCTTCGACGCCAGGCGAAGGGTCATGCAGCCGACGAAACCGGCGAGGGGTGGTCGGCGGCGGCCCGGACGTGCTCCGCGAACCGCTGCTCAGACCACTTGAGAGCCCGAGGTCGGACTCGAACCGACGACCTGCTCATTACGAGTGAGCTGCTCTACCGACTGAGCTACCCGGGCGTAGCGGTCGAGTATCGCGCGTCGGCAAGGGGGGTGAGCCGCAGGAGCAGGGCCTGGATGAGGAGCTGCTCGCTGGGGTTGCGGACGATGGCCTCGGCCGCGGCCTGGACGGCCTCGATCGACGCCATGCACGCCCGCGGGTCGTTGGCGGTCCCCGCCGCCATGGCGTCCCGGTAGGCCTGGGCCAGCAGGGCCAGCCCGTAGCGAAGCTCGTCGGCCCGCAGGCGGCGCAGCTCCCGCCGCTGGCGCTCGACCAGCTGCTTGCGGCCCGCCCCCCGCTCCCCCGACCGCTCGATGCGCTCCTCCAGGGCGGCCCGCTCCTCGGC
>Ga0247713_1001471_pt1 | contig 11707 bp, 9 predicted proteins | sample 21E_NmetaG_FD_189936 | JGI IMG/M metagenome (GOLD analysis project Ga0247713, IMG submission 189936) | Soil microbial communities from hillslope of Landscape Evolution Observatory, University of Arizona, Oracle, AZ, United States - 2-1-E_N | ecosystem: Engineered > Artificial ecosystem > Mesocosm... | reverse complement strand
TCGCAGGATGGGTGCAGCACGTCCGGAGGCAGGGGGCGGCCGTGCTGATCGCGGTGGCGGGGTGGGGACTGGCCATCGCCGCGTTCGGGATCGTGAACCGATGGTTCTGGCTGGGGCTCGTCTTCCTGGCGGCGGCCGGGATGTCGGACGTGTTCAGCGCCATCTTCCGCGGGACGATCCTGCAGATGATGGTCCCCGACCGGCTCCGAGGACGCATGACGGCCGTCAACCTGATGGTGGTCATCTCGGGTCCACGCCTCGGCGAGGTCTGGTCGGGCGCGTTCGCCTCGCTGGCCTCCCCGGTGTTCGCCGTGGGCGCCGGAGGGCTCGCCTGCGTGGCCGGGGTGGTGATCGTCGCGATGCTCGTCCCCGCGCTGCGACGCTACGAGGTCGACCCGGACCGGCTCGAAGCGGACGAGTGACGGGCTCATCTGTAGGCCCGGGCCTGGAGCTCGAAGAGCTCCGCGTACAGTCCCCCGCGCGCCATGAGCTCGTGGTGGGAGCCGTGCTCGACCACCCGGCCCCCGTCGATCACGACGATCAGGTCGGCCATCCGCACGGTCGAGAAGCGATGGGAGACGAGCACGGTGACCGCACCCGTCTCGGAGGCCACCCGCCCCGCCGCGCTCGCGTACCGCTCGAACAGCGCGTGCTCCGTCTCGGCGTCGAGCGACGCGGTCGGCTCGTCGAGGATGAGCAGGAGCGGGTCCGGACGCATCATCGCCCGCCCCAGCGCCAGCTTCTGCCACTGTCCGCCCGAGAGCTCCACGCCTCCCTCGAAGGTGCGTCCGAGCTGCGTGGACAGACCCTGCGGCAGCGTGTCCACCACGTCGGCGGCGCCGGCGCGTCCCAGCGCCGCCCCCACCGCCGTCTCGTCGTCCAGCTCGGGCAGCCTGCCCACGCCGACCGTGTTCAGCGCGACGAACTCGAAGCGGGCGAAGTCCTGGAACCCGGCCGAGAGCCGCTCACGCCACCGCTCGGGATCGAAGCGCGAGATGTCGACGCCGTCGAGGGTCATCCGGCCCGAGGTCGGCTCGTAGAAGCGCGCGAGGAGCTTCATCAGCGTCGACTTGCCGGCGCCGTTGTCGCCGACGACCGCGACCGTCGAGCCGGCGGGGATGGTGAGCTCGACCCCGGTCAGGACGTCGGTCTCCGTGCCCGGGTAGCGGAAGGAAACGTCCTCGAAGACGATCGCCTCGTCGATCCGCGCCGGGACGGGCGCCGGGTCGGGAGCCCGCCTCGACCTCTCGGCCGCGTACTCCTGCAGCCATAGATAGCGGCGGACCACGACGAGCGACCGCAGCATCCACATCAGCATCATCACGGACTGCTGCACCTGGTTGTTCACGGCCGACGCGAGCGTCAGGGTGAGCAGCACGTCCCCGGGGGTGGCCCGGCCCGTCATCGCCCGCCTCACCACGAAGACGACGGCGCCGACGTAGCCGATCCCGAACAGCAGCCAGCCCGCCGTGACCAGCGCGCCGCCGCGCAGGGCGGTGCGGTTCTGCTCCCGGTCGGCGACCCGCCAGGCCGCGTCGTGGCGGTCGACCAGCTCCCCCTTCAGCCCGAAGAGCCGCAGCTCCTTGCCGGGGGCGGGCGTCGTGGCGAGGTCGAACAGGTGCCGGGACAGCCGCACCTCCGACGCGGTCCGCTCCCGCGCTCTCTGCCGCCACGACTCGGCGAGCGCGCTCGTCCCGAGCGACGGGATCGCGAACAGGGGCAGGGCGAGCAGCGCCGGGTGGATCCGCGCGAGCAGGAACGCGGTCGCGCCCACGCGCACGACCGTCCCGATGTTCTCGACGATCTGCCGCTGCACCGACGAGAGAGCCTGGGTGTCCGAGCGCAGCAGCTCGATCTGGTCGTGGTAGTCGGGACGCTCGTGGTGCTCGATGGAGGGGATGCCGCCGGCGAGGTCCATCAGGCGCCGGTCGATCAGGACGCTCATCTTCTCCTGCAGGACCGTGTCGGCGTGGAACCCCGACCACCCGGACAGGATCACCAGCGCGAGGGCGCCCGTCACGAGCCCCGCCGTGGTCCAGACGGCGGATGCGTCCGCGGCGAGGGCGGCGTCGGCGATCATCTTCAGGGCCAGCGCGAAGACCGGCTCGAAGGCGTTCCTGGCGACGGACAGGACCAGGCTCGCGCTCGCCCGCCATGCGTCGGCCTGGAAGGCGAAGCGGACCATCGTCCACATGCCGCGCATCAGACGGCCTCCTCGGTGTCCGTGAACCGCGCCGCCTGGAGACGGAACATGTGCGCGTACCGGCCACCCCGCTGCATGAGCTCCTCGTGGGATCCCTCCTCGACGACGCGTCCCCCCTCGAGGACCACGATGCGGTCGGCCCGGCGCACGGTGGAGAAGCGGTGCGAGATGACGATCGTGGTCAGCCCCTGCGTGAGCTCGAGGAAGCGGTCGTAGATATCGGCCTCAGAGCGGACGTCGAGGTTCGCCGTGGGCTCGTCGAGGATCAACACCCCGGCTCCCGACTTCACGGCGAACAGGGCCCGGGCGAGGGCGACCCTCTGCCACTGCCCTCCGGACAGTTCGGCTCCCCCCTCGTAGTGACGGGCGAGAGGGGTGTCCCAGCCGTCGGCCAGCGACTCGATGGCCGGCCAAGCGCCGGACCGGCGAGCCGCCTCGGTCAGCGCGGCGTCGTCGTCGATCCGGTCGAGCGCCCCGTACCCGACGTTGCACCGCGCAGACAGCTCGTAGCGCACGAAGTCCTGGAAGATGGCGCCGATGCGGCGCTGCCAGGCGTCCGGGTCGATCTCGCGCAGGTCGACCCCGTCCACCGCGACGCGTCCCTCCTGCGGGTCGTACAGGCGGGAGAGCAGCTTCACGAGCGTCGTCTTGCCGGCGCCGTTTGATCCCACGACGGCCAGGGAGCGTCCGGCCGGGATGGTCAGGTCGAGCCCGTCGAACACGTCCGTGTCCCGCCCGGGGTAGCGGAACCGGACGCCCTCGAAGCGGATCGCCTCGCGTGGGGCGCCGTCGGCGGGAAGCAGGCCCGTGAGGGCGGCTGGGCTCGGGGACCGCTCGAGCTCGAGCAGCGGGGGAACCGACCCGGCCCCGTAAGCGACCCGCAGCTCGTTGTCTCCGATGTTGGCCAGGGCTCCGACCCCGAACACGGCCTGGATGTAGACGGTGAGCTCCCCGAGCGAGATCGTCCCGCGCGCCCCGGCCAACCCGACCAGGAGGATGGTCGCGAAGTTGGCCGCGCCGATCAGGGCCACCGCCCAGGCGATCGCTCCCCAGCCCTTGCTCCGGCGCCGCCAGACCTCTCGGAGCGCCGAGACGGCGTGCTCGTCGAAGGTCGCGCTCACCCATCTGGACAACCCGAAGATCCTCGTCTCCTTCACGGCAGCGGGAGCCAAGGCGATGTCGCGGAGGTACTGGGCCCGGCGCAGGACCGGCGTCTCCCCGACGTGCACCTCCACGACCTCCATGAACTCCCGGCGGAACCGCCGGATGACGACGACCCAGACGGCCAGCAGGGAGGCGGCGGCGAGCGGGTGGAAGGTCGCCAGCACGACGGCCGACGCGACGCCTGCGAGCAGGTTGCTCCACGCACCGGCCAGCCCGACGATCGCGTCCCCGGGTTTCCAGTTGCCGGTTCCGACCCCGCGTGCGGCCGAGATGCGGTCCAGGACCTCCGGGTCCTCGAGGTGGGCGATCCCGGACGGGGCGAGGACCGCTCGCATCGTCCGAGCACGCAGCGCGCCGTCGACCCGCCTCCCGAACGCCTCGGCGAACCCGGTCCGGACGGGAGCGAGCACCTGCTGGGCGACGAAGACGACCGCGACGGCCACGAGGGCCAGCTGCAGCCGGTCCGCCGCGGGGGAGCCGGGGCCTCCGGCCACCGCCCCCGGGACGGTCCCCACCAGCGCCCCGCTCGCGAGCTGGAAGGCGACCGGCAAGGCGGCCCCCATCAGGACCGCCGCCACCAGCACGAGGGTCATCGGCAGGCTGACCGAGGGGAGCAGGCGTATCAGCTGGAGGCGCGCTCGCCGGGCGCCGGGTGAGCTCAGGACTCCTCCTCCAGCACCGGAGCCATCGCGATCAGCAGGCCGAACCTCGTCACGTCGCCCGGTTGGTCCGGGTCCTGCTCCATCTCCTGCACGAGCGCCTTGAACCGGCGCACGAACTCGCGGTGGCGGTCCGGGTCGAGGGGGGCGATCGCGCGCAGGACGGTGACCTGGGGGTCCTCGCGCTTCTCCTCGCCGAGCTGGCGACCTACCGCCGCCTCGACCTCGCGCAGCGTCTGTCCGAACACCGATGCGATCGACCCGGCCAGCAGGGCGGGTGAGATCTCGGCCGAGACGACGAAGGTGCGGGCGGAGGCCCGGTACAGCCGCTCTACCGCCCCGGAGACGGTCCGCTGGGACGTCTCCCGGATCAGCCCGAGCTTCTCCAGCATCCGGACGTGGTAGTAGAGCCGGTGCCGGGTCGACCCCACGATCGCGGCCAGCTCGCCCACGGACCGCTCCCGCGGACACAGCTCCTCCAGGATCCTCATGCGCAGGGGGTCGGAGATGGCCCGCAGGGCCGGGAGCTCGGAGATGACGAGCGTGTCAGGCGGTTCGAATGGCACGGACGGGCCGGGGCTTCGCTCCCTCTCCGCCACCCGGACCCCCTGACGCTCGGCGTCCCGCACCGGGACCGGTAAAGTTTCTTTTACCGCCCTCGGGCAGTCAAGCGCGCCGGCAGGCGGCCTCCACCTCCGCGACCGCCTTAGGCACGCCCGAGGTGAGGACCTCGCACCCGCCTTCCGTCACGACGACGTCGTCCTCGATGCGGATGCCGATGCCGCAGAAGGCCTCGGGCACGGGGTGCTCCATCTCCTCGGCCCCCGCGCGCTCCTCGTCCTCCACCCGCTTGGACGCCTGGGGTCCGAGGCGCAGCCTCCGCTCCCACTGGGCCTCCTCATCGATCGGGAGCAGCGGCAGGGAGACGGTCTCCCGTCCGGGGGACACGTACAGTCCGGGCTCGATCGTGAACACCATGCCGCTGCGCAGCGGGCGGGGGGCTCCCTCCAGGCGCGTGGCGCCGACGTCGTGGACGTCCATGCCGAGCAGGTGGCTCGTCCCGTGGGGGAAGAAGGTCCGGTCGTGCTGCATGGAGAGCGCGTCGTCCACCGGTCCGGGCAGCAGCCCCAGCGCGACCATGCCCTCGGCGAGGACCCGTCGGGCGGTCTCGTGCACCTGTTTCATCGAGGCCCCCGGACGCACCGCCGCGACCGCCGCCTCATTGGCGGCCAGGACCACCTCGTACAGGTCGCGTTGCGGGCCCGAGAACGACCCGTCCGCGGGGAAGGTCCGGCTTATGTCGCCGGCCATCTCGCCGAACCCGGCTCCCGCGTCGACCAGGACGAGGTCGCCCTGCTCGATCCGCCGGGAGTTGTCCACGTAGTGCAGCACGCACGCGTTGGGACCGGACGCCACGATCGTGCCGAAAGCGTTGCGCCTGGACCCGGACATGCGGAACCGGTGCTCGAGCGCGGCCTGCACCTCGTACTCGTACGCGCCGGGGGCGCCAACCCGCATCGCCTCCAGGTGGCCCTCGGCGCTGATGGCGCAGGCGCGCCGCAGCGACTCCAGCTCCGCGGGGGTCTTCTGGACGCGCATCTCCCACAGCACAGGGGTCGGGTCCACGATCCGGTCGGGGACCGTCACCCCGTGGGACCTCATGGCCCGGGCCTGCTGGATCAGCCCGGTGACGAGCGAGTCGTGGGAGCCGCCGAGCCGGTAGACGATGGCCGAGCGCCCGATCGCCCGCTCGCGCAGCTTCGCGCTCAGCTCCCCGATGGGGTACGCGGCGTCCGCCCCGTGGTCGCGGATGGCTCCCTCGGGACCGGCGCGCGGCCCGTCCCACAGCTCGGCGAGCTCGTCGCGGGGCCGGACGAACAGGACGTACCGCTCTTCGGGGTGGCCTGGGTCGAAGAGGGCGACCGCGTCCGGCTCCGCGAACCCGGTGAGCATCCACAGGTCGGGGTCCTGGCGGAACGGGCCCTCGTCGGCCGGGGCCGGGGCGCCGGCGATCACGGCGATCGAGTCGTCCCCGAGGGCGTCCATCAGCTCCCGGCGTCGCTGCGCGAAGGGCGTGTCCACGCCTCAGCGTGTCCGACCGCGGGACGGGCGCGCAAGGGGAGCCGGCGTAGACTTGGCCATGCCCGCGTCGGCCTTCGCGGGGGGCCCCTGCGTCTGCCGCCACCGGATCGAGGTCTGCGACGAGCGCTGCGTCCGGGAGCTGGTGGACGTGCCGTCCTACTTCGCCTGCCTGCGCCTCACCGGACGTCGCTGCGTCGTGGTCGGCGGGGGGCCGGTGGCCCTCGAGAAGGTGGAGGGCCTCCTCGCCTGCGGCGCAGACGTCACGCTCGTCTCCCCGGAGGCGGTCGCGGACCTGGCGGGGCTGGCCGAGGAGGGGTCGATCGTCTGGACCCGCCGGGGCTACCTCCCCCAGGACCTCGACGGGGCCTTCGTGGTGGTCGCGGCAACCGACGACACGGATCTGAACGTCGCCGTCTCCCAGGACGCGGACGCCCGGGGGACCCTGTGCAACGTCGCGGACGTCCCGCCTCTCTGCAGCTTCATCCTGCCGGCGGTCGTGCGGAACGGACCCGTCGCCATCGCGGTCTCGACCTCGGGAGCCTCGCCCGCCCTCGCGCAGCGGATGCGAGACGAGATCGCGGCCGCGTTCGGTGAGCCTTACGCGCGGCTGGCCGAGATCCTCAACGAGGTGCGGGGGTGGGCGAAGGCGACGCTCCCGACCTATCGGTCCCGCAAGGCCTTCTTCGACTCGGTCGTGCACGGGACCCCAGACCCGGTCGAGCTGCTGCGCACGGGAGACGAGGCCGGGCTCCGGGAGCTCCTCGAGCGACGCCGCCGCGAGGCCTCCCCCGACTAGCGCGAAGCGCGCAAAGTCCCCGGATCGCACGGGTGACGTTTGACACGTCATACCCCCGTGGTACGTTTCTGGAACAGCGTACCGCTGAGAGAAACGCAAGTAAAGTAACCCTAACTAGCCAGGTTAAGTGGCCCTGTCCCCAGATCGGGGCGAGTGACGGAGGTTGCGGTTGAAGAAGAACGAGGCCGAGCGCCGAGGATTCCTCAGGACGGAGATCGCCCGTTTCTGGGCCTGGTACGAGGAGAACTACAAGCTCAACGTCACCGTGGCCCTCGTCCTGTTCACGATGCAGCTCCTCCACCTGACCTGGTTGTCGCTGGACGTGGTCGCCGAGCGCCTCACGGGTCAGAGCTACTTCCCCGCCTCCGGACCCCTGCTCGCCCTGCTCGTGGTCGTCGACCTCTTCGAGATGCCGGCGCTGGTCAGCGTCTCCCTCATCTACGTGAACGAGCTCCGCAAGCAGGTCAGGTTCAAGCCGATGCTCTACCTCGTGCTGCTCAACTCGCAGTGGCTGCACATCCTGTGGATCACCGACGAGTTCGTGGTCGAGAAGTTCTCGGGTTCGCCGATGGCGGCTTGGCCCATGTGGCTCGCCTGGGCGGCCATCGGGATCGACTACCTCGAGCTGCCGGTCATGTTCGACACCGCTAAGAGGTTCGTGGAGACCCTCCGCAACGGAGGCTCGCTGCCCGAGCTGAAGAAGGCCCTAGCCGAGGACGAGCCGAAGGCCGTCGAGCCGGCTCTTCAGACCCGGGCCCTGGTGGTGGACCACGGGACCAACGGCAACGGCAACGGCAACGGCAACGGCAACGGCAACGGCAATGGACACCGCCACGAGGACGCCCCTTCCATCGAACAGATGCCGGCACGCGAACACATCTGAGCGGCCCACCGCAGACGGAGTCCGAGAGGGCGCCCCCCGGGGCGCCCTCTCCCGTTGACACCCCGCCCCGAGACCGCTACGTTTTCGGAACGCTGTACCGCTGACAGGAACACGGGCCGGGGAGGGCTTATGAGACCCCATGTCGAGCTGATCCACGCCGACGACTACATCTGGCACGCCGCCGAGCTCCCGGGGGGCGAGGGCCGGGCCGCCGAGCGTCGCCTCTCCGTGGACGAGGAGGACGGGTCCTGCTCCCTGCAGATCCGGTTCGAGACCGACTGGGGACGCGGGCCGGGCATCCTCCACGCCAACACCGAGTTCTACGTGCTGGACGGGGAGATGTCCTACGGCGGACAGCGGATGGGCAAGGGCGCTTACGTCTACATCCCGAAGGGGGTGCCGGGCGACGCGATCACCTTCCGTGAGGGGACGACGATCCTGCACTACCGCGAGTACGGCGACGCCGGGTTCGACCCGGTCGATTCGACCAACGCCCCCCGCTGGGACGACGCCTACGAGGACGTCATAGTCATCGACACCGAGGCCATGAAGTGGGACCCGGTGGCGGTGGAGGGTCCGATGCCGGGCCTGCTGATCAAGTACCTGCACATCGATCCCGTGTCCGGGTTCTACACCCGCCTCGTCCACGCGTCCGAGGGGTGGGCCGACCACCGGCTGGCCCACCACCCGTGCTACGAGGAGGCCTACACGACGCAGGGTCACATGACGTACAACTTCGGCACCCTCGTCGAGGGCACCTACTTCTTCCGTCCGGCCCGCGTGAAGCACGGCCACTTCACGTCGATGGAAGGCGGGGCGACCTGGCTCCTGCGGTCCGACGGCGAGCTCACCAACTGGTACACCCAGAACGAGTACGTGCGGTGGGGCGGCGAGGCGGTCAACTACGGTCCGAACGGGGGCCGGATGGTCTGGTCGCAGTCCACCCACGACCTGGCTCAGCCGTGGCGGGACCCCGACGACCTGGCCCACCTGTACAAGAGCCTTCAGTTCCAGTGGGACAGGGGAGCCAAGGACGTCCCGTACAAGCCGCACGGGACCGGTCCGGACCCGAGCCTCGTCCAGCTCGCGAAGGCGTTCGAACGGGCCCGGATGGCGGAGCACGGCCACGGAGAGCACACGCACGACGACGAGGAGGCCGTCCCGACGCACGAGGCGATGGGCCTGGCCGACCCCCGATCGCTCGAGCACCCCGACGAGCGCACCGACCGGCGCAGCCACGACTGGGGAGCGGGCCGTCCGTACAAGCAGGGAGACCCCACCCCCGCACCGATCCTGTCCAGCCTCCCGGTGAGGTCCCGCAAGGCGGGCCGCTGGGACGGCGACGGGATGTGATGTCCGGACCGCTCGACGGCGTCCGGGTCATCGACGCCAGCACGGTCCTGGCCGGACCGTTCTGCTGTCAGATCCTGGGCGACTTCGGGGCGGACGTCATCAAGGTCGAGCACCCCCAGCGCGGGGACGCGATGCGCGGGCACGGGCCGTCGAAGGACGGGGTGCCCTTGTGGTGGAAGATGCTGTCCCGCAACAAGCGGACCATCGGCCTGTACCTCGGTGATCCGGCGGGAGCCGAGGTGTTCAAGGAGCTCCTCCGGACGGCGGACGTGCTCGTGGAGAACTTCCGCCCGGGAACCCTCGAGCGTTGGGGGCTGGGCCCGGACGTCCTGCACGGGATCAACCCGGGACTGGTCGTCGTCCGGGTGACCGGGTTCGGGCAGACCGGACCGTACGCGCACCGGCCCGGGTTCGGGACGCTCGCCGAGGCCATGAGCGGGTTCGCCGCCATCACCGGGGAGCCGGACGGGCCCCCGACCCTGCCCCCCTTCGGCCTCGCCGACGGCATCACCGGCATCTCGGCCGCCTGCTCGGCCGTGATGGCCCTGTACCACCGCGACGTGCGGGCGGGCGGGGGCCAGTGCGTGGACATCTCGATCCTGGAGCCGATCGTCTCGGTGCTCGGCCCCCAGCCGATCGTCTACGACCAGACGGGCGAGGTGCAGCCGCGCACGGGCAACCGTTCGGACAACAACGCCCCCCGCAACACCTACCGGACCGCCGACGACCGCTGGGTGGCGATATCGACCAGCGCGGACACGATCGCCGCCCGCGTCATGCACCTGGTCGGGCACCCCGAGGTGATCGACGAGCCCTGGTTCTCGTCCGGCAAGGGACGGGCCGAGCACGGCGACCTGCTGGACGCGTGCGTCGCCGAGTGGATCGGCGAGCGGACCCGCGACGAGGTGGTCGAGGCGTTCGAGGCGGCGGACTGCGCGATCGCCCCCGTGTACGACGTGGCCGACCTGATGGACGACCCCCACGTGACCGACACCCATATGATCACCACGGTCGACGACCCCGATCTCGGACCGGTCCGCATGCAGAACGTGCTCTTCCGGATGAGCCGGACCCCGGGCGAGATCAGGTTCACCGGCCGGGACCGGGGCGCGGACACCGACGAGGTGCTGGGCTCCCTGGGCGTCGACCCCGAGCGCATCGCGGAGCTGAGGGAGCGTGGCGTCGTTGCCTGAGCACGCGACGGCGACCGACGCGCTGCTCGCAGCCGTGCGCTCCGGGATCCGCGTCTTCGACCTCGGACGAGAGATGTTCATCGGCATGCCGCAATCCCCCAACCACCCCCAGTACCGGACCGCCCTGCAGCGTCGCCACGGCGACGTGATGCGCGACGACGGCGGGTCGGCGGCCAGCGAGCTGCTCGTCACCGGCACCCACGTCGGCACCCACGTGGACGCGCTCTCCCACGTCTCCCACTGCATGAAGCTGTACGGCGGCGTGGACGCGGCCGAGGCGCAGACGGGGGGCCGGTTCTCCACGCACGGCGTCGAGCAGGTCGAGCCCGTGGTCTGTCGCGGGGTCCTGATCGACCTCGGCGTGTGCGAGCCCGGACACGAGGTCACCCCGGACGAGCTGGAGGCGGCGTGTCCCGTGCCGTTGCATCCCGGCGACGTGGCCCTGGTCCGGACCGGATGGGGACGGCTCTGGCCCGACTTCGACGCCTATGTCGGACACGACTCCGGGGTTCCCGGTCCGGGCGAGGCGGGAGCCCGTTGGCTCGCGTCACACCGGGTGCGGGCCGCCGGTGCCGACACGATCGCGTTCGAGCGCGTCGCTCCGGGAGCCGGACACGCGCTGCTCCCCGCCCATCGGGTCCTGCTCGTCGAGCACGGCATCCACATCATCGAGACGCTGGCGCTCGAGGAGCTCGCCGAGGCGGGCGTGACCGAGTTCCTGTTCGTGATGTCCCCGCTGAAGCTGGTCGGGGCGACCGGCTCCCCGGTGAGGCCTCTCGCGGTGGTGCCGGCGTGAGCATGGTGGCCAGGCTCGCCGGGTTCGTGGCTGAGGCCGACATCCCGGACGACCTCCCGGTGGACGACCGCATCCTGGACACCCTCGGCGTCGCCCTCGGCGCCCTGCGCCTGGACACGAGCCAGGCCGCCGTCGCCCACTCCACCGAGATGGGGGGAGCCCCCCAGGCGACCGCGATCGGCATCCGGGACAGGCTCCCGGCCCCGAACGCCGCGTTCGTCAACGGTGTGCTCGCCCATTCCCTCGACTACGACGACACGCACCTCCCCTCGGTGCTGCACCCCAGCGCGAGCGTGGTCCCCGCCGCGCTCGCGGGGGCTGAGCTCGCCGGCGCCTCGGGGGCCGGCCTCCGCGCGGCGGTGGGCGCGGGACTGGAGGTCTGCGTGCGGCTCGGCATGGCCGGGTACGACGCACAGGCCCGCAACTCCACCTACTTCGACCGCGGACAGCACGCGACCTCGATGTGCGGAGCGATCGCGGGCGCGGCGGCCGCCGCCCGGCTGCTCGGCCTGGACGCCGACGGCATCGGACACGCGATGGGCATCGCGGTCTCGATGGCCTCGGGCGTGATCGAGGGC
>Ga0247713_1001470_pt1 | contig 11709 bp, 10 predicted proteins | sample 21E_NmetaG_FD_189936 | JGI IMG/M metagenome (GOLD analysis project Ga0247713, IMG submission 189936) | Soil microbial communities from hillslope of Landscape Evolution Observatory, University of Arizona, Oracle, AZ, United States - 2-1-E_N | ecosystem: Engineered > Artificial ecosystem >... | reverse complement strand
AACTCGACATCCGGATCGCGCTCGGCTCACCCCTCGTGGCGCTCGAGGGTTACGGATCGCACGGAGCGCACCAACTCTACGAGCGGGCCCTGTCGCTCTGCCGCACGCTCCATCGAGTCGTGGACCCTCCGATCCTGCGCGGTCTCGGCCTCGCGCGGCTGCAGGGCTGCCGCTTCGATGAGTGCAGCGAGCTCGGCCAGGCTCTCGTCGACCACGAGAGTCATGATCCGGTTGCTCGGACCGAGGGACGGTATCTCCTCGGCGTGAGCGCCTTCTGGCGAGGTGATCTGGCGAGGGCTCGTCAGTATCTCGAAGGCGCCATCGACGCCTATGACGTGTCCCATCGCCACGAGCATCTGGCGTTGTACGCCCAGGACCCGAAGGCGGTCTGTCTCATCCGTCTGGCCTGGGTTGACCTGTGGGCGGGACACCCCGGCCGGGCCGATGAAAGAGCCCGATCTGCTCTCGAGCTGGCCGTCGATCTCGATCATTTCATGACCCGGTGGTACGTCCTCACCTACGCGGCGATCATCGCGGCCGAATCCGAGGACCTCGTCCGCCTCGCCGAGCTGGTCGAGGATGCCGAGTTCCTTGGGAAGCGTCTTCCGACGCCCTACTTCGTGATCGCCGTAGACGCCCTGCGGGGCTGGCTGGACGTGTGCCAGGGGTCACGCGGGGGCATCGAGCGGATCGTGCAATCGGTGGCGCGCTCGCGCACCGAGGGGGAGAGCCTGCACCTGACCTACACGCTGCTCCTGCTGGCTCGAGCTCGTGGCCTGGCCGGTGAGCTCCACGAAGGACGAGCCGCGACCCGCGAGGCGCTCTCGTTGTCACACCGCCGCAACCAACGCTATCTCGAGGCCGAGCTGTGGCGAGTCGACGGTGAGCTGGCGTATCGCCGCGGAGAATCCGAAGCCGCCGCGTCGCTGCGCAGAGCTGTCGAGGTCGCCGACGCGCAAGGCGCGAGCTGGTTGGCGCTTCGGGCGCTCCACTCGTTGGCCAGCCGATACCCCGATCAGGCGCTGCGCGAGCAACTCGGGGAGCTCGTCGAGGCCATTCCTTCGGGCCACGAGCTGCCGGCGTTCCGGACGGCAACCGCTCTTCTGAACGAGTCGCGCTGAGAGGGAACGCTTCGGTAACGCGGCGCGTGCATCCTCGCAATGGAGCAGAGGAGGATGCCATGAGCGACACGATCACGCGGCCCGCCCCCGCGCCACCCGCCGCGATCAGAGCGTTGACCGAGACGGTGCGAGGTCGCGTCATCACCGCCTCGGATCCCGACTACGACGACGCGCGCGCGGTCTACAACGCAATGCACGACCGCAGGCCCCACGCCGTCGTCCAGTGCACCGATTCGGCCGACGTGATGGCCGTGATCGCCGCGGCCCGCGACACCGGCGTCGACCTGGCCATCCGGGGCGGCGGCCACAGCGTTCCCGGCTTCGGCACCGTGGACGGCGGACTGGTCATCGACCTCTCGCCGATGAAGGAGGTGCGGGTCGACCCGGTCAAGAGGGTCGCCCGGGTCGGGGGCGGCGCGACGTTGGGGGATGTCGACCACGCGACCTACCCTTTCGGACTGGCCGCGCCCGGCGGAGTGGTCTCCACGACCGGGGTGGCGGGCCTCACGCTGGGTGGCGGGATCGGCTACCTCACCCGCAGCCTGGGGCTCTCCATCGACAATCTGCTCTCGGCCGATGTCGTGCTCGCAGACGGCCGGCAGGTCACGGCCAGCGACTATCAGAACGAGGACCTGTTCTGGGCACTGCGCGGCGGCGGCGGCAACTTCGGTGTCGTCACCAGCTTCGAGTTTCAGCTCCACGAGGTCGGAGACGTCGTGGGCGGCCCGCTGTTCTACGACTTCGACGATGCCACGGCCGTTCTGGAGTGCTACCGCTCCTTCATCAACGAGGCGCCCGAGCAGCTGGGATGCTTCTTCGGCTGGCAGATCGCGCCTGCGCTGCCGTTCATCCCCGAAGACCGGGTCGGGGATCTGTTCTGCGTGTTGGTCACGTGCTGGAACGGTCCCCATCAGCAGGCCGAGCGGGTGCTTCGGCCCCTGCGCGATGTCGCCGAGGTGCAGGCGGAGCAGGTCGCGGTCATGCCGTTCCCAGCGCTGCAGAGCGCCTTCGACGATTTCGTCCCGAAGGGCATGCAGAACTACTGGAAAGCCGACTTCGCCACCGAGCTCACCGACGAGGCGATCGCCGCTCATGTCGAATTTGGCAAGAGGACGCCGAACGTCAGCTCGTCCATGCATCTGCACCCGATCAACGGCGCGGCGCAGCGAGTCGGCGCCGACGAGACCGCCTTCGGACACCGGGACAAGAGCTTTGCGCCGGTGATCGTCGGGATCTGGCCGGACCCGGCCGACAACGAGGCCAACACCAGGTGGGTGAGGGACTACTACGCAGCCATCCATCCCCACTCGGGCAGCGAGGGGGGCTACGTCAACTTCATGTCCGGCGACGACGATCACCGTGCCGCCGACAACTACGGCGCCAACTACGGGCAGCTCACCGCCGTGAAGGCGGCGTATGACCCGGACAACCTCTTCCGCGTCAACCAGAACATCACTCCGGCAAACGGGGAGTGAGCGTGACGACCGCACTCAGCTCGACGCAAGGAACACGCGAAATGCATGCGCAACCCGACACATCGCTGATCGAGAACCTGGAGATCGACGGGTTCCGGGGCCAGCTGATCACCGCTGACCACGCCGACTACGACGTCGCCCGAGCGGTGTGGAACGGCGCCGTCGACCGGCGTCCCCGGCTGATCGCCCGCTGTGCGGGCGTGGCCGATGTGGTCGCGGCGGTGCGCTTCGCCCGCGACCACGACCTGGAGATCGCCGTACGGGGCGGGGGCCACAACGTGGCCGGCACCGCGGTGTGCGACGACGGGGTCGTCATCGACCTCTCGGCGATGCGGGCCGTATGGGTCGACCCCGCCGGCCGCACGGCGTGGGTGCAGGGTGGTGCGCTGTGGAGCGACGTCGACCACGAGACGCAGGCCCATGGTCTGGCGACCACCGGCGGCATCGTCGGCCACACCGGCGTCGCCGGGCTCACCCTCGGCGGTGGCATCGGTTTCCTGATGCGCAAGCACGGGCTCACAGTCGACAACCTGCTTGCCGCCGAGGTGGTCACCGCCGAGGGCAGTCTCGTCCGGGCGTCCGCCGACGAACACCCCGATCTGTTCTGGGCGCTGCGAGGCGGCGGCGGCAACTTCGGCGTCGTCACCTCGTTCCGGTTCTCTCTGCACCCCGTCGGCCCGACCGTGATGGCCGGGCCCGTCTTCTGGGCGGCCGACGACACCATCGACGTGCTGGACTTCTACCGGGACTTCGTCGCCGAAGCGCCCGACGAGCTCGGCAGCGTCGTCAGGCTGGGCACCGTCCCCCCACTGCCGGCCATCCCCGAGGACCTGCACTGGCGGCCGGCCATCGCCGTCGCCTGCTGCTACGCCGGCGCCGTCGAAGACGGCGAGCGTGCGGTGCGGGCCCTGCGCCGTTTCGGGACGCCGCTCGTCGACCTGCTCGGCCCCTCGCCGTACGCCGCCTTCCAGGGCGCCCTCGACGACACCGTCCTGCACGGGTGGCGCTACTACTGGAAGGCGACCAACCTCGCCGGCCTCTCCGACGACGCGATCGCCGTGATCGCCGATCACGCCTACGCCGCCAGCTCGCCCCGGTCCTACGCGGCGATGTTCCACATGGGTGGCGCCGTCGCCCGAGTTCCCCACCACGCCACCGCCTACGCCGCTCGCGACGTGGCCCACAACATCGTCATCGATGCCGTGTGGCTTCCTGACGAGTCGGGCGAGCACGCCGCGGCCGAGACCGCGTGGGCGCGGCGGTTCCTGCAAGCCCTCGAACCGCACCGCGCTGGCGGCGTCTACGTCAACTTCCTCGATCGCGACGACGACTCCAGCCGCGTTCGAGAGGCCTACGGCGATCAGACCTACCGGCGACTCGCCGACATCAAGGCCACATACGACCCCGACAACGCCTTCCACCACAACAAGAACATCCGCCCCAGCTGACGACCAGGAGCAGACCGAAGGAGGACAGTCATGAGCTATCGGGTTGCGGGCCGCGGCACCGACTTCTGCAGCTGCAACACGCCGTGCCCGTGCGCGTTTGGGCAGCAGCCGACCGGCGGGACGTGCAAGTCGGTGTTCTGCTTTGACATCCAGGAGGGCGAGTTGGACGGCCTCGACCTCTCGGGCACCAAGGCGGTGTTGATAGCGACCTACGATGGGCCGTGGACCGGCGGCAACTTCACGGCTGCGCTGGTCCTGGACGAGAACGCCAGCGAGAAGCAGCGGGCCGCCCTGGCCAGGATCTACGGCGGGGGGCTCGGCGGCGATGCCGCGAACCTGGCCGCGCTGATCGGCGACATGAAGGGCGTGTTCACGGCGCCGATCGAGTACAGCGCCACCGCCGGAGAGGTCTCCTTCAAGGCCGGAGACATCGCGCAGGGCGCGGGCAGCACGCTCAAGAACGTCGATGGCACGGCGGAGATCCAGCTGACCAACGCGCACTACCCGCTCCCGACCGTCACCGCGGGCAGGTCAACCAAGGTCAAGGCGAACGTGCGGGGCGTGGAGTATGACCTCGACGGCTCGGGATTCTGGACGGGCCCCTTCGAGCTCAAGGGCTGAGGGTCCGCAGGCGAGCGCGAACAGCAGCCCGGCGGGCGCGAACCGGTCCCAGATTCTGCGGCATGTCCCGCTGCTGGCCGGGGGCGGCCTCGGGCTGCTGTGGCTGCTGGCTTTCCATGATCGCGTCCACGCCGGATCTTCTGACGGCGCCGGGCCGATCCTGAAAACCCACCCTGACCTGCTGGAGGGTTCCGCATCGGCCTTCCTCGTCGCCTTCACGGTCGGGTCGGCGGCCATCTGGATGCCCTGCATCCTCCAGATGGTGCTCGTGTTCTGCGGCCTCACGGCGGCGGATGCGCAGCGGTTCCGCGGCGCCCGCTTCTTCGCCGCCTACATCGGGACGTACGCCGCTCTGGGAGTGCTAGCCGCCGCTTTCGGCGAGGTATTGGCGCGGCTGGAGGTGATCGTCGTGGTCCAGGTCGCCGGCGGGGCGGTGATCGCCTTCGTCGGCCTGTCCCTGGTGGGCGTACTCCACAGCCGGGTCATGCAGGCCTGCGGCAGCGCCACGGGCTTCGCGCTGAACGGGGGCCGGCTGCACAGGCTCGGCCAGGCCCGCATGGGGGTCGCCTTCGCCGTCTACTGCGCCGGCTGCTGCGGACCGTTGCTGATCCCCATGTACCTGTTCGCCGCCGCCTCGGGTTCCCTGTTGCTGGGGACCGTCGCCTCCGCCGGCTTCGCGCTCGCGATGGCAGTCCCGATCGCGATCCTCGGCCTCTTGGGCCGGCGCTGGACCTCGCTCCTGCGCGGTGTCATCGATAACTACGACGTCATCAGCAGGACGGCAGGGATGGCGCTGTTGACGCTCGGGCTCCTGCTCGTCCTCAACCGCCCCCTGATCGCTGTCATCGACGCGCTCCACGGCCTGCTCGGGGAGTAGCCGAACCCGCTCAGCCAGCGGTCAAGACGCGTCATCTGGACCGGGCCGCACCGAACGCACCGGGCACACGGATGACCAATCGCCGCTCAGCGAGCCGTGTGGTGCCGCTGAGCGCATCGCTTCTAGCCTCCTGCTTCGGTCGGCTACCGCTTCACGGACGATCGGGCGTCTCGCGGTGCGCCAGCGGGAACTCCCGCGGGACGAGCAGCTACAGCAGTTCTGAGAGTCGCAGAGCTGGGTCTCGGCCTCGGTCGCATCTACCGACATGCCCTTCGGCCGGTGTTACGGGGGCCATGGCTCGTGAGGGATGGTGAGGCCTGGAACGTGCTCCGGCACGAAGGCCACCGCCAGCCAGAGAGCGAGCAGCAAGACAGCGGTTTGGAGACGTCCTCTCGATGGCTGGCGCTACTGCGCGGAACCCGAGGCTGAGCTGGAATTGGCGAGTGGCCCTGGCTCCTCGGAGCCGGGACGGATGTAGAGCCACCAGTAGATCGGCATGGCGATCATGTTGCCCATGAACAGAACGACCGCCCAGAACGCACGCTTGTTCTCGTTGATGCGCGAGTTGGAATAGGCATCGCGGATGTAGACGATCAACAGCGCGATGACCATCAGCATCGTGCCGAGGTGCAGGCCCAGCAGAACCCCGAACGGGATGATGAACTCCGAATTGTCGGGATCGCCGTCACCCTGCGACGAGGCGATGGCGACGACGATGACGAAGAACAGCACGTAGACGACGGGCCACAGCGTCAGCGCACCTAGGAGCTTGCGATGCACGCCCTCGTCAGTACCCGCTGACTTGGCGCCCATGCCATCTCGGCCGCCGCCTCCGCATGAACGGCGGGCGCGCTCGTCGAGCTCAAACGCGGCGTCCGTCAGCCGCTCGTCGAGCGGGACTTCCGGACCCTGGGAGCTCGGCCCCGGCTTCAAAGCTGCAACGGTAGTCAGGCGCCGTCAACCTCGATGTCTTCGTCGTCGCGCGCCCATGCGCCGAAGCGAAGCGCAAGGAGCACCATCACGACGGCCAGCGTGAAGCCGAGCGCCGCATATCCACCCAGCCGCTCTGAGACGGTGGCCTGCACGACCAGCGCCACCACGAGCAGCGCCGCCAGCACGAGAGACGCAATCGCGAGGTTGATGCGCCGCGTTCGGATGACCAGCGCAGCCGCTGTCACGTAGAAAGCGATGACAAGCGCCGCCTCCATTCAGCGGAGCTACCCGACAACGGGACCTCGGACGCCCGCTGACACGTCTACTGCTTCCGGCTGATAGCGCACTCGCGCCGACGCGCGCGCGAACCCAAGGGTCCCCCCAGTGGGACGCGCCGGCGCGTCCCACTGCCGAACGTCCAGCGGGGCGCCGACGGTAAGCCGCCACGGCGCCTCGCCGATTGTCGCGCGTGGAAAGCGAGCCCTGGGAGATTCGTCGGCGACCGCCCGTTCGCGTACATCGACGACGACAGCGGCCACGACGCCGTTGAGTGGGCCGCGACCCGCGACGCGCCGACGCCGCTGGCGATCACGGCGGACCGCGGATTGCTCGAGCCTGACGTCGAGGTCCCCCTGGAGCTCGCGGCCGCCGCTCGGGCAACTCGAGCCGAACGCAGTTCGCAAGCCGGTGAGAATGGGACCGGCAGATGTCGCGCGGCAGCTTGAGCGACCAACGTCTTCACGGACGAGTTGAGCGCATCGCTGGTCACCCGCGCACGAGGCTTGCGCCGGCAGAGGTGCACGGAAGCTAAGGTCACAGCCCATGCTCATCGTCGTGGTTGCGATCGTGCTGGCAGCGCTCGCCTGGGCTGTGACCAAATGGATGCGGCACGTCGATCCCGCGGCGCGTCGTACGCGGCTTGGGTGGGTGGCTGCGGGTCTCGGCGCCGCACTGGCGCTGCGTCTCAGCCTGGCGGCGCCGCCTCTGCTGCGTGTGGCGCTGTTCCTGCTCGCGCTGGGTGCGCTCGCGGTCTGGCTGCGCGGGCGCGGCCAGGGCGGCGACGGGCCGGGCGACGACGAACCGGACCCGCCGCTCGACCCCGGCCCCGATTCACGTCCCGGCCACCGTGACGCGCCGCATCGCGAGCACCTGGACCCGAAGGCGTTCGATCGCGCGCGGGCGGAGTGGGAGCACGCGCTGAAGAAGCACGGGCCCGACTGAACGAGACGACGTCGACGGCGGCGCTCATGGTCCAGTCGGATCACCGCTCACCTGCGCGACGCGCCCGCGAGCAGCGAGCAGAACTGACTACGTGCGCCAGCTCAAGGCGATCGTGGAGCTGCCTGTCGGCGTGAAGGTCACCTCGACGCGAAGGTCGTTGCCGCTGGGGCGGCCGCGCCGTTTCCACGTCTCGATCAGGTCCAGCAGGCCACGTTCGGCCTCGGGTGCGCCGTAGGCCTCCATGTGGGTGAACGTCCTCGGGCCGCCGGCCAGCAGTGCGAGGCCGCTACCGTCCGCGCTGATGACGCCGATTCTCGGCCAACCGCCGATGAAGCGACCGGCGGGCGCCTCGATCGTCAGGTACAGCGCGAGCCCTGGTCGCTGTGCGCGCACGCCGAGCGTGCGCCGGCGCGGTTCGGAGAGCGCGAGTGCGAGCAGCTGCTGCCTGCGCGCTCGTGACAGCCTGCGCAGCGCATCTCCGTTGAGATGCGCCAGCGACCGCACTCGCTGATCGAGCCGCTCGGTCGCCGCGAGGCTGGGCGCCGGCGACGGCATCGCGGCGCCCGGCGCGTCGCGCAGCCGCATGAAGCCGCCGTAGAGCAACGCCTGCGACCGCAGGACGCGCGCCTGTTTGCGCAGGATGATGATCGCCTGCGCCTGGCCTGCGCGATCGAGCAGCAGCGGCAGCTCGAGCAGACCGTCGTCGCTGAGCTGGTCACACCACGCGATTGGCACCGTCGGTGAGCTTGCGGTGACGATGATGCGGTCATAGGGGGCACCACGTGGCCACCCGTCGCGGCCGTCGCCGCAGACGACGTTCGCCGGCGACTTGGCTCGCGCGAGGGCGCGGCGAGCGGCGCGCGCCGTCGCAGGGTCGAGCTCTACGGACACGACACCGCCGCTGGCGCCGACGAGCCTCGCCAGCAGCGCGGCGTTGTAGCCGGTCCCCGTGCCGATCTCCAGCACGCGGTGTCCGCGTCGCAGATCGAGCCGCTCGAGCATCGCCGCCATGATCGAGGGCTGTGACGAGGAGCTCGCCGGTATCCCTTGTGAGTCACGCAGCGTCACGATCGCCTCGTCTCGGTAGACGCGCTCGAGCCCGTCGCGCTCGGCGACGTCCGGCAGAAAGTGCTCGCGTGGGACCGCCAGCAGTGCGCGTCGAACGGCGCGGCTGCTGAAGCAACCGTTGGCCTCGAGCTGCTCGACGAGCTGACGGCGCAGCCGCGTGCTGCTCGGCCCGCGGACCGCCGGAGCCGCCGTCCGTGATTCGCGCGACATGCCAGGACGCTACCTTCTCGCAGTCCAGCCACTGCCGACACCACTACCGATTGTTGGCGCGGCAGCGCCGGCGCCGGCTAGACTGAGGCATGCGTTACGCGCGGCGTTTCATTGTCGTAGTCGGTGTCGCAGCGCTGGCCGGGGGTGCCTCGGTGGCCTTCGCCGACCACATCGAGGGCACCTCGTGTGGCACCACCGTCACGTGTGCGAGCCACGAGGGTTGGCCGCGGATGACGTTGGACGACGTGCAGAGGGCGGACAAGTGGCGCGGCACGACGCTGCGCGGCAAGCCGAATAACAGTGACGAGCTGCTCGGCTGGCACGGCTCCGACCGCCTGTACGGCTATGACCGCTCGGACGTGCTGTGGGGCGACCACGTGGGCACTGGCCAGCCGTCCTCGCAATGGGATCGGATGTACGGCGGTCCAGGCGATGACTTCATCTACTCAAGTCGTGGCCGCAACACCATCTACGGCGGCTCGGGCAATGACGCGATCAAGATCCGCTACGGCCGAGGGTTCCTCGACTGCGGCGCCGGCCGTGACGTCATCAACGTGCCGCGCAGCCGGAAGCACCGCTGGAGGATCCGCAACTGCGAGAAGGTCGACTACCGGACGGAGCGCCAGCGCGGCGGGGGCCTGAAGCCGTTGCGATGAGCCATGGCTGCGCTGACCGCGGCCCGGACGGCCGTGGATCACCGGTCCTCGCAGCCAGTGGCACGTCAGCGGCGTCGTGCGTCATGCGGGGTCCTACGGCGCTTTCGAGGCGAGGCGCGGGCGGAAGACCGCTGCCGTCGAGTCGCGCAGGCGCTCCTCGGAGCGGTCGCCCTGGCGCGCCTCGCCGGCTTCGGCGCACTTGACACCGTGTGCCGCCGCAAAGAGGATCGACGTGACGAGCTGATGGGTTATCCGACGAAAGACGCGCCGGCGTCGGGGCTGCCGCCCGGCGTGCAGATCTCCTTTCGCGACGGGCTGGGGGGCGAGGACCGCGCGATCGCCGAGCGTGCAGTCGCGACGCTGATCGCCCGCCGCGTGCAGGCGGTCGACCGAACGCGTGCCACCGAGGCTCGCCGACTGGAGCTCGCCGAGGCGCTGAACGCGCCGCTCGCGAAGCTCATCGCCGATGATCCGGCCGCCGCACGCGCGCTGGACGAGCTCAACGCCTTGGAGCTGGACGATGACGGTGCGATCGACCAGCTGCGCTCGCAGCCGGCGCCCCGGCCGATCGGCGACGCATTGAGCATCGACCTGCGGTCGGCGCGAGACGCAGTCGAGGTGCGCGTTCCGCCGTACGACTTCGGCTGGAGCTGGCACCACCAGGCGGGAAGCGCTCCCGTCGGCTCGTACTTTCGCTCGGACGGCGCCGTCGGGCTCGACGCGCGGTCGGGATCGATCGCCGGCGGCGCCGGCGGCTTCGTCGACGCGCACGTGGGCTTCGGCCTCAGCCTGAGGACCGATCACCAGGTCAACGTGACCGGGCGCTCCCTGCGCAGGATGCGCCACAGCTACACCGTCGGGTGCACAGGCGTCGGCGGCAGCGCCACATCCGAGGGCGGCATGGAGTTCACTGCCATGGAGAACGGTCAGTTCCTCACGGCCGCGAGCGCGAAGCTGTGGCGCAAGCGGGTGAGCGGCCTGGAATCAGCCGCCCACGGCGAGGGGCCGTACGCGATCTACGAGCCGAGCGAGCTCGCGTTCACGATGAGGCCCGGCCGCCAGTACACGTTCAACGTCGGCATCTGGGCGTTCGCGGATCGATCGCCGGGCGCCGGCATCGCATGGGCGCAGTCGCTGATCGAAGGCGACGTGCTCGCGCTGACGATCCAGCGCGGCTGAGCGCCCGGCCGCCCGAGCCGTCGCAGGCGCCGGTCGGCCGGCTCCCCCGGGCCGCGGCACGCGCCGGCGAATGGGCCGGTTGACCGATCGAGCCGTTCACGTTGCTGAACACATCCCGACCGGTCGGACGATTGTCCGACCGCGGGGCCGTTCCCATACTCGCCGAACTGGGGCGCACCGCCCGCTTCGAATCGTTCGAGACCCCGAGAGGAACCACATGCGACGCCACCTTCTTCTGCCGGCGATCACGGCGATCTTCACGCTCGTCTTCGCCACTCCTTCGATGGCGTCGTACTACTCGCCGTCGGCCGTCGCCAAGCGAGCGCTGAAGCTCTCCACGAACGCCGACAAGCGTTCAAAGGAGGCGCTCGCGCTCGCGAAGCGTCAGACCGTCAGCGGTCAGTCCACCGGCGCAGCCGGCCCCCAGGGGCCTGCCGGCGCGCAGGGCGCACAGGGACTCCAGGGCGTCCAGGGCGCCACCGGCGCCACCGGCGCCACCGGCGCCACCGGCGCCACCGGCGCCACCGGCGCCACCGGCGCGACCGGCGCCACCGGCGCCACCGGCGCCACCGGCGCCCAGGGGCTTCAAGGCATTCAGGGCGCGACCGGCGCCCAGGGGCCGAAGGGCGACCCCGGCGAGAAGGGCGACACCGGCGCGACCGGCGCCACCGGCGCCCAGGGGCTTCAAGGCATTCAGGGCGCGACCGGCGCCCAGGGGCCGAAGGGCGACCCGGGCGAGAAGGGCGACACGGGCGCGACCGGCGCGACCGGCGCCACCGGCGCCCAGGGCGAGAAGGGCGACACCGGCGCGACCGGCGCGACCGGCGCCACCGGCGCCCAGGGCGAGAAGGGCGACACCGGCGCGACCGGCGCGACCGGCGCCACCGGCGCCCAGGGCGA
>Ga0247713_1001469_pt1 | contig 11720 bp, 9 predicted proteins | sample 21E_NmetaG_FD_189936 | JGI IMG/M metagenome (GOLD analysis project Ga0247713, IMG submission 189936) | Soil microbial communities from hillslope of Landscape Evolution Observatory, University of Arizona, Oracle, AZ, United States - 2-1-E_N | ecosystem: Engineered > Artificial ecosystem > Mesocosm... | reverse complement strand
CCTCCGCGGAGCCGACCAGGCCGGCGAGGCGACGGCGTTCCTGGGGCGGCTCGCCGGCCTGGTCGGCTCCGCGGAGGGACGCGAGCACGCCCGGCTCGCCGACACCCATCCCCCCGTGCTGCGCACGCACGACCGTTACGGCCACCGCGTCGACGAGGTCGAGTACCACCCGTCGTGGCACTGGCTGATGCGCACCTCGGTCGGGTGGGGCCTGCACGGCACACCGTGGGTGGCCGAGCCCGGGTCCGGAGCGCACGTGGCACGGGCCGCCGGGTTCTACCTCATGGGCCAGCTCGAGGCCGGGCACTGCTGCCCGATCTCGATGACGTACGCGGCCGTGCCGGCGCTGCGTCGCGACCCCGAGCTGGCGCGCCGGTACGTCCCCGGCCTGCAGGCGCAGCGGTACGCGTTCGGGCTCGCCGAGCCCGGCACGAAGCCGGGGCTGCTCGCCGGGATGTCGATGACCGAGAAGCAGGGGGGCTCCGACGTTCGTGCCGGCACGACGACGGCCACCCCGGCCGGCGACGGAACCTACCGACTCGTCGGGCACAAGTGGTTCACCTCCGCGCCGATGAACGACCTGTTCCTCACCCTCGCCCAGGCCCCGGGCGGGCTCACCTGCCTCGTCCTGCCGCGCGTGCTCCCCGACGGCACCCGCAACACGATCCGGTTGCAGCGGCTCAAGGACAAGCTCGGCAACCGGTCGAACGCCTCCGCCGAGCTGGAGTACGCCGGCGCGGTCGGCTGGCGGCTCGGCGAGGAGGGCCGGGGCGTCGCGGCGATCATCGAGATGGTGTCGATGACCCGGCTCGACTGCGTCCTCGGGTCCGCGTCGTTGACGCGGGCCGCGGTGACGGAGGCGGCGCACCACGTCGCGCACCGCAGCGCGTTCGGCAGCCGGCTCGCCGACGCCCCGCTGATGCAGGCCGTCGTCGCCGACCTGGCGCTGGAGGCCGAGGCAGCGACGACGCTCGCGATGCGACTCGCCGGGGCCGTGGACCGCGAGGAGCGCGCGTTCCTGCGGCTCGCGCTGCCGGCGTCGAAGTACCTGGTGTGCAAGCGGACACCCGCGGTGGTGGCCGAGGCGCTGGAGTGCCTGGGCGGCAACGGGTACGTCGAGGAGTCGGGGATGCCGCGGCTGTACCGCGAGGCGCCGCTGAACTCGATCTGGGAGGGGTCGGGCAACGTCACCGCGCTCGACGTGCTCCGGGCGGTGTCCCGCGAACCCGACTCCGTCGACGCGGTGTTCGCCGAGATCGACGCGGCCCAGGGCACGGACTCGTGGTTCGACCGCGGCGTCCGCGAGCTGCGCACCGAGCTGCGGGGCCGCGAGGAACGCCGGGCCCGGCGGCTGGCCGAGATGCTGGCCCTGTGCCTGCAGGGGTCGCTGCTGCTGCGATACGCGCCGGAGGAGGTCGGCTCGGCGTTCGTGTCGTCGCGGTTCCTGCCCGACGGACCGTGGCGCACCGCGGGCACCCTTCCGGCCGAGGCGCACACCGCTGCCCTGCTGGCCCGCGCCACCCCCACCGCGCCGTAGCCGGCGATCACGGGTGGGCGCAGGGGCCGGCGGACCACCACTCGCCGACCTCGGCGAGGGCCTCGTCGCCGAACGGGTTCACGCCCGGGCCGGCGGCGAGCGCCTGGGCGGCGTGCACGTGCAGGCACTTGACGCGGCGCGGCATCCCGCCGGCGCTCACCTCGGTGCCCAGCGGCTCGATCGAGTCCCGCTCCGCCAGGTACGCCTCGTGCGCGCGCCGGTACGCGGCGGCGAGCTCGCGGTCCGCGGCGAGGCGGTCGGTCATCTCACGCATCCGGCCCTCGGCCTCGAGCGTGCCCAGCCGGGAGTTGAGCCGGCCGCACGTCAGGTAGTACAGCGTCGGGAACGGGGTGCCGTCGGGTAGCCGGGGAGCGGTCTGCACCACGCTCGGCAGCCCGCACGGGCAGCGGTGCGCGACGGCGCGCACACCCCGGGGCGGGCGGCCGAGCTGCGCCGCCACGGCGGCCAGGTCGGCTGCGTCGACACCGGTCACGGGGCGTGCCCGGGCCCGGGCAGCGCCGCGACGTCGCTCCAGAGCCGCTCGTACCAGGGCAGGCCCGTCCAGGGGTCCGCCTGCTCGTCGGCGTGCGCGGACCCCGGGAGCTGGACGACGAACGGGATCTCCCCCGGCTCGACGTACCCGAGCCGCGACCGCGCCTCGGCCGCCACCACCTGGGGGTCGGCGAGCCGCTCGCGCTCCCGGGTCAGCCGCTCCACGTCCGCCGCCAGTGCCCGCTGCTGCGCGGTGACCGCTGCCAGCTCCTGGCGCTGGGCGACGTAGTTGCGCAGCGGCACCGACACGGTGAGCGCCAGCGCGCAGACCACGACTGCCAGCACCACCGCACGCCGCGTGGACGAGAGCCCGAGCAGCCCGCTCGTCGCCGCCACGACGCCGCCGCCCCGCCCGCGCGTGCGCGTCAAGCGGGGCTCGCGCCCGCGCACGCCGGGCCCGGCGCGGTCCGGCCCGGCACCACCGCCGGCGCGGCCGGCCGTGGCCCGCGCCGAGCCGGCGCGGCGGGCGCCGCCGGGAGTGCGCCCCCGGTCGCGTCCCGAGCTGCGGTCCCCGGCCATCGGTCGCTCAGCCCGCGGCCTCGAACCGGGGGAAGGCCAGGTCGCCCGCGTAACGTGCGGCTTCGCCCAGGATCTCCTCGATCCGGAGCAGCTGGTTGTACTTCGCCACCCGTTCCGAGCGCGCCGGCGCGCCGGTCTTGATCTGTCCGCATCCGGTGGCGACGGCGAGGTCGGCGATCGTGGTGTCCTCGGTCTCCCCGGAGCGGTGGCTCATCATGCACCGGTAGCCGTTGCCGTGGGCGAGCGTCACCGCGTCCAGGGTCTCCGACAGCGTCCCGATCTGGTTGACCTTGACCAGCAGCGCGTTCGCCGCGCCCCGGTCGATGCCGTCCTCGAGCCGCTCGGGATTGGTGACGAACAGGTCGTCGCCGACGAGCTGCACCCGCTCCCCCAGGCCGGCGGTCAGCGCGATCCAGCCGTCCCAGTCGTCCTCCGACAGCGGGTCCTCGATCGAGACGAGCGGGTACGCGTCGACGAGCTCGCCGTAAGCGGCCGACAGCTCGGCGGCCGAGAGCTTGCGGCCCTCGTAGGAGTAGACGCCGCCGTCGTGGAACTCGGTGGCGGCCACGTCCAGGGCGAGGACGACGTCGCGGCCGAGCGTGAGGCCGGTCTTCCCGACGGCACTCGCGATGAGGTCGAGCGCGGCCGTGGTGCCGGGCAGGTCGGGGGCGAAGCCGCCCTCGTCGCCGAGCCCGGTGGAAAGGCCCTTGGCCTTCAGCACCGACTTCAGCGCGTGGTAGACCTCGGCGCCCCAGCGCAGGGCGTCGCGGAACGAGTCCGCGCCGACCGGGGCGATCATGAACTCCTGCACGTCGACGGAGCTGTCGGCGTGCGCGCCGCCGTTGATGATGTTCATCATCGGCACCGGCAGGATGTGCGCGTTGGGACCGCCGAGGTAGCGGAACAGCTCCAGCCCGGACGACTCCGCGGCCGCCTTGGCCACCGCGAGGGACACGCCGAGCAGCGCGTTGGCACCCAGCCGGGACTTGTCGGGGGTGCCGTCGAGGTCGACGAGCCGCTGGTCGACCAGGCGCTGGTCGACGGCTTCCATGCCCGTGATCTCGGGACCGATCTCGTCGAGCACCGCGGCGACGGCCTTCTCCACTCCCTTGCCGCCGTAGCGTCCGGGGTCGCCGTCGCGCAGCTCGACGGCCTCGTGCTCGCCGGTGGACGCTCCGGACGGCACGGCCGCGCGGGCCAGCGTCCCGTCGTCGAGAGCGACCTCGACCTCGACGGTCGGGTTGCCCCGCGAGTCGAGGATCTCCCGCGCGCCGACCTGCTCGATGACCGCCACCACTGCTCCTACTCGCCCGTCCAGCCCATCCGGTCCGCCAGGGTAACGGGCCGGTGGCGCCGATCAGTGCAGGCTCCGGGGCCGGTCGCGATCCTTCCCTCGCAGAACGGGCCCCGGGCACCTAACCTAGGCACGACCATGACGAGCCAGCCTGCGCCCGAGGGCCTGTTCGAGTCGTTCCGGCGCGCCGAGATGTTGATCTCGCGTAGCCGCCCGCTGGACGCCCTCCAGGCGCTCATCCCGGTTCTGCGGAGCCAACCGGACGACGCGTCGGTGCAGCTGCTGGCCGGGCGCGCGTACCTCGACTCGGCCCAGCTCGGCCGGGCGGAGGCGGCGTTCGTCCGGGTGCTGGAGCTCGACCCGGCCGACCACTACGCGCGGTTCGCGCTCGGCAAGGCGCTGCAGCGGCAGGGCCGGCTGCCCGAGGCGCAGGCGCAGCTGCGGATGGCCGCGGCGATGGATCCCCGGCCGGAGTACCAGGAAGCACTCGGCGAGGTACGGGCCCGGATGGCGGTCGACGCGGAGTAGCCGACGTCAGGGGGCGGTGCTCGAGGTGGCGTAGCCGTCGGCGGCGGCCCACACCAGCCGCGCGTACTCCACGGATCGGTTGTAGGCGAGCACACCGTCCCACCACCCCTCGCCGCTGGCGGTGTCGCGGCCGTCGGCGCACAGGTAGCGGGCCGCGGCGAGCGCGGCGTCGTCGAGGTCGTGCGGGTTCGCGACGCCGTCGCCGTCGCCGTCGGCGCCGTAGCGCGCCCAGGTGGTCGGCAGGAACTGCATGGGCCCGACGGCCCGGTCGTACACCGTGTCGCCGTCGAGGCGGCCGCCGTCGGTGTCGCGGATCTCGCGGGTGCCGCGCGTGCCGTCCAGGGGGATGCCGATGATCGGCGGCCGGGCGACGCCGTCGTCGTCGAGCCGGGCCGGGCCGATGCGCCCGTGGTCGGACTCCACCCGACCGATCGCGGCGAGCGTGGTCCAGCTCAGCCCGCAGGCCGGAAGCGCCGCACGCTGCGCGATCTCGGCTGCGGCGTGGGCCTGCAGGGCGCGCTCCGGTACCGCGATCCGCTCCGCCGTACGCGCCGCCCACGGCTCGACGTCCAGGTCGGACGCGAGGGGGACGCTGCGGGTGACGGGAGTGCCGCGGTCCACACCGGCGGGCGAGAGGCGGTCGCCGCGGCCGTCGTCACGGCCACCGAGGCCGCCGACGACGAGGGCGAGCGCCACCACCGCGACGACCGCGACCACGGCCAGCACCGACGTGACGACCCCGGCGGCGCGCATCACTCCACGGTACGGGCGGCGGCTGAGAGGGGGCTGTGGCTCCGCGCCGGGCAGCGGGCGCCCGCGCGCCGTCCGTGCCGAGACGGCGAACTCGCCGTGCTCGATCGGCGAACCCGCCGGCGCGTCAGCGGGGCCAGTGCCGGCGCCAGGCCGCCGCGTCGAGGGCGTGCGGATCCTCCCCGGCCGACCCCGCCTGCTGCTCGGCCGCACGCACGTCCGCGGCGAAGCGCCGCGCGACGGTGCGCAACGCGGCCTCGGGGTCCGTACCGGCCAGTTTGGCGGCGGCGGCCAGCGCGAACAGCCGCTCCCCCACCCCGGAACCGGCGGGCAGCAGGTCGGCGGGCAGCCCGGCCCGCGCGGTGCGGCTGGTCAGCTTCGCGGCGAGCGCGACGGCGGGCTGCGCGAACGGCACTCCGTCCACACTGGAGGAACGCTGCTTCTCGGCCCGCTTGAGCTCCTCCCACCGGTGCTCCTGGCGCTCGGCGGTGTCGATCCGCTCGCTGCCGGCGAACACGTGGGGGTGCCGTCCGACGAGCTTGTCGACGAGCCCGGCCGCCACGTCGTCGACGGCGAACCCGGCCGCTCCCGCCTCGGCCGCGATCCGGGCGTGGAACAGGACCTGCAGCAGGACGTCGCCGAGCTCCTCGCGCACGGCCTCCCGGTCGCCGTCCTCGACGGCCTGGTAGAGCTCGTAGCACTCCTCGACGAGGTACTGCAGCAGCGACGCGTGCGTCTGCTCGGCGTCCCACGGGCACCCGCCGGGGGAGCGCAACCGGTCCATCACCGCCACCGCGTCGAGCAGCGCCGTGCCCGCGGGCGGCGTCACCGCCGCGTCGGCGCCGGCGAGGCGGGCGGGGTCGGTGGTGAGCAGCACCCCGTCGACGACGTCGTCACCCGGTTCCGCGCCCGCCACCGCGGCGAACCGCGCGGGCACCGAGCGGTCGGCGACGACGGCCCGGGCCGCGCGGATCGCGGGCAGCGCCGCGGCCGGCACCACCGGTGCCCACCGCGGCAGCAGCACGACCGTGCGCGGCACCGGCTACTCCGCCGCGGGCGCGAAGATCCGACCCGTGTCGAACCCGTCGGGCACGACGCCGAGGGTGACGGGGTCCCACCGGCCGTAGCGCGGGTTGACGCGCAGGCCGACCTCGGCGGCGACCGGGCGGGCGGCCTGCCGCCCCAGGGACGCGAGCGCGGTCTCGGGAACCGGCTCGGCATCACCCTCGGGGCCGCGCACGCCGGTGACGAGTGCCGCCCACCAGCCCGCCTGGTCCTGGCTGGGCTGGAAGACGACGGCGCTGCCCACCGGTACCCCGAACAGCGGCCACGCCGCGGTCTCGGCGACGACCGGCACCGTGGCGCCACGCCGGCTGTTCTGCCCGCCGAAGAGGGCGTCGGCGGCGGGACCGCCCGCCAGGAGCGCCTGCGCGGCCGCCTCGGCCTCCTCGCGCGACTGCGTGACGACGACGTCGGCGTCCACGGCGCCCAGCTCGGCGGCACGGCGCTCCCCGAGCCGGACCGAGATCAGCTGGTTGCGGACGATCTCGCGCAGCACCGTCTCGTCGTAGGGCGCGGCGGCGAGCAGCGCCTCCACCCCGCCGTTCGCGTCGACCTCGCGGTCGACGTCGTCGTCGGTGACGGTGACGCCGGCGGTGGCGGCCGCCCGTTCGAGCAGCTCGCGCAGGACGAGCCCGGCGACGATCTCGCGGGCGAGGTCCGGCGCACCGACGCCCTGCGCGGCGAGCTCGTCCTGCAGGCCGGGCCGGGACAGTGCGTCGTCGAGGCGGGCCTGCACGACCTCGACCGGCACGACCTCGTCGCCGACGATCACCGCCGCGCCGGCCTGCCCCGGACCGCCACAGCCCGCGACCACCGCGACGACGAGCGCCACCGCCGCGACCACGCGGCCCCCCTGCCTGCCCACGGCCGTACCTTCTCACGCGGCCGGGGCCGGGCCGGACGGCGGCCCCGCCCGGCGTGGGAGACCTGTCGGCGCCGGGACGGCCCGTCAGACGCGGACGACGACCGTGTCGCACACCTTGTCGGCGAACGTCTGCTTCTGCGGGTCCCAGATCGGCCACAGGTATCCGATGTACAGCGGGAGGCCGTCGAGGACGTGCGCGAGCTGGCGCAGGAACGACATCCCGAACCCGACGTACTGCCCGTCGGCGTTGCGGACGAGCTTGGTGCCGACGACCTTCTTGCCGATGCTCTGACCGGTGGTCCCCTGCCGGTAGCCGTTGTTCCAGATCACGAATCCGAGCACGCCGAGCCACACGATGCCGCCCAGGATCACCGCGATCGTGGGATCCCCGGACGCGGCGAACCCGAGCACGAAGCCGAGCACCAGCGCCGCGACGAGCGGGATCGCGAGGTCGACCAGATAGCTGCCCACCCGCAGGCCCCAGTGGGCGTACTCGGCGCCCGTGGCGGGGTGGTGCGTCGGTGACCCGTAGCCGGCCTGCCCGGGATGGGGCTGGCCGTAGCCGCCCTGCTGCGGGTAGCCCTGCTGCGGGTAGCCCTGCTGCGGATAGCCCTGCTGCGGATAGCCCTGCTGCGGGTAACCCTGCTGCGGGTAGCCCTGCTGCGGATAGCCCTGCTGCGGATAGCCCTGCTGCGGGTGACCCTGCTGGGGATGGCCCTGCGGGGGGCCGGGCTGCTGCGGGTTCTGGGGCTGCCACTGTGGCTGCTGCTGGGGGACCTGCGGGTTGGACACGGCGCGCCTCCGACGATGGACGGCGGGGCGCGTTCGGCCCCGGCGCGAATGATGGCGTGCCGGACCACGTACCGGTAGGGGTGTTAGCCACCCGAAAACGGGTGCGGTCAGCCTCCCGTGGGCACGGGCACCGGGACGAGGACCTCGGTCACCAGCCGGCGCACCCAGTCCAGCAGTTCGAGGTCGCGCAGCGGCGCGCCACCGATCCGCCCGCCGGCCACGGGGCGCGGCACCGTCACCACCCGCGCCGCCGCCCGGTACTGCGCCTTCGGGTGCAGCCGGCGCAGCCGCAGCTGGGCGGAGTCCGCCAGGTCGACGGGGCCGACGCGGAGCTGGTTGCCCGTCAGGGTCACCTCGCCGACGCCCTGGCCCCGGCAGGTCTGGCGGAACGCGGCGACGGCGAGCAGGTTGCGCACGGGCGCGGGCGGCTCGCCGAAACGGTCCGTCAGCTCCTCGACGATCGCGTCGAGCGCGGGCTGGTCGGGCGCCTCGGCGATCTTGCGGTAGACGTCGAGGCGCAGCCGCTCGCCGGTGACGTAGTCGTGCGGCACGTGGGCGTCCACCGGCAGGTCCACCCGCACCTCGGCGAGCGACTCCGCCGCCTCCACCCCGTCCGGGCCCGCCTGCTGCCGGAACGCCGCGACGGCCTCGCCGACCAGCCGGATGTACAGGTCGAACCCGACGCCGGCGATGTGGCCCGACTGCTCGGCCCCGAGGATGTTGCCCGCCCCCCGGATCTCGAGATCCTTCATGGCGACCGCGGCCCCGGCCCCGAGCTCGGAGTGCTGCGCGATCGTCGCCAGCCGGTCGTGGGCGGTCTCGGTCAGCGGGTGCTCCGGCGGGAACAGGAAGTAGGCGTAGCCGCGCTCGCGCCCGCGCCCGACCCGCCCCCGTAGCTGGTGCAGCTGCGCGAGGCCCAGGGCGTCGGAGCGCTCGACGATCAGGGTGTTGGCGTTGCTGATGTCGAGCCCGTTCTCGACGATCGTCGTGCAGACCAGCACGTCGAACTCGCGGTGCCAGAACCCGGCGACGGTGCGCTCGAGCAGGTCCTCGTTCATCTGCCCGTGCGCGACGGCGACCCGCGCCTCGGGCACCAGGCCCCGGACCCTCCGCGCGGTGGCGTCGATCGACGAGACCCGGTTGTGCACGTAGAACACCTGGCCGTCGCGCAGCAGCTCGCGGCGGATCGCGGCGGCGACCTGCTTGTCGGAGTACGCGCCGACGTAGGTCAGCGTCGGGTGCCGGTCCTCCGGAGGGGTGGTGATCGTGGACAGCTCGCGGATGCCGGCGAGGCTCATCTCCAGCGTCCGCGGGATCGGCGTCGCGGAGAGGGTGAGCACGTCGACGTGCGTGCGCAGCGCGGTGATGTGCTCCTTGTGCTCCACCCCGAAGCGCTGCTCCTCGTCGACGATCACCAGGCCGAGGTCGCGCCAGCGCACCCCGGTCTGCAGCAGCCGGTGCGTGCCGACGACGACGTCGACGGTGCCGTCGGCCAGCCCCTGGATCGTCTGCTTCGCCTCGGCGGCGTCGGTGAACCGGGACAGCCCGCGCACGATGACGGGGAACGCCCGCATCCGGTCGGCGAAGGTGCCCAGGTGCTGGGTCGCCAGCAGCGTCGTCGGCACCAGGACGGCGACCTGCTTGCCGTCCTGCACCGCCTTGAACGCCGCCCGGACCGCGATCTCGGTCTTGCCGAAACCGACGTCGCCGGAGATCACCCGGTCCATCGGGACCGGCCGCTCCATGTCCGCCTTGACCTCCTCGATCGCGGCGAGCTGGTCGGGGGTCTCGGTGAACGGGAAGGCGTCCTCGAGCTCGCGCTGCCAGGGCGTGTCCGGCGCGAACGCGTGCCCGGGCGCGGACTGGCGCGCCGCGTAGAGCTGCACGAGCTGCGCGGCGATCTGCCGGACCGCCTTGCGCGCCCGGCCCTTCGTCCTCGCCCAGTCCGCGCCGCCGAGCCTGTTCAGCGCCGGCACCTCGCCGCCGACGTAGCGACTGACCTCGTCGAGGGAGTCGGTGGGCACGAACAGCCGGTCCGGCGGCTGTCCTCGCCTGCTGCTTGCATACTCGAGCACGAGGTATTCGCGAGTCGCCCCTTGAATCTCCCGGTGTCTCATCTCGACGAACCGGCCGATGCCGTGCTGGGCGTGCACGACGTGGTCGCCCGGCTGCAGCACGGCGAGGTCGACGGCGTTGCGCCGCCGGGACGCCAGCTTGCGGGGCTCGCTGCCGGCGGCGCGGTTGCCGGTGAGGTCGGCCTCGGTGAGCACGACCAGCCCGCCGGTGGTGAACCCGTCCACCAGCCGCCCGCACGTCACGGTGACCAGCCCGGGCGCCGGCACGTCGTCGAGCTCCTCGACGAGCTTCGCCGGGACATCCGCCTCGCGCAGCTGCTCCAGCGCGCGCTGCGCGGTGCCGTGCCCGCCGACGACCAGCACCGCGGCCCCTCCGGTGGCGGCGTGCGCACGCAGGTCGACCAGGGCGCGGTCGATGTCGCCGCGGTAGGACTCCACCTCGTGCACGGCCGGGGCGAGGGCGTCGTCGCTCCCGCTGACCAGCGGGGTCAGGGTGAGCACCGGGCGGCCGGTCGCGCTCGCGTGCGCGAGGACGTCGTCGAGACGGCGGTAGGCCGAGGCGCCCAGGTCCAGCGACGCGCCGCCGTCGAGGGGAGCCTGCGCACCCATCCCGGCGGCGAACCAGGACGCCTCCAGGAACTCCTGCCCGGTCCGGACCAGGTCGGCCGACCGGGTGCGGATCCGCTCCGGATCGGCCAGCAGCACCGTGCTGCCGGCGGGCAGCAGGTCGGTGAGCAGCTCCAGCTCCCCGGACGCGAGCACGGGGATCAGCGACTCCATGCCCTCGGCCGGGATCCCCTCCGCCAGCTTCTCCAGCAGCTCGCGCAGGGCGGGATTGTTCTCGTGCGCGCGGATCAGCGCCGCCGCGCGCTCGCGGACCGGGGCGGTGAGCAGCAGCTCGCGGCACGCCGGCGCGACCAGCTCGTCGGCCGCCTCGACCGAGCGCTGGTCGGCCACGGCGAACGCGCGCAGCTCGCTGACCTCGTCCCCCCAGAACTCGACGCGGACGGGATGGTCGGCGGTCGGCGGGAAGACGTCGACGATGCCGCCGCGCACCGCGAACTCGCCGCGTGCGGTGACCATCTCCACGCGCGTGTACGCCAGCTCGACCAGCCGCGCCAGCAGCGCGTCGAAGTCGTGCGTGGAGCCGACACGCAGCCGGACCGGGTCCAGCCGGCCCAGGCCGGGGGCGATCGGCTGGATGAGGCTGCGGGCCGCGGCGACGACGACCCGCGGCGCCGTCGCGGGGTCGGCGAGGTCGCGGAAGATCGCGAGCCGGCGGCCGACGGTGTCCGGGCGCGGCGAGAGGCGCTCGTGCGGCAGGGTCTCCCAGCTCGGCAGGACGGCGACGGTGCCCGCGCCGCCGCCGAGCAGGTCGGTGACGGCGGTGCCGAGATCCTCGGCCTCCCGGTCGGTGGCGGTGACGGTGAGGACGGTGCGGCCGGGCTCCTCGGCGAGCGCCGCGGCCAGGAACGGGCGCAGCGCGGACGGGCCCTCGATCCGCAGGGTCGGCACGTCGGCGGGTCGGGCGGCGCGGGCGGCGTCGACGACGCCCCGGACGGCGGCTTCGGACAGGACGGCGCGGAGCAGGCCGGCGAGGGTGGCCACGGTGCGGGTACTCCCGGTGGGGATCGGCTCTGGGAAATCGGCTTGGGAGAAAGGCTCTGGGAACGCATGCGGGCAGACCCCTGCCCGGGACCTCGGGTCCGCGGCGGGGCCTCGGCGCCAGGCTACGCGCCGCGGACC
>Ga0247713_1001468_pt1 | contig 11720 bp, 8 predicted proteins | sample 21E_NmetaG_FD_189936 | JGI IMG/M metagenome (GOLD analysis project Ga0247713, IMG submission 189936) | Soil microbial communities from hillslope of Landscape Evolution Observatory, University of Arizona, Oracle, AZ, United States - 2-1-E_N | ecosystem: Engineered > Artificial ecosystem > Mesocosm... | reverse complement strand
GCTGACCTGGTCGTCCAGGGAGATCCAGGGGAAGTACTGCCGGCCGCTGCCGATCCGTCCGCCGAGCATGAACCGGAACAGCGGGCGCAGCCGGCCCAGGATGCCGCCGGCGGGCGAGAGCACCGGAGCGGTCCGCATCAGGACCACCCGCGCCCCCGCCTCGGCGGCCGGCGCCGTCGCGGCCTCCCAGTCGCGGCAGACCTCGGCGAGGAACCCGGCGCCGGCCGGCGCGGTCTCGTCCACCGTGCGGTCGCCGGTGTCGCCGTAGTAGTCGACCCCCGACGCGCTGAGCAGTGCGGGCACCCGGTGCTGCGCGACGGCGCGGGCCAGGACCTCGGTCGGCACGTTGCGGCTGTCGCGGATCAGCTGCCGGCGGGCCCCGCTCCACGGGCGGTCCCCGATGCCGACGCCGTTGAGGTTCACCACCGCGTCGACGCCGTCGAACGTCCCGGGTTCGACACGGCCCGCCGGCGGGTCCCAGCCCCGCTCGTCGGGCGCGGCCCGGGCGCGGCGGACCAGCCGCAGCACCTCGTGCCCGGCGGCCCGCAGGTCGGCGACGAGGGCGGTACCGATCAGGCCGGACGACCCGGCGACGACGACGCGCACACCCGTGATCCTGTCGGACCTCCGCTCTGCCCGCGACCCGAACCACGGGCCGCCCGCTACAGGCCCAGCTCGGCGCCGAACGCCCCCTCCTCCAGTCGTGCCTTGACCGCGCCGACGAAGCGGCCGGCGTCCGCGCCGTCGACGAGCCGGTGGTCGTAGGTCAGCGGCAGGAAGCACATCGACCGGATCGCGATCACGTCCTCGCCGTCCGGCCCGGCCACCACGGCGGGCTGCTTGGTGATCGCGCCCGTGCCGAGGATGCCGACCTGCGGCTGGTTGATGATCGGGGTGTCGAACAGCGCGCCCGCACTGCCGATGTTGGTGATCGTGAACGTGCCGCCGGACAGCTCGTCCGGGCCGATCCTCGCCGCGCGGGTGCGCTCGGCGACGTCGGCGATGCGCTTGGCGAGGCCGGCGATGCTGAGGTCGCCCGCGTCCTTGATCACCGGCACGAGGAGCCCGCGCGGGGTGTCCACGGCGATCGCCAGGTGTACCGCGCCGTGGTAGACGATCTCCTTCGACTCCAGGTCCATCGACGCGTTGAGCTGCGGGAACGCCTGCAGCGCCTCGACGGTGGCCTTGGCGAAGAACGGCAGGTAGGTCAGCTTCACGCCGTGCCGGGCCTCGAACTCGCCCTTCGCCCGGGCGCGCAGCCGCGCGATCCGGGTGACGTCGACCTCCTGCACGGTGGTGAGCTGCGCGGAGACCTGCAGCGACTCGGTCATCCGCTGCGCGATGACCTGGCGCAGCCGCGGCATCTTCACGGTGCTGCCCGGCTTCGGGCCGTCGGCAGCCGGCTCCGGCTTCGCCTGGGGCGCGGACGGCGCGGACGGCGCGGCCGCCGCGGGCTCCGGCTCCGGTTCCGGCGTGCGCGCCGCCTCCGCCGCGGCGAGCACGTCCTGCTTGCGGATGCGCCCGCCGACACCGGACCCGGTGACGGCGGACAGGTCGATGTCGTGCTCGGCCGCGAGCTTGCGCACCAACGGCGTGACGTAAGGTGCGCCGCCCTGCGGGGCCGGTCCCGCGCCGTCGGAGCCCGGGTCGGGTTCGGCCTGCCGGGTCTCGGGCCGCGCCGGCTGCTCCCCGGCGAGGTCCTCCTCCTCGGCCCGCTCCTCCGCCGCCGGGGCCTGCCGCGGCTGCTCCGGCTCCGGTCCGGGCTCCGGTTCCGGCCGCTCGTCCCGGCCCCCGCCGCCGGCCGGGGCGGCGGACGCGTCGCCGATCACGGCCAGCCGCGCGCCGACCTCCACGGTCTCGTCCTCGCCCGCGACGATCTCCAGCAGCGTGCCGGCGATCGGCGAGGGGATCTCGGTGTCGACCTTGTCGGTGGACACCTCGAGCAGCGGCTCGTCGACCTCCACCGCATCACCCACGGACTTGAGCCAGCGGGTGACGGTGCCCTCGGTGACGCTCTCGCCGAGCTCGGGCATCGTGATCGCGGTGCCCTCGCCGGCCGACTCGGTGGCCGCCGCGGGCGCCTCCTGCGGCTCGTCCGAGCCCGAGGAGCCCGAGGAGCCTGAGGAGCCCGACGACGCGGCGGGCTCCGGCTCGGCCTCGGTGACCTGCTGCGCGGGCGCGTCCTCGACGGACCCGGCGCCGGCGTCCCCATCGCCGCCGCCGGCGTCGGAGCCCCCGCCCGAGCCGCCGTCGCCGATCACCGCGAGCTCCGCGCCGACCTCGACGGTCTCGTCCTCGGCCGCGACGATCCGTTGCAGGATCCCGGCCGCGGGGGAGGGGATCTCGGTGTCGACCTTGTCGGTGGACACCTCGAGCAGGGGCTCGTCGACCTCGACGTGGTCGCCCTCCTGCTTGAGCCAGCGGGTGACGGTGCCCTCGGTGACGCTCTCACCGAGCGCGGGCATCTGGACGGAGAACGCCATGGCTCCTTCTTCTCTCAGCTGTGGCTGTGCAGGGGCTTGCCGGCCAGGGCGAGGTGGGCCTCGCCGAAGGCCTCGTTCTGCGTCGGGTGCGCGTGCACCAGCGCGGCGACGTCCTCGGCCTGGGCGTCCCAGTTGTAGACCAGCTGGGCCTCGCCGATGAGCTCGCCCACCCGCGCGCCCACCATGTGGATGCCGACGACCGGCCCCGGCGTGCCCTCCGCGCCCGCCTTGACGAGCTTGATGCCGCCCGCGGTCTGCAGGATCTGCGACTTGCCGTTGCCCGCCAGGTCGTAGACCAGCGTCTGCACCTCGCCGTACCGCTCCCGGGCCTGAGCCTCGGTGAGCCCGACGGAGGCGACCTCGGGCTCGCAGTAGGTGACCCGGGGGATTCCGTCCTCGTCGATCGCGGGCGGGTTGAGCCCGGCGATCTCCTCGGCGACGAAGATGCCCTGCTGGAAACCGCGATGCGCCAGCTGCAGGCCGGGGACGATGTCGCCCAGGGCGTACACGCCGTCCAGGTTCGTGCGCAGCCGCTCGTCGGCGAGCACGAACCCGCGCTGCATCTCCACGCCCGCCTCGTCGAAGCCGGCGTTGCCCGTGTTGGGCCCACGCCCGACGGCGACGAGCAGGTAGTCCGCCTCGAGCTCCTCCCCGGACTCCAGGGAGACGCTGACCGCCGAGTCGGTCTGCGTCGCGCCGGTGAACTTGACGCCGGTCTTGAACCCGATCCTGCGCCGGCGGAACGCGCGCTCCAGCTGCTTGGACGCCCACTCGTCCTCGTTGGGGACCAGCCGCGGCAGCGCCTCGACGATCGTGACCTCGGCGCCGAAGCTGCGGAACACCGACGCGAACTCGACGCCGATCACGCCTCCGCCGAGGATGACGATCCGCTGCGGCACCTCGTCGAGGCGGATGGCCTCGTTGCTGGTGATGATGCGCCCGCCGATGTCGAGGCCGGGCAGTGACCGGGCGTAGGAGCCGGTGGCGAGCACGACGTTGCGCCCGACGTAGCGCTCGCCCTCGACCTCCACGGCGCGGGAACCGACGAACCGGCCGTCGCCCGCGACGAACTCGATCCGGCGCGACTTCACCAGCCCCTGCAGGCCCTTGTAGAGCTTGCCGACGACGCCGTCCTTGTACTTGTGCACGCCCGCCATGTCGATGCCCGACAGCGAGGACCGCACGCCGACCTTCTCGCCGTCGCGTGCCGAGTCCGCGATCTCGGCGGCGTGCAGCAGGGCCTTGGTCGGGATGCAGCCCCAGTGCAGGCAGGTGCCGCCGAGCTTGTCACGCTCCACGAGCACCACCGACATGCCGAGCTCCGCCGCCCGCAGGGCGCAGGCGTAACCGCCCGACCCACCGCCCAGAACCACCAGGTCCGCGTTGTGCTCGGGCACGTCATGCTCCTTCGCGAAGGGATCACCGTTGCGCTCTCGCCGGGCGTCGGCCTGCCCGGCGACGCCGGGACCCATCCTGTCACCTGGCGGCGGGCGGTGCGGGGTCCGGTCCGGGGCGGGAGAAAATCACCGGGGCCGGACGTTGCACGGTCGGGAGCGGCGGTCGGAGGTGGCGTATGAGGTTCTTCTCCCCGTGGCGGCGGCGCCGGCCGGGCGGGCCGCGGACCGTCGACGACGGCGACGAGCAGCACCTGCGGGCGTGGGCGGCCGCGAACGAAGGTGTGGAGGCGTTCGTCGAGCCGCGCACGACCGTCACGGACACCACGATGCTGCTCGTCGCGAAGGACGGGCGGTGGACGCGCCGGCGGATCGCCGGGCCGGCCGCGGCCCGCAAGCTCGCCCGGTCGCTGCGGATCCCGGTCTACGACGTGCAGCTCGTCGGCTACCCGCAGCGGATGCGCGACCACGACGCGCGGCAGCGGATCCTGCGCGAGAGGGAGCACCGCCGGGACCTCTGAGCACCCTGCTGGATGAGGGCTCTCTCACGAATCGTTCAGACGCGTCTCATGCGGGACCCCGAGTGTTCACCCCGTGGACAACTCGGGTGTGGCGGTCGCGGCACGGATGCCGCAGGGATCCGACGGCGGTGCGCGGCGGATCGTGCTCTACGGGCACGACACGATGGGACTGGGACACCTCCGGCGCAACCTCGCGCTCTCCGCGGCGCTGCGGGAGGCGCCCGGGGCGCCGTCGGTGCTGATCGTCACCGGTGCCGCCGAGGCGGGCCGGTTCCCCCGGCCGGACGGGGTGGACCTGCTGACGGTGCCCGGGGTCGGCAAGGACCCCGACGGCGGCTACCGCGCCCGGCACTGGGGCCTTCCGCTGGCCGAGGTCGTGGCCGTGCGCCGGGCCGTGCTGACGGCGGGCCTGCAGGCGTTCGCGCCGGACCTCGTGATCGTCGACAAGGTCGCGGCCGGGTTCGCCGGCGAGCTGGAGCCCGTGCTCGGCCCGATGCGCGCGGGCGGCGCCCGGCTGGTGCTCGGCCTGCGCGACATCCTGGACGCGCCCGCCGCCGCCGCGGCGGACTGGCGCCGGCTGCGCACCACCGAGCTGCTGCGGGCGCACTACGACGAGGTGTGGGTGTACGGCGACCCCGCGGTGAGCGATCTCGCGGCCGACTGCCGCGTGCCGCCCAGCGTGCGCGACATGCTGCGCCACACCGGCTTCCTCGCCCGGCGCGGGGCACCCGGCGACGCACCGCCGCCGGTGGCGCCGGGCGAGCCCTACGTGGTGGGGCTGCTCGGCGGCGGACAGGACGGGACCGGCCTCGCCGCCGCCCTCGCCGCCGCCCCCCGCCCCGCCGGGCACGCGCTGGTGCTCGTCGCCGGCCCTTACCTGCCCGACGGCGCCCGCGCCGCCCTGCACCGCGCGGCCGCCGCCGACCCGGGCCTGCGCGTCGTCGACTTCACCTCCAGCGCGCCCGCGTGGCTCGCCGGCGCGGACGCCGCCATCTGCATGGGGGGCTACAACACCGTCACCGAGGTGCTCGCCACCGACACCCCGGCGCTGGTCGTGCCGCGCTGCCGGCCCCGGGCCGAGCAGCTGGTGCGCGCCCGGCGGCTGTCCGACCGAGGCCTCGTCGACGACCTGCATCCCGACGACCTCGACGCGGCGGTGCTGGGCCGCTGGATGGCCGCCGCGGTCCGCGGCCCGCGCATCCCACGCGGCGGGGTGGACCTGGGTGGCCTGCAGCGGGTGCGCGAGCTCGCCGCCCGCCAGCTCGCGGAGGTGGCCCGTGTGGCATGACCGGACTCCCCACGTGAACGGCGCGCAGCCGCGGATCGGCTACGTCCTCAAGCGCTACCCGCGGCTGTCGGAGACGTTCATCGTCTCGGAGATCCTCGCCTGCGAGGAGGCGGGCGCGGACATCGCGATCGCGAGCCTTCGCCAGGCCGGCGACACGCGGTTCCACGCGAGCATCGCCGCGGTGCAGGCGCCCGTGACCTGGGTGCCCGAGCTGCACGGCAGGGCCGTGCAGCTCTGGGAGCTGCTCGCCGACGCGCACGCCACGCTGCCGCGGCTGCCGCTGGTGTTGCCCGAGCTGCTCACCCTGCCGGCCCCGGACGCCGCGCAGGCACTGCACGTCGCGCGCTGGGCGATCACCGCCGGCGTCACCCACCTGCACGCCCACTTCGCCACCTCGGCGAGCACGGTGGCACGGCTCGCGGGGCTGCTCACCGGGCTGCCGTACTCCTTCACCGCGCACGCCAAGGACATCTTCCACGACGACGTCGACCGCGAGGCGTTGCGTCGCAAGCTCGCCGACGCCCACCACGTCGTCACCGTGAGCGAGTACAACGTCCGCTGGCTCCGCGACCGCTTCGGCGCCGCCGCCTCGCGGGTGCACCGCGTCTACAACGGGCTGGACCCCGAGACACTGCCGTGGACCGACCCGGCGGACCGGGAGCCCGGCGTGCTGCTGGTCGGTCGGCTGGTGGAGAAGAAGGGCGTCCCGGACCTGGTCGACGCGATCGCGCTGCTGCGCGACCGCGGGCGCCCGCTGCCGCTGACGATCGCGGGCACCGGGCCGCTCGAGGGGCAGGTCGCCGACCAGATCCGCCGGCTGCGGCTGGGCGGGCTCGTCACGATGACGGGGCCGTTGCCACAGCACGAGATCGCCGAGCTGCTCGGCCGCGCCGCGGTGTTCGCCGCGCCCTGCGTGCACGCCGCCGACGGCGACCGCGACGGGCTGCCGACGGTGCTGCTGGAGGCGATGTCGCTCGGCGCGCCCTGCGTCTCCACCCCCGTCACCGGCATCCCGGAGGCGATCGAGCACGACCGCACGGGGCTGCTCGTCCCGGAGCGGGACGCGTTCGCCCTGGCCGACGCGATCGAGCGGCTGGTCGACGACCGGGCGCTGCGCACGCGCCTCGCCCGGGCCGCCCGCCGTCGGGTGGAGGAGCGGTTCGACCGGCGCGACCAGGCGCTCGAGCTGGCCCGCCTGCGTGCCCAGCCCGCGCCGGCGCCCCTCGCGGTGGCCGACCTCCCCGCGCCGGAACCCGCCGGACGGGAGCGCCGCGCGTCGCACGCCGTGGTCCTCGAAACGGAGGTGCCGGCGTGAACGAGACCGCCGTCTACATCTGCACCGACCCCGGGGTGCCCGCATTCGGGGCGAAGGGCTGCTCGGTGCACGTCCAGGAGGTGCTGCGCCGGCTCACCGTCCGCTTCCGCGAGGTCCACCTGATCACCACGCGCCCCGGCGGCACCCCACCGCCGGAGCTCGCGGGCGTGGTGGTGCACGCGCTGACCCGCCCCGCCGGCCCGGATCTCGCCACCCGCGAGCAGGCGCAGTGCGCCGCCGACGCGGCCGCGGCCGAGGTCCTCGCCACCCTCTTCCGGCGGGTCGGCCCCGGGCCGGTCGAGCTGGTGTACCAGCGCTACGCCCTGTGGAGCGCGGCGACGCTGGAGACCGCGCGGGCACTCGGCGTGCCCTCCGTCCTGGAGATCAACGCCCCCCTGCTCACCGAGCAGGCGGCCCACCGCGGCCTCGTCGACGCCGCCCGCGCCACCCGCCGGACCGCCCGGCTGCTCGCGGCCGCCGACGCGCCGTTCGCCGTCAGCGGCCCGGTCGCGCGCTGGGCCGAGAGGCTGGACCCGCGGCGGCGCACGGTGCCCGTCGTGCCCAACGGTGTCGACGTCGAGCGCTTCACCCCCGCGGGCGTCGCTCCGGCAGGTTCCACGGGCGCCCTCACCGTCGCGTTCAGCGGGACCTTCAAGCCCTGGCACGGCCTCGACCTGCTGGTCGGGGCCACGGCCGCCGCCCGCGAGCGCGGTGCGCGGCTGCGGCTGCTGCTGATCGGCGACGGGCCGGAGCACACCGCGACGGTCGCGGCCGCCGCACGACACGGCATCCCCGTCACCGCCACCGGGCAGGTCGACCCCGCGCGGGTCCCGGCGCTGCTGCACGGCGCCGACCTCGCCGTCGCCCCCTACCCGGCGCCGGCGCTCGGACCCGCCGGCGGTCCTTCGGCGGGCCCCCACTACTTCTCCCCGCTCAAGGTCGCCGAGTACCTGGCCGCCGGGCTGCCCACCGTCGCGTCCGCGATCGCCGACCTGCCGGACCTCGTCGCCGACGGGGTGGAGGCGCTGCTGGTCGCCCCCGGCGACCTCGACGGAACCGCCGACGCCCTGGTACGGCTGGCCACCGAGCCCGCGCTGCGCCGCCGCCTCGCCGCGGGCGGCCGACGGGCGGCGGAGGACCGGTTCTCCTGGGCATCGGTGGTGGACACCACGCTGGCGCTGCTGCCAGCGCACCACCGGGCGGAGATCGCATGATGGGCCGGCCGGTGTCGCCGACGCCGACGGCGTCCCCCGTACCGGGGGCCCTCGACCGGGCGAGACCGGACCCGTCGGCCCTGCGCACGACGCTGCGCCACCTGCTGCCGCTGCTCGGCCGCGAGAAGCCGATGATCGCGCTCGGGTTGGGCGCGGTGTTCCTGTCCGTGCTGGCGACGCTCGCCGAACCGTGGCCGCTGAAGATCGTCATCGACGACGTGCTGCCCGCCGCGGCGGCAACGCCCGGCGGCGGCCTGCCGGCACTGGCCTGGGTCGCGGCGGTCGCGCTGCTGCTCGCGGTGCTGCTGCGCGCCGTCGGCAGCTACGCGGCCACCGTCTGCTTCGCGCTGATCGGCTCCCGCGTCACCACGACGCTGCGGGACCGCACCTACGACCGGCTGCTGCGCCAGTCGCTCGCCTACCACCAGCGCAACCAGGCCGGGGACCTGCTCTCCCGGCTGACCGCCGACATCCTGCGGATCCAGGAGGTGGCGGTCACCGCGGGGTTGCCGCTGCTCGCGAACGTCATCACGTTCGTCGGGATGCTGATCGTGATGCTCGTGCTCGACGTGCTGCTCGCGCTGGTGGTGGTGCTCGCCGTCCCGCTGTTCGTCCTCGGCGCGGGCCGCACGGGCGGGAAGGTCACCGCCGCGGCCCGCACCCAGCGCAAGGCCGAGGGCCGCATCGCCGGGATGGCCGGGGAAGCGCTGGGGTCGGTCCGCGTCGTGCAGTCCTACCGGCTGGAGGGCGCGCTGCGCGAGCGGTTCTCCCGCAGCAACGCCAAGAGCCTGCACACCGGCGTGCGCGCGCAGCGCCTGGCCGCCGGGCTGGAACGGCGCACCGACCTGCTGATCGGCGTCGCCACCGCCGTGGTGCTGCTGATCGGTGCCCAGCGGGTGCTGGCGGGGGCGCTCACCCTCGGCGAGCTCGTCGTGTTCGTCTCCTACCTCAAGAGCGTCTTCAAGCCGATGCGCAACGTCGCGAAGTACACCGGGCGGATCAGCCGGGCGGCCGCGTCGGGGGAGCGGGTCGCTGAGGTCCTCGACGCGCAGCCGGACCTGCGCGACGAATCCTGGGCGCGCCCGCTCGGGCGGGTCCACGGCGACGTGCGCCTGCACCGCGTCACCGTCGCCTACGACGGCGGGGAACCGGTGCTGCAGGACGCGAGCCTGCACGTGCGCCCCGGCGAGCACGTCGGGCTGGTCGGCCCGAGCGGCGCCGGCAAGTCGACGGTGGCCGCGCTGCTGTCGCGGCTGCTCGACCCGGTGCACGGCCAGGTGCTCATCGACGGGCACGACCTGCGTGACCTGACGCTCGACTCGGTGCGCCGGTCGATCGCCGTGGTGCTGCAGGACTCCGTGCTGTTCGCCGAGTCCGTGATGGAGAACATCCGGTTCGCCCGGCCCTGGGCCACCGACGACGAGGTGCGGGCCGCGGCTGTCGCCGCGGACGCCGACACGTTCATCCGTGAGCTCCCGCAGGGCTACGACACCGTGCTCGCCGAGCGCGGCAGCTCACTGTCCGGCGGGCAGCGCCAGCGGATCGCCATCGCGCGGGCGCTGCTGCGGGACGCGCCCATCGTGGTGCTCGACGAGCCCACCACCGGGCTCGACCCGCAGAGCCGCGACGCCGTCCTGCACTCGCTCGCGGCGCTCACCCGGGGCCGCACGACGATCGTCGTCGCCCACCACGAGGAGCTGCTGGCCGGGTGCCACCGGCTGCTGCGGGTCGCCGACGGGCAGATCACGGAGGTGCGCCGCGGGCCCGGCCCGCGGCCGCGGCCCGCGCCCGAGCCGGCCCCGCGGCCGCGTCCTCGCCCGCGCCCTCACCGGTCCGGCGAGCCGTTCGTGGGGGCCTCGTGACCAGCGCGCCGACCGTGCCCCCCGTCACCGACCCCGCGCTGCCGCTGCTGGCGCGGCTCGCCGACGCCGAGGCCGTCGACGCGCTGCTCGCCCGGCTGCCGTGGCTCGACGCCCCCCGCGCGACCGGGGCGCAGCTGCGGCTGCGCTGGAAGCCGGGCACGAACGTGCGCGCCGGGCTGCTCGTCCCGACCGCGGCCGGGCCCGCGGCGCTGCTGGTCGCCCAGTTCGCCGACCGTGAGAAGGCCGGGGCGCTCGCCGCCGGGATCCGCCGCCGCGGTGCCCCCGCGTGGCACGACGACCGGCTCGTGATCGCGCCGGCCGAGGCCGATCCGGCCGTCTCCCCGTGGATCCCGCCCGGGCTGGTGCCGCTGGCCTACAACCCCGGCCGGCGCCTCGTCGGCCGGATCGGCGAGACGGTCGTCAAGGTGCACGCGAAGCCCGTGCCGCGGGCCGTGCGGGAGCTGTCCCGCCGAGCCGCCGGTGTGGCGTGGCCGGACCGCAGGGTGGGCGTGAGCTCGTGGGTGTCGGGCCGGCCGCCGCGGTCGAGCGACCTCCCGTCGGTCGCGGACGCGGTGCGCGCCCTGCACGCCGGCCCGCCGCCGGGCGGGCTCGTGACGTTGGACGCCGGGGCCGTGCTCGCCGCGGTGCGCCGTGCCGCCGACGGCGCCGCAGCGGCCGCGCCGCACCTCGCCGGGTCGCTGCACGCGATCACGGACCGCCTCGGCGCGCTGCTGCCCGGGTGGTGGCCGGCGCCGGACGCGGTGGTGCACGGCGACCTGTCCGCCGATCAGGTTCTGCTGCGCGCCGACGGCACGGTCGCGCTGCTCGATCTCGACCGCGCCGCCCGGGGGCCCGCCGCCTGGGACGGCGCCACCTGGGAGGCCGCCGAGCTCGCCGCCGGGACGGCCCTGCCCGCGCCGGTGCGGGCGCCGGCCCTGTTGCGGGCCGCCGCGCTGGTGCAGCGTGCGCCCGAGCCGTTCCGCCGGATGCGACCCGGCTGGCCGGCGTTGACCGCCGCCCTGGTGACCGGTGCCGAGCGCGCCCTGGAGGAGGTCCGATGACGTCCGCTCCCGCACTGCGAAGCGGTACCGCCGGCCCCGCGACCGCGCGCCGGCGGCCCGGTCCGGCACCGGGTTCGTGTCCCGTCCCCCGGGACTCACCGCTGGCCGCAGCGCTGGCACGGTTGCCCGCCGGGCTCGCGGTACGCCGCACCTGGCCGTCCGGCGACGATCTCGTCGTCGAGGCCCTCGTCGCGGAGTCCTCCGCCACGCGACGCGGGCCCGTCGCGGCCGTGGTGACCCCGGACGCGGTGCGCGTGCACGCCGGCGAGGACCCGCGGCTGCCCGCGCTCGCCGCCGAGCTCGCCCGGCCGGGCGCGACGCTGCTGGGCCACCGGGCCGGCCGGCGCGCGGTGCTGCGGGTGCGCGCGACCGACGGCGTCCACTACGTGAAGGTGGTGCGGCCCGGGCGCGCCGGCCGGGTGGCCGACGGGCTGCGCGCCGCGGAGCGACGGCTCGGCGCGGCCGGGCGGGTCGCCGTCCCCGCGGTGCTCACCGTCGACGACGCCGCGGGCGTCGTGCGGCTGGCGGAGGTTCCCGGTCCGACCCTGCACGAGCTGCTCGTCGCGCGCGCGCCGCGCGCCG